>Ga0075424_100000688_pt1 | contig 27214 bp, 22 predicted proteins | sample SoiMethybrSBSTD3_FD_75301 | JGI IMG/M metagenome (GOLD analysis project Ga0075424, IMG submission 75301) | Bulk soil microbial communities from a Populus tree surrounding site in Tennessee, USA - Soil MetaG P. TD hybrid SBSTD3 | ecosystem: Environmental > Terrestrial > Soil > Tree plantation... | reverse complement strand
GGCTTCCACGCTGACGCCGTCGGCCGCCATCACCCGCATCAGGTCCGCATAACCAACGGGGTGGCGCTTGTGGCCAAAGTGGGCATAGAGGTCGATCAGAATCCCACGGCCCTGCAGGCATGTGAGCGCCATGTGCTCCACCCCGAGCGCCTGGGCGTAGGAGGTGCCCTTGGCTTCGACCATCGTGCCTGGCACGGCGCCGGAGTCTTTGGCCTCGGTGGGACCCAGCAAATCGATGCCGCCGCGGTAGCCATTGTAGAAGGTGGGCTCGGGCGTGCCTGTCTCGTTGGCATCGAATAGGGCGCCCACGTGCGCCAGGGTGTCCCACTGCGTGGAGTACTGCAGGTGCAGCAGCACGGCATCGTCATTGACCACGTCCGTCATGCCCGGCTTGTCCCATTCGGTGCGGTAGAGCCAGTTCGGCTTGTCGCCGCGCCGCGTCGGGCGCAGTTGCGGAGGATGCCGGCGCGGGTTCAACAGGTTGCCGCCGGGATAGTCGAGCGGGAGCGAGAGGCAGAAGGTCTTGCCCTCCTTCACTTCCGCGATGCCTTGCTTGACCTTGGTGGGGGTGAGCTCGTTTAGGCGGCCGAGCTGATCGTCGGGACCATAGTCGCCCCAGGTGGAATTCTCCGGACGCTTCTTCCACCGTTTGTTCTCGAGCATGGTCGTCTTCCCTTGGGTTAGGCGTGTGTGCGCGTGAAAGGCGCGGACCCACAGGCCGGCAACTCTAGCATCCAGCCGAGGCAGGCGTCTGCCGCTCGTGTCGGCTGCGGGCGCGGCATTGTGAGGGCGAGCCAAACCGCGCTAGGTTCGGGCACTGCCAGCATGTCGGGAGGCGGAGCATGGGCAAAAAGATCGTAATTGTTGGCGCAGGTGCAGTTGGCGGTTATGCCGGCGCGCATATGGTGCAGGCGGGCGAAGATGTGACCTTCATCGACGGTTGGCCCGCGCACGTCGAGCACATGCGCCAGCACGGCTTGCGCGTGACCCACGCCAAGGATGTGCCGGAATTCAGCGTGCCCGTGCGCGCCCTGCATCTCACGGATGTGCAGCAGCTGAGCAAGGAAAAGCCGGTCGACATCGCCTTCGTTTGCACCAAGTCCTACGACACGGCCTGGGCGTGCATGCTGATCAGTCAATACCTGGCGGCCGACGGCTACGTGGTCTCGCTGCAGAACTGCATGAATGAGGAAACGATCGCCGGTGTGGTGGGCTGGGGCAAGACGCTCGGGTGCATCGCCAGCTCGATCACCGTCAATCTGCCAGCCCCCGGCCATATCCATCGCGGCGCGGGCAAGCGCGGCGCTGCCCATATCGTGTTTCGGGCGGGCGAAGTGCACGGGCGCATCACGCAGCGCGCCGAGCACATCAGTCGGCTCGTCGGCTATGCCGATAGCGCCAAGGCCACCGAAAATTTGTGGGGTGAGCGCTGGTCGAAGCTGGTGGCCAACGTCATGGGCAATGGCCTATCGGCGTCGACGGGCCTGACGGGCAGTCAAATGCTGGGCAATGAGGCGATCCGCCATTTCTCGACTCGGCTCGGCAGCGAGGCCATCCGCGTCGGACAGTCGCTCGGCTATCAGCTGGAGGAGATCCTGCATCTGCCGCCCGAGACCCTCGCCCGTGCCGGCGAGGGCGACGAGGCCGCCATGCGCACCTGCGACGAGCAGCGTCTCAAGGACGCCAAAGCGACCTCTTCCGAGCAACGTCCCTCGATGGGTCAGGACATGCTGAAGGGGAGGCGAACCGAAATCGAGTTTCTCAACGGCTATGTGGTGCGCGAGGCGACGCGGCTCGGCCTCAACTGTCGCGCCAACGCGGCCCTGACCGAGATCGTCAAGCGCGTGGAGCGCGGCGAGTTGGTGGCCGACCCGCGCCATATCACGGACTTGCGCTTGAACTGATCGGGATCGGCAGACTTGCTGCGACGCCGGCCCGCGTCCGCCGACGTCGCTTCTCTCAAGACGGGCCTGCTGCGCTCAATGCAGCCGGGCGCCGCGGTTCTGGTCGATTTGCCGGCGCAGCCAGCGCACCGCCGATTCCGCTGTGTCGAACAGCATGCGGTGCTGCATGACATGGTCCAAATAAACGAGCCAGCTGCCGCCGCGGTTGAGAATGGCGATATTCCGTCCGCGGTAGGTATCCGACCAAAAATCCTCTGTCTGTTCGAATGCCTGCATGGTGTTTGCCTCATGATCATGGCTTCCGGCCCGGTTTTGCGTGGGGCCATTTGCCCGCTTAACCCCGCAAACGGCGTGACGTTCCCGCTCCGTCGGCCACGTATCCTCCTCCTTTTACCTGGCGCCTCAGCGCTCGCCAGAACCCTTGGCCCCAAGACCTTGGCCCATCCCCTGACCCAGACCCTCCCGGCCACCAGGCCCCTAAGTGCCCTGACCAAAGAGCCCTGGCGCTAGGGCCTGGTGCCAGGAGAACCCCGGCCCCGCGCCACGCTACCTAGGCATCGACCAAGCAATGTGCGTGCAAATCGCCTGGGGTGCGGCGTCGTGTCCTGCCCGCCCCCCCGCGAACCTCCGGCAACGGCAGGGGCGTGCCAGAAAAAACCAGCGCGCCGCGGCCGCCGGCGCTGCCGATCAGATCTGACCTGCTGAAGTCGTGGGCAGCGGGGCCTCGCTCTGCCGGGTTTAGCGGCAACCGTCGGTGGGCGGACACGACGCCATCCGATCAGGCGTGCTGGTAGAACGCCCTAGGACGGAGCAACACGCGGGTGCCGCCGGTGCGGGCAGCAGGGACCCGTGCGTCCCGCATCCAGCCTCTCAGACCGTGGTCGGATCCAGGCCGCCCATACGGCAGACTTCGACCCACTCCGCGGGCGTCACCGGCTGCACCGAGAGCCGGGCTGAGCGGACGAGCGCCATCTGGGCCAGCTTGCGGTTGGCCTTGACCGCGGCCAGCGTCACGGGCTTGGGCATGTCGGCGATGGCGCGCACGTCCACGCACTTCCACACACCCGTCGGGTCGCTCGCATCCTGGTGGGCGAGCGCGCAAACCTCGACGATACCCACAATCTCTTTGCCGACGTTGGAATGGTAAAAAAAGCCGCGATCGCCGAGCTGCATCGCCTTCATGTTGCCGCGCGCCAGGAAGTTGCGCACGCCTTCCCAAGGCTCGCCCTTTTTTCCTTTGGCCTTTTGGTGCTCCCACGAAAAGCTGTCGGGCTCGGACTTGAAGAGCCAAAAGCCAGGTCCGGATGCCGGCCGCGCCGGTTTGTCGTTGCGCGTTGCTGCCGTCTTGGTCTTGCGGGGCATTGACAGCACTCCCAAACTGCTACGGACATCCTGCTTGGCGGCGCCCACTTGGCAGCCGGGTAAATCGGCAGCGCACCGATGCAAAGGGGCACCCGGGAAATATGCCACCCCGGCAACCGGCCCGCGCGCTCGGCTTGAGCCGCAAGCAAGTGACAGGCGAGGCTTGCATCGCCCGCGCGCGAGCCCCAAGCTTTGGCTCGCCGCCCCGCCGCCGGTTGGCTTCGAGGCGCATCTATCCTAGCTGGAGTTGGCGAGCGTGGGCGAGCGAGAAAAGACGCGGCTGGTGCGTGTGTCGCGCGGCAAGGCGCAAGGAGATGTCGGAACGGTCAACCCGCCCGTGGTGCGCTGCTCGACGGTGCTTTACCGCGACATCGCCTCGCGCAGAGAGGTCAGGGCACGGCGCGAACAAGGCGAACGCCTCTTTATGTACGGGGCCAGCGGCACGCCCACCGCGTTCGCACTCGAGGATGCCATAAGCGAGATCGAAGGTGGCGTACGCAGCGTGCTGTTGCCAACCGGCCTCGCCGCCATCGCCCACGTGTTCTTGTCGCTCCTGCGACCCGGCGATCATGTGCTGTTAGCCGAGACGGTGTACGGGCCAGCGCGGGCCATTGCCGTCAATTTTCTCGCCAAGCGGGGTATTGCTTGCGAATTTTATGCCGTTGACCACCGCGAGGTGGAAAAACGCCTCAAACCCGAAACCCGGCTCGTCTACTTGGATAATCCGGGATCGATCGTTTACGACATCCAGGACGTGCCCGCGCTGGCGCGGCTGCTCGCCGGGCGCCCCACCTTGCTCGCCGTGGACAACACCTGGGGCTGCCCGGGCCTTTATCGGCCGCTCAGCCTCGGCGCCGATGTGTCGGTGGTCGCGGTCACGAAGTATCTGGCTGGGCATTCCGATCTCGTCATGGGGGCGGTGGCGGCGGGCCCGCGCTGCGCCGAACAGCTCTGGCGCGATGCCACTTTGCTGGGACAGACGGTGAGCCCGGACGAGGCCTACGCGGCCTTGCGCGGGCTCAGGACCGCGGCGGCGCGCCTTGCCTTGCATCAGGCGCATGCCGCCGAGGTCATCACCTGGCTCAAGGCACAACCCGAGGTCAAGCGCGTGCTTTACCCGGGCCTGCCAGAAGATCCGGGGCACGCCTTGTGGCGGCGCGACTTCAATGGCGCCAACGGCCTCTTGTCGATCGAATTTGTCGCCCCGATCACGTCCGCGGCCGCCGACCGCCTGATCGACAGCCTCAGCCTGTTCGGGATCGGTGCCTCCTGGGGCGGCTTTGAAAGCTTGGCCCTGACCTACCCTTCCATCCCCGGCTGGCACGGCGGCGCGCTGGTGCGCTTGCACATCGGGCTGGAAGATCCCGCCGACCTCATCGCCGATTTAGCGCAGGGCTTTCGCGTCGCCTTCGGCTAGCGCGCGCCCCCCGCGCGCTCTCCGAGCAGGTGTTGGCACGCGCGGGCGGCTCGGTGCGGCTCAGTGTGTGTGCCCGCCCGAGGTCGCCCCGATCGGGGCGACGATGTATTCGATTTCGACCGATCCTGCTTTCTCGAAGGTGAGGCTGCCTTTGAGCATTTGCCCCTGCTTTAGCGCCTCGCTCAGCCCCGTCAGCATGAGATGGTAGCCGCCGGGTTTCAGCTCGACCGTCTGGCCAGGTTTGATCTCGAGGCCATCCTTGAGGTGGCGCATCTTCATGACGTTGTTGCTCATGGACATTTCATGCACCTCCACCTCGCGCGCGCCGGCCAGCGAGCCGCCCACGAGCCGATCCGCCTGCGCCCCGGCGTTGGTAATCTTGAGGTAGGCGCCGCCGACCTTGGCGCCGGCCGGCGTGGCGCGTGCCCAGGGCGCTTGAATGGTCAAGTCGCCCACCTTGTAGCTGGCGCCTTGCGCGCCGGCGTCGGTATAGGGGATGCCACAGGCCAAGGCGGCAAGCAGCCAACGGGCGGCGCGGCGGCTCAGTGCGGGACGCAATTGGGGTCGAACGCGGAAAAACTTAAGCATGCTCAAAATCCTTCCACTGCGATCAGGCGGTGAGATCGGCGGGCGGTGCCGCCGGGGTTGAAAATCAGGCGCTGCGGAGCGGGGGTGCTCGCACGGGTGGGCGCAGAAGAAGACCGAGGCCTGGCGCAGCCGCGGCCGCCTTGAGCCCCGGCACGGCCAACGCGCCGGCGCGCGCGCACACGTCTTGCGGTGAGGCCAGCGCCAGCAAGGCCGGACCCAAACTCGAGCAGATCGGGCAGGCGCGGTCGACGTTTTCAGGCGGGCGCAGCGGCCCCTTTTCAGTGCCGCCGTGGCAGGTCCGGGCCAGATCGGCGCTGAGCTCGGCCAGCAGCGTCACGCCCAGCATGGCGCGGTTGTGGCGCTCAAGCGCTGCCGCCTGGGCCAGCAGACCCAGCGCCGCTAGCAAACTGACCGTTCGGCGCGGGTGCAACGATCACTCCTCGTGCCGGCATTAGGTCACAAGCGTTCAGCACCGGCAACGCGGGCCCTTGTCGCGCAGCGCGGCGCTGTCGCCGCGTTTCGCGCCGCGCCCGACAAGTTTTCCGTTCCGCCGCCGGGGCCTCTGCCATATCGTTGCGCGGGCCAGGATCGCCGGAGGCATGGAGCGCCCGGATGCAAACCCCGCTGCCTGCGTATGAGATCTACGCCATTCGCTATGCCACGCGCGAGGGCTCACGCCGTGACAATTTCATCGGCGGGGACCCGCACGACGGCAAAATGCCGATGGACTACTACGTTTGGCTCGTGCTCGGTCACGGCGGCGCCTACGTGATCGACACCGGCTTTACCGCCGAAATGGCGCGCGCGCGCAAGCGCTCGTTCCTGCGCTGCCCCATCGACAGCCTGGCGCTGTTGGGAGTGGAAGCCGGTGCCGTTCGCGACGTGGTGCTCACCCACATGCACTACGATCACGTCGGCAACTTTCACAAATTTGCCAATGCCCGCTTCCATCTGCAGGAACGCGAGATGGCTTACGCTACGGGCAAATACATGCGCTACGCCCGCATTGGTCATAGCTACCACGTCGAGGACGTGGTCGGCATGGTACGGCTCAATTTCAAGGGTCGGGTTGAGATGCACAACGGCGAGGTGGAGCTGGCGGCCGGGCTGACGCTGCATCCCACGTATGGGCATTCGGACGGGCTCCAGTCCGTGCGCGTCCATACCAAGCGCGGTTGGGTGGTGCTTGCCTCGGATGCCACCCATTACTATGAAAATCTCGCGACGAACCGCCCCTTCAGCACGGCCTTTCACGTCGGGCAAATGCTCGATGCTTACCGCACCTTGGAGCGACTAGCGCCGACGCCGCGACACATCGTGCCGGGTCACGATCCCTATGTCATGCGCGAATACCCGGCCGCGACGCCCACGCTCGAAGGCATCGTGGTGCGTCTCGATGCCGAGCCGATTGCACCCGCGCTCGGCTTTGCGCCCTCGTGAGCCTCGGGCCCTCTAAACGCCGGCCACGGCGCCGTCGGTCAATCGTGGAGCACAACATGCAAATTGGATTCATCGGCCTCGGTCTTATGGGTGCCAGTATGGCGGCAAACCTGCAGAAAGCGGGCTATCGCCTGATCGTCAACGATGTGCGGCGCACGGCGGCCGAACCACATTTGGGGCGCGGGGCGAGCTGGGGTGAGACCCCGCGCGCCGTCGCCGCGGTGAGTGACGTGGTCTTTACCTCACTGCCCGGTCCCCCGGAGGTCGAGGCGGTCGCCATTGGCGAGAATGGCCTCATTGCCGGCCTGAGGAAGGAGACGGCCTACTTCGATCTTTCGACCAACGCCCCGAGTTTAGTGCGCAAGCTCCATGCCCGCTTCGCCATTGACGGCGTACATATGCTCGATGCCCCGGTCAGCGGTGGGCCCGCCGGCGCCCGCTCCGGCCGTCTTGCCCTGTGGGTCGGCGGCGAGGAGGCGGTTTTCCAACGCCACAGGGCCCTGCTCGATGCCATGGGCGATCAGGCGCGCTACGTCGGACCGATCGGTGCGGGTTCGGTGGCCAAGCTCGTACACAACTGCGCCGGGTACGCCATCAACGCGGCCCTGGCGGAGGTGTTTGCGCTGGGCGTCAAGGGCGGCGTCGAGCCATTGGCCCTGTGGGAGGCGGTGCGCACGGGTGCGGTTGGGCGCCGCCGCACCTTCGATGCCCTGATCGATCAATTCCTGCCCGGTAAATACGATCCCGCGCAGTTCGCCCTGCGCTTGGCGCACAAGGACGTCTCGCTGGCGACCCAGCTTGGCCGCGAGCTCAGCGTGCCGATGCGCCTTGCCGAACTCGCCCTGGCGGAAATGACGGAGGCGCTCAATCGCGGTTGGGCAGGGCGCGACTCGCGCGTGGCCATGCTGCCCCAGCTCGAGCGCTCCGGAGTGTCGATCGCGGTCGATACCGAACGCATCAAGGCCGCGCTTGAGCGCGACCCGCCCTTCAGCGCCGACCCCAAACGCAGCTGATCCCTAGCGCCTCACCAGAAAGGAAGTGCATGCGCGCCCTTCTCAGTTTCGTGCTGCTCTGGTGTCTCTGCGGCTCTGCCTTCACGGCCAGGGCCGAGACCGAGGTGATCCGCATCCCGCGTGGGGCCGGCGGCGTCGGGTTCTTGCCCCTTCTCATTATGGAACAGAGGGGTCTCGTTGAGCGCCAGGCGCGCGCCCTGGGTGCAGCCAACCTCAGGGTCGACTGGATCAAGCTTGGCGGGCCGGCGGTGGTGAACGACCTGCTCTTGTCAGGAGCGGCCGATATCGTCGTCGCGGGCCCACCCGCCTTTCTGACCCTCTGGGATCGCACGCGCGAGACGCTCAAGGTCAAAGGCGTCGCGGCCATGAGTTCGATCCCCATGTACCTCAATACCCGCGCCGGGCATCTCCATTCGCTCAAGGATCTCAACGCCAACGACAAGATCGCCGTTACCGCCGTCAAGGTTTCGATCCCTGCGATCATCATGCAGATGGCGGCCCTCAAGGAGTTCGGGCCGGCAGGCTATGCCCACTATGATCCTTTCACGGTCTCCCTCACGCATGCGGACGCCGTGATCGCCTTGACCTCCGGACGCGCCGACATCACGGCGCATTTTGCCTCTCCCCCGTTCCACCAGCGGGAGCTGAAGCTTCCTGGCGTTCGCACGATCATGAGCTCCAATGCGGTGATGGGCGGGCCCAGCACATTCACCTTGCTCTACACCACCAGCCGCTTCCACGACGCCAACCCCAAGGCCTTCGCCGCCTTCTCAAAGGCCCTGGAGGAGGCGATTTTGAGCCTCAACGCCGATCAGCGCGCGGCGGCGCAGACCTTCATCGACATGGAAGCGCAGGCCATGCCGCTGGCGGAGGTATTGGAGGTCCTGGCCGACCCTGACATTCGCTACACGACCACGCCCGAAAACATCATGAAGTATGCCGACTTCATGGCGACGGTCGGCAGCCTCAAGGGGCGCCCGAGTACCTGGCAGGACTTGTTCTTCCCCGGCATTCATCACGTTCCCGGCGGCTAGGCTCGCCGGGCTCGCGTGCCTTTTCACTTGGGGGCGCGGGGAACAATGTCGTAGCCTCCCGGCGCACAAGAAGGACTGAGGGAGGACTGGTATGCTGCGTGCCCTGCCGCTACTGGCTGCAACCATTGCCGCGGTGGTCGTGGCCCCGAGCGGAAGCGGGGCGCAAACGCCCAAGCGCGGGGGCATTCTCAATTTTGCCGTGGTGGCGGAAACCTCGGGGTACGATTGCCACGCCTCCCAGACCTTCGCGCTGCTGCACCCCTTAAGTCCGCAGTACTCGCTGTTGGTCAAGTGGGACGCGACGGAAAATTCGAAAATCATCGGCGACTTAGCGAAGAGCTGGAGCATCGCGCCGGATGGCCTGACCTATACCTTCAGCCTTCACGAAGGCGTCAGGTTTCACGATGGTTCGCCGCTCACCTCCGCCGATATCAAGGCAAGCTTCGAGCGCATCATAAACCCGCCCGAGGGCGTGGTGTCGGTGCGTAAGGAACGCTTCGCCGATGTCGCCGCCGTCGAGACGCCTCATCCGGCAACCGTGGTGTTCCGGCTGAAGGCCGTCAACGCCTCATTCCTGGCGCTGCTAGCCTCGCCCTTCAACTGCATCTACAGCGCCCAGAAGCTCAAGCAGAACCCGAAATATCCCGACACCGAGGTGATGGGGTCGGGCCCCTACCGCCTCGTCGAGCACGTGCGCGGCTCGCACTGGACGGCGAAACGCAACGAGGATTACTTCCGCAAGGGCCTGCCCTACCTCGACGGCTACAAGGCGTTCTTCGTCAAGAACACGGCCGTGGTGCCGGGCATCCTCGGCGGCCAGTTCGATGCCGAGTTTCGTGGACAGAACCCTGCCGAGCGCGACCAGCTCCTCGCCCGAGGCAAAGACCGATTGGTCGCCTACGAGGGACCGTGGGCCACGGTCATGCTATTGATCTTCAACACGGAGAAGAAACCGTTCGACGACGTGCGCGTGCGCCAGGCCCTCTCGCTTGCACTGGACCGATGGGCGGGTGGCGCCAACTTGTCCAAGATCTCCATCATGAAGCACGTCGGCGGCATCATGCGCCCGGGCTCGGAGTGGGCTTTGCCGGAGGCGGAACTCGAGCAGCAGCCAGGCTATGCGCGGGATGTCGAAAAATCCCGTGCGCAAGCGCGTGAGCTCCTGAAAAAAGCCGGGGTTGAGAACCTGACCGTCAAGCTCTTCAATCGCACGGTGTCGGAGCCCTACACGCCCGCGGGAATCTTCGTGATCAATGAATGGCGCAAGATCGGGGTTGGCGCGGAACATGTGCAGGTCGAGACCAAGACCTACTTCGACAGCCTCGTGGCCGGAACCTTCGAGGTGGCGATCTGGCCGCTGACTGAGCCGGCCGATGATCCGAGCGCGCAACTTTACGGCTTCATCACCAACAAGGCCTCCACGCTGAGTTACTCGCGGCACAACGATAGGAAGCTCGATGAGCTGTTCGAGCGCCAGCAGCGCACGCTCGATCCCGCGCTGCGCTTGCAATTGGTGCGAGAAGCCGACCAGTATGCCCTGACGCAGGCCTATTCCGTGCCGATTTTGTGGTGGAACCGCATTGTCGTGCACGATAAGAAGATCAAGGGCTGGACCATGTCGCCCAGTCATTTCCAGGGCACCGATCTCCTCAACGTGTGGCTCGACCAGTAAGTGTCGGAACCGGACGGCTACCAGGCGGTGGTCTGCGAGGCGCTGGGGCCGATCGAGGGGCTTCGGCTGAAGCGGCTCGCGCGCGTCCCGCTCCGCCCCAATAGTGTGCGCATTGCGGTGGTGGCGGCCGGGCTCAACTTCCCCGACGTATTGACGATCCGGGGCGCCTACCAGCATAGGCCCGCGCTGCCGTTTGTGCCGGGTCTGGAGGCGGCTGGGGTCGTCAGCGAGGTCGCCGATGGGATTGTCACGCCGGCGCCGGGCGACAGCGTCATGGTCGCGCTCGCCAGCGGCGGCTATGCGGAAGAGGCCGTCGCACCGCTCGAGCAGGTGTGGCCAATGCCGGCTCAATTTTCGTTCGCGCAAGCGGCAACCTTCCGGGTCGCGCACTTGACGGCTTATCACGCCCTCCACACGCGCGCCGGGCTGCGAGCCGGCCAGACACTCCTCGTGCTGGGGGCCGCCGGCGGCGTTGGCCTAGCCTCGGTGCAGATCGGCAAGGTATTAGGCGCGCGCGTGATGGCCGCTGCCTCCAACCGGGATAAGTTGCAGGCCGCCGAGCGCATGGGCGCCGACCTATTGATCGACAGCAGCTCTGAGCCCATCGGCGCCGCCGTCAAGCGTGAAACCCAAGGCGCGGGTGCTGATGTCGTGCTCGATCCCATCGGTCTTGCGCAGGAGGAGGCGCTGCGGGCGGTGGCCTGGAACGGGAAGTTGCTTGTGGTTGGCTTCACGGCGGGCGCCATTCCGGCCTACCAAGCCAACCGCATCCTGTTGAAAGGCGTGAGTGTCCTGGGCGTGCGCGCCGGCGAGGCCGGGCGCAGGGATCCGGCCCTGCGCCAACAGGAGTATGCCGCGCTCGCGAGCTTGGCGAAGACCGGGCAGGCTAAACCCTTCTTGTCCGCGAGCTTTCCCCTCGCGCGCTTTGCCGAGGCTATGCGCCTGTTGGCCGAGCGACGGGCGATTGGGCGCATTGCCTTGACGATGGAGCGCTAAGATCGTTGCAGGCCTTGGCCTGTCGCAGCGGCTGCTAGCTATCCCAGTCTAGGGCAGCGCGCGGCGCGGCAAGCGGCCCGCGACCATGCGCACCTTGCGCGGCGCGGCGCGCCAGATGGCGAACGCCGACAAGCCGCTGATGACCGCCCCGATGCCAAACGCCAGCGTGTAGTTGCCGCGGGCATCGTAGAGCACTCCTGTTAGCCATGGGCCCGCGGCCCCACCGGCGAGCGCGGCCAGCATCAAGGTACCAAAGATGCTGCCGTAATGCCGGCCCTGAAAGATTTCCAGCACGATGGCCCCCAGCACCGAGGTCAGGCCGTAGCCCAAGACCCCCTGCGCCGCGATCATCACGTAGATTAGCAGCGGGCTCGGTGCGTATTGCATTGCGATGAGGGCGAGATAGCAAATAGCAAAGCCGAGCCCGCCCGCTGCCCAGGCCCATTCCCTGCCGATGCGATCGGACAAATGACCAAGCGCGATTTGGCCGGGGATGCCGGCAAGGCTCACGAGCCCCAGCGCCCAGGCGGCAACGCTTGGGCTAAAGCCGATTTCCACCAGGTACTTGGTCTGGTGCACTTGCACGGCATACCAGGCATAAAGCGCGCAAAAATATCCGAGCGCGATCCACCAGAAGCGGCGCGTCGCAGCGGCACGTCCCAGCGTCCAATCCACGGCGGTCCAGGCGGCATCGACAATCGTCGCCGTCGCCGCTTGCGTTCCCGCCCGGCTGGAGCCTGCGACGCCGTCCGGCGCCAATCCCATGTCTTCGGGCCGCTTGCGCAACAATAGGTTGATGGGCGCCAAGACGATGAGGACGAGGGCAGCGAGCGCCAGGCAGGCGCTGCGCCAGCCGACGCGCTCGATCACCAACTGCGTCGCCGGCAGCAGCGTGATCGAGCCGATGCCCACGCCGGCAAAGGCAATACCCATGGCCAGACCGCGCCGGCGCACGAACCAATTTGGCAGGAACAGGGACTGGCCCGAGTAGCCGAGGCAGACGCTGCCGCCGCCCACCAGCACGCCGAGGCTGAGATAAAGGTGCCAGGGTTCTTGGGTCAGGGGCGCCAACAGCAGCCCCGCCCCCATCAGCACGACGCCCACTTCCATCACCAGGCACGGACCGGCCCGATCCATCAGCCGACCGATCAGTGGACTGAATACCGCCGAAACCACAAAGCCGAAGGAAAAGGCGCCGGCCGTCACGCCGCGCTCCCAGCCAAACTCGCCGAGGATGGGCGGAAACAGCAAAGAGAAGGCGGTGCGGACGTTGACGCCGATGCCCATGCTGACGAACACGACAGCAACGATCAGCCAACCGTAGAAGAAGGGAAGTCGCATGGACGTGATCAGGCAAGGGGCAGCGCCCGGCGAAGCGAAAGCGCGCCTTAGCACGTCCCGGCGAGGCTGTCGCCGGCCGGTGGGCGTGACCGCCTCCACCAGACGTTGCCAAATTGCGGGGCGGAGCTAGGGTTTGCGCATGTCCGCTATCAACCGCCTGCTGCTGCTGGTTGGGGCCGTGGCCGTAACGGCCGGCTGCGCCTCCAGCCTCGATGCGGGCCAAGCCCGCCTGTGCCGGGCCGTGATCCCCGCGCTCAACGGTACGGCGCGCGGCATCGAGGTCGTGCGCACGGGCCCGCTGCCGACCGGTGACGGTGTGCGCGTCGATTATCGTGCCCAGTCGGCGGCGGGTCAGCGTAGCCGGTTCCTGGAATGCCGGTTTGCCGGCGCACGCGAAGGGGGGCAGCTCGCCGCGGTCAGCACGGAAGAGGGTCCCATCGGCGATCTGCGCCTTTATGTGCTCAAGCGCTTTTGGTTGGGCCCGGAGGGCGTACTGGCCGATCCTGAGCCCATCAATCATGCAGCGGAGGCTCCCGTGCTGCCGCGTGGGCTTGCCATCGGCTTGCAGCACGCGATTTTCGCCTTGCCGCCCATCGCCATCTACGCCCTGCTCGCGGCGGCCTATTCGCTCCTTTATGGGCTCATCGGGCGCATCAATCTCGCCTTTGGCGAACTCGCGGCCGTGGCGGGTTACGCCGCGCTTCTGGGATTTGCCCTCTGGGGTCCACCGCCGGGCCAGGCCGTGCTGCTCTTTAGCGTGCTCTTGGCGCTGCTGGCCGCCACTCTGCATGGGGTTGTCGTGGGACGCCTGCTCTTCGCCCCCTTGCTGCGTTCGGCGGGCCAGCACGTGCTGATCGGCAGTATCGCCCTTGCCATCGTGCTGCAGGAGTATCTGCGCCTCACCCAGGGTGCCAAGCTGATTTGGGTACCGCCCGTGTTCAACACGCCGTACGCGCTGGCGCGTTCCGGCGACTTCGTCGTCACCTTCACGCCGATGGCGATGGCCGCAGCTGGGATGTGTGGCCTCGCCGCGCTGGCCTTGCTGGTGCTTTTGAGGTCGACGCGATTTGGCCGCGCCTGGCGCGCCTGCGCCGATGATGCGGGGGCCGCCGCCCTGTTCGGCGTCGACCATCGGCTGCTGTTGCTCAAGACCTTTGCGCTCGCCTCTGCGCTCGCCGGCCTGGCGGGTTATGTCGTCACTGTCTATTACGGGGCGTTTGGTTACGCTGGCGGCATCGTGCTCGGCCTCAAGTCGCTGTTGGCGGCGGTGGCGGGTGGAATTGGCTGCGTCGGCGGAGCCTTTCTGGGCGGCGTGTTGATCGGCGCCATCGAGCAGGTCTGGTCGGCACTCTTTCCGATCGAGTTTCGTGACCTTGCCGTGTTTATTTTGCTCGTTGTGCTGTTGGTACTGCGCCCCAACGGCCTGTTCGGCTGGCGCGAACCGTTGGGACAAAAACCGCTGCCGGGGCTGGGCTGAGGGCTGCACGCGGGCGCTTTGCGCGCGGGCCAAAAGAAAATGGCTCTGATCTGTTTAGGGGGGAGGGCAGATCAGAGCCAGGCCAACTACTGCTGTGGGAAGCACTCTCGAGGGTTCAGGCAGCCCCAGAGAGCAATGCCAACCTAGCGAGGTGGCGCTTTTGGCGAAACCGGGTAACTCCCCTAGAAACGCACGGGCCGATTACCTAATGGACCGACCACCCTGCCGCCGTGGTGCCCGCCGGGCGGCGCAGCGGGCTATTAGGTAGTGACCACGATCGGGGTTGACCCTGCGGCGGTGCCCGGCCTTTAGATGGAGCTGGCCCGTGCGCGAGCTCTGCTGCGGCGACGCGGGCAAACCGGGGAAGGGACATATGCTTGAGGTTGCCGGGCTGTCGGTACGCTACGGCAAGCACCTCGCCCTGGCGGACGCCGCCTTCTGCGTGCGCCGTGGCGAAATTGTGGTGCTCTTGGGTGCCAACGGCGCCGGCAAATCCTCCTGCCTCAAGGCGCTGAGCGGGCTCGTAGCCGCCGCCGGCGCACGCATCGTGCTCGATGGGGCGGAGCTCGCGCGTCTGCCAGCGCACGACATCGTCGAGCGAGGCCTGGTGCTCGTCCCCGAGGACCGCGGCATTTTTGCCGATCTCGATGTGCGCGAGAATTTGCTGCTGGGTGCCTACAGCCGCCGTGCGCGGCCCAAGGCGGCGGCGAGCCTGGCCAAAGTGCTGGCGCTCTTTCCGCGGCTCGCCGAACGCCAGGGCCAGACTGTGCGCACGATGAGCGGCGGCGAGCAGCAGATGGTGGCGATCGGTCGCGCCTTGATGTCGGATCCGTGCGTGCTCTTGCTTGATGAGCCCTCGCTCGGCTTGGCGCCACTCCTTTGTAAGGAACTGTTTGCCGCGCTCGCGCGCATTCGCGGGCTCGGCGTCGGCGTGCTGTTGGTCGAGCAGAACGCGCGCCAGAGCCTGGCGATCGCCGATCGAGGCTATCTCCTCGAGAACGGCCGCATCGTCGGCGAGGGCAGCGCTGCCCATCTCAAGAGCGAGCCGGCCGTGGAGCAGGTCTATCTCGGCGGCACCCTCGCTGCCGGCCTCGCCTCGGACAACGGCCCGAGTGCGGCGTCCGCGTCGGCGGGCCGCGGCCCGGCCGAGATCGGCCGCAGTGTCCATTCTGCCCCAGCAGTCTTGTCCGCCATGGTCCCACACTTCGGGAGAGAGCGCATGTTCGACGTGCCGTTGTTGATCGCCAATGACGACCGCAACGCCGTCGGCGGGGCCAGCTTCGATCGGCTCAATCCCCTGACCGGCGCGGTTGCCACGCGCGCCGCCGCCGCCTCGCTGGACGATGTCGCCTGCGCGGCCGCTGCCGCGGCCGCCGCCTTCCCCGCCTGGTCAGAGACGGGCCCCGCGGCACGTCGTGCCTTGCTCAACAAGGCTGCCGATCTTCTCGAGAGCCGCAGCGCCGAATTCGCCGCGCTGATGGGCGCGGAGATCGGGGCCACGGCCATGTGGGCCGGCTTCAATTGCATGCTGGGTGCGGACATGCTGCGCGAGGCGGGCGCCATGACGAGCCAAATCGCCGGTGAGGTCATACCCTCGAACGTGCCGGGCAGTCTCGCCATGGGCTACCGGCAGCCGGTCGGCGTCGTGCTGGGTATTGCGCCCTGGAACGCGCCGGTGATTTTGGGCGTGCGCGCGCTTGCCATGCCGCTCGCCTGCGCCAACACGGTGATCCTCAAGGCCTCGGAAGTGTGTCCCGGCACGCACCGTTTGATCGGCAGCATCCTGCGCGAGGCCGGCTTCGCGCCGGGCGTTGTCAACGTCATCAGCAATGCACCGAGCGACGCCGGCCGCGTGGTGGAGGCACTGATCGCCCATCCCGCCGTGCGGCGCGTCAATTTCACGGGATCCTCGAAGGTAGGCAAGATCGTCGCCAAGCTGTGCGCCGAGCATTTGAAGCCCGTGCTGCTGGAACTCGGCGGCAAGTCGCCGTTGCTGGTGCTTGAGGATGCCGACCTGGAGGCCGCCGTGGCGGCCGCTGCCTTTGGCGCCTTTGCCAATCAGGGGCAGATCTGCATGTCGACCGAGCGCATCGTGGTCGATGCGAAAGTCGCCGATCTGTTCGTGGAGCGCTTGGCCACCAAGGCCAAGTCCCTGTCCGTGGGCGACCCGCGCGATGGCGCCGCTCAGTTGGGCTCGCTTGTGGATCGCTCCGCCGCCGAGCGCGTCACCTCGCTCGTGCTCGATGCGGTCGCCAAAGGCGCGCGGCTCGTCGCGGGCGGTAGCGTCAACGGCACGTTGATCAACGCACACGTGCTCGACCACGTTACCCCGGCGATGCGGGTCTATCATGAGGAGACCTTCGGGCCGGTCACCGTGGTGGTCCGCGCCAAGGACGAAGAGGACGCTGTCCGCATTGCCAACGACACACCCTATGGGCTGTCGGCCGCCGTGTTCGGCCGTGACGTTAACCGCGCCTTCCGGGTTGCGCGGCGGCTCGAGACCGGCATTTGCCATATCAATGGACCAACCGTGCATGACGAGGCGCAGATGCCCTTTGGCGGCGTTAAGGCCTCAGGCTATGGCCGATTTGGCGGTAAGGCCGCCATTGCCGAGTTCACCGACCTGCGCTGGATCACCATCCAATCGGGCGAGCGGCATTATCCGTTCTAAAAGGGGAGGCCCACCCGAGCGCGAGGAGGGGTGCCAGGGCCGGCGAATTGACGCGGGCAGGCCCTGCGGCGTAGACCATGCGGGCGTTGGGTTCGCGCCGCTGGGCGGGAGGGGCAGCTGAGCATCAAGGTCCACAAAAACGATCTCGCGCCCGGGATCAGCTTCGGGGCTGCGGTGGCCGTCGATACGGAGACGCTTGGGTTGCGCACCTTGCGGGACCGCCTCTGCGTCGTGCAGCTTTCCGCCGGCGATGGCTCGGCGCACCTCGTGCAATTCGATGGCAAGGACTGGTCGGCCCCCCGCCTCAAGGCGCTGCTGTGCGACGCCTCGGTGCTGAAGATTTTCCATTTTGCGCGCTTCGACCTGGGCGTGCTGGCGCACTATCTCAAGGTCGCCCCGGAACCGGTCTACTGCACCAAGATTGCCTCCAAACTGGTGCGCACCTACACGGATCGGCATGGGCTTAAGGACCTGTGCAGCGAGCTTTTGGGGGTTGAGCTTTCCAAGCACCAGCAAAGCTCGGATTGGGCGGCCGAGAGACTGAGCGACCAGCAAAAGCAATACGCCGCCAACGACGTGCTCCACCTGCACGCGCTCAAGGTCAAGCTCGATCACATGCTGCAGCGGGAGGGCCGCATGGCCTTTGCCGAGGCCTGTTTCCGCTTTCTGCCCGTGCGCGCCGGGTTGGACCTAGCCGGCTTTGAAGACGTTGACATTTTTGCCCACTGAAGGGCCTTTCCAGCCGGTCCGGGGTGACTTGCCAGGGGTCCCAATATCACCCAAATTCATCGCCACGTTGTGCGCGACTCGCTGCAGTGGGGAGCCGTCTGCCGCCTCGCGGCAGGTCAGCCATGGCCATAACCTTTGAAATGCGCGGCCGGGACGGGCCGGCAGGCCTCGGGCCTGCGTCAGGGGTGCTATTGGATCACGCCCGCGCCTTCCGCAGCGCGCGGCGGCATTCTCTGTTGGTACGGGCGCTGCGCATTGCGCTTCCGGTGCTGACGCTGGGGGCCGCAGCCGGCTATCTCATGGCCCTCAATACCGCCTGGAAGGTGGGGCCGGGGCGGCTGAACGTGGGGCAGGTCGAGCTCACGGCCGACGATCTCACCATGAAGAACCCGAGCTATTTCGGGGTGACCAAGGATGGTGGGCGCTATCAGGTGCGCGCCAAGCGCGCGGTCGTGGAGTTCAGCCGCCAACAGGCGCCGATCAAGCTGATCGACGTGGACGGCGATCTCCTGCGTGCCAACAACGTCACCACCAAGCTCAAGGCCAAGCATGGCTTGCTGGACAACGGCAATAGTCAGCTCGAGCTCTATGACGGCATCGAGATCGACACCAGCAACGGCATGGCCGCGCGCCTGTCCCGCGCCACCATCAAAATGAAGGAACACCGCGTCATCTCCAAGGAGCCGGTAACGGCAAGCACACCCACGGGCAGCGTGCGCTCGGCCACCATGCACCTGCGCACCGACACGCAAGAGGCAACTTTTGAAGGTAACGTTGCGGTACGCTTGGTCGGGGCCACGGCGTCAACTGGCGCCGGCTTCGGCCGCGACGGGCGCCAGCCCATCGAGGTCAACGCCGAGCGCCTCGATGTCAACGATGCCGCCAAAACCGCGCACTTCACCGACAACGTCACGGCGACGCAAGGCGACTCCATCCTGAAGTCACCCGAGCTCACCGTCACCTACGAAGGCAAGGCCGCCAGCGCGCAGCTGACGGGTGAGCCCAAGGCAGGCGACACCAAGGCGGGGGAGGCCAAGCCTGGCGAGCCCGCCTCGCGCCTGGCACGGCTCGTTGCCAGCAAGGGCGCAGTGATCACCGCCGGCGCCGATCGGCGCGTGAGTAGCCAAGAGGTCGACTTCGACGCCAAGGCCGACACCGCCCTCTTTACCGGCGGCGTGGTGGTGAACCAGGGCCGCAACGTGCTCAATGGGCGCCGCCTGTTCGTCGATCGCAAGGCCGGCAAGAGCCGGCTCGATTCGCCGGCCGACGCGCAACAATCCCAGGGCCGCATTACCGCCTCCTTCTACCAGACGGAAACCAAGAGCGCGGCCAGCAAACCCAAGGCGGCCGCGACAGAGGTGACCTCCCAGGTGCAGGAACAACTGTTCGGTTCCTTCAAGACGGATCCCAACGCGCCGATCGAGGTGGAAGCCGATAGTCTCGACGTGCACGATCCCGTGCGGCAGGCGATCTTCCACACCAACGTGCGGGCGCAGCAGGGCGACTTTGTGCTGAGAACGATTGAGCTCGTCGCCTTCTATTCGGGGCAGAGCGGCCTCGGCTTGGCGAGCGCGCAGACGAGCGACAAGACGCCGGCCCAGCTCACGCGCATTGAGGCCAAGCAGAAGGTGTTGATCACCTCCAAGGATGGCCAGACCGCCACCGGCGACTGGGCGACTTTTGACGTTAAGGCCAATACCGTGCTGATGGGCGGTCGCGTTGTCGTCACGCGCGGCAAGGATATGGCCGAGGGGCCGCGGCTCAAGATCGATCTGACGACCGGCATGTACCGCTTCGAGAGTGATGGGGAGAGCGCGGCTGCCGCCGCCGCGGTGAGCGCGCCGCCGCCAGCGCTCGATGCGGCCAAGACAACGGGCGAGACCGATCTCAGCAAGCGAACCTGCCCAGCGGGCAAGCAGTGTGCCCTCCTCTATCCCAAGGATGCGAAGGATCGCGCCAAGGAGGTCGGCAAGAAGGTGCTGCCCAATCTGCCGAGTAAAATCGGCGAGGGGTGGCAATCCGGCACCACCAGTGAACCGGGACGGCGAGGCGATTAGGCCCATGCGCTTGTTTGCGTTCCGTTTTCGTCAAAACGAGCGCCGCCCCCCGGCGCCACCCGCGCGCCGGCAAGCGCCGGCGCTCAACGGGCACGGCGTGGCGTCCCAGGAGATGGATCGCGTCAGCCCCCAGCAAGGCTGGTTGACCGCCGAGTTCGTGCAAAAGAGCTACCGGGGCCGCATGGTCGTCAAGGGCGTCAGCTTGGCCACGGCGCGCGGGGAAGCGGTGGGTTTGCTCGGGCCCAATGGCGCCGGCAAAACCACCGTGTTTTACATGATCACGGGGCTGGTGCCGGCCGATGCCGGCCGCATCACGCTCGACGGCCGCGACGTCACGGGGTTGCCCATGTACCGGCGCGCGCGCCTTGGCATCGGCTATTTGCCCCAGGAAGCCTCAATTTTCCGGGGCTTGAGCGTGGAAAAAAACATCATGTCGGTGCTCGAGCTGGTTGAGCCGGTGCGCAAGCGGCGCAAGGAGCAGCTGGAAAGTCTGCTAGAGGAATTCAACATTACACGCCTTCGCAAGTCGCCTTCCCTTGCCCTCTCGGGAGGCGAACGGCGGCGCTGCGAGATTGCCCGGGCGCTCGCCAGCCGCCCGTCCTTTATGCTGCTGGATGAGCCCTTTGCCGGCATCGATCCCTTGGCGGTTGGCGACATCCAACAGCTGGTGCGGCAACTCACCGCGCGCGGTATTGGCGTCCTGATCACCGATCACAACGTCCGCGAGACCCTGAGCCTGGTGGACCGGGCGTACATTATTTACGATGGGCAGGTTTTAACCCACGGTAACCCCCGCGAAATCATAGCCAACAAAGACGTGCGGCGCGTCTATCTGGGGGACATGTTCGATTAAGGCCCAATGGCGTATAGGTTGCCCCGGTGGCACGTCTGCCGACGATCGGGGCCGTAATGGTGCTTTCGCCAAAGTTGGAGTTGCGACAGGGCCAGCAGCTGGTCATGACCCCCCAGCTGCAGCAGGCCATTCGTCTGCTCCAGCTCTCCAACGTCGAACTGTGCTCCTTTATCGAGGCGGAGCTGGAGCGCAATCCGCTGCTCGAGCGCGAGGAGGTGGCCCCGGAGCCGTCCGCGACGGCGGCGACGGAGCGGTCGCAGGCCCCTGAGGAGGCCGAGGGGGAGTGGGTCGACGGCTACACGGAGGCCGATGCCGTCGGACCCGGGATGCCTGAGCGCGTTGGGGCACCAGAGGCCGCCGATGCCGCCGCCGCGCACGATCGCGGGGGTGGCGAGCACGAGCCGAGCGCGTGGGCTTCCCTGCGCCCGCGCACCGTCAACGGCTATGACAGCGATGGTCCGGGCCTCGACAATGTCGTTGCCACCGGCGGCACCCTGGCGGACCATTTGACCGAACAGCTCAATCTGACGCTTGCCGATCCGGCGGAGCGGCTGATCGGCGCGCACCTCATTCACATGCTCGATGAGGCGGGGTATCTCCTCGGCGACTTGAACGAGCTCGCCGACAGGTTGGGTGCCCCCAGTTCCCTCATCCATTCGGTCCTGGCAACGCTGCAGCAGTTCGATCCGCCGGGGGTATTCGCGCGCTCACTGGCCGAGTGCCTGGCCCTGCAATTGCGCGAGCAGAACAGATATGACCCGCAGATTGCCAAGCTGCTGTCGCACCTCGACTTGCTCGGCAGTCACAACCTTGCCGGGCTGAAGCGCACCGTCGGCGTCGACGCGCAAGAGCTCGCCGAGATGATCGCCGAGATCAAGCGCCTGAACCCCAAACCGGGCCTGAAGTTCGGATCGGTCCAAATCGAGCCCGTCCTGCCCGACGTCTATGTGCGCCCGGCACGCGACGGCAGCTGGACGGTGGAACTCAACAATGACACGCTGCCGCGCGTGCTGGTCAATCGCAGCTATTATGCGGTGGTCTCCAAAACGACAGGTTCGCCCAGGGATCGCGAGTATCTGGCCGAATGCCTGCAGAATGCCAATTGGCTGGTCAAGAGCCTCGACCAGCGCGCGCGCACTATTCTGCGCGTGGCTGAGGAGATCGTGCGCCAGCAGGACGGGTTTCTGAGCTACGGCGTTGAGCATCTTAAACCGCTGAATTTGAAGACGGTCGCGGATGCCATTGCCATGCACGAATCGACGGTCAGCCGCGTCACGTCGAACAAGTACGTGGCCACCCCGCGCGGGGTGTTCGAGCTCAAGTACTTCTTCACCTCGGCGATCGCCTCCGCCGCGGCCGAGGGCGAGGCGCACTCCTCCGAAGCGGTACGCCATCGCATTCGCCAGCTCATCGAGGCGGAAACCGCCCACGCGGTGCTGTCGGATGACAAGATCGTCGAGCAGCTGAAGCGCGATGGCATCGATATTGCGCGGCGCACGGTGGCCAAATATCGCGAAGCCCTGCGCATTCCCTCCTCGGTGCAGCGCCGCCGCGAGAAGCAGATGGCCGAGCGGCTGGGCGCCGGCGCTTGAAGGGTCTCCAGCGCGGGCGTGTCCCCCACGGACCCGGCCTGCGTGCGGCCGCCACATGGGGCTCGTCGGCCGCCGCGGCGCTGGGGGCGTGCGCTGACCCTCGGGCGCGCGCGCTCTGGCGCCCCTCGCGGAGCCCATGCCGTTTGCCGCCGGGTTATGGGCGCCGCCGAGGCCCCCGGGGCGGCCCTGCGGCTCGTTTCCGAGACGGCGGCACAAGAGGGACGTGTCAGAGGCCGCAAGCGGCCGTGTCAGAGGCTGCAAGCGACACTGCAAGAGGCCATGTCAGACACTGCAATAGAATGTGTGCAGGCTCTATTTGACAGCTCTGGGCGCCTGCTCTACGGTCCGCAGCGATTTGAAGCCCTTGAGCTGTAAAAACAAGGTTCAGTCATCCGGGCAACGTGCTGGTTTGTGGCCGGTCGATGCGTCAGCAGACGCCGGTGCACAGACTATTGCAGGCGAGACGGGGAGCCCCGGGCAATAAGACGAGGTGACGTTCTCCGAAAACGACTCGCGAGGCCGTTGGTCTGTGGTCCTTTCGGGGTCCGCAGGCGTTGACGCGTCTCGATCGAGGAACAGGCGCAGTAGGGAACAGGATCGAACCTGACGGCGACGGCACTCAACGTGCCGTGCGGTTCCGTGTCGCGAGAGAGCAAATGGAGCTTGGTGACCTCATAACGCGCGAAGCTGTCTTCCCCGCTCTGAAGGCGCAGACCAAGAAGCAGGCGCTGCAGGAGCTGGCCCAGGAGGCGGCCAAGCTGACGGGGATCGACGCGCGTCACATTTTCGAGACGCTGCTGCAACGCGAACGCCTCGGCTCGACGGCGATCGGTCGCGGCATCGCCATTCCGCACGGCCGGCTGACGGGGCTTTCCAATATTGTCAGCCTCTTTGCCAGGCTGACCCAGCCGATCGACTTCGGCGCGCTCGACGACGAGAACGTCGATCTCATCTTTTTGCTATTGGCGCCCGAGCACGCCGGCGCCGATCACCTCAAGGCACTGGCGCGCATTTCGCGCCTGTTGCGGGAGCCATCGACCATCGAGAAACTGCGATCGTCGAAGGATCGCGCGGCGCTTTATACGGTGTTGACCGCCCCGGCGGCTTCACACGCCGCCTAAGCCTCCACCTGCCCAGGCCTCGACCGATCAGCCGAGCACGGCGAGCGCGCCGAGCCCCATGCCGCCGACGATGATGCGCCACCAGGCAAAGGGGGCAAAGCCGTGCCGGCTGACGAAATCGAGGAGCGTGCGCACCACCAACACGCCGGAGAGGAAAGAGACGATAAGGCCAAGCCCGATGCTCTGCAGGTCCCCCATGCTGAGGTCGTGGATGTTCTTGTAAAGGTCGAACACAAAGGCTCCGAGCATCGTCGGCATCGCCAGAAAGAAGGAGAACTCCGTGGCCGAGCGCTTGTCGGCGCCCATTAGCAAGGCGCTGACGATGGTGGCGCCCGAGCGCGACACGCCGGGGATCATGGCCAGGCATTGCGCCAGGCCAATCAAGAAGGCGAGGGGAAGCGGAAAGTCCATCACGTTATGGTAGCGCGGCTTGAGGCGCATCCTGTCGACAACGAGAAGGACAATGCCACCGATGATGAGCGTGGCGCAGACGAGCCAAGGCGAGCCGAAAAGATAGGTCTTGATGAACTTGTGCGCGCCGGCGCCGATCACGGCCGCCGGCAGGAAGGCCACGATAATGGCGCCGACGAAGTGGCGCGCTGCGGCATCGCGCGGAAGGTTGACGGCAAGCTCAAGGAGTTTTTTGGCGTAGACCGAGGTGATGGCCAAAATTGCGCCCAGCTGAATGAGCACCTCGAAGGTCTTGCCGGGCGATTCGAACCCCAGAAAATGCCCCGCAAGTAACAGATGCCCGGTAGAGGAGACGGGAATGAATTCGGTGAGGCCTTCGATCAGGCCGAGCACGATTACCTGCCAGACTGCCATTGGCTGCTACCTCGATGGGTCCCGCTCCCCAAGCGCATGCGCTGGTTTGGCTGCACTAGCGGCGCTGGCGAGCGGCCTCAAGCACCCTGGCCGGGATTTGGTGCTGGTTGTGGCGAGACGGCATCGCTATCCTCAGCCGCGGCTCAAGCATGGATGAGGGTATGACCGGCAGCCTAAAACAGCGCCTGATGGCGGAGGCCCGCGCGGCAGGCTTCGACGTCGCGCGCGTGACCACGCCGACCGCGATCGACGCCCTGGTGAGCCAACGGCTGCAGGAGTTTATCGACGACGGGCGGCACGGCGATATGGTGTGGATGGCCACCACCGCCGAGCGTCGCAGCCATCCCCTTAAGATGTGGCCCGAGACCCGCTCCATCGTCATGCTCGGCATGAACTACGCTCCGCAAAGTGACCCACTGGCCCCGCTGTCCCAGCCCCTGCGCGGCGTCATTTCCTGTTACGCACAATGCAAGGACTATCACGACGTCGTCAAATCCGGGCTCAAACGTGTTGCCGGCGTGCTGGCAGCCGAGGGCGGAGCGGAGGTGAAGGTTTTCGTCGACACGGCCCCGCTGATGGAGAAGCCACTGGGCGAGGCGGCGGGCCTCGGCTGGCAGGGAAAGCATACCAACTTGGTGTCGCGCGACTTTGGCTCCTGGCTGTTTTTGGGGGCAATTCTGACCACCGCGGAGCTGGAAGCCGATGCCGCCGAGGTCGACCATTGCGGCAGCTGTCAGCGCTGCATGGAGGTGTGCCCGACCGCGGCCTTCCCGGCGCCCTATCAGCTCGACGCCCGCCGCTGCATCGCCTACCTGACGATCGAGCATAAGGGCCATATCCCGCTGGAATTCCGGCAGCCCATGGGCAATCGCGTGTTTGGCTGCGACGATTGCCTGGCCGTGTGCCCCTGGAACAAGTTCGCCACGGCGGCACGGGCAACGCGGCTGGCGGCAGAGGCCGGCGCCGCCTCGGTGCCGCTGGCGGAGCTACTGGCGCTCGACGATGCCGCCTTTCGCCGGCGTTTCGCCGGGACGCCGGTCAAGCGCACGGGCCGCGACCGCGTGCTGCGCAACGCCCTCATTGCCGCAGGCAACTCCGGCGAGCCCCGTCTCGTCCCCTTGATCGAGCGCTTGTTGGAGGATGCCTCTCCGCTGGTGCGCGCGATGGCCGTGTGGGCCCTGCAGCGGCTTGCCGCACCCGAGGTGTGGCGGCAGGCCCGCGCCCGTCACCGAGCGCGCGAGCACGACGGAGCGGTTTTGACGGAGTGGGCTGCGGAGACGCCGTAATGCGGCTCTTCTGCTTCGGATTTGGCTACACCGCCGAGGCCCTGGTGCGTCGGCTGGCTCCGCGCGACATGACGTACGCGGGCACGAAAACGGCTGTGCGCGCGCTGGCGCCGCCGCTGCCGGGTCTGAGCCTGGTGGCCTATGCGGGAGACCGAGCCTCCGAGGAGGTCAGGCGCGCGCTCGCGGGCACCACGCATGCCCTCGTCAGCATTCCGCCTGACCTCGAAGGCGACGTGGTGTTGCGCCACTATCGCGACGAGCTCGCCCGCCTGCCGCAGCTCGCCTGGATCGGCTACCTGTCGAGCGTGGGGGTGTATGGCGATTGGCAGGGGGCGTGGGTCGATGAAACGAGCCCGACACGGCCCACCACGGAGCGAAGCTTGCGCCGGCTCGAGGCCGAAGCCGCCTGGCTCGCTTTGAGCCAGGACGGTGGCCCGCGCGTGGACGTCTTTCGCTTGGCGGGCATCTATGGGCCGCAGCGCAGCGTGCTCGACAACCTCAAAAGCGGCACGGCGCGGCGCATCATTAAATCGGGACAGATCTTCAATCGGATCCACGTCGACGACATTGCCCGTACGCTGGCGGCGGCGATCGACCGGGACACGGGCCATCGCCTCTTTAATGTCAGCGATGACGAACCGGCGCCGCCGCAGGATGTGGTTGCCTATGCAGCAGAGCTCTTGCGGCTACCGCCACCGCCGGAGATTACCTATGCAGAGGCGGGGTTGACGGGGCTTGCGGCCAGCTTCTGGACGGAGAGCCGGCGCGTCAGCAATCAGCGCCTGCGGCGGGATCTGGGTGTTGAGCTCCTCTATCCCACCTACCGGGAGGGCCTGCGCTCCCTGCTCGGCGTTTGAGCCGTGCGCGGGACGTGCGGCCAGCTCCTGCTTTCCGCCGCAAACGCCAGGCACACTCAGCCGCGCTCGCCAAGGCGGCTCGGCGATGGCGGCGGCCAGAGCGCGATGCGCCGGCCGGAGCAGGAGTACTTCGGGGGGTGACCATGGCGGGATGGGGTCGTCGTGCGGGGATCGCGCTCCTCGCCGTCACAGCCTGGGCCGCGTCGGGACGCGGCGAGCCGCAGAGCCAAGCGCGCCCTGGGCCCGCCAGCGCGCCGCGACCCGTGGCGGCGGACCTGCTGGCGCACGCTGCGGCCGCCGCGCCATTGGGCCCTAGCGCAGAGCGAGAGGTATTGGCCGAGGGGAGCCGGTCCACGCTGGCACCAGGACTGCGCCTCGCCATGGAACCGGGCTGGGACGCCCCGCGCGCGGAGACGCCCGCGCCTGGCCGCGGTGAGGTTGAGCCCCCCGCCGCGGACGAGCCTCGATCGCGACGGTTGCAGGACACGGAGGTGACGGTCCTGTTATGGTTGGCGCCGGGGAGCTATGGCATCCGCCGCGGCTACCGCACGGCCGATCCCATCTTGTGCGTGGCTGATGGATGTTACGTCAGCCGTGGCGCCGAGCGCCCAGCGCGATTTCTGCCGGGCCGTCGCGCCTTGGGGTTCATCAACACCTGGGGCGAGCGCGCCGGGGCCTGCCGCGACGCACTCGCCTGCGTATTTCGCGCGATCGATCTGGGGCGTCTGCCCGGTTACCTGCAGCCGGTCGATTTGCACGTTCTGAAACACGACCGCCGGCGTGGCCAGCCCGTCGGCGCCGATTCGAGCTGTCGGCTCGATGTCGGCCGCCTCTCCTGTCAGCATGCGCTGGCAACCGAAGACTATGCCGTGTGGGTGGTGCCGGAGCCCCTGGCGGTGGCTGCCGGTTCCGTCGCCTTGCAGCGTGCGCTGGCCGACGGCGCCGGGGCGCTCGACACGGCCGAGTTTGCGCGCCCTTG
>Ga0075424_100000687_pt1 | contig 27235 bp, 28 predicted proteins | sample SoiMethybrSBSTD3_FD_75301 | JGI IMG/M metagenome (GOLD analysis project Ga0075424, IMG submission 75301) | Bulk soil microbial communities from a Populus tree surrounding site in Tennessee, USA - Soil MetaG P. TD hybrid SBSTD3 | ecosystem: Environmental > Terrestrial > Soil > Tree plantation... | reverse complement strand
TGAGCGCGAGCAACAGCGATGCGAGGATGACCCGCCCCGCCCGCGCGCGGCGGGCGAAGGGGAACCAACTGCTGGCCATGCGGGGGTCCCTTCCTTGGGAGCGGCCTGGCCGCCGCTACGAATCCGACGCGGACCACGGTAGCGGCAGCCCGCCGAGGGCCGCAACTGAAATTGGCTACTGCACGTCCTCGGAGCGCGTCTGAGCGCGGCGTGCGTTCATCACGTCAGGCGGGCGCTTCGGGACGCGGCCGCGCTCGGCGCCCGGCTCGAACACCGGCGAGCGTGGCGCGCGCACGCCCAGCACGCGCATCGCCTTGAGCCCGAGCCCGAGGCGCTCGCGCCCGTCGGTTGAGTTGACGTCGAGCCCGGTGAGCTCCTTCACGCGCTCGAGCCGGTAGCGAATCGTGTGCCGGTGCGTGAAGAGCTGCTTGTTGGTGGCCGCCATCGAGCCGTCGTTGGCGAGGAAGCACTCGAGCGTCAGGACCAGCTCGGTACCGTACTGCTCGTCGTAGGCGATCAGCGGCGCGACCGTGTCGGAGTAGAAGCGCTCGAGCTCGGCCGGGTCGTCGCTCATCGCCGGCAGCAGCAGCCGATAGGCGCCCGTGTCCTCGAACGAGAGCAGCCGCTGTGGCGCTTCGAGGTCGGGGGATGCGACGTTGGCCGCAAGCAGCGCCTCGCCCGAAGCCCGGTGCAGGTCCATGGGGTCCATCGCGACTCGGCTCCGCCCGACAACCGCGGCGAAGCCGGGCATCGCGTCGTCGATCGAGCGCAACACCGCTTCCGCGGTCCGCCGGCTGACCGCGTCTTCGTGGCCGGGCACGATCACCGCGACGTGCTCGTCGCGCAGAGAAGCAAGTGCGCCGGGCGCGATGCCGCGCGCCGCCCGGCCGACCACCGTCAGCGCTCGTGCCTGCCAGTCGCCCTCCGCGGGCCGGCGCGCGTGGAGCTTGACCACCAGCACCGCGGCGCCCCTCTCGAGGTCCGTGCCGAGCTCCTTGCCGCGCGCGATCAGGTCACGCCGGTCGGGGATCTCGTGGCCGAGCACCGCGTCCACGAAGCTGCCCACCGCAGCCTCGCCCGCGCGCTCCGGCGCGCGCGTGCGCTCGACTTCGAGCGCCAGCAGCGTGGTCACGAGCCGCAGCATGGACGGCTCGGGGACGTCGCCTCGCGCCCGGAACCGCAGTTGGCCCACGACCGCCTCGGACACCCGCAGGTCGATCGCGGTCACGCCCTCCTCCTTCGACAGCAGCTCGCGCTCCTCCGACGGCGATCCCGCCGCCACCGCCAGCACCGCGCCCCGCGAATCGATCAGGGCCACGATCGCCCCGAGCGCGGCGGCCGCACGCCGAGCGGTCTCGGGCAGGCCGGCGCCGGTCTGCACCGCCTCGGAGAGGGCGTCGAGTGCAGGACCGAACGTGGTGGCGGTGCGGGTTGCGCGGGACTTTTGCCGTGCTTCGGCCATCGACTTCAGTCTAAGAGGCGCTAGTCGGACTACCTAAACGAGAAGCGCGGCAATTCCCAGGAAATTCAGGATTTCGTCCCAGTAGTAGAGGACGATCAGCCCGATCACGATGCCCGTGCCGACGAACGCGGTCAGCACGAAGATGCTGAGCGTCGCCGCGGCAAGGCGCTCCCAGGTGCGACCGTAGGCCGTCCACGCGGGGGCCAGGATCCACACGGCGAAGAACGAGAAGCCGGTCACGCCCGCGACCGCGAGGATGATGTAGGTGACTGTCAGTGGATCCACGTGTCCCTCACCGCGGGGCGTCGGCGGCGGGGGCGCCGCCGAGGCTGAAGCGCACATACTGAACCACCAGCGCGATGCATCCGCAAATCGAGAACACCGCCAGCCCGACCGCCCAGCCACCGCCCACGTCGCTCAGCCAGTGGGCGCGCAGGTACACCCGCGAGAGGCCGATCAGCGCCGTCATCGCGAGTCCGCCGAGCACGAGCGCGACCCGCCGCGCAGGAGGCCCTTCCCGGGCCAGCAGCACCCCGATCGCCAGATAGGTGACCGCCATCGCGGCGTGGCCGGAGGGATAGGCGGCCCCGCTCGTGTCGACGAGAGAGTCCGGAGGACGGGTGCGGTCGACCGCGGCCTTCATCACGTGGACCGTGATCTCCGTCGCGAAGTAACCCGCCGCGAGCGTGATCGCCCCCGCGATTCGTTCGCGAAGCAGCAGGTAGGTGCACACGGCGAGCGTCGCGATCAGCACCACCCACCACGTGCCGAGGAACGTGATCGCGTGCAACAGCGTGGTGAGCGCCGAGCTGTTGATGTCGTGCGCGAGCTGCCAAGCCCAGTGGTCGCCGGCAATCAAGGGGTCTCCGTTCTGGATCATGCTGATCTGGAGGACGATCACGTAGATGGAGACGGCGGCCACCGCCACCAGCGTGGTGAACTCGATGCCGAGCGTCCCCGGCTGAAGGCGCGCCCGCGTGAACCGGAGCGGAGGTGTGAGCAGTTGCCCGACGGGACGGATCACGAAACGCAAGAGCTGGCGCAGCACCGGCTTTTGTTCCATCCATGCCGCGAAGCGCTGTCTCTCATCGGGCCGGCGCAGGTGCTTGATTGCCTGGTAGCCGCCGATCAGCAGCGCGAGCGCGATCCCGAAGGCAAGCGCGCCCTTGCTGGCGATGCTCGTGATCTGGGTGAAGCTCCGATAGAAGAGGTAGCCGAGCACGCAGAAGGTGGTCGTCCACAGCCCGGCGCTGACCACGTCGTACGGGATGAACCGCCGGTACGGCATGCCAGACGTGCCCGCCGTGAACGGCATCAGCGGGCGCACGAACCCCACCCAACGCCCGGCGATGATGGTCTTGCCGCCGTGGCGGTCGAAGTAGGCCTCGACCTTGTGGATGCGCTCCTCCGTGAGCCGCACCTTGGGCCCATGATTCAGTGCGAACGCACGGCCGTAGCGGCGCCCGATCATGAATCCGATCGAGTCTCCCGCGACCGCGGCGGCCCACACGATTCCGATCAGCAGGTAGATCGAGAGCGTGCCCTCACCGGCGAGCACTCCGCCGAAGATGACGGCGAACTCGCCCGGTGCGATGAATCCCAGGAAGGCCGCCGTCTCGGCCATCGCCATCAGCGCGACGAGCAGGTAGGCCCATTGCCCGAGGCTCTCCGCGAGGTTCTTGATCAGATGCTCCACAGCGGGGCCAGTTTCGCACTTGCCTTGTCGGCGCCTTTCTGGTAATCATCCGGTTACCTTTGGTAAGCAAACGATTACCGAACATGGCGAACGAGCCCAGTACCCGAGAGCGAATCGTGACCGAGGCCATGCGCCTGTTCGCGGCGCGGGGCTTCCGCGGCACGACCGTGGGCGAGATCGAGGCGGCCGCCGGACTGGCGCCACGGGCGGGCGGCCTCTACAAGCACTTCCGCAGCAAGGAGGAGGTGCTCGAGGCGGGCATCGATCGCCACGTGGACGAAATGGCCCTGATCGAGCCGGTGCTGGAGATGCTGCCGCTCGGCGACCCGCGCGCCGAGTTGACGCTGGTCGGCCGGTGGGGCCTGTCCGAGCTGGCCAACGAGATGCCGTTGATGAAGGTCGTGCAGAAGGACGGCGACCGCTTTCCGGAGCTCGCCGCGAAGGTGAGCGCGCGGATCATCGCCCGCGGGCACCAGCAGGGCATCGTGATCGTCGGAAGGCTTCTCGGCGATGTGCTCTCGGAGCGCGAGGTGGCGGCCGTGGTCTCGGTCGCGCTCGGCGCGCTGGTCGGCTACCGGATCGAGGAGGCGATGTTCGGTCCACGGCCGGTCAGCGAGGACGACTTCCTCGAGACCTGGGTGAACATGTTGATGAGCTTCGCGGAGCGCAGGGGCCTCGTCCCCGCCGCGGAGACGAGTGAAGTGGGGTGATTCATGTGAAGGAGCTTTCAGGTGGTCCGCTGGCCCGATACCGGACGGAGGTCCGTCTCGGGCTGATCAGTCTGGCGGTGCCGGTGATCGTGGTGGGAGGCTGGGCGCTGATCGCGCCGCACAGCTTCTACGACGACTTCCCGATCAAATCGGCGCATTGGATCTCGGGGCTCGGTCCGTATCAGGAGCATCTGGTGCGCGATTTCGGGTCGCTGTATCTCGCGCTCGGCCTGTTGCTGACGTTCGCGGCGGTCGTGCTCGACCGCCTCTTGGTGGGAGCGGTGCTGGCCGCCTCGCTGGTGTTCCAGGTGCCGCACTTCATCTTCCACGTGACCAACACCGGGCCGTTCTCGACCGTCAACAACGTCGTGAACCTCGTCGCGCTCGGGGCCGGCGTGGTGCTCACGGTGATTCTGCTGGGCATGGTCTCGAGGGCGAGCGCGGAGCCACTTCCGGAAGTGCAACCGATCGAAGGAGGAGTGAGCTATGGCACGCGTTGAGGAGAAGGGCGGCCCGCTGGTCGGCGCCGCACAGCTCTATTCGAAGTGGCGGTACGGCCGTCCGATGACGATCACGCCCGTGATCGCGCACAGCCGCGCGAACATGATCGGCTGGGGCGCCTTCGAGTTTTGCCACGAGCAGGGCCATCGGGTCGACGAGCGCATCAAGGACCTGGCCGCGACCAAAGTCGCCACACGCGTCGGCTGCGAGTTCTGTATCGACATCGGGGCTGCCCTCAGTCGCAAGGCGGGAGCCACCGAGAAACAGCTGCGCGAGTTCCACGAGTACCGCACGAGCCCGGAGTTCTCGGATGAAGAGCGGGTCGCGATCGAGTACGCCGAGGAGCTGACGAAGGAGCATGTCGACGTGCCGGACGAGCTCTTCGCCCGGTTGCGTGAGCACTTCGACGAGGCGCAGATCGTGGAGCTGACCGCGGCGATCGCGATCGAGAATTTCCGCGCGCGCTTCAACAACGCGCTCGGGATCGGGCCGTCCGGATTCTCGGAGGGGATGTTCTGCCCGGTGCCCGAGGCTCAGTCCGAGGTGCGCACGAGCGTATAGTCGCTCGGCGCCTGACGCACCGCGATCGCTCCGCCATTCCAGCGCGGGGCGATCGCCGCCTGAGCGGCCTCGGCGGCCTCGCGGGTCTCGAACAGGCCGAAGGCGGTCGGCCCAGACCCGCTCAGATGCGCGGCTTCCGCGCCCGCCTCGTGGAGCAGCGCGAGCGCGTTCCGTGCCTCGGGAAAGAGCTCGAGCGCCGCGGGCTCGAGATCGTTCTGCAACAGCGACGCGAACTCGAGCGGGTTGTAGCCGGATGTGGTCACCGCCTCGTGCAGCAACGCGCAGTCGTGCTCCATCCGGCGGACATTGGCGTGCCCGCGCTCGCTGACCAGCCGGTCGTGGAACTCGTACACGCCGCCGGTATGCAGGCCATGGTCGCTCGTAAGGAGCACGACTGCCACATGCCAGGTCTTCGGCAGGCGCTCGACCAGCTCACCGGCGCCCATCACCAGGTGAGACCCCGGGTCGACCTGTGACGGAACGTCGGAGCCGATCGCGACCGCGAGCTCCTGGAGCTCCTCGATGGTCGCCGGGACCCCTGATCCTCTGGTCGCCAGGCGCAGCACCGCGCCCGCGTCGGCCGAGCCTCCGCCGAGCCCGCCGGCGATCGGGATGTGCTTGGAGATCGTCACCCGTACCGCCGGCCGGTGCCACGCGAATCGCTCGCGGAAGCGCGCCAGCGCAACCGCTGCGAGATTCTCGTCTTCCACTTCGGGGCAGACGATCTCGTCGCTGTCACCGGGCGCGAGCTCCATCGTGACGATGTCCGCGAGTGTCACGGCCTGGAAGAGCGAGTAGATCTCGTGCAGGCCGTCGGGCCGGCGCTCCCCCACGTACAGGCACAGGTTGAGCTTCGCGGGCGCCCGCGTTACGAGCTTCACGCGCGCAGCTCCTCGACCCGCCCCGCGAGCTCGGCCAGCTCCGCGGGCGCGAGCTGCTCGGCGCGAGCGTCGACCGGGTGGCCGAGGCCGATCAGCGCAGTCCGCGCGGCCTCCCGGTCCGCGCGCGCGCCGGTGGACAGCTCGAGCGAGCGCGGCAGCGCCTTGCGGCGGTGCGCGAACACGGCATGAACGAATGCCGCCACCGCGGGCGCCGCGGCCGGACCTGTTCGCCGGAGGACGACCAGCGCGGAGTCGACGCGGGGCGGCGGCCGGAACACGTTCCGCGACACGGAGCGGGCGATCCTCACGTCACACGCAAGCTGCACCAGGACGGACGGGATGCCATAGGACTTCGTCCCCGGCGACCCGGCGAGCCGTTCACCGACCTCACGCTGCACCATCACGCACCAGAAGCTCGTCGCCGGCAGCTCCTCGATCGTCTTCAGCAAGGAAGGCACCGCGACCCCGTAAGGCAGGTTCGCGACCACCTTGTTCGGTTGCGGATGGAGGCCGCCGAGGTCGACGTTCATGACGTCGGCGATTGTTGCCTCGGCGTTCCCGTGCGCGGCCAGCGTCTCCTGCAGAACCGGCTCGAGGCGCCGGTCGGCCTCGACCACGTGCAGATGTCCCACGCGCGGCGCGAGGTAGGCGCTCAGGACTCCGAGGCCGCCGCCGATTTCCAGCACGACGTCGTCCTCGCGCAGCTCGCTCAGCCGCCCGATCACGTCCAGCATGTTGTCGTCGACCAGGAAGTTCTGACCGAGCTCGCGGTTCGGGCGGATGCCGAAACGCGACAGGCGCTCGAGACTCGCGCGTGCCTCGCTGAACCGCGGTGCGATGCCGGTCACCACCCGAACAGCCGGGCCGCGTTGGCGCTCACGGTCTGCTCGATCGCCTCGTAGGTGGTCCCGCGAAGCTCCGCCACGAAGGCCGCCGTACTCGTGACGAACGCGGGCTCGTTGGGCTTGCCGCGGCGTTCCTGCGGAGAGAGAAAGGGCGCATCCGTCTCGACCAGGAGCAGCTCGTCCGGCACCTGGGCCGCCGCGCGCTGGAGGTCGGTCGCCTTCGGATAGGTGACGTTCCCGGCAAACGAGCAGTAGTAGCCGCGCTCGACGCACTCCTCCACGCGGTCGGTCAGCGAGAAGCAGTGGATGATCACCGGCCGGCCGTCGGCGTGGCGCGCGAGCAGGTCGAGCGTGTCATCGGCGGCGAAGCGCGTGTGGATCACGAGCGGGCGGTCGAGCTGCTGGGCCAGCTCCATCTGCGCGATGAACGCGCGGCGCTGGTCCGGACGCGGGGAGTAGTCGCGCTTGTAGTCGAGTCCTGTCTCGCCGATCGCGCGCGCCTTGCCGTGATGCGACAGCGTCTCGAGCTCCGCCTGGGCGGCGTTGTCGAACCCCTCGGACTCGTGCGGGTGCCGGCCGATGGAGGCGTACACCTCGTCGTGCTGATCGGCGGTCGCGAGCGCGTGGCGGCACGACTCGCCGGTCATGCCGATCGCCATGATGCGATCGACCCCCGCTTTGCGCGCGTGCGACACGAGATCGGGGACCGATTGATCGCAGGCATCGAGGTGACAGTGGGTGTCGACCATGCGGGGAAGTGTAGGTTCGAGTCCCTATGCGGGTTCGGGCGGTGGCACCGGCTGCTCGGAGGCGGTCCGCCGCCGGCCCGCGATCCCGACGCCGAGCAGGATCAGGACGAGGCCGGTGATCGAGGCGGCGGTGATCCGCTCGCCCAGCAGGACCGCGCCGTACGCGAGCGCGATCGGAGGGATCGCGTACCCCACCAGCGACGCGCGCCCCGCTCCGATCTCCGAGATCAGCGAGTAGTAGAGGACGAACGCGAGCGCGGTCCCGATCACGCCGAGGCTCACGACCGCGGCAATCTCCCCGAGATCGGGATGGTTGTCGCCGACCGTCGCGGCCGCGAACGGCAACGTAATGACGGCCGCCGCCGCGCACGAGAAGAAGCTCATCACGAGTGGCGGGACGCCCGCGTGCGAGAGGCGGTTCTTCGCGTACATCGCGCCCAGGCCGTAGCTGCAGGCCGCGCCCAGCACCGCCATCGAGCCGAGGAACTCGCCGGCATCGTGGATGGTGTCGGCGCCGACGAGCACGATCACCCCCGCGAAGCCGATCAGGAGCGCGATCGCGCCGCGGCGATCTACGCGCTCGGTCGGGTCGAGGAACGGCGCGAACAGCGCCACGAACAGCGGGCCAGGCGCGACCAGGATCCCGGTCAGACCGGAGCTGATCTGCGTCTCGCCGTAGCTGATCAGCATGAACGGCAGCGCGATGCTGAGCAGGCCGAGCGTCGCGATGCGCTCGGGATGGCGCCGCATGAAACCAAAGGCGCGGCGCCGGTCGGCGCGCGCATGGACCGCGAAGTAGAGGATCACCGCCGCGAGCGTGACCCGCGCCCACACGATCATCGAGGCCTCGAAGCCGTCGAGCGCGATCTTGATCAAGAGATAAGAGCCTCCCCAGATCGCGGAGAGCGCTCCGAACATGGCCAGCTGGCGCGGCGTCAACTATGCGGCCGTGACCGGCTCGATCTTCGGGAAGAGGGGCGCGAGCTTCGAGATCTCCGCGCCGCCGGGCCTTGCGCCCAGCGCCACGTCGGCGAGCGTGGGCGGCTCGCCGGTGCCCTGCCCCAGCGCCTCCAGTAGTCGCGTGGTCGCCTCGGGCACGTAGGGATGCAGCAGGACCGTCACCACCCGCAGGCCTTCCGCGAGGCCGTACAACACCTCGTCGAGCCGCGCCGCCTGCGCCTCGTCCTTCGCGAGGTTCCACGGCGCCTCCTCTTCGACGTACCGGTTGAGGCGGCGCACGCGGGACCAGATCTCGTCCAACGCGAGCGTCAGCTCGGCGCGATCGAGCCGCTCGCGGACGGCATCGGCGAGGCCCTCGAAGTCAGCCGCGAGCGCGGCCGGCGCCTGCCCGTCGGGCACGCGCCCGTCGCGGTAGCGCGCGATCATCGCGAGCGTGCGGCTCGCGAGGTTGCCGTACTCGTTCGCGAGCTCGGTCGTGTAGCGCGCTTCGAATCCCTCCGTCGAGATCGAGCCGTCCTGCCCGAAGCTGACCTCGCGGAAGCAGTAGTAGCGCAGCGCATCGGTCCCGTACATGTCGATCACCTGGAACGGGTCGAGCACGTTGCCGAGCGTCTTCGACATCTTCTCTCCCTGCATCAGCAGGTATCCGTGGATGAACAGGTGCCGCGGCAGCTCGACGCCGCCCGCCATCAGCATCGCGGGCCAGAAGACGGCGTGGAACTTGAGGATGTCCTTGCCGATCAGCTGCATCGACGGGGGCCAGAAGCGCTCGGTGAGGTCCTCGTCGCGCGCGTACTTCAGCGCGGTCCAGTAGTTGAGGAGCGCGTCGAACCAGACGTAGAACACCTGGTCCGTGTCCCACGGGACGGGGACGCCCCACTTCAGGTTCGGTCTGCTGACCGAGACGTCCTCGAGGCCGCCCTTGATGAACGAGAGCGCCTCGTTGTAGCGGATCCGCGGCATCACCCAGTCCGGCTGCTCGGCGTACAGACGCTCGAGCGCCTCCTGGAATCCGGAGAGCCGGAAGAACCAGTTCTGCTCGCGGACCTTCTCGATCACGACCTTGTGGATCGCGCAGCGGTTGCCGTCGATCATCTCCTGCTCGGTCTTGAAGTCCGCGCAGTACGGGCAGTACCAGCCTTCGTAGACCCCCTCGTAGATGTGGCCGTTGTCGTAGATCCGCTGCATGAAGCGCTGGACCTCGGCCTCGTGCTCGGGATCGGTCGTGCGGATGAAGAAGTCGTTCGAGAGGCCGAGCCGCTCGACCATCTGCTTGAAGTGGACGACGTTGCGGTCCGCGAGCTCGCGGGGTGAGATCCCCTCGCGCTCGGCCACCTGCGCGACGGGCTCGCCGTGCTCGTCCGTACCCGTGAGGAAGAAGACGTCCTCGCCGCGCTGGCGCATGTGGCGCGCGAGCACGTCGGCGGCGATCGTCGTGTACGCGTGGCCGAGGTGAGGCTGCGCGTTCACGTAGTAAATGGGGGTGGTGATGTAGTAGGCCACGGGTCAGGTGACTATAAAGACGGCATGTCGCAGCGGAACGTGGAGACGGTGCTGGAGGTGTATAGGGCCTTCCGCGAGCGCGACCGCCAGTCTGTGGTGGCCGTGTACGACTCGGATGTGGAATGGAACATGGAGGGTTATCCGGGCTGGCTGGGAAAGGAGTCCTACCGCGGCGTCGACGGGGTCGAGGAGTTCTTCCGCGACTGGCTCCACGACTTCGACGGGTACGAAGCCGATGCGCTGGATGTGCTTGATCTGGGCGACCGCGTCATCGTGACCGTGCACGATCGCGCCCGGGGCAAGGGCAGCGGCGTACCGATCGAGCGCCACCACGCACAGGTGTGGTCCTTCAACGAAGAGGGCCGAGCCACACGGATCGAGGTCTTCGAGAGCCGCGACGCCGCGCTGGCGGCACACCCCCCCTCGGACGAGGGCGCCGCTTCGTGAGCGAGCGGCGGCGGATCGCCTCCGGCTCACCGTGGGAGGACAGCTTCGGCTACTGCCGCGCGATTCGCGTCGGTGACCGCGTGCTGGTGTCGGGTACCGCGCCGATCTGGCCGGACGGCTGGTGCGACCCCGACCCCGGCGCGCAGGCGCGGCGCTGCCTCGAGATCATCGTGCGCCCGGTCTCGACCATGGTCGTCATCAGCGGTCTGCTCGACCCGCGCTTTCACGTCGAGATCGAGGCCGAGGCGATCCTGGACTGAGCGCTACGCCGCGCGGTGTCGTTCGAAGGGCGTCGGCGGCCCGGTGGATCGCCGCATGAGCCCGCGCGGACAGGGCACGGTTCGCGGCATTCGCTCGGTCGAGCGCGCCTCGTCCGAGCAGCGCGAGTACGAGCAGGGCGAGGCCGGCGAGCGCGAGTGGCCTTCCCCGGTCGGGCAGGGCGGGCTGGAGCTGCGGCACGGGTGAGCGCGCCGGCGGCCTCGCGGCGCGCACGGGCGCAGGGTGCGAGACGGCGGGAGCGACGGCGGGCGCCGGTGCCGCCGGGACCGCCCGCGTCGCGCCCGCGGGTGGTGGCAGCAGCGTGAGCGGGTCGATGTAGTGGTGTTCCTCGCGTGCGAGCCGCACACCGAAATGGAGGTGCGGCGCGAGTGCCGAGCGCCGGCCCGTGGTCCCGACCGCGCCGAGCCGCGCGCCGCCGGCCACGGACTCGCCGCGCCGCACCGCGATCGCCGAGAGGTGGAGGTAGCTCGTCGCGTACCCGTCGCGGGTGCGGACCGCGACCGTGAGGCCCGAGTAGCCGAGCGGGCCGGCGTAAGTAACCTCGCCCGCGCGCGTGGTGTGGACGTCCGTCCCGACCGGCGCCGCGATGTCGATCCCGCGGTGCGCACCGGCCGCATAAGGGTTCGACTCGTCGTTCGAGTAACGGGTGAGAACGGGGCCTTTGACCGGCCAGCTCCACCCGGGCGAGCCACGCGCCTCGCCGGTCATCAGCGCCACGAGCAGCACGCCCAGCGCCACCGAGATCGCCGCCCCTCTTGCCTTCCTCGCGCGTGTGCTCATGAAGCCTCCTTGCCGTCGATTTGCGAATGCCGTCCGACCGTACAGTCGCGATCGGAGCACGCGGGCTCGATTTGTGGTGCATGTGGCCGCCCCGTTACGGCTGCGCGCGGAACGACGCGAAGTTGTTCCGTACGCGCGACAGCTACCGCCCGTAGAGCTTGTTGGCCGGCACGCCGGTGAGCGAGGCCACGACCGCCGCCGCGGCGCGGCGCTTGGCGCCCGCCTCCACCAGCCGCTCGACCGCCTCCCGTGCCGCAACCGGGTCCGCCTTGGGCTCCTCGCCGGCCGCGGGCCCGACCACCAGCACAACCTCCCCGCGCGTCGCCTCCGCGAAGCGCTCCGCGAGCTCAGCGGCGCGGCCACGGACCACCTCCTCGTGCAGCTTCGTGAGCTCTCGGCAAACGGCCGCGGGGCGCGCCGGGTCGAGCTCGGCGAGCACCCGCAGCGTCGCGCCCAATCGGCGCGGAGATTCGTAGGCGACGAGCGTCTCGCTCGCGCCGGCCTCGAGCGCGCGCCGCAGCTCGCCCTCCCGCCGCGGCAGGAAGCCGGTGAACCGCCACCGCTCGGCCGGCAGCCCCGACGCGACCAGCGCCGTCACCGCGGCGGACGGTCCCGGCAGCACCTCGACCGGCACGCCCGCCTCCAGGCACGCGCCGATCACCACCGCGCCCGGGTCGGACAGGCCGGGCGTTCCGGCATCGCTGACGAGTGCCACCACGTCGCCGCGGCGCATGCGCGCCACCAGCTCTCGCGCGCGCCGGCGCTCGTTGTGCCCGTGGTAGCTCACCAGCGACGGGCCACTGATCCCGTGTCGCCCGAGCAGCTTGCGCGTCCGCCGTGTGTCCTCGCAGGCGATCGCGTCGGCCTCCGCGAGCACGCGCAGCACGCGCAACGTGACGTCCTCGAGGTTTCCGATCGGCGTCGGGCAGACGACCAGCCGCCCCGCCATCGAAATGGCCTACGCCGCCTCGGCGGCGAGGTGGAGCTCGTCGAATGCCATCACGGCCGCGCCCAGCATGCCCGCCTCGGGCCCGAACTTGGCCGGCACCACGCGGACCTGGTCGCGGCTTGGCGGCAGCCCCCGCGCCCGCAGCTCTTCGCGCGCGGGCTCCAGCAGGAGGTCGCCGGCGGCCATCGCGCCCCCGCCGATCACGATCACCTCGGGGTTGAAGATGTTGCAGATGCTGGACAGGCCGACGCCGAGCTGCCGCCCAACGTGGCCGATCACCATCCGCGAAACCTCGTCGCCGCCGAGCGCAAGGGTGGTGACGAGCGCGCCGGTGATCTTCTGGTCGCCCGACAGCGCCTGCCCGAGCTCCGACTCGGGCTCCTCCTCGGCCGCGATCATGCCCTCGCGGCCGAGCGCCGTCCCGGACGCGACGGCCTCCAGGCAGCCCCGGTTGGGGCAGTTCCCCTGGCAACGCGGCCCGTCCTCGTCCACGACCATGTGGCCGAGCTCGGCGCCCGCGCCCCAGTGGCCGCGATAGAGCCGGTCGTTCAGCACCAACCCTCCGCCGATGCCCGTCCCGATCGTGAGGCCGACCACGTCGCTGGCGCCACGGGCTGCGCCGAAGCGCGTCTCCACCAGAGTGGCCACGTTGCCGTCGTTGTCCATGAACACGGGCAGTCCCAGCCGCTCGGTCATGATGTCCCGGAACGGCACGTCCTGGAGGTCGAGGTTGACCGCGATCACCGCGATGCCGGTCGTCTGGTCGATCAGGCATGGGATCCCGAAGCCCACCGCCTCCACGTCGGGGACCGAGTCGCGCAGCTCCTTGACCGCGGAAACGGCCGTCTCGATCACGTCCGCCTGCTTGAAACCGTGCACCTCGCGCAGCACGCGCGCGTGCACCTCGAGGTGCTCGTCGACCACCCCGCCGAGCAGCTTCGTGCCCCCGAGATCGACGCCGATCACCTTGCGTAGCCTTGGTGGTGTCTGTCGACCGGCCATTGGGCCACTATAAATTGGAGCGGACACCACGGGTGTTCGCCGCTCCCCGACGGCTTCCCATGTCCTCCGAAAAGCCTGACTACCGCGTCTATCGCGCCCGCCCGGGCCTGCTGTCGCGCCTGCTCAACCGGCGTGAGAGCGCGCGCTTCCGCCCGCTGGAGCGCGACCGGGAGCCCCAAGGGCCCGGGAGCCGGGCCGGGGTGGCGACCGCCGACCGGCCGGCGGTCGAGCCGCGGCCCCACGAGGTCCCGCCGCGGCTCCCCACCGAGCCGCACGAGCCCTGGTGGCGCCGTCTCACGTGGAAGCGGGTGCTGCTCGGGATCGCCGGCTTCGTCGTCTTCTGGACGCTCCTGAGCTTGGTGCTGTTCCTCATCAGCGCTCACGTCCAGTCCCAGAAGGTCTCCGATGCGACGCGCGCCTCGCTCGACAAGTCCGGCAGCCTCCTCACGAGCCCTAACAACATCCTGCTGCTGGGCTCTGACAAGCGGGCCGGCGAGAAGGATCGCGGCCGGGCGGACACGATCATGCTGATGCGCTACGGCGGCGGCAAGGCGGCGCGCCTGTCGATCCCCCGCGACACGCTCGTGAACATCCCGCACGTGGGGCCGAGCAAGATCAACGCGGCGTACGCGATCGGTGGCCCGTCGCTCATGATCGACACCCTCAAGCAGTGGCTCGGCATCGAGATCAACCACGTGGTCGAGATCAATTTCAATGGCTTCCCGAAGTTCGTGGACGCGCTCGGCGGCGTCAACATGACCTTCGGCAAGTGCATCGTCTCGCGGTTCGAGGGCCGCACCGTGCACTTCCGGCGCGGCGAGCACCACCTCAACGGCCAGCAGGCCCTCGACGTCGTGCGGATCCGCAAGAACCGGTGCGACCCCTCGCAGTCCGACCTCACCCGCGCGAAGCGCCAGCAGCAGTTCCTGGAGGCCGTGAAGGGGCGGCTCGTGAATCCCCTCACGTTCCCCCGCTGGCCGTTCGTCGCGTGGCGGGCGCCCCAGGCGATCACGTCCGACATGGGCGGCCTCGACCTGATGGAGCTCTACTGGGACATGCAGACGGGCGGCAGCCTGAAGCCCCGCATCCTCACCCCGATCAACCCGGGCTCGAACCCGCTCCAGGTCTCGGACGCCGAGAAGCAGGCGGAAGTGCAGCAGTTCCTGGCCGGCTGAGCGCTCTCAGGGATTCCCAAAGACGAGCGCGAGCTCCGGCCGCTGCGAGAGGTCCCCGCTGTCGCGGGAGGCGAAGTTGACCGCGTCGGGTGAGCCCGTCGCGAGCACGAAGCTATAGGTGCCGTCCGCCGCCATCAGCGGCTTCACGTCGTACTGGACCCAGGTGCCGGCCGTGATCGCGCCCTTGTCGTCCGTGGGCGTGGTGGTGCGCGCCGGCCGGTTGGCCCACGTGATCTGAGTCTCGAGCCAGGAGTTGTCCGGCGTCGTGTAAGCGGCCGGCCCGTTGACCGTCGCCTCCGTCACCCAGAGCCTCAACTTGGCGCTCTGCAGCGGCGCGGTCACGCCGGAGACGCGGTACCGCAGGTAGCTCTCGATAGCGGGGTCCGTGCCACCCTCGACGCGAAGTCGTATCGAAGTCCCAAAGTTAGTTGCGCTGTTGGCCTCCTCCACGCGCGCGTCGGCATCCGGCCGGATTCTCAGCGCGGTCGTGTGCGGCGTGGCGACGGTCACGGTGTTGCTCGGCGGGGACTCGTGGCCGGCGGCGTCAAGCGCCGTGACCTGGTAGCCGTAGGTCGTGCCTGGGACCGCGCTCGTGTCCGAGTAGGTCGTCGCCGGGCCGGTGGTCGCGATCAGCGACCCGCCGCGATAGACCCGGTAACCGGTCACGCCGACGTTGTCGGTGGCCGCTGTCCAGGCTAGGTCGACCACGTTCCCGCTCGGAGTGGCCGCGGCAAGGGCGCCCGGCGCGTTGGGCGGCACGAAGTCGCCGGAGCTTGGGCCGAAGGTCACCAGCAGCTCGGGCCTGTGGCTGGCATCGGTCGCTTCGCGAGAGCTGAAGTCGACTCCGTCGCTCGAGTCGGAGGCGAGCACGAAGTTGGCGGGGCCGTCACCCGCTATGAGGGACGTCACGTCGTAGTCGACCCAGGTGCCGGGATCGATCGCGGCCTTGTCGTCGGTCGGGCCGCTCGAGACGAACGGGGCGTTGTCCCATGTGACCCCTGCCTCTGACCAGGCGTTCCCAGTCGAGTAGACGGCCGGCCCGTTGACGCTCCCGTCGGTGACCCAGAGCCGTACCTTCGCGTTCGTAACAGCGCCGGTCACTCCCGACACCTGGAACCGCAGGTGGCTGTCCATGTCCGGATCGCTCCCGCCCTCGGAGCGCAGGCGCGTCGAGGTGCCGAAATTCAAGGCTGGATTGGCCTCCTCGACGCGCGCGTCCGCCTGGGCGCCGAACGTCAGCGTTTTTGGGCCTCCGGTCGTGTCCGGCGCGAAGGCGGCGGTGTACGTCCGCGGCTGGACGCCGGCCACCACGTCGTGACTCTGCGCGCCGCCGTCCGACCACGACGAAAAGGCGTACGGAGCGCCGTCCTTGGTCTGCGCAGGCGCGGTGACGGAGTTGGTCGAGCCGACTATCACCGTCCGCGCGAAGGGCGTCGTCGCCTGATCGCTTCCGACCGTCACCTGCATTCCCCTGGGGCTCGAGTCGAACACGAGCACGGTTGTGCGCGGCTCGAGCAGGACCGTCTTGGTCGCCTGGAGCCCGCCGGAGTCGGTCGCGGTCAGCGTCAGCTCGAGCTTCGATGGCCACTCGTGGTCGGGCGCCGTGAACGACCCACTCGCCGTGCCGGAGAAGTCCTGGAGCGGATGGAGGTGGCAGCCGGTGGCGCTGCAGTGGTGCAGCGTCAGCGACCAGGACAGCGACGTCGCCGGGAGGGCGCCGTCCTGCTGGTCGCCGGCCGATCCGGAGAAGGTGAAGCGCTGGCCGACGGACCAGGTCATCGACGAGATCGGATAGTCGATCGTCGGCGCCGGCGGGGTATTCCCGGCGCTGATCACGATGGTGGCCGTGTCCGACGCGCCGCTCGTGTCGGTCACCTTGAGCTGGGCCGTGTAGGTCCCGGCCTGGGTGTACGTGAAGGACGGCTTCTGAGCAGTCGAATCGTCAAACGCGCCGTCTCCGTCGAGGTCCCAAGCGTAGGTGAGCGCGTTGCCGTCGGGGTCGCTCGAGCCGCTGGCGTCGAACGACACGGTGAGCGGCGCCACACCGTTGGTCGGATTCGCGCTCGCCACCGCGACCGGAGCACGGTTCCCCGTCCCCGCGTACGAGATCCGCTTGATGTACGAGGGGGAGCCGTAGTCGAGGTAGAAGAGGTCGCCGCCCGGTCCGATCTCCAGATCGACTCCGTCGAGCGCATCGCGCGCGAACAGCTGCACGCGCGACGGGTCCGGGAGACCGTTCGTCCCGGCGTACATCACCCAAATGCAGTTGCGGGCATAGTCGGAGAAGAACATTGCGTCCCGGTACGGGGCCGGGTAGCCGGTGCCGGGGGGCGCGAACGCGATCCCGGTGATCGAGTTGCCGGCGCCCGTCGTGCAGTTCTCGTCCGAGACGATCGGGACGTCGTGGGCGTAGGCGAAGTAGGGAGCGGCCGATCCGCCCGGCTCGCGGTAGAGGTCCTCGCAGATGTTCACGTTAAGCGAGTCGAAGCTCGGGTTCACGACCGGCACGAAGGCGCCCGAGCTGTCGGCGCCGCCCTGGTAGCAGGGCCAGCCGAAGTTCTCGACGGGCGCCCGGAAATCGGCGACGCGGTCGACCTCCTCCCATCTGCCCTCGCCCACGTCGGCCACGAACACGTCGTTCGTCTCCGGCCGGATCGCGAGGCGGAAGGGATTGCGCAATCCGTACGCGAGGATCCGCCGCGCGTTCGCGTCGGAGCTCGAAGCAAGCGGGTTGTCGGGGAGGCCCGCGCCCGTATTGGGGTCGATTCGGATCAGCGAGCCGCTCAGCCCGACCGGGTCGCCACTCGTGCGAAGGTCCTGCGCGCGCAGCCGCCCGCCTTCGGTGGTGGGCGGCGAAAGCGTGGCCCCCACGCCGCCCGGCGGATCCCCGCACGGGTTCAGCGGGTCTCCGTACTGTCCCCAGTCGGTCTTGTTGAAGGCCGCGCCCTCGCCGCCGGAGACATAGAGCGCGCCGTCGGCGCCGAAGCCCATCCCACCGCCGGAGTGGCTCGGGAACTGCTGGCACCAGTCCTCGACCAGCACCTTCTCCGAGCCGGTCATCACGTTCCCCGCGGCCTGGAGGCGCGAGACGCGCCCGCTCACCACGCAGCCGTTGTCGGTCGGGCCCGGTGGCGTCGGGCAGTCGTCGGAGGTGCCGTCGATCGTCGGCCAGCGCGGCGCCGTGCCTCCGATCGCCGCGTTGTACACGTAATAGACGTACACGTAGGGCTTCGCCGGGAAGCTCGGGTCGAGCACCAGCCCGAGCAGGCCGCGATCCCAGTAGTCGTGAACCTGCGTGCGGAGGTCGGCGAAGGTTGCCGGCGTGGTGTCCGAGACGCTGTCGAACACCTTGATCAGCCCACTCTTTTCGGCAACGAACACGCGCCCGTCCGGCGCGAACTTGAACGAGGTCGCCTGCGCGAGCGGCGCCACAACCGTGGACTCCCTGAAGTCCGGCGGTAGCGTCGTGGCATGGGCGACTGCCGGCCCCCATGCAGCGGCGAGCGCCGTCAGCGGCACGGCGATGCCGATTGCGACCACGCAGCTGCGGGTGCGCGCGGTCCTGCGCATCCTGCCCCCTTCGTGCGAATCCGCGCCGACCCTAACGCCGCGAGGGGGCGAGCGCAAGGCCCACTTCCTCGAGGAAGTGCAACAGTTACTGCTGGCTGATCGCGACACCGCCACCGGCAGATCACAGACATCTTCTTCGTGCTCGAGGGGACGGTCACGTTCACGCTCGAGGACCGCACGATCGAGGCGGGTCCCGGCTCTTTCGTGCTCGTGCCGCCGGGGACCGTGCACACGTTCGCCAACACCGGCGACAAGCCCGCGCGCTTTCTCGGCCTCGTCTCGCCCGCTGGCTTCGAGCAGTACTTCAGAGAGCTGGCCGCTGCGGCGGGCGAAGGGCCGCTCGACCCGGCCGTCGCCGCGGAGATCTCGTCGCGGTACGACATCGAGCTCGCCTGACGCGGGAGCGGCCGAGAGAATCAACCTGTAGTTGACCCCCTATAGCGTGGTCAAGTGCGGGTGGAATGTTGTGACACACGCCGGTCCGCCCGCGACGCAATTCTTCGAGTCTTCTTACGTTCGCATTAGAGACTCCTAACCGGAGTCCGGTTCCCTTGTGGAACCCAACACGGAGGTTCCCTTGCGAGAGAAGGCAAAGCTGATCATCTTCGCGGCGCTGAGTGCGGCGCTGACCGTCGCGGGCCTGTCACTCGCGGCCGGCGGCTCGGGCGGCTCGGGCGGCAGCTCCACCGAACAGGGGCTTCGCGTCCACGGTGCCTTCGGGCCTCCCGGGTTCAAGTTCGACTCCGACGTCGCCGACGTCCTGCGGCAGATCCACGACGCGGTCGAGCAGAAGGCGCCGTCGATCGCCGACCCGATCATCCAGAAGGCACTCGACGACAAGAAGATCACGAGCGCGCAAGCGGATCAGCTTCGTGCCCTCGTGCAGGCGCGCGCCGACGAGAAGCCGCCCGCGCAGGACCCGCGCGCGCTGTTTGGCGACAGCGCCGTGCGCGCCGTTCTTCAGGACATCTTCAAGGCCACGGCGCAGCAGGCGCCGGGCATCGCGGAGCCGATCATCCAGAAGGCCGTCGACGACAAGAAGATCACGAGCGCGCAGGCGGATGACATCCGCAGCCACCTGAAGAACGCGCCGCGATTCGGCATGGGACCGGGCTTCGGCCCGGGCGGCCCCGACGGACCGGGCTTCTTCCCGGGCCACCGCGGCCCGTTCGGCCCGCCGGGTCTCGGCCGCTTCGACAAGGACGTGGCGACCGTGCTCGACGACATCCACCGCGCGGTCGAGAAGCAGGCACCCGCGATCGCCGGCCCGATCATCAAGAAGGCCGAGGACGCGGGCGACATCACGGGGGCGCAGGCCGATCAGCTGCGGGCCGCCGCGCAGGCGATCGCGGACGGCCGGCGTCCCGACGCGGGAATTCGCACCCTGCTGAGCGACGCGAACGTGCGGAAGGTCGTGCACGACGCGTTTGCCGCCGCTGCCAAGCAGACGCCGGCGATCGCCGACCCGATCATCCAGAAGGCCGTCGACGACAAGAAGATCACGAGCGCGCAAGCGGATCAGATCCGCGGCAAGCTGAAGGACCTGGGCAAGTTCCGGACCGGACCGCCGCCCTTCGGTGGCCCCGGTGGCCCTCCGCACTGGGAGGGGCGCGGCCGGTTCGAGCGGCCGCAGGGCAACGCGCCGGGTGTATTTCCGGGAGGTACGCCGAAAGGCGAGACGCCCGGCGCTCGCCCCGCGGTCCCGCTGAGCCCGGCTTAGTCGCTGGAGGAGGAGCCGGACTCGGAGCCGGAGCTGCTGCTTTCCGACTTCGAGCCCGCGGCCTTTGGTTGGGCCTCGGTCTTTGAGTCGGTCTTCGACTCGTCCTTCGAGCCCGAGTCCGTGGAAGCGCCGCTGCGATTGCGGCCGTAGTCGGTGCTGTAGAACCCGGAGCCTTTGAAGTGGACCGCGACGGGGTGGAAGACCCGCTCGACGGGCGCGCCGCACACCTCGCAGACGGCCACCGGATCATCGGCCATGCTCTGCATGACCTCGAAGGTGTGGCCGTTCGTGCAGCGGTATTCGTAAATGGGCAAGGTGGCAGAACCCCGATCGATCCTCGGGGCCGATTATATGGAGCGCCTCCGCGGCTCCCGGCCGGCGGTATCGCTCAGACGCGTGCGGTGCGGTCGAACTCGGCCGGCGGCGGCGCGTCCTCCAGCAGGGACACACGCGCGGTGTGCCACAGGAGCCAGGCGGTTACGTGACGGCCGACGCGCAGCGGCAGAGCCGGTACATCGCGCAGGCCCGCCAGCGCGCCTTCGTCATCGGGCGGGGCGGGTGGGTCGTGTCTCGGTGCGTGTGCCACGATCAATCTCAGTCTTGCCCTGGCTGTCCGTTGCCGCTCGTTCACGTGGAGCGGTGAGTAGCCTAGGACTCATACCGGACACCCGCGAGACGGGCTTCCGGTCCTGATTACCGCGCATTAGTCCATCGAACGTAACGCTTGTGACTTCAAATCCTGCAACCTCCTTGGAAACCGCCGATTTGGTGACGATGGAGAAAATCGTCGCTCTTTGCAAGCGGCGCGGCTTCATCTTCCAGTCGTCCGAGATCTACGGCGGCCTCGCTTCGACCTACGACTACGGCCACTACGGCGTGCTTCTGAAGAACAACGTGAAGGGCGAGTGGTGGCGCGCCGTGATCCAGGAGCGCGACGACATGGTCGCGCTCGACGCCGCGATCCTCATGCACCCGCGCACCTGGGAGGCCTCCGGCCACGTGGCCGGCTTCACCGACCCGCTCGTGCAGTGCCTCGGCAAGTGCAAGAAGCGCTGGCGGGCCGATCACCTCGAGCCGGGCGAGAACGGAGAGCTCCGCTGCCCCGAATGCGGGGGCGAGCTGGGCGAGGCACGCGAGTTCAACCTCATGTTCGAGACGTTCATGGGACCGGTGCGCGACGACGCCGCGCGCATCTTCCTGCGGCCCGAGACCGCCCAGGGGATCTTCGTCAACTTCAAGAACGTGCTCCAGTTCTCGCGGCGCAAGCCGCCGTTCGGCATCGCCCAGATCGGCAAGGCGTTCCGGAACGAGATCACGCCCGGGAACTTCATCTTTCGCACGCGCGAGTTCGAGCAGATGGAGATCGAGTTCTTCGTCCCTCCGGCGGAGGCGGAGGAGTGGCACCGGCGCTGGAAGGACGAGCGCTTGTCCTGGTACAAGAACCTCGGCATCCGCCCCGATCACCTCAGGCTGCGCGACCACGGCGAGGACGAGCTCTCGCACTACTCCGCCGCGACCAGCGACGTCGAGTACCTGTTCCCGATGGGATGGTCGGAGCTCGAGGGGATCGCGAACCGCACCGACTTCGACCTCAAGCAGCACTCCGAGTACTCCGGCGAGGACCTCTCGTATTTCGACCCGGCCACCGAGCAGCGCTATGTCCCGTACGTGATCGAGCCCTCGGCGGGCGCGGACCGCGCCACGCTCGCGTTCATGGTCGACGCTTACGACGAGGAGGAGGTCGCGGGCCGCAAGCGCACCGTGCTGCGCCTGCATCCGAGGCTGGCGCCGGTGAAGGTGGCGGTGCTGCCGCTGGTGTCGCGTGACGGCATGCCCGAGAAGGCTCACTCCATATATGAGGAGCTACGGGAGCTGATGCCGGCCGAGTTCGACGAGGGCGGGTCGATCGGCCGCCGCTACCGCCGCCAGGACGAAATCGGCACGCCGTGGGGCGTGACGGTCGATGGCCAGACGATGGAGGACGACACCGTCACATTGCGCGATCGCGACTCGCTCGAGCAGGTGCGGATCCAGATCGCCGCGCTCGGCGACGACCTGATGAAGCGCCTGCTGGTCGAGTGGCGCTCGCCGAAGCTCGGCTGAGGACTACGCGGTCCCGTACTCGTCGTGGCGCCGGAGCCAGAACGTCTCCTCGCCTTTTTCGTTGCGCCCCATCGGCGCCCGGTCCAGCAGCCCGTAGTAGGCCATCGCGAGCTCGAGGCCGCGCGCTGTGGTGACGTAGGTCCTGTAGACGGTCCCGTTCGAGAGGGCGTAGGCGCTCAGGCCGGGGCCCTCCGAAACGTATCCGGCGGGGTCGGTGCCGGAGCGCTCGGCCATCTCCTTGACGACGGGGGGGATCTCGCCCTCCAGGAACGGCTTCAGCTCCTCCGCCGTGTGCGCAAAGCCGAGGTCGCGGTGAAAGTCGCTGCCGGCCGTGGAGACCCAGTTGAAACCCCAGCCCATCCGATCCCTGTAGGCGAGCAGCTTCGCGAGCGGAGCGCGCGAGGAGCAGATCAGCGTCACGTCGCGCGCCTTCAGGTGGGCGACCTGCGGGTCGAGCGTGTCGGCGATCGAGGAGCAGACGGTGCAGCCGGCCTCGTAGGACGGGCCGAACATGAAGTGATAGACGAGCAGCTGCGAGCGCCCGTCGAAGAGCTCGGCCAGGGACTTGGTGCCGTCGGCGGTCTCGAAGCTGTACTCCTTCTCGACCGGCACCCAGGGGAGCTCCCCCCGCTTCCGGGCGAGCTCGTCGTTGCGGCGCGTGAGCTCCTTCTCCTCCTTGAGCAGCGCCTCGCGTTCGGCCTGCCATTCCTCTTGAGTTCCAATCCTGTGCTCGGTCATCGACGCGCCTCCTCCTGTCTAGTCTCGTATTCATCGTGACGGTGCCACCAGGCCGCGGGGTGCTGGGGGTCCTCGTTGCGGCCGAACGGCGCCACGTCCAGGTACCTGAAGGTGCCCATCAGCTGCTCGACGCCGCGTGCGTAAGTCGAGTAGGTGTGATGGACCGTTCCGTCTTGCAGTACGAACGCGCTCATCCCCTCGCGCTGCGGCGACACCTCGTCGACGTGCTTGAAGTTGTAGTCGGCTCCGTTCCGCTGCTGGTCGTCGGTGAACGCCGCCCCGAAGTCGTACTTGAAGTCGCTGCCGAGGGATGAGACCCAGGGGAACTGCCAGCCCATCCGTGCCGCATACGCCTGCAGCCTCTCCAGCGGCGCGATCGACTCGCTGACCAGGGTCACGTCGTGGCCGTTGAGGTGGGGGATGACGCCGTCGAAGTGGTCGGCGACGAACGAGCAGCCGGTGCAGCCGGGGTTCTGCTCGTCGACGCGGAACCCGAAGCCGAACATGAAGTGATACACGAGCAGCTGTGAGCGACCGTCGAAGAGGTCGGCGAGCGTCTTCGGGCCCTGCTCCGTCTCGAAGGTGTACTCGGTCTCGACCGGCACCCAGGGCAGCTCCTGGCGCCGGCGCGCGAGCTCATCGCCCTGACGCATGTGCTCCTTCTCGGCATCGAGCAGCTCCCTGCGAGCTGACAGCCATTGATCTAGCGTTCCTACCGTGTGCTCGGACATCGGGCTCTCCTTTGTCTTCCGCCGGCCGACACAATATATAGTTAGCACAATGGCTAACGATACTTTCACAGCGCTCGCCCATCCGATCCGCCGCGAGATCGTCGAGCGGCTCAGCGCCGGGGCCGCCACCGTCGGCGAGGCGAGCCGGGACCTAGCCGTCTCCAAGCCGACCATCTCCCGCCATCTGAAGCTGCTCGAGGAGGCCGGGGTGGTCACCCGGGTGATCGACGGGCGCACCCACCGGCTGGGCCTCCGGCCGGAGACGCTCGCCGATGCGGCCGAGTGGATCGAGAATCAGCGCACGCGCTGGGAGCGCCTCTTCGACGTCGTCGGCGACTATCTCGAGGAGCGAAGATGACCGAGCATCGCGAGCGAGTGCTGCGAATCGAGCGGACCTTCGACGCGCCGGTCGAAAGGGTCTTCGAGGCCTGGACGAGCGAAGAGGTGCTGCGCCGCTGGCTCTACGGCATGCCCGGCTGGGAGACGCCCACGGCCGAGGTCGACCTCCGGGTCGGGGGCCGGATCCGCATCGTCATGCGTGATCCCTCCGACGGAGCCGAGGCCGGGGCGACCGGCGAGTACACGGTGGTGGAGCCGCCGCACAAGCTCGTCTTCAACTGGGTCTGGGACAGCGACCCCGACCAGCCGCAGCTGATCGAGCTCGAGTTCAGCGAGCAACAGGGCCGGACGTTCGTGCGGATGACCAACAGCGCGATCCCCACCGATGGCCGCCTCAAGGACCAGGAGCGCGGTTGGCAGACGTGCTATGACAACCTCGAGCGCGTGCTGGCCGGATGAGCACGGCAGCCGGCGAGAACCGTTCCCTGGCGGTGCCGACGCCCTCCGCGGTCTGGCCGGTGCTCGTCCTGGCGGCGGTCGCCGGCGTCTGCTGGGCCGTGACGGCCGACCGGATGGGTGGCATGGACATGGGCCCCGGGACGGACCTCGGCGGGCTCGGCTGGTTTGCCGTTGTATGGATCACGATGATGGCCGCGATGATGCTGCCGTCGCTGTCCCCCATGGCCGTCGCCTACTCGCGCGACGCGGGCGGGGGCCAGGTCCGGTCGCTCGCCCGAACCGTCGTGTTCGCCGCCGCATACCTGCTGCCCTGGGCGGCGTTCGGCGTGCTCGCCTACGTGCTGGTCGAGGGGGTGCGTTCGCTCGACCTTGGTCTCCTGGCGTGGGACCGGGCAGGCCGGTACGTCGCCGGCGGGGTGGTTGTCGCGGCGGCCCTCTACGAGCTGACTCCGGTCAAGGCGAGATGCCTTCACCACTGTCGCGACGCCCGCTTGCTGCGCCAACGGCCGGGTGCGTTGGGCGCCCTGGGGATGGGAGTGGAGCAGGGAGCCTTCTGCGTCGGCTGCAGCTGGGCTCTGATGGGCGCCCTGTTCGCGCTCGGGGTGATGAGCATCGGCTGGATGGTCCTGATCGCCACGCTGATCGCGATCGAGAAACTGCTCCCCTGGCAGGTGATCCCCACCGGTGCGACAGCCGCTGTGCTGGCGTTGCTCGGCGTCGCCATCATGTTCGTCCCGGACCAGGTTCCGGGCCTGACGATCCCCATGTCGATGTAAGGGACCGGCCCTAGGCTCTCAAGGAACGAAGAGCCCCTCGGTCTCGAACAGGGTCGCTCCGGAGTCACCGGCGGTCCCGCTCGGACCGCCGTCGAGGACCTGGACCTGCCCCAGCTCCCAATTGGCCCGTTTGCCCTCCACCACGGCCCCGGGCATGACCGCGTCGACGGTGGTGGCGACCGAGCAGCTGCCCCCGACCATGTCGCTGGCGGTGGCGACGCACGGGACCGTTATGGGGATCTGCGTATCGACACCGGTGGCCCCCTCGTTCTGGAGCGGGCCGTTGTCGCGGTCGGTGATCCGGACGGCGTTGCGCAGCTGCAGCTGGCCCGTGTAGTCCGTGAGGTCGCTCTTCCAGCGGACGTCGCTCAAGACGGCCCCCACGCGCACGTCCGCCTCGTTGTCGGGCGTGGACGAGCTGCCGAGCATGGCTCTGTACGTGACGAAGCCGGTCGCGTTCGCGCGCGCGCCGTTGACGTCTGGCGTGCCCACCGTCAGGAAGCTGGACGCGCCGGCGGGTGAGCTGCACGAGCCGAACGAGAGCGGCGCGCCGTGGCTCAGGTCCGGCGAGGAGCATTGCCGAGCGGCCGGAACCAGCGGGAACCGCTCCGCGATGCTGCCCCTGGGCCGGACGAAGCCCCGCGGGTGTTGCGCGTCCATCCCGTCCCGCAGCGCGCTCCGGCTGAGGACGCCGGCGAGCACGGGCTGCGCGCGATACGTGAACACGCCGCCGTCGAAGGTCAGGCTGAAGACGCGGCTGCCGGCCGGCGACAGCTCGGTGATGAGCGCCGAGCTGCCCCAGGATATGACCCAGTCGCCGCCCGGCAGCTTGCGCGCGCTGCCGCAGCAGAGCGCGCTCGGAACCGTGCCGGGGTCGTCCTTCTCCTCGACGAGGGTCGCGGTTCTCGCGCCGAGGTCGAGCGCGTAGCGGACCGCGCGCGGCGGGCGCTGGGAGTCCTGGTGGAACCCGTTGTCGTGCAGCGACACGGTGCCGTCGCTCAGGACGCGCGCGTCGTGCTGACCACGGAATGTGTCACCGGCCGAAAAGACCGGGTCGTTCAGGACCGTGAGGCTCTCGGGCCGGGGGACGCCGCCGATCTTCCACGAGATGCTCCCGTCGGATTGGTCGATCCGGTAGATCGCGTCCAGGTGCCGGAATGAGATCACGTACCCGTTGTTGCCGTCGGGCTCGATCGAATTCATGTGGTAAGGATCGTTCTGGCCGTTGATCAAGACGATCCCGTTGCACCAGGCGGTTGGAATCTCGCTCATCGGGATGTGGTCCGACGCCCACCAGGACCACACGACCGCGCCGTCCGGCGTGACCTCCTGAATGCCGTTGTCGAGCGACTGCACGCCCGTGCGCCCGCACGGCTCGAGGTTCGTCACCACGCGCAGCGACTCCAGGAGGTAGTTGCCGTTCGGCAGCTGCAGGAACTCATGGGGATCGGTGCCCGATCCGGCCGCCGTCAGCAATCTCACTGCGGCGCCATCGAGACTGCGCACCTCGTCGCCCGTGTTGTCGCCGCGCGACCAGCCGAAGTTGCCGTCCGGAAGCATGTGGAAGTCGGTGATGATGCGACCGGTGTTCATCCACCAGAATGGCACCCCGTTCGCGTCGAAGATGGCTATGTAGTTGCGCGATTTGCCGGGCGGAAAGTTGGGACCGAGCACGATCTCCGGAGAGACCATGTACCACTCGGCCTCCGGGGTGCCGAAGCGCTGGTAGGTGAAGTCCGGGAAGTCGGAGGGCAGGCAGCGCACGTAGTAGGACGTTGAGCCCGACGTGTCGGTGGCCAGGATCCGGAATTCCTGGCCTCCCTTGAGCGTCAGCTGGGTGGCGAAGCTGCCCGTGCGCGGGCCCTGGCCGTCGACGTCGGCCGTCGTGCCGTCGGGGGCGGTCACGTTCACGTCGACCGGCGTGCCGTCGGTGCAGCGGGTGACGTAGTCGGTGACGGAGGGGTCGAAGGCCGGGTAGAGCGCCGGCTGGGTGGTGAGCTGAAGACTCTGGGCGCCGGCCGCATCGACGAGCGGCGGGGCTGCAAGCGCCGCCAGCGCCAAGACCACGCAGGCCAGCCATGTGCGAATCCCCGGACCCAACTTCGCCAAGCCTCCCAACCGCGGGTGTTCGGCGCATCATAAGCGCCTTACGAGAGCCGCGGCGCCGAGCGCTCCGAGTGGGTCGGCTACTGCCTGCCGCTCTGGGAGTCCGTCAGGCCAACAGATAGGGAATGCGCATCCCGATCACGAAGGCGCACATCGCGATCGTGGCGAGTCGCAGCTTGCGGTCGCCCGTCAT
>Ga0075424_100000685_pt1 | contig 27337 bp, 24 predicted proteins | sample SoiMethybrSBSTD3_FD_75301 | JGI IMG/M metagenome (GOLD analysis project Ga0075424, IMG submission 75301) | Bulk soil microbial communities from a Populus tree surrounding site in Tennessee, USA - Soil MetaG P. TD hybrid SBSTD3 | ecosystem: Environmental > Terrestrial > Soil > Tree plantation... | reverse complement strand
GGAAAGGCGGGCAATCCATTCCTCCGCGCTGCTGCCTTGCTCGGCGGCGAGCGTGCTGCCAAAAGCATCGGGAGACTCTGCGAGCGCGCGGAGCCGCAGGTCCCGATAAGTGGGCCACTCGGAAGATTCGAGCGTGCGAACGATCATCGACGCGATGTGGGCCGGTTTTTCAATGGTTCGTAGTCGCCAACCACTGGCTTCACGGCCCCCAGCTAAACGTGGTCCGTCCCTGATTAAGTCTACGTTCTGCGCTTCTTGCGCGTCACGCCCGACTCCTCGATCACGACCGGGATCTCGGCGAAGTTCATGGGCGCCATGACGTGGGCGCCGGCCACGCCCGGAATGTCGGCGAGCTCCCGCAGGACCTCGATGCAGATCCTGCGGCCTTCGCGCTTGGGGTCCGCGGCCTTCTCCAGGCGCGACAGCATCGCGTCGGGGATCAGCGTGCCGAAGAGCTTCTCGCGCATCCAGCGCGCCGAGCGCGCCGAGGGAATCGGCGCCACGCCGATGAGGATGGGAACCTTGATACCGGCCTCGAGCAGCCGGGCGGCGTACCTGCGCACCACGCCGGTGTCCATGCAGAACTGCGTCTGGACGAAGTCGGCGCCCGCGGCGACCTTCGCCCGCAGGCTCCTGGGCTCCCAATCCGGAGCGGGATCGATGGGCATGTCGGCGGCGCCGAGGACGATGTCGAGCTTCCCGGCGATCTCGGTCCCGGAAGGAAGCTTGTGCGTGCGCCGCATGCGGTCGGCCATCGCGAGCAGGTCCCGGCTGCCGAGGTCGAACACCGGCTTCGCATCGGGCTGGTCGCCTGCCTTGGGATCGTCGCCGGCGAGCATCAGCATGTTGCGGATGCCGAGCGCCTCGGCGCCGAGGATGTCGCCCTGCAGCGCGAGGCGGTTGCGGTCGCGGCAAGTCATCTGGACGATCGGCTCGATGCCGTTCTGAACCAGGAAGTGGGCCGCGGCGAGGCTGGAGAGGTGCACCTTCGCGCCGGCCCCGTCGGTGACGTTCACGGCGGTGGCCACGCCCTTGAGCGGCAGCGCGCGGCTCAGGAACTCGGCCGGATCGGTGGACACCGGCGGCGTAATCTCGGCGGTGACGACGAAATCGCCGGCCTGCAGCTTCGCCTGGAGGTGGGTCGCCATCTATGATCGCAGTTTGCCCGAGCTGCCGGATCTTACTGTTTACCTCGAAAGCCTGACGCCGCGGATTGCGAACCGCCGGCTGTTGCGCGTCGCCCTGCTCAACCCGTTCTTCCTGCGCACCGCCGTGCCGCCGATCGCCAGCGCGGAAGGACGCAAGGTGCTGGGGCTGCACCGCCTCGGCAAGCGCATCGTCATCGAGCTCGAAGGCGAGCTGTACATGGTCCTTCACCTGATGATCGCCGGTCGTTTGCGTTGGGATGAAAAACCGCCCAAGCGGATCGCGCTCGCGCGGCTCGAGTTCGAAAGCGGAGCCCTGGCGGTGACCGAAGCCGGGACCAAGAGGCGCGCATCGCTGCACCTCGTGCACGGCAAGGCCGCGCTCGACGCCATGGACCCCGGGGGCATTGAGGTTCTCGAATCCGATGCGACAACCTTCGCACAGGCATTGCTGCGCGAAAATCATACCTTGAAGCGCGCCCTGACCGATCCGCATCTCTTCGCCGGCATCGGCAACGCGTACTCGGACGAGATCCTGCACCGCGCGAAGCTGTCACCGATCGCCATGACGAAGAGCCTTTCCGAAGCGGAGGTGGAGCGCCTTTACGCCGCGACGCGCGAGGTGCTGCACGAGTGGGTGGAGCGGCTGCGCTCCCAGACCGGCGCCGGTTTCCCGGAGAAGGTGACCGCCTTCCGCGAAGAGATGGCGGTGCACGGACGCTACGGCAAGCCCTGCCCCGTCTGCGGCGCGCCGGTCCAGCGGATCGTCTACGCCGAGAACGAAACCAACTATTGCGCGCGCTGCCAGACCGGCGGACGCATCCTCGCCGACCGTGCCCTGTCGCGCCTCCTGAAGAAGAGCTGGCCGCGCTCGATCGACGAGCTGGGATGAAGGCGGTCTTCCAGTTCGAATCCCAGTTGTGGATGTTTCTGGAAAGGGCAAGGCGCGGGCGAGCGTTCGAATACGACTGCGCGCGTGCGGCGACGCTCAAGAATGCGATCGAGGCGCTCGGCGTTCCGCATACCGAGGTCGGGGCGGTACGCGTGAACGGCGAACCGGCGACGCTGCAGCGCGTCGTCCGCGACGGCGACTGCATCGAAGTCGAGGCGACGAAATCGGGCTCTGGCCCCGATTTGCGGTTCGTCGCCGACGCGCATCTCGGCGGCCTGGCGCGCTTTCTGCGCATGCTGGGATGCGACACGCTTCACCGAAACGACTACAGCGACGAAGAAATCCGGCGGCTCGCCGAAACGGAGGGGCGCATCGTGCTCACGCGCGACCGCGAGCTCTTGAAATGCCGCGAGATCGCGCGCGGCGCCTATGTGCGCGCGCTGAAGCCCGAGGCCCAGCTAAGGGAAGTGGTCGAACGCTACAGGCTCGCGCCGCATGCGCGCCCGTTCACCCTCTGCCTGGCGTGCAATCTGCCGCTGCAGCCGGTCGACCGCGACGCCGTCGCGGCGCGCGTACCGCCCGCGGTGCTCGAGTTGCACGACTCCTTCGTGCGTTGCCCGGGCTGCAACGGCGTGTTCTGGCCGGGCTCGCACTATCAGCGGATGCTCAGCGCCCTTCGGTCGTCTTTTGACGTGTCGCGCTGAGAGCGCTCGCGCTCTTTTCGTAGAACGCCGACATCGCGGCGCCGACCGTCGAGGCGGCCTGGAGCTGCGCGTCGAGCACGCTCCGGAAAGCAGTAAGTTGCTGCTTTTGCAAGCGTTCGGCGTTCTGTAGCGAAGCCTGCATCCAGTCGAGGGCGCCCTTGGTGGCGGCGCGGTAGAGCTCGAACATCTCGGGTTGCGGCCGCGGCGGGACGTTACTCGTGACGTTACTCCTTGGCAGGCTGGACCTTGCTCCCTTCGGCATAGCACCTCCGCGTTCGAATTTTGCTTGCGTAACCGAATATACGCCCACGTGCGCTCAATTCGATGTCAATGGAAAACATAGTCCGCCTCGACGAGTACCGCAAAGCGCGCCGCCCCGCGCGGATGCCGAAAGCGCCTGACGCGCCGCGCTTTTTCTGCCTGAGCTGCGACACCGACCAGTTCAAGCTCTACGCTTCGGGCAGCGTGCATTGCGCGGCCTGCGGCGCGCTGATCCGGAATATCGGCGTTTCGGATTCGGTCGCGCGCTAACCGTTAGAATCGGGGGTTTTTGGCGCATCGGGCGCCAAACACTCCCAAGGTGCAGGTACAGCTTCCGACCGGCGACGCCATCGTCATCCGTGGCGCGCGTCAGAACAACCTCAAGAACCTGAGCCTCGCGATTCCCACCGGGGAACTGGTGGTGGTCACGGGCGTGTCCGGCTCGGGCAAATCCTCGCTCGTCTTCGACACGCTTTACGCCGAAGGACAGCGGCGCTACGTCGAGACCTTCAGCCCATACGCGCGGCAGTTCCTCGACCGCATGGACAAGCCGCAGGTCGACTCGATCGAGGGCATTCCGCCGGCGATCGCCATCGACCAGACCAACCCCGTGCGCACCTCGCGCTCGACCGTCGGCACGATGACCGAGCTGAACGACCACCTGAAGCTGCTCTTCGCGCGCGCGGCGACGCTCCACTGCCGCGGCTGCGGCAAAACGGTCCGGCGCGACACGCCCTCGTCGATCTACGAGGCCCTGGAAAAACTGGGAGACACAAAGGGAAACACGACGGGAGACACGAGGCTGGTCATCACCTTCCCGGTGCCGATCCCGAAGAACTTCACCGAGAAGGAAATCGAGGACCTGCTCCAGCGCCAGGGCTACACGCGCCTTCATTCACGCTCGAAAAACCTGCTCGAGGTCACACAGGACCGCATCAAGCTTCCCGCCGAGCGAGCGCGCGTGGTCGAGGCGCTCGAGTCGGCGCTGCGCTTTGGTCAAGGCCGGGTCAACATCTACGCCGAAAAACCGGAAAGCTCCAGGGAAGCCGGTTCCGCCGTCGTTCATCAGTGCTATCGCTATTCCGCCGACCTCCACTGCCCGGACTGCGACATCCACTACTCCGAGCCGACGCCGGCGATGTTCTCCTTCAATTCGCCGCTGGGCGCCTGCGAGGCGTGCCGCGGATTCGGGCGCGTCATCGGCGTGGACTTCGGGCTGGTGGTGCCGGACGAGTCCAAGACGCTGCGCGAAGGCGCGGTGCGTCCGTGGCAGACGGCGAGCTTCAGGGAATGCCAGGACGACCTCGACAAGTACGCCAAGAAGCGTGGAATTCCGCTCGACCAGCCCTGGAAAGACCTGACCGAAAAGGAACGGCAGTGGGTGCTGGAAGGCGAGCCGGAATGGGTGAGCTGGCGCAAGTCGTGGCCGGGCGTTTGGTACGGCGTGCGGCGCTTCTTCAAGTGGCTCGAGAGCAAGGCCTACAAGATGCACATCCGGGTGCTGCTCTCGAAGTACCGTGCGTACACGGAATGCGTGCAATGCCTCGGCACCCGCCTCAAGCCCGACGCGCAGCTCTGGAAGCTCGACGGGACGTCGATCCATGAATTGACGCTTCTCCCGATCAGCCGTACCCGGGATTTTTTCCAAAAGCTCGGCTTGCCCGCGCCGCTCGATGAAGCCACCGATCTGCTGCTAGGCGAGATCCGCACCCGCCTGGGCTACCTCTGCGACGTGGGCCTGGGCTATCTCACGCTCGACCGCCAGTCGCGCACGCTCTCGGGCGGCGAAGTGCAGCGCATCAACCTCACCACCGCGCTCGGCACGTCGCTCGTGAATACGCTCTTCGTGCTGGACGAGCCCTCGATCGGCCTGCACCCGCGCGACATGGGACGCGTCATCACGGTGATGAAGCGGCTGCGCGACGCGGGCAACACGCTGGTGGTGGTCGAGCACGACCCTCAGATCATGTTCGCCGCCGACCGCATCCTCGACATGGGGCCGGGACCGGGCGAGCGCGGCGGCGAGATCGTGTTCTTCGGCGCGCCGGAGAAGCTCAGGTCCGAGAAATCTCTCACCGGCGAATATCTCTCCGGCCGAAAAGTGGCGGCCGATCCTCAATCCCCCAGAAAACCCGGCCAGTTCATTGAACTGCTGGGGGCGAGCGAGCACAACCTGAAGAGCATCGACGCGCGCATCCCGCTCGAGCGGCTGGTGTGCGTGACCGGCGTCTCCGGCTCGGGAAAATCGACCCTGATCCAGGATGTGCTCTATCCAGCGCTGCGCAAGGCGCACGGCAAGCCGACCGAGCTGCCCGGTGCCCACCGCACGCTGCGCGGCGCCGATCGGATCGACGAAGTGGTGATGGTCGACCAGTCGCCGATCGGCAAGACGACGCGCTCCAATCCGGCGAGCTATGTCGGTGCGTTCGACGAGATCCGCAAGCTGTTCGCGAAAACGCCGATGGGGCGAGAGCGCGGCTATACCCCGGGCACCTTCAGCTTCAACTCCGGCAACGGCCGCTGCCCGACCTGCTCGGGCTGCGGCTTCGAGCACGTAGAGATGCAGTTCCTCTCGGACGTGTACCTGCGCTGCCCGGATTGCGACGGGCGGCGCTACCGCGGCGAAGTGCTGGAAGCGAAGATCGAGGGCAAGTCGATCGCCGACGTCCTCGAGATGACGGTGCGCGAGGCAAGCCGCTTCTTCAGGAAGAACGACGAGGTCCAGGCCCGGCTCGCGCCGCTCGTCGACGTGGGCCTCGAGTACCTGCGGCTCGGCCAGCCAGTGCCGACGCTCTCGGGGGGCGAAGCGCAGCGCCTGAAGCTCGCCGGGCACCTCGTCCACAGCAGCGACGAAGGGGCGAAGCTCTTTCTCTTCGACGAGCCGACGACGGGCCTGCACTTCGACGACGTGGCCAAGCTGGTGCGCGCCTTCCGGCAGCTCCTCGCCGCCGGGCATTCCCTGGTCGTGATCGAGCACAACCTCGACGTCATCCGCGCTTGCGACTGGATCATCGACCTTGGCCCCGAGGGCGGCGACGCCGGCGGCGAGATCGTGTTTGCAGGTCCGGCCGCGGAAATCGCCGCTCATCCAGCTTCTCATACAGGAAAAGCGTTGCGTGAATACGCCGAGGCGTTCAAGCAGCCGATCGCCGTGCGTGAGCCGCGCGGCGCCTACCTCGGGAACGCGATCCGCATCCACAAGGCGCGCGAGCACAACCTGAAGAACATCGACGTCGAGATTCCGCGCGGGCGCTTCACCGTGCTGACCGGCGTGTCGGGATCCGGAAAATCGACCCTCGCCTTCGACATCCTGTTCGCCGAGGGCCAGCGCCGCTATCTCGAATCGCTCAACGCGTATGCGCGTCAGTTCGTGCAGGCAGCCTCGCGGCCCGACGTCGACGCCATCTTCGGCATCCCACCCACGGTGGCGATCGAGCAGCGCACCAGCCGCGGCGGCCGCAAGTCCACCGTCGGTACCCTCACTGAGGTGCATCACTTTCTCAGGCTGCTCTTCGTCAAGCTCGGCACGCAGTACTGCCCGGACTGCGATATCCCGATCGAGCCGCAAAGCGAGGACGTGGTCGCGGCGCGCATCCTCAAGGAGTACCGCGGACAGAAGGTGACGCTGCTGGCGCCGCTGGTGGTGAACCGCAAGGGGGTCTACACCGATCTCGCCAAGTGGGCGCTCGCCAAGGGCCACTGGCACCTGCGCGTCGACGGCAAGCTCACGCCGACCCGGCCATTCCCGCGCCTCGACCGGTTCAAAGAGCATACGATCGAGCTCCCCGTCCAGGAACTGAAGGTGGAAGCAAAGGGGGAGAGAGCTCTGCGCGAGGCCCTTGCCAAGACGCTCGACATCGGCAAAGGCGTGATCCATGTCCTCAAGGACAGGGAGCTGCAGGTCTTCTCCACCAAGCGCGCGTGCCGCTCGTGCGGCCGCAGCTTCCCCGAGCTCGACCCCCGGCTCTTCTCCTACAACTCCAAGCACGGCTGGTGCCCCGCCTGCTACGGGACGGGCCTCGCGATCGAGGACGTGGAGTGGACCGACGAGCGCGCCCGCACCGGCGCCGAGGACCACGTGCTCGACTCGTGGATCGAGTGGCTCGAGCTCGAGGAGGCGTGCCCGGAGTGCACCGGACAGCGGCTGAACCGCGAGGCACTCGCGGTGCGCTGGCGCGGCGAGAACATCGCGCAGTACGCTTCCCGACCGATCGAGCTGCTGAAAAAGCTTTTCATGAATGCTTCTCTCGTGGGTCGGGAAGGCGAGATCGCGAAGGACATCCTGGCTGAGCTGAACGCGCGGCTCGGCTTCCTCGAGGAAGTGGGCCTGGGCTATCTCACGCTCGACCGCTCGGCTCCGACGCTCTCCGGCGGCGAGGCGCAGCGCATCCGGCTCGCGGCGCAGCTCGGCTCCAACCTGCGCGGCGTGTGCTACATCCTGGACGAGCCGACCATCGGCCTGCACCACCGCGACAACCGCATCCTGCTCGACGTGCTCGAGAAGCTCGAGGCGAAGGGAAACTCGCTGGTGGTGGTCGAGCACGACGAGGACACGATCCGGCGCGCGCACCACGTCATCGACCTCGGCCCGGGCGCGGGCAAGCTCGGCGGCCAGGTCATCGCCGAGGGCACGGCGGCGGACCTGATGCGACACGCCGACTCGCTGACCGGCCGCTTCCTCAAGTCGCCACTGCTGCATCCGGTGCAGCCGCGGCGCCGCGTGTCGCGCGGACAGCCGTGCATCGAGGTGCAGAAGGCGAAGCTCCACAACCTGAAGGGAATCGACGCGCGCATCCCGCTCGAGCGGTTGACGGTGGTCACCGGGGTGTCGGGCTCGGGCAAGTCGACGCTCGCCCGCGACGTGCTCTACAACAGCCTGAAAGAAAACACCTCCATCGGGTGCAAGGCGATCACCGGCTCAAAGCAGGTCGAGCGCGTGCTGGAAGTCGACCAGACGCCGATCGGCAAGACCCCGCGCTCGTGCCCGGCCACCTACGTCGGGTTCTGGGACGCGATCCGGCGGCTCTTCGCCGACACGAGCGAGGCGCGCATGCGCGGCTGGACCGCTAGCCGCTTCTCGTTCAACACCGCCGGTGGACGCTGCGAGGCCTGCGAGGGACAGGGCATCAAGAAGATCGAGATGTCCTTCCTGCCCGACGTGCGCGTGACCTGCGAAGGCTGCGGCGGCGCGCGCTTCAATCCCGAGACGCTACAGGTGCGGCTGCGCGGCCGGACGGCCGGCGAAGCGCTCGCGATGAGCGTCGACGAGGCGCTCGAATTCTTTGCCGCGCACCCGTCGATCAAGCGCTGCCTGCAGCTCCTGCAGGACGTGGGCCTCGGCTACCTCACGCTAGGACAGCAGAGCCCGACGCTTTCCGGCGGAGAGGCCCAGCGCATCAAGCTGGTCTACGAGCTTTCGAAAACGAACGCGACGAAAACACTCTACGTCCTCGACGAGCCCACCGTCGGCCTGCACATGGCCGACGTGGAAAAGCTGATCCGCGTCCTGCACCGCCTCGTCGACGCCGGCAACACCGCGGTCGTGATCGAGCACAACCTCGACGTCATCGCCGAGGCCGACTGGATCATCGACCTCGGCCCGGAGGGCGGCGGCGGCGGCGGCGCGCTCGTCTACCAGGGCGTCCCCGAGAGCATCAAGCCCGGGCACACCGGCGCCGCGCTGAAAAGCTTCCTCGCCGAGCGCAAGGCGGCATGACGCGCGGCGCGGCGCTCGCGCTGATGGTCGCGGCCCCGGTGCTGTGGAGCAGCGCCGGCGTGGTGACGCGCCACATCGAGCGCGCCGAGCCGATCGAGCAGGTGTTCTGGCGCAGCTTTTTCGCCTTTGCCTTCGTCGCCGCTTATCTGTCTCTTTCCAGGAAAAATCTCCTGCGAGCGGTCCGCGGGTCTGGGCTGCCCGGCGTTTTCTCCGGGGCGATGTGGGCGGTGATGTTCACTGCGTTCATCCTAGCCTTGTCGCTCACCACGACCGCGAACACGCTGGTGGTCATGAGCATCGCGCCGCTGCTCACCGTGGTATGCGCGCGGGTGGTGCTCACCGACCCGATTCCCCTTCGCACCTGGCTGGCGGCGCTTGCGGCCATGGCCGGCATCGCGGTCATGTTCGGTTCATCCGTCGACGACACGCGGCACGTGGGCGGAATGCTGGTAGCGCTGGTGATCCCGGTCGCGTCGGCACTCAACGTGGTAGCGCTACGTAAGCATTCTGCGCAGCTCGATTTAATTCCGGCGGTCATGCTGGGCGGCGTGCTGTCGGCGCTGGTCGCGCTGCCGCTCGCGCTTCCAATCTCGGCGTCCGGGAAAGATCTCGCGCTGCTCGCCTTTCTCGGCGTGTTTCAGCTCGGGCTGCCGTGCATGTTCCTGGTGATGGCGAGCCGCGCGCTGCTCGCGCCCGAGGTTGCGCTCCTCGGCCTGCTCGAGGTGGTGCTGGGACCGCTGTGGGCATGGCTCGGCGCGGGCGAGACGCCCGCCGCCAGCACGCTTACAGGCGGCGCCTTGGTGGTAATCGCCTTGGCTGGAAATGAGGTCGCGGCGCTCGGCGGCCGGGCTCGCGCCATCGGCGCATAATCATCGACGCAAGCCCGCCTCACGCCCCGGGTGGTAACCAAAACAAATACTTCTGATATCGCAGGTTCTCCTCCCCGGAATCGCGTATACTGCAGGGCAAGCTTTCTGTCACGCGCAATTCCGGTTAGCGTTTCAGTGCGTTGTTGGTTCTACGAGCAGCCCGCCCCGGGCCGCCCAATAACAAGCTAAAGACAGCATCTGCCTGAACCGGTCGAAGGGTCCCGCCCTTCGCAGGCCGAGCTCAGGAGATTTTCATTACTACGTCGTTTGAATCACTCGGCCTGACGGCCGAGCTCTCGCGGGCGGTGGCCGACGAAGGCTACACCTCCCCCACCCCAATCCAGGCGCAGGCGATTCCAGTGGTGCTCGCCGGCCGCGACCTGCTCGGCGCCGCGCAGACCGGCACCGGCAAGACGGCCGGGTTCACCCTGCCGCTGCTCCAGCGCCTCGCGCCGAAGTCGAGCACCAGCTTTTCGCCCGCGCGCCACCCGGTGCGCTGCCTGATCGTAACGCCCACGCGCGAGCTCGCCCTTCAGGTCGAGGAAAGCGTGCGCACGTACGGCAAGTACCTCAAGCTCAAGTCCAGCTGCATCTACGGCGGCGTAGGCATGCAGCCGCAGGTCGACGCCCTCCGCGGCGGCGTCGACATCGTCGTCGCCACCCCGGGACGGCTGCTCGATCACGTCCAGCAGAAGACCGTCGACCTGCGCCAGGTCGAGATCCTGGTGCTCGACGAAGCCGACCGCATGCTCGACATGGGCTTCATCCACGATATTCGCAAGATCCTCGCCCTGCTTCCGGCACAACGGCAGAACCTCCTCTTCTCCGCCACGTTCCCGGAGGAGATCCGTAAGCTCGCGGGGTCGTTCATGAAGGACCCGGTGACGGTCGAGGTGGCGCGCCGCAACACTCCGGCCGAGCTCGTCGGCCAGGTCCAGCATCCGGTCGCCTCCGACCGCAAGCGCGAGCTCCTCGCCCACCTCGTGAAGACCAACGACTGGCGCCAGGTGCTCGTGTTCACGAAGACCAAGCACGGCGCCAACCGCCTGGCGCAGCAGCTCGAGAAAAGCGGGATCGAGGCCGACGCGATCCATGGCAACAAGGCGCAGAACGCACGCGTGCGCACCCTCAAGCGCTTCAAGGACAACGAGCTGCGCGTGCTCGTCGCCACCGACATCGCGGCGCGCGGCCTCGACATCGAGGCGCTGCCGCACGTCGTCAACTTCGACATGCCGCACGTGGCCGAGGACTATGTCCACCGCATCGGCCGCACCGGCCGCGCCGGCGTCGAGGGCGAGGCAGTCTCGCTCGTCAGTCCCGAGGACCGGCCGCTGATGGCGGCGATCGAGCGGCTCATCAATCGCAAGGTCGAGCAGCGCGTGGTCGCAGGCTTCGAGCCCGGGACGCGCGGCGAGCCACGGCACGAACAACCCCGAAGGGAACAGCGCCAGCCGCAGCACCGGCCCCAACAGCAGCAGCGCCACGGCCAGCAGCAGGCCCACCGCGGCAATGGCCAGCAACAGCCCCGTCGCGGCAACGGCCAGCAACAGCCCCACCGCGGCAATGGCCAGCAGCAGCCACCCCGGGGGAACGGCCAGCAGCAGCCCCGCCGCGGGAACGGACAACAGCAGCCGCGGCGCGGACCCCAGCCGCAGCACCGCTCCGGCCGGCGTGGGGGTACGCAGGGCTACATCAGCCCCGAATTGCAGGCTCAGATCGAGGAAGGCCGCAAGCTCGCGCGCCAGGACGTGCGCGAGCATCCCGTCGAGACTATCGAGCCCGCCCAACCGCCTGCGCCGCGTCGAGCGCCAACGGTCACCCATCGCGCCACCCGCGGCATCCGCCGCGTACTGGGCTCGCTTCTCGGCGGCAACAAGGACGAGAAAGAACCGGGCACATAGCTTGCAACGCTCCTTCCATTCCCGAGCGAATGGAGGAGCGCATGCAACAACTCAGACGGATCACCGACCGGGTCGCGAGAACCGGACAAGCGGCGACCGACCAGGTCGCCGAGCAGCTTGCCGTGATGAGCAAGCGCGGCAACAGGGCCGCGAAGTCGGCCTACGGCTACGTGATGAACCACCCGAAGTCCGCCACCGCCGTCGTTCTCGGCACCGCGGTCGCGGCCGGGCTGCTGTGGTTCATGCAGCGCAACGGCGGCTATAAGGCAACGCGCGAGAAGGTTCTGGAACGCGTGCGCGACACCAGATCTCGCGTGCGCGACACGAGCTCGCGCGTCCGCGAGGGCGTTACAAGTCCCGAGTAGCGCCGAAGCGCCGGGTCCCGAGTAGCGCCGAAGCGCCGGTCAATACACGTCGCGCTGATAGCGGCCCGCGCGCGCGAGATCGCTGAAATACCGCTTCGCCGCGGCGGCGTCCATGCCGCCCTGCGTGACGGCGATGCCCTGGAGGGCAAGCTCGACGTCGCCGGCCATGCGCTTGGCATCGCCGCACACGTAGAGGTAGGCACCGTTCGAGAGCCAGCGCCACAGCTCGGGGGCCGCCTCAAGCATCTTGTGCTGTACATAGACCTTGCTGGTCTGGTCGCGCGAGAACGCGAGGTCCATTCGCGACAGCACGCGCTTTTCGGCGAGCCGCTCCAGATCCTCCCGATACAGGAAGTCCGACTCGCGGCGCTGGTTGCCGAAGAAGAGCCAGTTGCGTCCGCTCGCGGCGGCCGTCTCTCGCTCCTCGAGGAACGCGCGGAATGGCGCGATCCCGGTGCCTGGGCCGATCATGATCACCGGCGCCGCCGGGTCGGCCGGCAGGCGGAACGCGTGCGCGCGCTGTACAAATATCGAGAGCCGGCGCCCCGGGCGCAGGTGCTCGGCGAGAAAGCTCGAGCCGGTTCCCTGGTAGGTGCGGTCGTTGCGCTCGTAGCGCAGCACGCCCACGGTCAAGTGCGCTTCGCCGGGATGCTTGCGCTGCGAGGACGCAATCGAGTACAGCCGAGGCTGCATCCGTCCGAGCGCGGCAGCGAAGTCGCCGACGCGCGGCCGTGCCGAGGAGAACTCGAGCAACGCGTCGAGCACGTCGTGTACGCCGAAGGTCTCGGCGTGGGCGTCGTCCTCCGCCAGTCTCGCGAGCCGCGAGCGGTCGACCTCATCGGTCGCCTCGCGCGCGAGCAGCTCGTAGAGCCCGGCGCTCGGCGCGCGCAGGTCGCACTCCCGCGATAACGCCTCTCGTGCACTCACCACCGAGCCGTCGGCCAGCGTGACCGCCTCCGAGCCCTTCGCGCGCAGGATGGCGAGCAGCAGCTCGACCTCGTCCGGGTTGTTCTGGGGCCAGACGCCGAGCGAATCGCCCGGCGCGTACGAGAGCCCGCTGCCCGAGAGATCGAGCACGACATGCCGGGTTTCCTTTTCGGCGCCTTGCGCCGTCAGCGCGGCGCTGGAAACCAGGCGTGCCGGCACCGGCGCATCCCGGCCATAGCCGCGCTCGACGACCGGGCGAACCGGCGAGCCGGGCGCGACTGGCGCGGCGCCCGCCGGACGCAGCGCGATCAGCTCCTTCAGCTTCTTGGCGGTATCGCGCCCGCCGGGCACGCACTTGCCGAGGTCGATCTCTGCTCCCGAGCCGATCGCTTCCGCGTAGCTCTTGCAGAGGTAGCCGCACTGGCCGCAGTCGAGCTGACCCATCGCCGCCATGAGCTGGCGCTCGAGCGGCCGCCCGGCCGCGAGCTTCATACGCTCGTCCAGCGCGAGGGTCGGGTCGTGCCACGGAAAACCCTCCTGTCCCAAAGGGGCCCCGACGGGGACCTCTTTTTTTTCAGGAGAAGCGAGGGCGCGCTCCATGCCGAGCAGGCCGGCGATGAAGCCGTTCAGCCAGGCACGCTGCGCCTCGGTGAACGGCGCATTCTCCGGAAGAAAGGTCTGCGTCATGCCTCCTCCGCGACGCTACCCGCGGCGAATGCCTTCAGCGCCTCCGTGGACTGGCGCTCCGCGAACTGGCGGAAGAACTCCGACTTGCCGGCGCGGCCCGCGAGGTAGGCGTGCAGCAGCCGCTCGATGACCCGCGGCACGTCGGTCGCCGGAATAGCGCGCAGCACCTCGCGTCCGAGCCGGCGCTGGTCGCCGAAGCCGCCGCCTACGAACAGATGATAGCCCTCGAGCTCCTGGTCGGCAGAGGCGACCTTGGCGCCGAGCAGGCCTATGTCGCCGACATAGTGCTGCGCGCAGGAATTCGGGCAGCCGGTGATGTGCATGTTCACCGGCGAATCGAGCTGCAGCGCGCCGTCGAGGTGTTCCGCGATCGCCAGGGCATGGCGCTTGGTGTCACTCGCGGCGAATTTGCAGCCCGCGTTGCCGGTGCAGGCCACGATTCCCGCCCGCGCCATGCTGACGCGCGAGGTGAGCCCGATCGCGGCAAGCGCCGCCTCGATCGCCGCCTCGACGCCCGCGGCGATGTCCGAGATGATGAGGTTCTGCCACACCGTCAGGCGCAACGTGCCGCTGCCGAAACGTTCGGCGATGTCGGCCAGGCCGCGCATCTGCGTGCTGGTCATTCGGCCGACGGGAAGCGCGACGCCGCAATAGACCTGCCTTGGATCTTTTTGAGAATGGAATCCGACATGTGCGCCAGGCTTCAGCGCAGGCCGTGGCTCGCAGTCGGCGAGCGCGAGACGCTCGAGCGGCGTCGGCAGGCGCTTCTCCACCTCCGCCAGAAAGCGCTCGAGCCCCATACGGTCGAGTACATATTTCAGCCGCGCCTTCTTGCGATCGGTGCGGTCGCCCTCGTCGATGAACACGCGCACGATCGCCAGCGCGACCGCGGTGCATTGCTCCGGGTCGATGGCCACGCCGAGATCGCCTGCAAAGCCGCCGTGTCCGGTGATCCCTCCTACACCGACCCTGAAGCGGACCCGCCCGTTGGCTCGCACGGCGCGAAACCCGATGTCGTTCGTGTCCTCGAGCGAGGCCACGCTGCCGCCGCCGTCGAAGGCGATGTTGAACTTGCGCGGCAACCCGTAGAGTTCGCGATGGTTGAGGATCGCGTGGTGAAGCGCGAGCCCGAGCGGACGCGTGTCGTAGAGCTCGACGGGATCGACGCCGGCAGTGGGATTGCCGGTGATATTGCGGATGTTGTCCGCGCCTGCGCCGCGCGAAGTCAGGCCGGCGTCGGCGAGACGCACAAGGATCGCCGCGGCATGTCGCGGTGCAATCTCCCTCACCTGCAGGTTGGCGCGGGTCGTCACATGCGCGTAGCCGCCACCGAACTCCTCGGCGATCGCCGCCACCGCGCGCAGCTTGGGCGCGTCGATGATGCCGTTCGGGTTGCGCAGCCGCAGCATGAACGAGTCCTGCGTCGGCGCTACGTAGAACAGGCCGTGGAACTTGTAGAGAAAGACGTCGGTGCCCTTTGGGAACTCGCCTTTCGCGCCATTGGCAACGATCTCGTCCCACATGTCGAACGGGTGCTTTGCGCGCTTGGCCTCCTCCTCGCGCGTGAGCTTGCCGCCGGCGGCGAGCACGCGGTTCTGCGGCTCGAAATGGATCTTCTCCGGTCCGGACGGAACCGCCGCCGGCGGCGCCCCCGTCCGCGCGGCGGCGAGCCCGCGTCCCAGCCCTTCGAGGTACTGCTTCTGCGCTTCGGTGAACTCGCTCACTTCGATTCGGCCCGCGCCGGCGCGGCCGCCGCCGCAGGCCGGGGCGGGCCATAGGTCGAGATGTAGTAGGCGCCCGCGACGAAGATGGCTCCGCCCACCGCGTTACCGGCAGTCACCCAGGCGAGATTCCAGGCGAATCCGGCGAGCGACACGCTTTCAGGATGATTGCCGGCGAGCGCGAGGCCGAGGAGCGTCATGTTGGCCACGCTGTGCTCGAAGCCGCTCGCGATGAATGCGAGCAGGCACCAGAAGATCACGATGCACTTCGCCGAATCGGAGTTGACGCGCGCCGCCATCCAGATCGCGAGGCACACCAGCCAGTTGCACAGGATGGCGCGCGCGAAGAGCGCGCTGCCGGAGGCATTCATTTTCACGGCCGCGACCTTCATCACCAGCGTGTCGGGCGCCGACAGCAGCCCGCCGCCGCCGCCGAGAGCGAAGAGCGCCACCAGGCCGAGCGAGCCGGCAAGGTTTCCCGTCCAGGTCATGGCCCAGCTCGCGCCCACGTCGCCCAGCGTTCCGATGCCGCGATAGCCGCGCAGTGCCATGAACATGGTATGGCCGGTGAAGAGCTCGGCGCCGGCGATGACCACCAGCGTGAGCGCGATGCCGAAGGTCGCGCCCATCACGAGCTTCTGGAATTCGGGCGGCGTCTGGTTGCCGATGCTGAAGATGAGGATGATCCCGATGCCGACGTACGCCCCGGCGAGCATGCTGGCGACGAAGAAGCCCAGCGGCGACTCGCGCATCGCAGCGATCTTGCGCTCCGCGGTCTTGATGAAGGCGTCAATGGTCTCGGCGTACATGGATCGTCTCGGCTCCCGGAGATGAATTGAACTCCCGGCACCATTCGCAAATCGCATGCCAGAGCTCCTCCCCCAGTGAAGAACCATTCCGGTGCATCGGAACGGCACCGACACGGGGCAGCGCGGCAGCCGCGTGCACCATAAAATACGGGGATGAGAGAACCACAAACTAAGGCCATTCACCTCAAGGACTACGCTCCGCCCGCCTTCCGCGTCGAGACGGTCGAGCTCGACGTCGATATCCGTGAAGATCACGCTCTCGTAGCCGCGAAGCTGAAGATTGTTCGCTCGGGCGAGGGTCCGCTGGTGCTCGACGGAGACGAGCTCGAGCTCGTCTCGGTGAGCGTGAACGGCGCAGCCGCGCGCCATGAGGTCACCGCGGAGACGCTCACGGTACACGACGTGCCCGACGCGTTCACGCTACAGACCGTCACGCGCATAGTCCCGCAGCAGAACACCAAGCTCGAGGGCCTGTACGCGACGAAAAACGGCTTCGTCACCCAGTGCGAGGCGCAGGGTTTCCGGCGCATCACCTGGTTCATCGACCGGCCCGACGTGATGGCGCGCTACACCACGACGGTGCGCGCCGACCACGGGAAATACCCCGTCCTGCTTTCGAACGGCAACCTCGTGGCTTCCGGGACGGAAGGCGAGCGGCACTGGGCGCGCTTCGTGGATCCGTTCCCGAAGCCTTCCTATCTTTTTGCTCTGGTCGCCGCCGACCTCGAGGTCTTGAAAGACAAATACAACAATAAAGAGCTCTTCGTGTACGTCGAACCGGGAAAACTCGACCAGGCCGGCTGGGCGATGGACTGCCTGAAGCGCGCGATCGCGTGGGACGAGAAGCGCTTCGGCCTCGAGCTGGACCTCGACCAGTACAAGATCGTGGCGGTGGGCGACTTCAACTCCGGCGCGATGGAGAACAAAGGCCTCAACATCTTCAACACCAAGTACGTGCTGGCGCGCGCCGACACCGCGACCGACACCGACTACGTCAACATCGACCGCGTCGTCGCCCACGAGTACTTCCACAATTGGACCGGCGATCGCGTCACTTGCCGGGACTGGTTCCAGCTTTCGCTGAAGGAAGGCCTGACGGTGTTCCGCGACCAGGAATACGGCGCCGACACCTACTCGCGCGCGGTAACCCGCATCCAGGAAGCGCGCGCGCTGCGCGCGGCCCAGTTCCCGGAGGACGCGGGGCCGATGAAGCACCCGGTCCGGCCGCAGTCCTACGTGGAGATCCGCAACTTCTACACCATGACGGTGTACGAGAAGGGCGCGGAAGTGGTGCGCATGCAGCACACGCTGCTCGGCGAAGAGAAGTTCCAGGCCGGCATGAGGCTCTACTTCAGGCGCCACGACGGCCAGGCGGTCACCTGCGACGATTTCGTGCAGGCGATGCAGGACGCCTCCGGCGTCGACCTGGGCCAGTTCAGGCGCTGGTACGACGTCGCCGGCACGCCCGTGGTCAAGGCTTTTGGAGATTTCAAAGATGGGACGTTTACCCTGGGCCTGAGGCAGTCGATGAATCCGCCGTTCCATATTCCCTTCGCGGTGAAGATCGGGCGCCACGAAGCTGTCCTGTCCCTGAAGAGCGCCGAGGAGACCTTCACCTTCGCAGGGTTCAAGGAGAGGCCGGTGCCCTCGCTGCTCCGCAACTTCTCGGCGCCGGTCATCCTGAACTATCCGTACACCGAGGCGGATCTCATCCACCTCATGGCGCACGACGACGACGCCTTCAACCGCTGGGAAGCGGGCCAGCGCCTTGCCGCCTCCACGATCCTCGAGGCGAAGGGCGCGCCGACGGCGGCGTTCATGGGGGCGGCGCGCGAGCTGCTGCGCGACCGCGACCCGGCGTTCGCCGCGGAAGCGCTGAGCCTGCCGGCCGAGACGTTCCTCGCCGAGCAGCTCGAGGTGGTGGATCCCGACGCGCTGCACGAGTCGCGCAACCGGCTGCGCCGCGAGCTTGGCCGGCAACTCGAAGCCGATCTGCTTTCGGTCTACAAGGCGATGAAGAGCGAGGGCGCCTACTCGCCCGACCCCGGGTCGATCGGCCGGCGCGCGCTGCGCAACCTGTGCCTCTCCTACCTCGTCGAGGTCGGCCATTCCGCGCTCGCGTACGAGCAGTTCCGCGCCGCTTCCAACATGACCGACGCGATGGCGGCGCTCACCGCGCTCGCCAACGTCGACTGCCCAGAGCGTCTGCCGGCGCTGGATTCCTTCCATGCCCGGTGGGAGCGCGAGCCGCTGGTCGTCGACAAATGGCTCGCGGTGCAGGCCACCTCGCGCCTGCCGGGGACGCTGGCGCGTGTCCACGAGCTGCTGTCGCATCCGGCGTTCGACATCAAGGTGCCCAACAAGGTGTACGCGCTCATCCGCGCCTTCGCGTCGAACCATGTGCGCTTCCATGCCGCCGACGGCTCGGGCTACGCGTTCCTGGCCGACCAGGTGATCCGGCTCGACGCGCTGAATCCGCAGGTCGCCGCGCGCATGGCGCGCGCCTTCGACCGCTGGAAGAAATTCGACGCCGGGCGGCAGGCCCGGGCGCGCGCGGCGCTCGAGCGGATCCGGGACACGAAGAGCCTCTCGCGCGACGTCGGCGAGATCGTCACCAAGGCGCTGGCGTAAGGAAAATCGGGGTCAGACCCCGATTCTTCTTTTTTGGGGTCGGACCCCGATTTTCTCAGTCCGCCTTGATACTGGCCGCGCGCGCGATCTTCGTGAACACCGCGACGTCCTCGCGGATGAGGCGGTCGAAGGCCTCCGGCGCGTCGGGGCGCGGCTCGATGCCGATCGCGGCCCAGCGCGTCTTCAGCTCGGGCTCGGAGAGGACGCGCGCGATCTCGCGGTTGAGCTTCGCGACGATGGGCCGCGGCACCCCCGACGCGGTAAGGAGCCCGAACCAGAGCTGCGACTTGTAGCCGGGCACGCCGGCCTCGTCGAGCGTGGGCAGCTCGGGGAGGAGCGGGTCGCGCTCGAGCGACGACACGCCCAGGCCGACCAGCCTGCCTTCGCGCACCGGAGCCACCGCGTTCGCGATCGGTGCCATGAAGAATTGCACCCGTCCTGTCATCGTGTCGCCGAGCGCCTCCGGGATGCCCTTGAAGGGCACGTGCACCACGTCGATTCCGGCCATGGAGCGGAACATCTCGCCGGCGAAGTGCGTGCCGCTGCCCACCCCCGCCGAGGAGAAATTGAGCTGCCCGGGCTTCGCCTTCGCCGCCGCGACCAGGTCGGAGACGCTCTTGATTCCCAGGGACGGGGGAGCAACGAGGACGTATTTCGACGTCGCGGTGAGCGTGACGCCGGAGAGATCGGCAAAGGTGTCGTAAGGAAGCTTGGGATAGATCGCGGCGGCAATGGCGTGGGCGGAGCTCACCGACAGGAGCGTGTAGCCGTCCGGGGCTGCGCGCGCCACCATCCCCGCCGCTACCGTGCCGCCCGCTCCGGGCCGGTTCTCGACCAGCACCTGCTGCTTCCAGCTTTCGCCGAGCTTCTGCGCGATATAGCGCGCCGTGACGTCCGGGCCGCCTCCGGGGGTGAAGCCGACCATGATGCGGATCGGCTTCGACGGAAAGTCTGCCGCAGATTCACTTTGAGCTTGGGAGCAGAGCGGCAGGACGGCGAAAACGAAGCCAAGCAGTGTTTTGCTCATGGGAAAGAGCATAGCGCGGCCGGGCGCATAATGCGGCCCCATGACCGGTCTGCTCGCGGCCACGGCGGCGTTCGTGCTCACGCACTTCGTAGCGAGCACGCCGCTGCGGCCGCGGCTCGCGGCGACGCTCGGCGAGTGGCCATACCGCGGCGCCTATTCGCTGGTCGCCTTCGCCACGCTTGCGTGGATGATCTGGGCCTACGCCGGCGCCCCGCGCGAGGCGTTGTGGACGGGCTTCAGAGAGATCCCGCGCGTCGTGATGCCGCTCGCGTTCATCCTCATTGCGTGCGGCTATTTTCGCAACCCGACGATGGTCGGCGCGGAGCGTCTCCTCAAGAGCGACGCGCCGGCGCGCGGCATCATCCGCATCACCCGGCACCCGATCATGTGGGGCGTCATGCTCTGGGCCGGCGCGCACCTTCTCGCCCGCGGCGAGCGCGCGGCGAGCGTGTTCTTCGGCGGCTTCCTGGTCCTCGCAGCTCTGGGTACGATCACGATCGACCGCCGCAAGAGCGCGGGCCCGGATTACCAGAGGTTCAAGGCGGTGACTTCGAATATTCCGTTCGTCGCCATCGCGCAGGGACGCAACCGGATCGTGTGGCGCGAGATCGGCTGGAAACGTCCGACGATCGGCATCGCGGTGTTCGCCGTGGCCTTCTACCTCCACCCTTGGATCAGCGGCGGAGCTCGACCCTAAGGGCTATTGCACCCACAGGGCTATTGCACCCACAGGGCTATTGCACCCACAGGGCTATTGCACCCGCAAGAACTTCTGCGCGCGCCGGCCGGTTCCGACCTCGGCCGTATAGAGGTTGCCCTTCGAGTCGATCGCCATGTTGTGCACCCACTTCAGCTCGCCGGCCATGCGGCCGGGACGGCTGAAGCGAGACAGCAGCTTGCCGGACTCGCGCTCGACGACGAGCATCTGGTTGTTGGCGCCGTCGGCGACGAAGATGTAGCGCTGCGCCCTGTCCTCGGACAGCACCAGGTCCCAGACCGAGCCGTTCTGCAGCGTCTCGGGCTCGACGCGGAGCTCCTTCACGAACTTGCCGCTCTTCTCGAATACCTGGATGCGGTCGTTCGCGCGGTCGCAGACGTAGAGCAGCCCGTCGTTCGAGCTGCGCACGCAGTGCACCGGGTTGCCGAAGGAGCGCGGGAGCGCCGTGTGCGGATCGTACGGCGCCAGCTTGTCGTCGTGCGGCTTCTCGCCGTAGGCCCCCCAATGGCGCTTGTAGGCGAGCGTCTTGACGTCGAACACCACCACGCGCCGGTTGCCGTAGCCATCAGCCACGAACAGCTCGTCGCCCTCGACGATCATGTGCGCCGGGCGGCCCAGGCCGCCGGGCGCGTTCGAACCCGACGCCGCCCCGGGCTTGCCGAGCTGGCGCAGGAACTTGCCGTCCTGCGTGAACTCAAGGATCTGGTGGTCCTTGGCTCCGTTCCCCGCGAGCCAGACGTTGCCCTGCCGGTCGACGTGGATACCGTGCTCGCTCTCCGGCCAGTCGTAGCCCGCGCCCTTGCCGCCCCAGCTCTTGAGGAGGTTGCCCTGCGCGTCGAACTGGAGCACGGGCGGCGCAGGCTTGCAGCATTGGGTGGTCGGCGGATTGGCAAGCGCGCCCTTCTCGTCGTCGACGAGCGTGCCGGGGCGGTGCACGATCCAGATGCGGTCGTCTTTGTCGACCGCGATGCCCGACACCTGGCCGAGCATCCAGTTCTCCGGCAGCGGCTTCGGCCAGAACGGGTCCACCTTGAACTCGGGCACGCCGTCCGCGTGCACGGGGTTGCTGTTAAATACTGTCACAAGCAGACCTGCCGCGATCAGCGAATACGGATGTTTCATTGTCCTCGTCCCTCTCCCGAAGAATTACGACCCTGGTCCAGCACTCTGGAGCTTGCGCTGGACGCGCTGATCGAATTTTGCAACGTTGACGACGACGCGCTGGTGCGTCCCGTCGCCGATGAGATCCTTCTCGTCGCGCGCCTCCACGCGGAAATCGACGGTCCTTCCTTCCACCCGCGTCACTTCCGCAGTGGCGGTGACGCTCATCCCTACGGGCGTGGCGGCGATGTGGCGCACATCCAGGTGGGTACCGAGGCTCTGGTAGCCCGCGGGCAGGAGATGCTCGACGGCGGCGAGCGCGGCCGCCTCGATGAGGTTGATCATCACGGGCGTGGCGAGCACCCGTACCTTGCCGCTGCCGATGCTCGGCGCCGTGTGCTCTTCTTTAACGACCAGGGTCGCGCTTCCGCGCAGCCCAGTGACAACTTTGCCCTCCTCCATGCGTAGCATGGTAACCGTACAATGCGGGCCTATGCGTAGTCTCGTTTTCGGCCTCCTCATGGCCTGCGCCAGCTTGGTTAACGCGGCATGGCCCACGAAACCCGTCACGTTCATCGTGCCCTACCCGCCCGGCGGCGGCACCGACATCATCGCGCGCATCGTCCAGCAGCCGCTTTCGAAGCAGCTCGGCCAGCCGATCGTGATCGAGAACCACGGCGGCGCCGGCGGCTCGCTCGGAACCGCGGTCGCCGCCCGGGCGACGCCCGACGGCTACACGCTGCTCTTCACCCTGTCGTCGCACTCCATCAATCCGGCGATCTACGCCCAGCTTCCTTTCGACACCGAGCGCGATTTCCGCCCGATTTCGCTCGTCTGCTCGCTGCCGCAGCTCTTTGCGGTGAACAACGCGACGCCGTATAAGACCTTCGAAGAGGTCGTGCAGTACATGAAGAAGAACCCGGGCAAGCTCGACTACGGCTCGGTCGGAATCGGCTCGCCGAGCCACATCGCGGGCGAGCTGCTCAAGCTGCGGCTGAACACGTACATGGTGCACATCCCGTATCGTGGGGGCGGCCCGGCGGTCGCCGCCGCGCTGGCGGGCGACGTGCCGCTCGTCGTCGTGTCCATTCCGGCGGCGATGTCACAGGTGCGCTCCGGGCGCCTGCGCCCGCTCGCCGTCACCACGCAGAAGCGCACCTCGATCCTGCCCGACGTCCCGACCGTCGCCGAGGCAACCGGCCTCAAGAACTTCGAGGTGGATTCCTGGTACGCGATGTTCGCCCCGGCCAAGGTGCCTGATGAGACGGTGGCGGTGATGAACCAGGCAATCGCCCACGCGGTGGCGCTGCCCGAGGTCAAGGCGAAGCTGCTCGAGCAGGGCGCCGAAGGCATGAGCTCGACTCCCGAGCACCTCGGGTCGATCGTGCACCGGGAGATTGCGCAATGGCGCGAGCTGGTGAAACATACGCGGATCGAGGGCGAGTAGTCTTACGACGGCTCCACGCGTAGTCATCATCGGTTGCGGCTTCGGCGGGCTCTGGGCGGCGCAAACGCTGCACAAGGCGCCGGTCGAGCTGACCGTGATCGACCGCACCAACCACCACCTGTTCCAGCCGCTTCTGTATCAGGTCGCCACGGCCGGCCTTTCGGCGCCGGCCATTGCCGCGCCGATCCGGCACATTCTCCGGGGCCAGCGCAATACCGTCGTGCTGATGGGGGAAGTGAAGGAGATCGACCCGGCGGCGAGGAAGGTGCGCCTCGACGACGGCGGCGAGCTCGCCTACGACTATCTCGTCGCAGCTCCCGGCTCTACGCACAGCTACTTCGGCAACGACGCCTGGGCGTCCTATGCGCCGGGCCTCAAGACGCTCGAGGACGCGCTCGAGATCCGCGCGCGCATTCTCCTGGCTTACGAGCGGGCCGAGCGCGAAACGGATCCGGCGAGGCGGGCCGCCTGGCTCACCTTCGTCGTCGTGGGCGCCGGCGCGACCGGCGTCGAGCTCGCCGGCACGCTCGCCGAGATTGCGCGCCACACGCTGCGCGGCGAGTTCCGCCGCTTCGACCCGCACAAGTCGCGCATAGTCCTGGTCGAGGGCGGCGAGCGCGTGCTGCCGCCTTACCCCGCAGATCTTTCGGAAAAGGCGCTGGCGCAGCTCGAGCGCCTCGGCGTCACGGTGTGGCTCGGGAAGCGCGTCACCGGTATCGACGCCGAAGGCGTCACCCTAGGTCCGGAGCGAATCGCCGCCAAGACGGTGATCTGGGCCGCCGGCGTGGCAAGCTCGCCGCTCGGCCGCTCGCTCGGCGTCGCGCTCGACCGCGCCGGCCGGGTCGAGGTCGAGTCCGACCTGAGCGTCCCCGGCCACCCCGAGATCTTCGTCATCGGCGATCTCGCCGCGGTCCCGGGCGTGCCCGGTATCGCGCCCGCCGCCAAGCAGATGGGGCGGCTGGCGGGTTTGAATATCCTCAACTCAATCCACGGAAAACAGCGAAAAGCCTTTCATTACCGCGACTACGGCCAGCTAGCGACGATCGGCCGGAGCGCGGCCGTGGCGATGCTCGGCAAGCTGAAGCTCTCCGGGTTTCCCGCCTGGTTCGTGTGGCTCACCGTACACATCTACTTCCTCATCAATTTCCGCAACCGGCTGATGGTGATGTTCGACCTAGCCGCCGCGTACTGGACGTTCCAGCGCTATGCGAGAGTCGTGATGCGCCCCATCCGCAAGCCGCCGGGCTAGGCTTACTCATTCCACAGCCACGCGGCGCCGCGCACGCCGCTGGAATCGCCGTGCGCGTTGCGCGCAAGGCGAGTCGCCACGTGGTCCGAAAACACGTGCTTCGCCCAGAGCCGCGGCACTTCCGTGTACAGCCGCTCGACGTTGGACAATCCGCCGCCGAGCACGATTACGTCGGGGTCCAGCACGTTGATCACCGACGCGAGCGCGCGCGCCAGGCGCGCTTCGTATCTGCACAGGCTCTCTCCCCGGCGCGCGACGATCTCTTCCGCGCCCAGGTTTTCGCCAGTGAATTTCAGATGATCGGCTGAGAGCCCCGGTCCGGACAGGTAGGTCTCGATGCAGCCGGCGCGGCCGCAGTAGCACGCGGGCAAGGGCAGATCCTCGGGGCCCGGCGCCGGCAGCGGGTTATGCCCCCACTCGCCGGCGATCGCGTTCGGGCCCGTCAACAGCTTGCCGTGCGCAACGATGCCGCCGCCGACGCCGGTGCCCAGGATCACGCCGAACACGACTTCCGCGCCGGCGCCCGCGCCGTCGACCGCTTCCGATAGCGCGAAGCAGTTCGCGTCGTTCTCCAGCCGCACTTCGCGGCCGATCGCCTGCTCGAGGTCGCGCTTCAGCGGCCGCCCGATCAGCCAGGTGGAATTCGCGTTCTTCACCAGGCCGCTCACGCGCGACAGCGCGCCCGGAATCCCGATCCCCACCGTCCCGTCCCCGATTTGCCTGATGAGCGAAGCCACCGCCGAAACGGTCGCTTCGTAATCGCCGCGCGGCGTCGGAACGCGCCGGCGCGCGAGCTCGCGCGAGCCCTCGAGCGCGATCGCCTCGATCTTGGTGCCGCCCAGGTCGATCCCAATGCGCATCCATCCTCCAGAGTTCACGGCCCGCCCGGGCAAGCGGATTCGTCAGCCCGGTACGCTGCTTGCAGCATATCCGGCGGGTGCCGGGCGCCGCGTACGGCACGGCCCTTGCTCTCTGAAAACCGTTACTACCCATGGAGATACCATGCCTAGGCTAATTTTGGCGACCGTTGTATTAGCAGCAGCGACTCTCGGCATTGGCGGCTGCGCCAGCCAGTCCAGAGCCGAGAAGGTCGGCACCATCGGAGGCGCAGCGGCGGGCGGCGCGATCGGAAGCGCTGCTGGCGGCGGCACCTTGGGCACGCTCGGCGGCGCCGCGGCCGGCGGCTATATCGGCGACAAGGCCGGCGAGGCTTACGACAAGCAGAAGCACTGACCACGCACCTTACGGTCCAAAGCCCGGTCCCACGAGGGTCCGGGCTTTTTTGCGTCCGTGCCGGCCGTGGCGCTAGAATGCAGGCGCTGGCCCGAACAAGAAGTAAAAAGAGGGAAACGGGACACTGAAAAAGATCGGTGCAAGCCGGCAAGCTGAGGTGCAAAACGAGCTGCCCACGCAGCCCACGCAGCCTGCGCACTTCGATACCCCTACCCCCGCCGCAAACACCGAAGAAAGCCTCGCACTCCCCGATCGCCCGAACGGCGAAGCCGCCACGCGGTGCTTGCAGTTCCTGGACCTCGTCGAGGCCGCCGCCTGGGCGGCTGCCACCAAGCCGGAGGCCTCGCCTCAAGGCTATCGGAAGGTGGCGCGGGAATTCCTCGCCGTCCTGGAAGTCCTCGCAGAGCATCCGAACGCCGCCCTGAGCGTCTGGGTCTATCTCGCGGCGCAGACCCTCGAGTGCACGCTGAAGGCGTACGTCACCAAGCTTGGCCTCCAAACGCCGGTGCGGCGCAAAGGCCACGATCTCCTAAACCTTTGGCGCACCGCGGCGGAAGCGAGCGCCGCGGCGCCGACGAAGCTCAGCATTTCCGTGCGTCCGCCGGAATGGTGCGTAATGCTGAACGTGTTTCACGACTACCCGTTCCTCGACCGCTATCCCGGCGTCTACGGACTGTCGGTCAAGACGAAGCGCACGCAGCTCGCGCGCATCCTCGGAAGGATCCTCACCCAGGTCGACGCGGCGTTCCAGTAAGTAACCTGAGGCGCCTTCCTGTCCCATAATTCGGGACAGTCCCTATTCCCCGAGGAGATGCCATGGCCAAGGCTTACTGGATCACCTGCTATCGCTCCATTTCCGACCCCGAGGCGCTCGCCGCCTACGCCAAGCTTGCCGGACCGGCGATCCAGGCCGCGGGCGGCCGCTTCCTCGTGCGCGGTAATCCCGCCAGGACCTACGAGCACGGCCTCAGCCAGCGGACCGTGGTCACCGAATGGGAAAGCGTCGCGAAGGCCGTCGCCGCGCACGACAGCCCCGGCTACCAGGAGGCGCTCAAGGCGCTCGGCAAGGGCGCCGAGCGCGACGTCAGGATTGTTGAAGCCGCGGGCTAGGTGCGCCGAGCTTCTCGCGCAGCCGTGGGTCGAGCTCGCAGGCCTCTTCCCACGACAGGATGTTGAGCGAGCGCACCAGCCGTCCCACGCCGACAGTCTGCGCGCAGAGCATCCCGAGCTCGATGATCTCTTCCTCGCTGAAGTGGCCGCGTAGCTTCGCATACACCGCGTCCGAATCGATTGCCTCATCGCCGGACTTGAAGAGCTCGGCGTACTCGAGCGCGGCCTTCTCGCGCGGCGAGAGCATCGTGCCGTCGTGGAGCAAGTCCTGGACCCGCTCCTCGGTGAGCCCGTCGGCGCGCGCGACGCTCGAGCGCACCGTCGAACAGTAGCCGCACCGGTGGGCGACGGAGATGCGGATCCGGCACATCTCCTTCAGCTTGTGCGGAAGCGTGCCCTCGTAAAGCACCCTGTTCCAGCATTTCACCCAGGCGCGACCTGCGCTCGAGCGCACCATGATGCGCACCACCCGCGGATCCGGAGCACCGGTGCGCTCGGCCGAGGCAATGAGCGCCTGGGCCTCGAGATCCAGGTCATCTTCATCGATGAAGGCTAGCCGTGGCATAAGGTGGTCCGTCCGTGTTTCGGTTTAGACCGCTTCGAAGCGCAGCCGCTTGATCCGGTCCATGTTCATGCCTTCGAGGCGGATCAGCTGCGTCGGGCCGTTGCGCCGCGGAGAGTGGAGGTCGCCCTCGTTGTAGAGGTACGCCGTGCCGGGCGTGAGCTTGTAGGTGCGCAGCGCCTTCGCCTTGCCCGGCTTTTCCGTGCTGGCCGGCGCGACGAGCTCGTAGTCGGTCATCTCGGTCTCACCCTTCGCCTGGCCA
>Ga0075424_100000678_pt1 | contig 27455 bp, 24 predicted proteins | sample SoiMethybrSBSTD3_FD_75301 | JGI IMG/M metagenome (GOLD analysis project Ga0075424, IMG submission 75301) | Bulk soil microbial communities from a Populus tree surrounding site in Tennessee, USA - Soil MetaG P. TD hybrid SBSTD3 | ecosystem: Environmental > Terrestrial > Soil > Tree plantation... | reverse complement strand
CTGGTTGTCGAAGGCGATGTGCGACTGCAGGATCTTGATCTTGTTCGCCGTGTAGGTGCCAAGCTTTTTCACGACCTCGTTGGCGAGCCCGTTCGCCGCGCACGCTGCGACCTTTCCCTTCTTCGCCTGCACGCTCACCTTGACGAGCGGGTTGATCGTCGCCCCGCTCTTCGACGTCACGCCGGTGGCAACCGCCTGCGTGGAGATCCCCTTCTGGAACTCCGACGCGCTCGTGTGGCAGAGGTTCGCGACCGTGTTGTCCACGGACTGGTTGTTGATGACCGTCCCGACGGACGACGGGTTCGTCTGCGGGTTCGTCACCTGGGCACCACCGCTCGGCGTGTACGGCTGGCCGAGATAGACCGTCGCAGCAGCGGAGTAGACCTGGTTCCCGCCGAGCGAGATGAGGTAGCCGATGACCGCGCCGGCCACGAGCCCGGCGGCAAGCAGCCACCAGCGCATCCCCAGGAGGCGGACGTAGTGCGCGAAGTCGACTTCCTGCTCGGCCTCGGGATCGAAGCCGCGCTGAGGGGGAGCAGGCGCAGTCACGAGGGGCGACGATAGCCGACGGTCATGAGGGCGCCATTAGGAAGCGATCAGTGCGAGCGGCGCGGCTCGACCGCGTAGATCCGCGAGAAGCCGTTGAACAGCAGACGCGCTCCGTTCCCCGAGACCGGGACGTACTCGCCGTGCGGGAACGTCACGAGCCGGTGCCCGGTGTGGAGGTTCACGCCGATGATGCGGTGCGAGAAGCTGCCGACGTAGGCGACGCCGGCCACGATCACGGCCGCTCCCGAGACGGCGCCGCCGGTCGGGACGCGCCAGAGAACGCGACCGCTTCCCGCCGAGACCCCGTAGAAGACGCCGTTGTACGCGCCGAAGCACACGACGCCGTCAGCCACGGCGGGCGACGCGTAGACGTACGAGCCGGTCGAGACCTGCCAAAGACGCCGTCCGCTGGTGGAGAAGGCCGAGAACGAGTACGCGACCGATGGCACGAACACCTTGCCGCCGGCGACCGCAGGCGTCCCGTAGATCTTTCCGCTCACCTGGCCGACCCAGCGGGTCGCACCGGACGCAGGCGAGAGCGCCCAGAGCCGACCGCTGTAGTCCCCGATGAAGAGCCTGCCGCCGGAGATCGCGGCACTCGAGGTGATCTTCGCGCCGAGAGACTTGCGCCACTTCACCCGGTGCGTGTGCAGGTCGAGTGCGTACATCTCGCCGCTCGCGGTGCCGAAGTAGTCGATCCCGTTCACGACGATCGGCGACGACTCGATGGACGAGCCGGAGTTCCAATTCCACACGACATGACCGTTGGTGCGGTTCAGGACGTGCACCCCGCCGTCCATCGTGTGGTAGACGATCTCGTTCCCGTCGACCGCCGGCGAGGACGCCATGCGCGGGAAGCCCGGCGTGAGGTGCGACCACGCGAACTTGCCGTTGCGCATCGAGATCGCGCGGATGGTCCCGCGGGCGTTCCCGATGTATGCGAACCCGTCGGCCACGACGGCCGGGAACTCGATCAGGTGGCCGAGGCCTCGGCTCCAGACGAGCCGGAAGGGAGGGCGTAGCCGGATCTCCGTGGGCGCCTGGGTGCGCGCTTCCGTCGCGCCGTAGAGCGGCCACTGCAGGCCAGGCTGGTAGACGTCGACCGTCTGCCGGCGGCTGCGCTGGAAGTCGACGAGCTCTCGGGCGGGACCGTAGCCCCGTCTTGAGACGGAGACCTCGTGCTTCCCCCGCGGTGCCACGATCGTCGTCTCGCCATGGCGATCGGTGCGCCCGCTCTTTCCCCAGAGGCTCACCTTCGCGCCGCGCACGCGCGTACGTTCGTCGCCGTCGAGGATCGTGACGACGAGCTTCGTCATCTTGTGGTTCGCAGGGGGCTTCGGCTTGGGCTTGGGCTTCGGCTTGGTGGTCGTGGTGGGCGGCTGGGCCTGCTGCCCACTGCCGCCGCAGCCGGCGAGCAGGACGACGAGCGCCACCACGACGAGAACGCGCGCGATCACGCGTGCTCCCCGACCGCGAGCTCGCGGTAGCCGGTGAGCAGGAGCGGAGCGCCGTCGATGTCGCGGAGGATCACGTTGTCGTCGGGGAAGTGCGGCACGGTCTCGCCGATCTCGTCCAGCCGGCCGAGCGTCGCCAGGACCTGGGCCTCGGCCAAGTTCGCGCCGCCGTCGGCGAGCGCCGACGTCGCGGCGACGTGGCGGACGTTGATCTCGGTGACCTTGAGCGCGCCGGAGCGATCCTCGCGCAGATCGACGGTGAGCAGGCCGTGCGCCGGCTCGCCCGCGAGGTCCGCGACGAAGCGCACCGCCTGCTCGGCGAGCGTCCTGGCCCGCTCGTCGTTGAGGAGGCGGCCGCGGTTGATGTTGCCGGTCACGCCGGAGACCGCGAGATGCCCCATGAAGTACTCCAACCTCTCGTAGCAGCCCGCCTTGAGCAGCTCGTCCTCGTGGAAGAGAAGCGAGCAGGCGATGTTCCGCCCCGGCAGGTGCTCGGCGACCATGAAGCTCGGGATCTCCGGATTGAGATAGGCCCAGGCGTATGCCTCCTCGGGCTCGGACACCTGGATCGAGCCGATCCCGCTCGAGGATGCGTCGGAGTAATCGCGAAGCCAGACCGGGCCTCCGTCCAGGTCGATCCCGCGGCGCTCGAGCAGGTCTTCCCGGCTCGCGATGCGATACCGCGGCACGAGCCCCGTCTCACGCAGCGCCTCGTACAGCTTCCCCTTGCTGATCGCGATGGTCACGAGGCCCGGAGGCGGCAACAGCGTCGGCACGGGGAACTCACGCCCGCTCCAGAAGCTCACCTCGGCCTCGGGCCCGATGAGCGCGGCGTCGATCCCCTCCCGCTTGCAGATGTCCGCCACGAGCTCGGAATAGCCGGGGTCGTCCGGCTGCGACACGCGGTACACACGGTCGTAGAGCCCTTCGTAGAAGCCGTACCAGTTGCCGCCGCGATCGGCTCCCACGATCGTCGCGTCGGTGAACGCGGGGCTCGCGCGCAGGGAGCGGGCGATGGCTCTCGGCGTGACGCCGCAGGCGCCCGTGACGAGGATGTTCAGCGGCGCCACAGGCTCCGAGGATAGCCCTCGTCGCTCACGATTCCGGCTTCCAACCCCCGGTCTGGCCCTTGTACGTGCCGCGGAAGAGGGCGACGGGTGTGCGAGCGAGGATCCGGAGGTCGAGGAGCGGTGAGCGGTGCTCGACATACCAGACGTCTAGCTCGATCCGGTCCGCCCACGGCAGCGCAGCGCGGCCGTTCACCTGCGCCCAGCCGGTGATGCCCGGCTTCACGTCCAGCCGGTGCCGCTGCCGCTCGTCGTACTGCTCGACCTGGTAGCGGAGCGTCGGCCGTGGCCCGATCACGCTCATCTCCCCCCGCACGACATTCCAGAGCTGGGGCAGTTCGTCGAGCGAGAGCTTCCGCAGCAACCGGCCCGCGCGCGTGATGCGCTCATCGCCGTGGTTGACCGAGAGGCCCGCGCCCATCGTCTCGGCGCCTACGACCATCGTCCGCAGCTTGAGCAGCTCGAAATCGGAACCGTCCCTCCCCACGCGCGTCTGGCGGTAGAGCACCGGGCCGCCGTCACCGAGCTTGACTGCGAGGGCGGCGAGCGCGAGGACCGGCGACGCGACGATGAGCGTGGAGCCGGCGATCGCGACGTCGGCCGCGCGGTTCACGCAAGCTCCTCCCGCTGCGGCGCCCAGGTCGCAGGGACGCCGCGCCGGAGGTAGTTCCACAGCGCTACGACCGTCGCCCAGGTGATGAGGACGTAGTAGCGCGCAATCCCGACGCCGGCGAGCGCGGCCGCGAGCAGCCCGAGCTGGAGGCCGAGGAAGACCGCGTAGACCGTGCCGTGCCCGAGCAGCGCGATCGAGCCGCCGAGCAGGATCAGATGCAGCAGCCCGCTCGCGTAGCGGAGGTGCCGGTGGGAGAGAAGCGCGAGGAAGTAGCCGGGGCGCTGGCCGCGCAGCATGCGCCCGCGCAGGACGATCAGCCACGCGTGCTCGAACATCCGCACCTTTCGCCGGTACTCGCTCTCGTTGGTGGGCGTCGGCCGCTCGAAGGCGAGCGCCTGCGGCTCGTAGACCGCGCGCCGGCCACGCTGCACCATGAGGTAGGGGAGCGAGAGGTCGTGACCGAAGCGCGGATCGACCTCGGCGTAGTCCGACCTGCGCAGCGCATAGACGGCACCGTTGCCGGCGGTGACCGAGCCGAGCCGCGACTCTCCCTCGCGCGTCACGAGTTCGTACCGCCAGTACACGCCCTCCTTGTTCGAGCCGTCGGGGGCCTCGAGCCGCAGGCGGCCGCAGACGTACGCGACTCCCGCATCCCCGAAGTTGCGGACGAGCTTGCGCAGCGCGTCCGGCGCCCAGGTCGCGTTCGCGTCGGTGAAGGCGACCACCTCCGCCTCCGTCGCGCGGACCGCCGCATCCTGGGCGGCCACCTTGCCGCCACGCGGGTTCCGGATCACCCGTGCGCCGGCGGCCTCCGCGAGCTCCTCGGTCCGGTCGGTGGAGGCGTCGGAGGTGACGACGAGCTCGAGCAGCTCCGGCGGGTAGTCGAGCGCGCGAAGGTTCTCGAGGCGGCGCTCGATCGCGCCCTCCTCGTTGTAGGCGGTGACGATCACCGCGACGGACGGCAGGTACTCGGCGTCGAGAGCGACGCACTTGTTGTAGAGACGTCCCACGAGCGCGACCGTCGCGGGGTAGAGCGCGTGTGTCCAGACGAGCGCGGCGAGTGAGGCCCAGAAGAGGACGACGGCCACGATCACGGCCGCAACGCTAGCGGCGCGGCCCTAGTTACCCGAAGGGCCCGGTCTTCGGAGTGCGTGGGACAGTGAGCGAGAAGGCCAGGGACTTGCCGGAGCCATTGGCGACGGCGCGGAGCCAGTCCTTCTTCGTCGCCTTCAGCTTGAGAGTCGCCTTGAAGATCCCGTACTGGTTCGACCGGACGTGCGCCACCGTCCGCCACGCGGCCTTCTTGCCGTGGCGGCGCTGGACGGTCACGACCTCCTTGTCGCTTGTGGCGACACGCCCCCAGATGCTGACCTTCTTCTTCTTGAGATAGGACACAAAGGGGAATCGGAAGGCGGTGCGCACCGGCTTCGCCCGGGCGGTCTCGACCGACGACGCATGGAAGAACAGGCCGCTGTCGAACGTGCTCGGACTCGCGTAGTCCTCGAGCAGGAACCACGTCACCAGGGAGATGCCCGACAGCCACATCTGATGCAGGGACTCGGCCGTCCAGCGCGAGGCGAGGCTGAGCGAGACCCCACGCGTCCGCGGTGGTTTCGTGTTCCAGCCGAACTCGGTGGCCCAGAACTGGAGCGGCTGCGCCGACACGATGTGGTGGAGCCGCACGCCGGCCCTCAAGAGCGCGCGCATCTTCGGCAGGTCGCCGAGCTCGACGTTGTCGGGCAGCTTCGCGTGGCCGAAGGGGCCGCCGAACGAGTACGGGTGATGCGACCAGACCTCGAAGCGGATCTGGTCTGAGCACGTCGAGTGCGGATGCGACCCCTTCGAGAGGCAAAGGAGCGAGCGCATGTACGCAAGCGGCGCGACCGAGTACCACTTCTGCTTCTTGCTCTTCTTGTGGCCGAAGGGATCGAGCGCGCCCGCGACGACGACGTTCGTCGGGTCGACCGCGTGCGCAGAGTCGGCGACCGCATTGACCATGTCGCGGTACTTGCTCGCGCTGACCGGGCTCATGTCGAGGCTGAGGTTCGGCTCGTTCCAGACCTGGAAGACGTGCTCGGCCGGCGCCCCGGTCGTGAGTCCGTTGTAGTGCGTCGCGAGCGCGGTCGCGAAGTCGGCGAGGTCGGCCACGTTCGGCGAGCCGCCGTTGACGCCGTCCGGCAGGGTGTCGTACCCCCAGGTAGGCGGTGTGATGATGTCGAGGATCGGCGTGAGTCCTGCAGCCTCGACCTCGCTCAGGATCGCGTCCATGTTGCCCCACGTGTATCCCGGCGAGGTCGGGTCGGCGGCAACGAAGCCCTGCGGAGGCGTGGCGGGCGCGATAGCCCTCCACTCCACGAAGAGCCTCACGTAGCTGGCACCCGCCGCGCGCGCCATCGGCAACGCCATCGCGCGCTGTGGTCCCGTGAAGATCGGATCGAATAGCGCGGTCCGCAACGGAATCGTGCCGGGCGTCGAGATGACGCGCTCACGGGCCGACGACCGCGCAGCGGCAGAAGTCCCGGCCGCGACGACCGCGAGGACGCAGACAGCCGAGAGTGCGCACCAGCGCAGCGCAACACGCGCCGACGCGTGGCGACCGGTCGCCTTCCACAGAGAGACCCTCAACCCCACGGCCGCCGATGGTAGCCGAGCACTCGGCCAGCCACCTCCGGACGAGGTCCGCCGCGATGCCGGCGGTGCGCTAACTGCCCCAAGGTCCGATGTGCGGGGCATGCGGAACCGTGAGCGAGAAGGCGAGCGACTTGCCGGAGCCCGGCGCGACGGCCCGCAGCCAGTCCGTCTTCGAAGCCTTCACCTTCAGCGTCGCCCGGAAGATGCCGCTGCTATTCGCCACGACGTAGCCGGTGGTCCGCCAGCTGCCCTTCTTGCCGTGGCGAAGCTGGATCGCGACGCGCGTCTTGGTGCTCGTCGCGTCGCGGCCCCAGATGCTCACGGTCGAGCGGTGGCGGTAGGCCACGAACGGGAACCGGAACGCGGTGAGCACCGGCTTCGGCCGGGCCTGCGCGACCGACGACGCGTGGAAGTAGAGGCCGCTCATGTACGGACTCGGGGAGGAGTGATCGACCAGAACGAACCAGGTCAGGAGTGAGACGCCCGAACGCCACGCCTGGTACAGCGACTCGGCCGTCCAGCGAGAGGCGAGGCCGAGCGAGGCCGCATGCGGCCGCGGGGGGTTCGTGTCCCAGCCGAACTCCGTCACCCAGAACTGCACCGGATGCGTAGAGACGACATGGTGTAGCCGCACGCCGGCCTGAAGCACCGCGTGCATCTTTGGCATGTCGCCGAGCTCGACGTTACCGGGCGCCTTCGCCTTGCCGAACGCGCCGCCCCAGGTGTACGGATGGTGCGACCAGACGTCGAACTTGATCTTGTCGTGGCACGTCGCATGCGGATGTGCGCCCTTCGAGACGCAGAGCAGCGAGCGCATCCAGGGGAGCGGGTAGGCCGAGAACCACTTCTGCGTCTTGGTCTTCGGGTGGCCGAATGGATCGAGCCCTCCGGCCACGACGAGGTTCGCGGGGTCAACCGAATGGACGCCGTCGGCGACGGCATTGACCATCGCCCGGTAGATGGAGGTCTTCGCCTGGTAGAGGTAGGTGCTCAGGTTCGGCTCGTTCCAGACTTCGTAGTTGTTCACGTCCGGCAGGCCGTTCTCGCCGTCGTAATGCGCGGCCAGGGCGTGTGCGAACGCTCCCAGCTCGGCGGCCTTCGGCGAGCCGGCGTTGACCCCGCTGGGACGGTGCGAATACGCCCAATTGGGAGTGTTGGTGATGTCGAGGATCGGCGCCAGCCCGGCGGCTGCTGCCGCCTCGACCGTCGAGTCGATCCCACTCCACGAGTAACCCGGGGAGGTCGGATCCGCGGCGTCGAACCCGACCGGACGCGTGGCCGGCGCGATACCCGCCCAACGGACGATCAGCCGAACGTATTGCGCACCCGCGCTGCGGGTCATTGCGAAAGCACCCGGACTTGCGCGGTTGAAATGGAAGGGGTCGTACATGGCGGTCCGTAGGGGCCGCGTCTCAGGCGTGCTGTACGTCCTCTGGCTACTCGCCGCGAAGCTCGCAGACGCTGCAGTGACCGCGAGACACAGAACCGCCCCGGCGAACGGGACAAGACGCCAAGAGACCCTCACGGCGCGCACCGTACAAGTGATCCAATCGCGACGCGCCTATCTTTTCGGAAGCTTTACGACGTCGCTGCGGCGCTGATCAGAACGCCCCGCGACGTCCGAAGACGGCGGGCAGCGTCATGACCAGGATCCGTAGATCGCGGGCGAGTGACAGGTTCTCGACGTACTCCCGCTCCACGGCCAGGCGCTCGTCGAACGTCAGCTCGCCGCGGCCGTAGACCTGCATCGGGCCGGTGATTCCGGGCTTGATCTGGAGCCGGAACTGGTGCTCCGGCGCGTAGCGGTCCACGAGATCCAGCTGCTCGGGTCGCGGGCCGACGATCGACATCTCGCCACGGAGGACGTTGATCAGCTGCGGCAGCTCGTCGATGCTCGTCCGCCGGAGCAGGCGCCCCACGCGCGTCACGCGTGGGTCGGCCTTGAGCTTGAACATCGGCGACTCCAGCTCCTCGAAGGGGACGAGCTCCGCGAGCATCGTCTCCGCGTCGCGGACCATCGTCCTGAACTTGAGCATCTGGAACGGGCGTCCGCGCTCCCCGGCGCGCGTCTGGCGGAAGAAGATCGGCCGGCCGGAGTCGAGCAGTGTGGCGAGACCCACGAGGACGAACAGCGGGGAGGCCAGAATGAGCCCACCCACTGCGACTGCCGTGTCGAAAGCGCGCTTTAGCCCGACCGTCGTGCGCGAGATGTCCCAGGTGTTGTAGTCGAGCAGCGGAAGGTCGGCGATGTGAGTGAGGTGCGTCGCCGTCCCGAACATGCCGCGCGTCGGTGGGATGACGGTCAGCTTCACCCGCCGCAGGCGGCAGAAGGGCAGGAGCTTCTCGAGCAGCTCCTCGCTGAGCTCGCTGCAGGCGATCACGATCCGGTCGAGATCCGTGCGGAGCTCGTCGAGGCTTTCGCGCAGCGCGGAGCAGCTCTCGATCCGACCGGCGATCTCTGCGTGGATGTCCGGGAAGAGCTCGAGCTTGCGGACGACCGCGTGCGCGAGCGGGCCGTCGCCGACGATCAGCACGCGCTGCGCGGGGGTAATGCGCCGCCAAAGCGCTCGCATACCGGCGCGGAGGCTGAAGCCCAGACCGAGCACCGTTCCCCAGACGAGCAGCCGGTCGCTGGAGCTCAGGTCGAGCGCGCGGAACGGCACGAGCAGCAGCGTCAGCAACGCGGTGCTGCTCAGCGTCCACACCAGGAGCCACGGCACCTCGTCGACGGTCAGGTGGCGCAGCGTGCGATGGTCGCGGTCGTACAGGCCGGCGAGCTTCGCCGTGACGATCCAGATCGGCGCGGAAAGGACGAGCAGCAGCGCGCCGGCGACGCCACTTCCCCAGAGCCCGACGAAGACCGCCGCCGCGGAGATCGCAAGCACGTCTGCCAGGGCGAGCATCCGCCGGAGGAGAGGCTCGGCACCGTACTGCGCCGAGATGTGGTCAACGGCGGAGCTGCCCCGTGAGCTACCGGTACGCGCTCCGGGGACGATCTCGAGTTCACTCAAAGCGGCGGCCTCCACTGCGGCTGGGGCAGGACGCGCCCGAATCGGCCTAGACACGGTAGCTTCGGTTTTCGACGGTCGCCACTACGGGCCTCCAGCAAAGGCCTGGGAATTCGGATTGAGGCGGTGCGCCTCCTGGAAGTCGCGCGCCGCCAGACGGCCGTTGCCTCGCTTGGCCTCGATGCGTGCGGCGATCAGCCAGAGGCTGTAGTCGCGTCTCGAGCGGCTGATCGCCTCGTCCAGCCAGCGCGCGGCCGCGTCGTAGTTGCCCTCGGCCTCCGAGATGAGACCAAGCCGGAGGTACGGACTGGCGGCCCACGGCTCGACGGCCTTGGCGGCGAGAGCCTCCGAGCGTGCCCTGCCCGCATCGTTTGCGTCGACGGCAGCCTGGCTGTTGCGCAGGTGGGTGTCCGCCGCGAGGAGGACGAACTGGGGGATTATCGCCGCCACCGCGAGCAGCGCAATCGCCGGTCGAAGGACACCCGAACGCCCCCATGCGCTCGCGCGTGTCGATGGAAGAGCCCCGAGTGCAAAGCCGAGCATCCCGACACCGACGACCGCTATACCCGCGAGTTGCCAAACCCAGTCGTAGGCGGCGGCGGCGAAAAAGGCGATGCCGCATGCGGCGGCGCCGGCGATCTCCACGCTCTCCAGCAGTAGGGCCGAGCGAATCGCGCCCGCGACCGCGACCAGGACGGCTGCAAGGATGAGCAACAGGCCGACTATCCCGAGCTCGCCGAGCGCCTCGAGGTAGAGCGAGTGCGCGAACTCGCTGAAGACCTTCAGCGAGCCGTGCTGCAGCCACCAGGCCCGCCACGATCCCGCGCCGCCGCCGTTCAACGGATGTGCGCGGAACTCCGACACGGCGGAGCTCCAGAACTGCCAGCGGCCGCTGCCTGAGCTGTTCAGCAGATGGTCGAGTGTGCTTTGGGTGCTGCCGACCGCGGGCTTGCTCTTGAAAGCATCGAACTTCGCGATCGGGTGCGCCGCGACGATTGCGGCGACAACGAGGACAACGAGCGCGGCGGCAGTCGCCCGTCCGACGGCACGCGACGGCGTCGGGAGCCGCCGCCCAAGCTCTGCCAGCCCGGCCCACCCGAGCGCGGTCAGGACGCAGGCGATCCCGATCCAGAGCGCCGCGTGGTGGCCCTGATGCACGCCGAGCGCAGTGTCCACGTCGCCGTTGACCAGGGACTTCTTCGGCACGAGCACGGCGACGGCGACGGCACCCACTGCTCCCGCTACGGCGACGGCTGCGAGCGCAGGCCAGCGTCTCGGTGTGAGCAGGAGGAAGACGACGATGCCCACGGCAGCTGCGGCGAAGGCTCCGCGCGACGCGGTGAGGTACATGACCGCGGCGAGGAGGGGCAAAGGGGCCGCTGCCAGAGCACTTGTGAAGCGGGAACGGCGCGAGGTCATGACCGCGAGCAGGATCGGATAGACGAGCGCGATCTCGATCCCGAGCCCGTTCCAGTAGCCGAGCGGGAAGCTGAGCCGATTCTTGAGCGCCGGGACGAGCGTCGCCCCCGTCTGGAGGCCGAACGTGCTCGGGAAGCACCGGCTGACGAGGGCGACGCCGGCAATCGCGACCAGGGCGAGTGCCACGCCGCCGACGAGGACCGAGGCCGGCACGAGGCGGGCGAGGACGACGGCGATCGCGAGGACTGCGACGTAGAGTGCGACCTGATTGAACTGCGCGAAGGCGCGCTCGGCGTCCGAAGCCCAGTTGATCGAGATCAGGACCCAGATCGCGAAAGCCGCGAACAGGCCGACCGCCGCGAGCGCCACCCGGTCGATTCCGGCCAGCGCCGCCGCAACGCCGATCGCCGCGCCCGCACCGAGCAACCACCAGGCAGCGATGCCTGCATACGCCCGCGTCGTCGGAGCGAAGCCGCCATTCGCGTACGAAAGCGCGAAAACGGCGGCCGCAATCGCGATTCCTGCGGCGGCGTTGCGCAGGAGCACATTTTGCGCTCCGATTACGCTAGTCCGCACCACGGGCCGCTACAGTAACGGGCGTGTTCGGGGGGCTGAACCGGCTTCTGGTCGCCGCCCTTGTGGCAGGTGTGTTTGTCGTGGCGCCGTCAGCGGCGCTTGCCTGTGGCGGAGGACCGTCCGCGCAGAACGTCTACCGGGAGTGTCTGCCGAGCGCCGGCGGCCACGGTGGAACCGGCGGCCAGAGCGGAGGCCATGCGGGATCGCCTCCCACGCCTCCCATCTCCAGCAAGACCGCCAAGGCCATCAAGCAGGCTGGAAAGAACAGCAGGGCGTTGTCCGCATGGGTCAGACGCACGGCTCCGACCGCCCTCGAGTCGAGCTCTCAGGAGTCCGCACCGCCCAGCGCCGTCGGCTCGGCCTTCGATCTCGGCTCGGCACCGACCGCGCTGCTCCTCGCGCTGGCGGGTACCGCCGTGCTTCTGCTCGCCGCAAGCGGAGCGCGCGGCTGGCGCCGATCGCACCGCGCCTAGCAGCCTCTGACTTTGGCAGTCCTGACCTGATGCAGGTCTGCGCCCGGATCTGAGTTGGCCGCGCCGCCTGCATCGGATGTCTCGGTGATCGTGCCGACGTACCAGGGGCGCCACCATCTCGAGCAGCTGCTTCCTTCGCTCCACGAGCAGACGCTCGCGCACGACGTCATCGTGGTCGACAACGGGTCGACGGATGGGACGCACGATCTCCTACAAGAGCGCTGGCCGCAGGTTCGGGTGATCTCCTTCCCGGACAACCGCGGCTTCGGCAAGGCCGTGAACGCGGGAGTCGCCGCTGCGATCACGCAGAAAGTAGTCCTGCTCAACAACGACACCATCTGCACACCGACCTTCCTCGAGCAACTCGTGGCGGCGCTCGATCCCCAGCAAGGAGTCGTGATGGCGTCACCGATTCTCGTGCGGCGCGGCGCCGAGGACCGGATCGACACGGCCGGCATCGTCGTCGACCGAACGCTCCACGGGTTCAATCACCTCTACGGCGAGCCGGTGGAGGTTCTGGAAGGAGCCGTCTTCGATCCCCTCGCCCCGTGCGGCGGAGCCGCGGCCTTCGATCGGTCCGCATTCCTCGACGTCGGCGGGTTCGACCCGGCGTTCTTCGCCTACCTCGAGGACGTCGACCTCGGGATCCGCTGTGTCGCTCGCGGCTGGAAGTGCCGGCTGGTCCCGACGGCGATGGGGATCCACGCGCACTCCGGAACCCTGGGAGAGGGCTCGTCGGCAAAGAATCGGCTGACGGCTTGGGGACGCGGCTACATCGTGGGTAAGTACCGCCTGCACAGGAAGCCGCATCTGTTCGCATGGGCCACTGCCGGCGAAGGAGTCATGGCAGCCGGAAAGGCGATCGTCGATCACGACCTCTCGAGCACGAAGGCGTTCGTGGTCGGCCTACGTGCGGGTCTTCGTGCACCCGCCGAACCCTTCCCGCGGCTCCCTGCCGGCCCCGCGACGCTCTCACCGTTCCGCGGCTTCCGTCGACGCTTGACGCGCCGGTTCAAGCTCGGTGCGCGGCCGAGGCCGGTCGCCGAATGACCGGGATCCGCGCTATACAGGATCGCGTGGCGAACACTCCCGACGCGTACGCGGCTGAAGCCACGGCTGGCCGCGCGCGCCCTCTCGATCTGCCGCGCTCGGCTGCGCGCTTCGCCCTCCTGGCACTGACGTGCGGCTGCATCATCGCTCTCGCCGCGCTCAAGGCGGGAGGTGCTGGGTCTCACGTGACGACCGATGTTCTGGCCGGCGTTCTCGCCGTCGGGTTCATCGCACTCACGCTGGTCGACTTCCGCTCGAGCGTCGCCGTCACGATCTTCGAGCTCGCCCTGGGCGGCGCCGGCGGGCACTGGGTCGATTACGGCAGCCTCTCGGGCCGCCTCTTCCTGATCACGGTCGTGACCGCACGAGCGGCCTGGCTCACGTTCGTGGCCTGGCGACACGGGCTGCAGCCGGTGCTCGGCCGGTACGGAGCGCAGGCGCTCGCCATTGCAGTTCTCGTCCCGGCGGTCTGGATGTCTCTCGGTCTCGCCAACGGAAATCTGCGGGGGAACGTCTTCAGCGACGGCAACGGCTTCTTCTTCTTCGCCTTCGTGCTCGTCGTCGTCACGCTCGTCCGGGAGGGTGACGGCGCTTGGTTTCTGAGGCTGTTCTTCGCTGCATGTGCCACGAGCGCGATCCTGTACTTCCTCCTGATCGTGGTCACGGCGTCCGGCGCAGTGAGTCTCGACACCGTCCGGGAATGGTTGAGCATCCGGCTGGGGATGGGCGGCGTGATCGGTCACATGCCGAACGGCGCCTACAGGCTCTTCACCGGCGGCAGCCTCTTCCTGGTGGTCGGCGCCGCGCTGACGACGCGGTGCCTCCTCGCCCGTCCACGCGCCGTCTGGCTATGGCTGCTGGGCGGCCTGTTCTTCGTCGATCTCGTCGCCACGTATACACGCGGGCTCTGGCTCGCAGCTCTCGTCAGCGTGGCTCTCGTCCTTGCTCTCGACGTACGCGGCGTCAGGCAGTTGGGTCTCGCCATCGGTATTCCGACCGTTCTCGTCGGCCTGGCGCTCGTAGTTGCCCCGGCCACGGGATTCTCGCTCTACGGCTACATCACTAACCGCGCGGTGACGATCGGCACGACCAGCCACACGAAGTATCGGACGCGCGTCGAGAATTCCGGCTTCGAGGTGTCTCGCCGCGCTTGGGGTGTAACCGAGGCGGGTGGGCGTTCGCTGCGCGCGCAGCGGACGACGTCGTCTGCGTGGACAGGAGCACACAGCCTGGGCGTCTCGAATTCGACGGGGGACGAGGATGCCTACGTCTTCCAGAACCTCGCGGTGAAACCGCACACGAAGTACTCGGTGAGCGCCTGGGTCGACGCTCGAGCGTTCGGTCAGCCCGCCGCCGGCGGACGAGGGCTGCTCGTGTGGGACGCACAGGACGGGGCGCTGTACACGGTGCCGCTGACGAGTAAGACGAACGGCTGGAGGCGTCTGTCGGTGACATTCCGAACGAGGGCGCCCGCGAAGGACATCCAGATCAGGCTGTACGCGCCCAAGGGCCGCGTACTCTGGGACGCAGTCCGGATCGCCAAGGGCACTCTCGAGCCAAGTTCACTGGCCGGAGGCGGTCCGGTGCAGGTGAGCAAGACTTCTGGCTCGTCGGCGGCGGCGTCGATGGCCCTGGCGTCGTCGAGCGGACGTGGGGGCGACGCAGCAGGGGCGGCTTCGAACTCCTACAAGATCGCCGAGGCCAGGGCACTGCTCCACTACATCCGGCAACGCCCGATCTACGGCTACGGGTTCGGAAGTACCGCGACCGACTTCTCACCTACCGGGTACTCGTACGAGCTCTCGTATCTCGATCTGCTGTTCAAGACGGGGATCCTCGGACTCCTGATCTTCCTCTCCTTCCCGGTCAGGCTCGTCATCGACGCCTTGCGCCTTCGCCGACGACTTCCCCAAGCGAGGTTCGATGCAGCTGGAGGAATCGGCTCTCCCGGCGTCGTGGTGGGCGTGATCGGCGGGATCCTCGCCGCCGGAGCGACGAATCCGTACCTCTTCGCAGCGTTCGGCCTCGTCTCGATTCTCGCCATGGTCGCATGGTTGGAGCCGGCTCAGCGCGACTAGCCCGGACCGGCAGCAGCGACCAGCTGCAAGAGCTTCTGTCCGAGGCTCTCGTAGTCGTATGCGTCGAGATCGAACTCTGGGCGCGGCTGGAATGACGCAGCCGTCCAGCGCCCCACATACCTCTCGAGCGCGGCAGCGAGGGACTCGGCGTCGCCGGCCTCGGCGACCGCATGCTCACCCGCCTCGCGAAGGAGCTCGGCGGCGACTCCATCCTCCTCGGTGACGGCGAAGATCGGCTTGCGGGCCGCGAGATACTCGAAGACCTTGGCCGTGGTGGCAGCGGGGCCGCCGGGGATTAGCAGTAGCCCATCTGCGGCCTGCTGCAGGCCGAGCGCGCGCTCGCGCGGGAGCAATCCGAGCACGCGGACGACCTTGCGGAGATCGCCTTCCATAAGCACCTCTCGCTCGGTGTCGCTGACCGCCCCGGCGACCACGAGCTCGAACCGCGTCGCGAACTCGGGGTCCCGCGCGAGGAGCCGAGTGATCGCGCCGAGAAGCGCGCGCGCGTCCTCTCCGCGATGAAGCACCGGCTGGTCCGCGTCGATCCCGAAGGAGCCGGTATGGACGAGCGAGAAGCGATCGGGGTCCAGCGTCATCCGTTCGTCGGATGCGCCGGCGACGGCGGTCCGGTCGAAGCCGTTGGAGATCGTGAACGCTCGCACCCCATGCCGCTGTTCGACCTCGGCGGCGATCGCATCGTTCACCGCAGTCACGATCGTCGAACGACGCGCGATTCGCTGTTCGAGCGCACGGTCGACAGGACGGAGCAGCGCGGGATGGCGTACGTCTCTCAGCCAGCCGTCTCTGTAGTCGGCGACCCAGCGAATACCGAAGTGGCTCGCCGCGAGGCCGAGCAGATGCGTGGATTCGGGGCCTGAGGTCGTCACGACGAGATCGGGGCGGTCGTTGCGGATGAGCCTGAGGAGGTGTGTCAGCGCCTGCGGAAACCACGAGAGCGCCGTCGGATCCGGGACGATGCAGTTCGTCCACCGACGTGGCCTGGCGCGCGTGTCGATGGTGCCTTCCCGATAGCCGACGAGGGTCTGGTACTGCGTGCGGAAACGGGTGCGGAGGTCGCCGGCCCTGATGATCCGCTGCTCTCGGTCGTCGTCGTACGAGCCCGAGATCTCGCTCGTGAGCACGGTGGTGCGTGCGCCGGCGGACACGAACGCGCGCCGCAATCCTGCAGGTCGGTGGGCCGAGACGACATTGGCCGGCGGGTAGAGGTACGCGGCGATGAGAATGTGATCGATCGAGCCGCCCGGCAAGGCGCGCACGATAGCGACGGCCGTTGTCCGCGCATCGCCCCGGCCACACCCTGGACGCCCGATACCCTCGCGCAGATGACGAAGCCCGCCGGCAACGGGCACCGCCAACGAGGCTTGGCAAGGCATTCGTCGGGCGTGCTGCTCACGAACGTCCTCGCGGCGGTCGCGCTACTCGGGACGACGGTGCTCACTGCCCGAGCATTCGGACCGCATGGGCGCGGGCAACTCAGCCTCGCGATCCAGTTCGTTGTGCTCGTGGCCACTCTCGGCAGCCTGAGCCTCACCACCGCAGCGGCGTATCACTCGGCGCGGGCAAAGTGGTCGAGGTCGGTCGCCTTCGGCAATTCGGCGCTGCTCGGCCTGCTGCTCGGGCTCTTCATCCTCGGGATCTGTCTCTGCGTGATCCTGGTCGGGGGCGTCACGTTCAGGGGTCTTCCGGCAAAGGACCTGGCCCTGGCGTCGCTCGCAATCCCGTTCCTTCTCGCCGTCGCAAACATCCAGTCGGTCTATCAGGGATTCCGAGATTTCAGGGAGTACAACCGGATCACGCTGGCCCAGGCGGCGTTGCCGCTTCCGCTCATCGGCATCGCGATAGGCCTCGGCGGCGGCGTTAGCGCCGCGATCCTCGCGACGGTCGCCGCCGCAACCCTGCTCTTCGTCGGCGTGCTGGCCAACGTGCGACGGTCGACTCGGATCACCTGGCGGACGAAACTCCCGAACCTTCGGGCGCTGTTCTCCTACGGCCTACGCGTCCATCCGGCGAACATCCTCGGCTACCTCGGGTATCGGCTCGACGTCTTCCTCGTCGACGGCTACAAGGGCGCTGCAGCCGTAGGCCTGTACGGAGCCGGCGTCGTCATCGCCGAGGGCCTCTGGATGCCGTCGCAGGCCATCAGCACGGCGCTCTTCCCAACCATTGCCGCCGAGACGAGCGAGTCGGCGCGGCGAGTGATAACGCCCTTCGTCGCCCGCAGCACGCTCTGGCTGACGGCGATTCTCGGGGGGATTCTCGTCCTCGTGGCAGGCCCGGCAGTCGAGCTCCTCTACTCCAGTCGCTTCAGTGCTTCCGCCGCAGTCGTGCGGATCCTCGTTCCCGGGATCGTGCTCTTCTCCGCCGCGCGCGTACTCGGTAACGACCTCGCAGCCAGGGGCCGGCCGCTCGTGAACTCTGGGATCGCCGGCGCGAGCGTCGCCTGCAACATCGCGTTGAACCTCGTGCTGATTCCCCGCTACGGCATCAACGGCGCAGCGTGGGCAAGCACCGCGTCGTACTCAGTCCTCTTCGCCACCACGCTCGTCATCTACCGCCGAGTCGCCGGCGTTCCAGTGCGGGCAGTCCTCGTGCCTACCCGCGCCGACGGTCCCGCATATCTCGGTCTGGCCCGTCGAGCGCTCCCCTCTCACTGGCGGCGAGTGCCTGTCGTGGATGCCGCCGATCAGCGATGAAGGATCGCGACAGCTGGAGACCGAGCAAGTTCGTCTATCGGCGCGGCAGGCTGATCGCCTCTCGCGACACGGACGAGGTCGCAGTCGGCTCCCGATTGATGGTCGACCGAGTCGCACAGTGCTACGACGAGCAGCTAGGTGAGCATGCAAGAGGTCGACTGGTGGACCTCGGTTGCGGGACGGTGCCCCTGTATCGAGCGTATGCCGATCTCGTGACCGACGTCACGTGCGTCGACGTTGGCGGCACGACCCACGCGAGGCACCTGGACGTCGAGCACGACCTCAACGAACCTTTGCCGTTCGAGGAAGCGTCGTTCGACACGATCGTCCTCTCGGACGTACTCGAGCACATTGCTCGACCCGAGCTGCTCTGGGCCGAGATGGCAAGGATTCTCGCGCCGGGAGGCGAGATCCTCATGAACGTTCCTTTCTACTACTGGATCCACGCCGGCCCGTACGACTTCTACCGGTACACGGAATTCGCCCTGCGCAGGTTCGTCGAGCAGGCGGGATTGGACCTGGTACAGCTCGACGTCATCGGAGGTGCTCCGGAGGTACTCGCTGATGTCGTCGCCAAGAACTTCGCACCCGTCCCCGTTGTCGGCTATCCCGTTGCCGTTGCCGTGCAGTGGGCGACGAAAGCCGTAACGGCGACACGGTTCGGCCGGAAGGTCTCGCGTGTGACGGGCGCTACGTTCCCCTTCGGCTACTTCCTCATCGCTCGCAAGGCCGCCTGACCTCATGCGGACCCCTATCTCGAAACTGGCTCGCGCGCTCGCACTAAGTCGGGAAGGCCTCGGCTTCTCTTCGCAGCTCGCGCGCAGGCTCGGCCTGGACGTGAGACCGCGTTTCTGCGGTGTCTTGCTGGCGGCCCCGGATGCGTCGACCGGGTGGACCGTGGCCCTGCAGATCGCCAGCGGCGACTATCGCTGGCCCAGCCTCACACCCGAGCCTGGCTGGCACGTCGTCGACGTCGGCGCGAACATCGGCGCCTTTTCGCTCTGGGCCGAGCGGCTCGGGGCAGAAGTCGTCGCCTACGAACCGGAGCCGAAGACGTACGAGTCGCTCGTCGCGAACGTGGCCGGGCGGCGAGTCTCGACGAGGCAGGCCGCGCTGGTCGGCGAGGCGGCGCCGGCTGTGCGGCTCTATCTGAGCGGCGTGAGATCGACGAGGCACACGCTGCTCGCCAAGGAGATCGAGTCGGGAGCGCCGTTGCGTGATTTCGTCGACGTCCCGACGGTGACCGTTGCAGATGTCGTGGGCGACGGCTGCGACCTCTTGAAGCTGGACTGCGAAGGGGCCGAGTTCGAGGCGCTTCTTCGCTCAGATGACGAGACCCTGCGGCGCGCGCGAAGGCTCGTCGTCGAGTACCACAGGATCGGAGGCGAGCCGGAGGAGCTCGTCGACCGGCTCGAGGCTGCGGGGCTCGAAGTGAGCGTCCTCTGGACGAGTGAAGCCGTCGGCGCGATCGGTGCGCGCCTCCCGTCGCCAGAAGGTCAGCGGTCGCCCCTGAGCACCGAGTCGTAGATTTCGCTCAGCTGCTGGCCCACGACCTCCAGGCTGTAGCGATCGCGTGCCGCGTGGCCGATCGCCCGACGGTCGAATGCGTCGAGGTTCTCGAGCATGTAGTGGAGCGCATCCGCCAGCGCGGGCGGGTCGTCGGGCGGAACGAGCCTGCCTCGTTGGTCGTCCACGAGCTCCGGAATGCCGCCGACCGTCGTCGACACGACCGGCAATCCCGAGGCGAGCGCCTCAACGACGACACATGGGAGGTTGTCGAAGCGGCTCGGCAGCACGAAGAGGTCGGCCTCGCGCATCATCTCGGCGATCACCGACTTCGGCTGGGAGCCGTGAAAGGTCACCTGCTCCCGGAGGTCCAGCTCGACTACAGACTTCTCGTACGACCGGCGCTCGGGGCCGTCTCCGACCACGTCGAGCTGCCAGTCAAGCGTGCGCTCGCGGAGGCGAGTGAGCGCCTGGAGCAACGTGGGGAATCCCTTGTGCTGCGAGGGCTCGAGGTTCCCGACGAAGAGCAGGCGTCGCGTGGCGCCTTCTCCGGTTCGCTTCGTCTCCGGTGGAAAGAAGAGCGAAGTGTCGACGACGTTCGGGACGACCTCGAACGGCACATCGATCCCGTAGCTCCTGATCGCCTCCCGCAGATGCCGCGAGACCGGGAGCGCTCGGGCGGTGCGGTTGTACGCGTAGCGGGCTTTCCTGACCTCGAGGCCGCTCAGTGTCCGACGGGGGAATCCGGTGAACTGCTCGGTGAGCAGGAACGGGATCCCGCTCCTGCCGGCGACGACCGCGGCAGGCACACCGGCTCCGTAGACGTGGGCGTGGATGACGTCGGGCCGGAAGCCGTTGTCGCGCAGACGGCGGTACGCCCCGATCGCGCTCCAGAGGTAGAGCCCGTAGGACGCCCCCCGGACCGGAGGCTGACGGTGGAACACGTGGTGCGACTCGATTCCCTCGGAGAGCGACGAGTCAAGCTCCTCCTCCATCGTCCAGAGTCCGCCGTCGTGTTCAGGGCTTGGCCCTGCCAGGTGCAGGACGACCACGGAATGCCCTGCCGCCCGGGCGGCCTTCGCGTGCTCGCGCACGAACACTCCGCCATACGTGAGATCGCGCGTCGGATACCAGCTGGTGAGGAAGAGAACGTTCAGGATCGATCCCCGACTGCGTCTGCGCCTCTGAGCCGACCCGTCCGGCGACTCGCGAACAGGCGGCCCTTGCGCGCGAAGTCGCGAACGCTGCTTCGGCGCAGGTGCGGGGCGGCATCGCGAAAGCGCCGCTGCTTGAGCAACTCGACCGCGAGAGTCGTATGGCTCCGCGCCAGCGCCCTGACGATCCGCGTCTGCGCCTCCTCGGGAAGGTCGTACGTGGAGGCGAAGTACTCCAGCGCAACCCGGTGGCGCTCGACCATCGCCACGGCATCCGACGAGTCGCTCGGATGGCCGCGGTAGTAGAGCGCCAACGGCTCGTCGAGATAGTCGAACCGCGTTCTCCGCAGCGCGAGCTTCAGCCACAGCCCGTAGTCCTCGTTCGAGGCGGTCGGGATTCCGCTTTCGAGGCCGCCGACATCCTCCAGCAGCACGCGGGCAGCGATCACGGTGTTGATCGTGATGAACGCTTGATCGAGCCAGTCATCGATCAACGCGTAGAGGATGTCGCCACGGTGTGGGCGCGCAAGAGCGCTGTAGCGCTGACGTCGACCATCGCGGACGATGTAGGAGTCCGTGTAGCTGAAGGACGATCCCAGCCCGTCCATGAACTCGAGCTGGCGAGCGAGTTTCTCGGGCAACCACTCATCGTCGGCGTCGAGAAACGCCACCAGGTCGCCGCCCGCTTCTTCGAGCCCGCGGTTTCGGGCCGCGGCAGCGCCGAGGTGCTGCCCGCAGACGTACCGCACGCTGCTGAAGCCCTGAGCCACCTCAGCCGTTCCGTCTGTCGACCCGTCGTCGATGACGACGACTTCGAAGTCCCGGAAACTCTGTGCCTCCACCGAGCGGATCGCACGGGCCAGGAACGCCTCCGCGTTGTACGCCGGGATGATGACGCTGACGGCAGGCATCGAACGCTGACGGCTACGCCGCGCCGGCGACGTCGAGCCGTCGGCGCGCGCGAGCGGCGGCGGACCCGGCTGCGGAACCGAGGAATTTGAGCCCGATCCCCGCGTACACGAGCGCGTTGAACGGCGCGCTCCGTTCCCCGGCGAGGTGCGTGCGGTAATAGCGGTACATCCCGTAGTGGAATGCGTAGTTGACGCGCAGCCGGCGGTGGTGCCCGCTCGTGCCCGCCTTGATGTGAACCGCCTCGACAGACGGCTCGTACCAGGTGATCCAGCCGGCGCGCGCGGCGCGGTAGCAAAGGTCGAGGTCTTCCATGTACATCCAGTAGCCCTCGTCGAACAGTCCGATCTCGTCGAGCATCGCGCGCCGCATGAGCATGAACGCGCCGTTGACGGCGTCCACCGGCCCCTCGCCGACGTCAGGCGCCCGGTAGGCCGCGAGGGATGCCGGCGCGCGCTCCGAGCGACCGACGCGCAGGAAGTGGCCGAGCGCCGAGGCGGGGGTCGGAAACGACCGTCGGGCCGCATGGTCGAAGGTGCCGTCCTCCTGCACGAGCCGACAGCCCGCGATGCCGACCCGTTCATTGGCGTCCATGAGGCGTAGCAGCGTGTCGAGCGTCCCCTCACAGATCCGCGTATCGGGGTTCAGAACGAGCACGTACTCCGCAGTCGTCTCCCGTAGAACGAGATTGTTGGCCGCGCTGAAGCCGACGTTCTCGTCGAGCGCGATGAGCCTGACGTCCTGGAACTCGCGGCGGACCACGTCGGCCGTGCCGTCTCCGGAGTCGTTGTCGACGACCGTGATGCGGAGCCCACGGGCAGGCGGATGCTCCTGCAGCGACTGGAGGCATTCACGCAGCATCGGGCCGCAGCGGTACGAGACGATCACGACTTCCAGCACGGCGCTTCACGGTAGCGCCTCGGGTCTAGGAGTCGAGCCGCTCCAACACCCCGGTGTCGCGTGCCGAGAGGACCGGCGCATCCGTGCTCCAGAGATGCCGGACACGCGCGTCGTTCCAGCTGATGCCCCGCTCATCGGGCTCGGCGGCGTCGTACTCCTCGGTGACGAGGTAGGCGAAGAGTGCGTCGGTGAGTGCCTCGTAGCCGTGCGCGTGGATCCCCGGCACGTAGATCGCGACTGGGTTGTCGTCGCCGATGTCCTCCGAGAACGACTCGCCGGTCGTCCGGTCGAGAACGACGACGCGCACCATTCCCGCGAGGCAGACGAAGAGGTCGTCCTGGCCCCGCTCGTGGTAGTGGAGCCCGCGAATGACGCCTTGCCGGGAGCGCGAGAGGTTCACCTGTCGGATGGGCTTCGGCAGGTCGCTTGCGCGCGCCAGCTCGGAGAACCAGCCCCGCTCGTCATCGAACCGCTTCAACGGAATCCGCCGGAGCCCGTCGATCACCGGGTGAGCCTCCCTCGCACGAAGTCGTTCACCTCGTAGTAGGCCTCGATCGACTCGCCCGCGTCGCCCCAGAAGCCGTCGAGGACGTCCGCCTCCATCTCGCCCCGCTCGACGTACCAGTTGTTCACGTCCGTGATCTCGAGCTCGCCGCGCGCGGAGGCTTCGAGCGTGGGCAGCATTTGCCAGACCTGCTCGTCGTAGAAGTAGACACCGGTAACGGCGTAGCGGCTCGGCGGCTCGGCCGGCTTCTCGACAATCCCGAGGATTCGGTCTCCGTTGAGGTTCGCGACGCCGAGGTGGTGGAGGTGGTCGTCGTCGGCGACGTGCGTGAGAACGACGCGTGCACCACGCTCCTGGGCCACGAACCGCTCGACGGTCGGCCGCAGCGACCGCTCGAAGACGTTGTCGGCCAGGAGCACACAGCACCGGTCGCCGCCGACGAAGCGCTCCGCGAGTCCCAGCGCTTCGGCGATCCCGCCGGGTTTGTCCTGGTAGGCGTAGAAGAGACGCTCGATCCCATACTCGTGCCCGTTCCCCAGCAGCCGAAAGAACTCGCCCGCGTGCGTGCCGCCGGTGACGAGCATCAGCTCGGTGAACCCGGCCTCGACGAGCGCTTCGACGCCGTACGTCACCATCGGCCGGTCGTACAACGGCAGCAGGTGTTTGTTCGTGATCCGCGTGAGAGGAGCGAGCCGGCTGCCCGAGCCGCCGGCGAGGATGACGCCTTTCATCGCGCCGATGCTAGTGCGCGCGCACGGCCTGCGAACACGACAGGCAGGGCGAGCGCGAACGCGAGGAAGGCGTAGAAGTAATAGAACTGGATCGTGAGGTAGAAGAAGTTGGCGACGATCGTGCCGACGAGGGCCGCCGTCATGCCGTACGCGAGGGGCCGCACCTGCGAGCCGACCGGATCGCCCAACCGGTCGAGTAGCCGACCGAGGTGCCGCGCGGCGAGCAGCCGGACGAAGACGTAGCGAAGGAAGGCGATCCAGAGGACGAGGCCGAGCAGCCCCGACTCGACGATCACGGCGACCCAGTAGGAGTGGGCGCCGTAGTTCGACTTCCCGGTCACGAACTCGTAGTAGACGGCGAAGTTGTTGAGGCCGAGCCCGAGCAGCGGGTGCATGTGCAGGACGTCGCCGATGAACGAGTAGACGGCGAAGTGCGCGTTCGCCGAGCTTCCCTGCGTCGAGACCCGCTGGCGCAGGAACGTCTCGAAGAAGTGACTGTGCGTGTAGAGCACGCCGAGCAGCACGACCGCGAGGGCGCCGAGCGGCACGAGGAACTGTCTCGAGCGGAAGAAGCGCCGATACGGCACCGCGAGCACGAGGAGGCCGGCGATGAGACCCACGCCGCCGCTACGAGAGAACGTCGCGATGTCCACTAGCAGGAGGAAGACCAGCGCCAGGGCGAGCGGCACCTTGAGCCGATGCCTGCGCGGCAGCCGCAGATAGACCGGCGTGAGCGCAAGGAGCGGCACGATCAGCATCACCCCGAGGTGGTTCGGGTCTCCGGTGAGCGCGTTGACCCGGTAGATGTTCTGACCGTTGATCGCGCCGTAGATGTTGATCTTGGCCGCGCCGCCCGTAAGCGGGTTGAGGACGAGGTTGTCGAGGCTGTGACCGGCAACCTGGGAGCCGAGCTGGAGGATCCCGTAGACGGCGTTCGCGATGAAGCCGACCGTGAACCAGCCGAGCGCGCGCCAGAAGAATCGCTCCCCGCGCCGCGCGAGGTAGCCGATCGCCGCGACGAGGAAGGCAAAGTGGATGCCGAACTTCGTCATCCCTTTCGCGAACTGGGTCAGCCCCTGGTTCGTGTCGATTGCCCAGAACCCCGCGAGATAGACGAGCGCGAAGGCTGCGAAGAAGCCGAGCACGATCGCGCTCGTTCGCGGCAGCGGGCGGCGCTCGGTCGCGACGTACGCGATCAGGAACAGGATCGTCGCGATGTCGTTGAACCCGATCTGGCCGGCGACGTTCCAGTGCACTTTCTCGAAGGTGGCGACGAAGAGGGAGGTGAAGAACAGCCCCGTCACGATCCGCTCCTGGGCGCGCGGCACGACGATCGCGCGGCCGGCGGTGACGGCGGCTGCGGTCACGCGAGGCTCCTGAGCAGGTCGGCGAGCTCCTCGACGCGCCCGCCCCGCGCCAGGCGCGTGCGCCACTCGTCCGAGAGCGGCGTCCCGTCGAGGCTCCCCGCCTGCCAGCGCCGGTGGAGGTCGAGCAGCGCCTCGCGCAGTGCATCCACGTCGTCGGATGGAACCACGACCCCGGCTCCGGTGTCGCGCACGAGCTGCGCGGCGGCGCCGTCGGGCGGGACGGCGGCGAGGATCGGCCGCTCGGCCGCGAGGTACTCGAAGATCTTCCCGGTCAGGACACCACGGCCGCGGCCGCCGGACTCCGGGATCAGGAGGAGGAGCGCCTCTGAGTCCCGTTGCAGCTCGAGCGAGCGGCGCCGCGAGACATCGCCAAGCAGCTCGATGCGGTCGCCGAGACCGATCGATTCCGCGTACTCGCGGTCGGCGGCGCGGAAGTCGCCGGCGAAGCGGGCGACGACATCCTCGAGGCCGGAGTCCGCAAGCGCCTGGAGGAACGGCTTCGGGTCGCGCTTGCCGTGGAAGTGGCCCGCATGCGTGATCCGGAGGCGGTCGCTCGCGTGGTGCTCGAGACCCGCGAAGTCGTCGAAGTCGCTGCCGTTCCCGATTGTGACGACCTTGCCCTTCGGCTCCATCGCGCGCATCTCCTCGGAGATCGCGTCGGACACCGCGACGATCGCGTCCGCCTGCGAGGCGACGAGCCTCCCCACACCGCCAGTGGTCTTCTCCTTCAGGCGCGCGAGCTGCGACTCGTAGCCACGCCGATGCGGATGCGAGGTGAGCGGGTCGCGGAGGTCGGCGACCCACCCGGCGCCGGTCGTCCGCTTCACCGCAGCGCCGAGCAGGTGGAGCGACGGCGGCGGCGAGGTCGTGATCACGACGTCGATCTCCTCGCGCCACACGAGCCGGATCGCGACCGGCAGCGCGAGCGTGCTCCAGGGCACGTTCTCGTCCGGGACGAGCAGGCGCCGCCCGAACAGCGCAGCCTGCGTACCGATCCGTGCGACGCCTTGCTTGCCGACGAGCTCCTCCGAAGGTCGGGCCGCGCGCGGCCCGACGTAGCGCACGCGGTGGATCCACGCCTGCGTCGGCAGCTCGAGCTCCTCGTCCGGGACGGCTCCGGCGATGTCCGGAGCAAGCACGTGGGTCTCGATCCCAAGCGCCGGGAGGTGCGTCGCGAACTTCAGCGGCCGCTGGACGCCGCCCCCGCCGCCCGGGGGGAAGTGGCGCGTCACGAGCAGGACCTTCAACGCTCCGTCACCGGCGCAACGGTAGCCCCGAAGTACGATCGCGGCGTGCCGGACCCTCGGACGATCCTCGTCACCGCGTGCGGCGCGCCCGGAGCGGCCCGGCTGCTGAGGGCGCTGCGCGACAACGGCGAGCAGGAGGTGCGCCTCGTCGGCGTGGACATGTCCGAGCGGGCGATCGGCCGCCACCTGTGCGACGCGTTCCATCTCGTGCCACCGGGCGCGGACCCGACCTTTCCCGACGCGCTACTCAAGCTGGTCGAGCAGGAGGGCGTCGACGTCGTTCTGCCGGAGTCGTCGCACGACCTGCGGCACCTCGCACCGCGGCGCGGCGAGTTCCCGGTGCCGGTGATGATCTGCGGCCCCGACGCGGAGCGTCGCTCGAACGACAAGGCCGAGACGTTCGAGGCGCTACACCGGATCGGCGTCGGCGCGCCCGAGTTCCGCCGCGTGACCGGCGCGGCCGGCGTGGAGGAAGCGGCGCGCGAGCTCGGCTACCCGGACAACCCGGTTTGCTTCAAGCCCGTCTTCTCCTCAGGCTCGCGGGGCTTCCGAGTGCTCGACCCGAGCGTCGACCGCACGCACCAACTCCTCAACGAGCGGCCCGGCGCGCTCGCCATGCGGCTCGAGGAGGCGGTCGAGCTCCTGCCGGACGACGGGCTCGACCTGCTCGTGATGGAGTTCCTCACCGAACCGGAGCGGACGGTCGACGGCATCGCCGACGGCAGCCGCATCGTCCTCCAGGCGACGCGTACCCGCGAGTCCGTTCGCTGCGGGCTCGGCATGTACTTCGTCACGCTCGACGCACCGGAGCTCGTCGCGGCGTCGGAGCGCATCGTCGTTGAGTTCGAGCTCGAGTGGTTCTTCAGCATCCAGTTCATGGGCGAGAAGGTGATCGAGATCAACCCGCGCGTCTCGACGATGATGATCCAGGAGGACTTCAACCTCCCCTGGCTCGCGGTCAAGCGGGCGCTCGGCGAGGCCTCCGACGACGAACTCCGAGCGGTGCAGCAACGGGTACGGCCCGGCCACACGGTGCTTCGTTTCTTCGAGCAGGTGGAATTCGACCCCTAGTGATCGACAGAGTGGACTGGAAGTCGCTGGAGGTGCTGCTCGCGGCGGCATGCGGCGAGCCGGACGAGGAGACCGCCGAGCGGGCAGTGCGAGCGGCCGAGCTCGTAGCGTCGACCGCGGGCGAGCCGCCTGACGACCTCTCACCGCAGGATCGCGAGTGGGCCGAGATGCACGGCATCCCACCGACCGAGCTAGTCGATCTCGCCTGCCGCTCGATGAAGTGCGTGGCCGCGCTCTCCGACGACTGGCATGACCGGCTGAACGACCTGCGCTACCGCCTCGGCGACGTCGCGGCGGCCTGACAACACCGCTCCAACCAGACGAGGTCGGGTGAGAGGCCGCTCGCCCAGGAGGGGATCGCCGGAGCTACTCCTCGTCTGCCCAGTACTCCACCGCGGGGCCAGGTCTCGCGAACATGATGTCGTCGTCCTTG
>Ga0075424_100000677_pt1 | contig 27469 bp, 26 predicted proteins | sample SoiMethybrSBSTD3_FD_75301 | JGI IMG/M metagenome (GOLD analysis project Ga0075424, IMG submission 75301) | Bulk soil microbial communities from a Populus tree surrounding site in Tennessee, USA - Soil MetaG P. TD hybrid SBSTD3 | ecosystem: Environmental > Terrestrial > Soil > Tree plantation... | reverse complement strand
CGAGCTCGCGCGGCGAGAAGGGCTTCGTCACGTAGTCGTCCGCTCCGAGCTCGAGCCCGACGATCCGGTCGGCCTCCTCACCGCGCGCCGTGAGCATGATCACGGGCAGGCTGGAGTGCGAGCGTATCCACCGGCACAGCGCCAGTCCGTCCGTCCCCGGAAGCATCAGGTCGAGAACGACGAGGCTGGGCGACTCCCGCTGGAGAAGCTCCCTGGCCCGGTCGCCGTCGGCAGCCTCCAGCGTGCGGTATCCCTCCCGTTCGAGATAGCGCACGACGACCTCACGCACAATCGGCTCGTCGTCGACGACGAGAACGGTCTCCACGTCAGGAGTTTGCACGCTCAGACCTTACGAGCAGCTGAAATTCGCGCGGAGGCGCGCTTAGGGCGGAAGCGCCACCTCTCCGTCAAGGATGACGACCAGGCCGTCGGCGTGCAGCGCCCGGACCGCGTCGGCGTCGAGTTCGTCGAGCTGTCGCGGCGCCGCAGCGACGAGGCGGAGCGCGCCGCCGCGTCGCTGGCGGAACGACCCCTCGAAGCGCGGCTGGCGCCGTGTGGCCGGGAAGCGGCGGCCGCGAGACGGGCACGCCGAGGCGAGCGGACAGCTCTCGCAGCGCGGGACACGCGCCAGGCAGACGGTCGCACCGAGATCCATGAGCGCGTGCGCGGCGGCTGGACCGAACTGCGTCCCGGCCCGCTCCATCACGCGTCGCGCGTTCGTGTCGACGGGGAGGACGGCTCGGCCGAACGCGAACCGGGCGACGGCGTCCGCCGTGTACCGGCCGACGCCCGGAAGCTCGGTGAGATCGTCGGGCCAGCCGCTGGCGGCGATCCGGCGCGCGGCTTCGTGGAGGTTCACCGCGCGGCGGTTATATCCCAGCCCCTGCCACGCGCGAACGACGTCGGCGCGCGGAGCAGCCGCGAGCTCGGCGACGCCCGGCCACCGCTCGAGCCATGCGTGGTACCGCGGGATGACGCGCGCCACCTGCGTCTGCTGGAGCATGACCTCCGAGACGAGGATCGGGTAGGGATCGTTCGTCCGGCGCCACGGTAGGTCGCGGGCATTCGCCGCGTACCACTTCAGCAGCGCTTCCTCCATCCCCGCGGACCCTAAGGGAGACGCGCGACGCCCTCTAGCATCGGACGCATGGTTCGGGTTCGCGTCGCGCCGAGCCCGACGGGCTCGCTCCACGTCGGGAACGCGCTCGTCGCGGTGGCGAATCGCGCGTTTGCGGACGAGCGCGGAGGCGTCCTGCTTCTGCGGATCGACGATACGGACGTCGCACGGTCGACTGCGGAGGACGAGCAAGCGATTCTCGACGAGCTGGCGTGGCTTGGCGTTCCGTGGGACGAGGGTCCCGTGCGTCAGTCAGACCGTGCCGCCGCGCACCGAGCGGCGGCGGAGCGGCTCCTTCGAGCGGGTCGCGCCTTCGCCGACGACGGCGCGATCCGATTCGACGCCGAGCGGCGCCCGACACTTGTGCGCGCGGACGGTCGCCCCACCTACCACCTGGCGACGGTTGTCGACGACATCGACCTCGGCGTCACGCACGTCATCCGAGGCAGGGACCACGTCGCGAACACGCCGCTTCACATGTCAGTCGCGGAGGCGCTGGGAGCGCGCCCTCCGGGGTACCTGCACATCGGCCTGGTCGTCGGCGCGGACGGACGAAAGCTGTCGAAGCGGCGGGAGGGAGCCACGCTCGCGGATCTGCGGCGGCGCGGAATTCCGGCGGAGGCCGTGCGCGCCTACCTGAAGGAGCTCGATCTACCGCGCGGCGATGTCCACCTCGACCTGAGGCGCATCCAGCGTCTTTCGATCGACGCGATCGCGGGGATGACCGACGAGGAGCTCGCCGGCTTGGCGGAGGCACCGCCGGAGCTCGTGCCGGCGCTCCGCGGCGCACGCGACCTCGAGGAGGCCCGGCGCATTGCCGGTGCAGTGCTCGAGCCGGCGCGCGTCGAGTTGCCGGAGGCCGCACGTCCGACACTGCAGCGCTTCCAGGAGCTTCGCGAGCGTGCCGTCGAGCGCCTAGACGAACCCGAGGCGCGCTCGCTCGTTCGCGAGCTGAAGGCTGTCGGCGGCGACCTCCGCGCCCTGCGCCTCGCGCTGACCGGGCGCGACCGCGGGCCCGAGCTGTGGGCGGTCATATTCGCGCTGCCTCGCGCAGAAGCGCTGCGGCGGGTAGACGCCGCTCTGCCAACCTAAGATTCTGCGATGGCGATCCGTCTCTACAGCACGCTCGAGCGCGGCTTCATCGAGCTCGCCGACCCGCCAGGCCGAATCGGCATGTACGTCTGCGGGCCGACGGTCTACGCGCGCGCTCACATCGGTAACGCGCGGCCCTTCACCGTGTTCTCCTGGCTTCGCAACTGGCTACGCGAGCGAGGGTACGACGTGACGCTCGTCCAGAACATCACGGACATCAACGACAAGATCTACGACGCGGCGCCGGGCCGGAGCGCCGAGCTGGCCGAGCGCGCGAGCCGCTGGTACATCGAGGACACCGACGATCTCGGCCTCGGGCGGCCCGACGCCGAGCCGAAGGCGTCCGAGACGATCGCCGGTCAGGTCGCGTTGATCGAGGAGCTGATCGGCCGGGGTCTCGCCTATCCGGTCGACGGCGACGTCTATTACCGGGTGGCCCGCTTCCCCGAATACGGCGTGCTCTCCGGCCAACGTCCGGACCAGGTCGAGGAGCAGGAGCCGAATCCGCTCAAGGAGGACCCGCGCGACTTCGCGCTCTGGAAGGCGAACAAGCCGGGCGAGGACACCTCGTGGGACTCGCCGTGGGGCCGGGGCCGGCCGGGGTGGCACGTCGAGTGCTCCGTCATGGCGGAGATGTTCCTCGGCGCGGAGTTCGACATCCACGGCGGGGGGCTCGACCTCGTCTTCCCCCACCACGAGAACGAGCTGGCGCAGTCGCACGGGGCCGGCCGCGGCTTTGCTCGCATCTGGATGCACAACGGGATGCTGGCCTTCGGCGGCGACGAGATGCACAAGTCGCTCGGGAACGACGTATCGCTCCGGAACGTCCTCGACACGTGGGGCCGGGAGACAGTGCTGATGTACTTCCTGCGCGGCCACTGGAGAAAGCCGATCGATTTCTCCGACGACGTCATGGCTCAGGCTAAAGCGGAAGTGGAGAGTTTTCGGAACGCGTTTCGCTCTGGTTCGCGTGCCGGCGAGGGCAACGGCGATTGGAGCCGGTTTGCCGCCGCGCTCGACGACGACTTCAACACGCCGGAGGCGCTCGGTGTCATGCACGACTGGCGGCGCGGCGGCCAGCTCGAGTTGCTCGAGCGCGCGCTCCGCCTGTTCGGTCTCGGCTCGATCGCGCAGAGCGAGGAAGCTCCAGCGGACGTGGTCGCGCTGGCCCAGCAGCGACAGGCGGCGCGCCAGAGCGGCGACTACGAGACCGGCGACCGGCTCCGGCAGGAGATCGAGGCGCAGGGCTGGGTCGTCCGCGACGTATCCACCGGCTTCCAGCTCGTCCGGAAGGCATGACCCGAGAGCAGGTCTACGGCCGGCGCGCCGTGCACGAGGCGCTTCGGGGCCGCCGTGAGGTTTTGGAGCTCTGGTCGACCGAGCGCGCACTCACTGCGGAACCGTGGCTCCGCGAGACACCCGGCCTTCGCGTGCATATCAAGCCCGACCGTGCACTGACCGAGGAGGCCGGAACGCGAGATCATCAGGGCGTCCTCGCCTGGTGCGAGCCCTATCCGTACGCGGACGCGTTCGAGCTTGCGGCCGAGCCGGATGCCTTCCTCGTCTGCCTAGACGGCGTCACCGATCCGCACAACCTCGGCGCCGTCTGCCGCAGCGCCGAGTGTGCGGGTGCAAGCGGCGTCGTCGTGCCCGCACACCGGGCGGCTCGGGTGACTCCGGTCGTCTGCCGATCCTCCGCGGGGGCGGTCGAGCACCTGCCGGTCGCGATCGTCACCAACCTCTCGTCATGGATCCGGGAGGCCCGCCGTCCGGGCCTGTGGTTCTGGGCAGCGACCGAGGGCGCCGCGACGTCGATGTGGGACGCGGACCTGACCGGAGACATCTGCGTCGTCCTCGGCGCGGAGGGAAAGGGCTTGCGGCCACTCGTCCGGCGTAGCTGCGACGACCAGGTGGCCATTCCCCTCTCGGGCCGGATCGAATCGCTGAACGTGAGCGTCGCGGCGGCGCTTCTCGTCTACGAGGCGCGTCGCCAGCGAGCGCGCCAGCTCGCGCATCATGGCTGAACCGACGTTCTACCTGTTCGACGGCTTCAACCTCCTGCACGCGGGCACCTTCGGAGACGTCCGCGAGCTCACGGATACCCTCGCGAGCTTCGTCGCGATGCGCGGCGCGCGCGGGGTGGTCGTGTTCGACGGCGCCGGAGCCGATGAGCGGCTCGGCCCACTCGAGGTCCGCTACGCGAAGAACGCCGACGCGCTGCTCGAGCGGCTCGCGTCGGAGCTCCGGGAGCGCGAGCAGATCTGCCTTGTCTCGTCGGACGTGCTCGTCCGCAATACGTCGGGACAGGAGGTAGGGAAATTGAGCTCGCGCACGTTCCTCCGCGAGCTACCGGCGACTCCGCGGCACGAGGAGAGCCGTCGCATGCAGGTTGCCGACCGGCTCGACCCTGAAACGCGCGCCCGGCTCGACGAGCTCCGGCGCGGTCAGAAGTAGCGCGGGCTTGTCGAAATCTGCCGGGCTTGCTATCTTCCGCTCAGGTTTAGGGTTAGACTAGCCGGCCACAGACCCCAACAAAGCGCGATTTCTCCGCCAGGACATGACCGCAAAGGCCGTTTCGACCGCTTCCCAGCCGCCAAAAGCTCAACGTGAGCTTGAGGATCTGCAACTTGCACTTCGCGCGCGGAACGGCGACCGGCCGGCACTCGATGCTCTGATCCGCCGATATACGGGCTTCGTCCGGTTGAAGGCGAGCTCGTACTTTCTCGCCGGCGGCGAGGCCGAAGATCTGATCCAGGAAGGGCTGATCGGCCTGTACAAGGCCGTGCGCGATTTCCGGCCGGACAAGGAAACGTCGTTCAGGAGCTTCGCCGAGCTCTGTGTCACGCGCCAGATCATCACGGCGATCAAGACGGCCACGCGCTTCAAGCACGGGCCGCTGAACGCGTATGTTTCCTTTAGCCAGTCGCCGGCGGGCCAGGACGGCGAGGGAGAGGTGACCCTCGGCGACGCGCTCCCGGGGCCGTCAGTCGACGACCCCTCGGTGTGTGTGATCTCCACCGAGGAGCTGCAGAGCCTCGTCTTCTGCCTCGGCACCGGCCTGTCGAAGCTCGAGTCGGACGCCTTGCGGATGTACCTCGAGGGTTCGTCCTACGAGCAGATGGCGGCCGCGCTCGGGTGCGACACGAAGACGATCGACAACGCGCTCCAGCGCGTAAAGCGCAAGGTGCTCATGCACCAGCGCTCGCGTCAGGTTTTGTCGTAGGCGCTACGTCTCGATTCGCACCTTCCCGATCTCGTAGTCGCTCGCGTATCGCACGCCGAGTCGCTGCTGGTTCCGTGTCGGTTCGAGGCGGAGTGAGCCCGTCCAGCGGTTGGGAACGTCACCAATCGGGATGAGGTAGACGCCACTCGCCTGAGGGCAGTAAATCGCGAAGTAATCGACCTCCCCTTCATAGTGTCGGCCTCTCGCTCGAGGGCTCGGCAGGTGCGCGTAGCTGCTGCAGACCTTGAATTCAACGACGCTACCCCGTGGCCGCCCGGTTTTGCATTGAACTCTGACCAGACGGCCGCCGAGCTCCACCGCCAGGTCGTAGCGCGTGTTCTCGCCAAACGGCACCAGAAAGGGCAGGCCTCTCGCCTGGAGGGCGAGCATGATCGCGAGTGTCGATCGATCGCCGATTGATTTCGGATGCTCCACCAAGTCGGATGCTCCACCAAGTTGTCTACACAGTAAACTAAGAGTCAGACGGAGCGATCGGGCGCCGCGTTACCATGAACCTGCGCCGGAGTAGCTCAGCTGGTAGAGCGCGTGATTTGTAATCACGGTGCCGCGGGTTCGAGTCCCGCCTCCGGCTCTTTACGACGCCCACGTCCGGCGCAGCAGACGTAGCCAGTTCCCGTGGGCGATCCTCGTCACCGCCCGGTCGTCGTAGCCGCGGACCCGGAGCGCCGCCAGCAATGCTGGGAGACCGGCTGCGTCGCCGATCGCGTCCGGGATCTTCGCCCCGTCAAAGTCGGAGCCGAAACCGACGTGTTCGATGCCGATCCGGTCGGCGATGTAGTCGATGTGGTCGACGACAACGTCGATCGGCGTCGACGCCTCGAGGCGGCCGTCCTCGCGGACGAACTGAACCGCGAAGTTGATGCCGACGATCCCGCCGGTGTCGCCGATCGCGTCGAGTTGGTCGTCCGTCAGGTTCCGCGACGAGGCGCAGAGTGCGTGGGCGTTCGAGTGCGAGGCGGCAAGCGGCGCATCCGAGGCCGCGGCCACGTCGAAGAACCCGCGCAGATTGAGGTGCGAGAGGTCGACGAGCACGCCGAGCCGGTTGCACGCCCGGACGAGATCGCGCCCTGACGGGGTCAGACCCGGCCCGGTATCCGGCGACCCGGGAAACTGGAACGGAACGCCCTCCCCGTAGGCGTTCGGCCGGCTCCAGACGAGTCCGAGCGAGCGCAGGCCTTGCTCGTATCGCCGCTCGAGGTCGTCGACGCCGGAGATCGCCTCCGCGCCCTCGAAGTGGAGGACCCCGGCGAGCGTCTCGTCCTCGAGACAGGCCGCGAGTTCCCCGCCGCCTCGGACGACGCGGAGCGCCCCCGCCGCCTCGAGCCGGAAGAGCCCGCCGGCGATCGCATCCGCCGCCTCTCCTGCGGCGTCCGGATCGACCGGCGGCGCCAGCGGAAGCGAGTAGGACTTCGCGTCCGCGGGTGGCTCGGAGGTGCTCTCGCCCGGAACGAAGACCGCGAACAATCCCCCGCCAAATCCGCCCCGTCGTGCGCGCGGCACGTCGAGATGCGCCTCGTCGTCACCGCCTTCGACGAACGACTCGATTCCGCCGCCGGCGCGGTGCAGCCGGAGCAGCGAGTCGTTGTGGCCGTCTAGGACCGCGGTCAAGCGTAGGGCAGCGCCTGCTCGAGGTCGGCCCAGAGCGCCTCGACGTCCTCCAACCCGACGGACAGGCGGACGAGGTTGTCCGGCACGCGGTCGCCCTCCCAGCGGTAACGGGTTTCGAGCACCGAGTCGGCTCCGCCGAGACTGGTCGCGTTCATGATCAGGCGCGTTGAGGTCTCGACCCGCCGCGCCGCCTCTCGTCCGCCGGCAACGTCGAAAGAGAGCAGGCCACCGAAGCCGCCCTCCATCCAGCGGGCTGCGAGTTCGTCGCCGAGCCCCGGGTAGCGAACATGCTCGACGTGCGGATGGCCTGAAAGGCGCCGCGCCAGGTCGAGCGCCGTCGCTGACTGCCGCTCCACGCGCACCTGGAGCGTGGCGAGCCCGCGGAGCAGGAGCCAGGCCGAATCCGGCGCGGCGATCGCACCCGTGAGCCCTCGAAGCCGCTTCACTCGCTCGAAGGTCTCGTCGTTACGGAAGACGAGCGCCCCGAGCAACACGTCGTGATGACCGCCGAGGTACTTCGTCGCGCTGTGGAGAACGACGTCGGCGCCGTGCTCGAGCGGACGGAAGAGCTCCGGCGTCGATGCCGTCGCGTCGACGAGCACGGGCGCCGGATACGACCCGGCGGCCTCCATGTCCGGAAACGTCAGGAAGGGATTCGACGGCGCCTCGAGCCAGACGAGATCTGCGCCTGCGGGCGGCGCACCGCGCTGGTCGAATTCGACGAGACGAAGACCCCACCGCTCGAGCTCCCGGAGCAGCAACGGTGTCCCGTAGTAACAACCCTCGGCGAGCGCAACCGTCTTGCCCGGTCCGACCAGGCCGAGTGCCGCCGCCGTCGACGCCGCCGACCCGGAAGCGAACAACAGTGCGCGTCCGCCGTCGAGCTTGCCGAGCGCCCGCTCCGCTTCGACGCCGGTCGGGTGGTCGTAGCGCGCGTAGTAGAAGGCACCCGGCTCGCCGTCAACGTACGGCTGAATCGTCGAGCGGTCGATCGGGTGCGGCACGGAGCGAGTCTATGCAGGGCGCACGTCTTGAACCGGACACGGCCTCTTGTCACACTCGACGTGCTGCATGTCCACTGAGCTTCGTGCCGGTGGTGTCCTCGGAGGCTTCCGAGTCGTGTCAGTGATCGGCGAGGGAGCGGTGAGGACGGTCTACCTGGCCGAGCTGGCCGGCGGCGAGCGCCGGGTTGCACTCAAGGTGCTGGCGGCGGAGCTCGCGCGAGACGAGCGCTTCCGGCGGCGTTTCCTACGGGAAACGGAGCTCGCGGCGACGCTGAACCACCCGAATATCGTCCGGACGATCGCCTCCGGCGACGAGGACGGCACGCTCTACCTGGCCATGGACTACGTCGAGGGCTCCGACCTGCGCGGGCTGCTGCGGCGCGTGGGCCGGCTCGAGCCGACGAAGGTGCCGCGCGTGCGACGCAATCGTCGCGTACCTCACGAATCCGTAGCGTCCGCGTTGGTTCGGCGCTGAGAGGACGGCTTACCGCCGTCCTCTCAGCGAACCCAGAGCTGGTCGAGCAACACTTGCCAGAACGGGTGGTACTGGTAGTTCCCGACACGCGGCGAGAGCGCGACGAGCACCTGCGGGTTGTAGAGCGGCAGCCAGGGCGCCTGGTCGGTGATCTCGCGATCGATACGAGCCCACCGTTGACCGGCTGCACCCGGCGCACTTGCCTGGAGGGCGCTCGCACCCCGAATCCGCCGATCGAGCGTGGGCCTGCAGAACGCGGCGCCGTTGATGTTGAGCGGAGAATCGGGAACGAACGCACGGCAGGTGAAGAGGGATTCGATGAAGTTGGAAGGCGCGGGATAGTCCCCGTACCACGTGAACCAGGCGATCTGCGTCCGCGCTCGGCTGTCCGCGACTCGGTCGAACCGTGCCGCGGGGAGGACGCGGAGCGACGCTCGGTACCCGAGCTCGTTGAGCACCGAGACGAGGTATGGGCCGATCCGCTCGGTCGGATTTGTGGCATCGGACGGCCCAACCGACACCGTGACCCTCATTCCCCTGGTGCCCGAACGCCTGACGAGCTGCTTCGCCTTCTCGAGGTTCGGTGCAGTCCAGGTTCCGCTCGGGCTGGGATCGATTGAGTACGGGCAGTACGGCTGATAGCCGACGAGCGTCGGGGGCAGGACCTGACAGGTCGCCTGTGCTGCGAGGGGTCCGCCTGCATAGCCGACAATGCGGCGACGGTCGACCGCATAGTTGAGAGCCCGCCGCGCGGCCAGGTGGTCAAAGGGAGCCAAGCGCGTGTTCATGAAGAATGCGAAAGTGGCCGCCTGCGGGTTGCTGTGTAGCTGGCTCGTGTAGCGGGTTGCGAGTTCGTGCACACTGCCTGGGGCGGGCGACATCAGCACGTCCGTCGGCCCGCGCTCGACGGCCTTGGCCGACCGCGCCCCGGCCTTCCTCTGCGCCAAGACGATTCGATTCGGATATCCGTCCGGCTGTGCGTCACGCGACCAGGGATGAAAGAGCCGATTGCGCGTCAGGACCCACGACTCGCCGCGTGAAGACGACACGACATGCACCAGGTAAGGCCCGGTCGCCGGCACCGGGCGACGACCGACGTCGTGGTCGGGTGTACCAGCCGGGACGGCGTCTGCCCAAGGGAAAGCGAGCTTGTAGAGGAAGTCCGGATCGGCGTTGCGCAGGTGGAAGGTGACCGTGTTTGCTCGCCCGTCGGCGACAATTCCGCGGTCGAGGCTGCAATGCCTTGGGCTCTGCGCACACCGCTCCGCACCGACGATGCCGGAAAACGCCGACTGGTAGTAGCCATTTCCAACCCTGAACACGCGCTCGATCGCACGGCGAAAATCGGTCGGCCTGACGACTGCGCCACTGGAGTAACGAATGCCTGGGCGGACCCGAAACGTGTACGTGCGCCCGTCTTCGGTCGGCGTGGGCAGAGACGTAGCGAGGTCGGGAACGAGCGTGTTGCCTGCCAGTCCGCCCACGCGCCGGTAGGTGACGAGCCCGTCGTTCGTCATGCTCAATAGCTGCCACTGCGTGATTCCGCCGAAGACGGCCGGGTCGACGGAGCTGGTGAGCCCGGCGAACGGTGGCCCGACGGCCACTCTGAGCGTCCCCCCGCGATGACTCGCCGCTACGGGTAAGACCGTGGTCCACATCGCGTCCGCGCTAGCGGCAAACGCCGTGGGCTGGCCTCCGACATGGACGGCCGTGGCCGAGTCCGTCGCGGGATCTATGCGTGAGACGGTGCCGTCCTCGCCGTTCGCGACCCACACGATTCCAGCGGCATAGGAGAGGCCCGTCGGCGCCCTCCCGACGTTGATCTTCGTCACCTTGCCGGTATCGGGCTCGAAACGAGAGACCGTCGCGTCAGATGTATTCGCGACCCAGACGCTGCCGGCGCCGACGGCGACGCCGGTCGGGGCGTTCCCGATCGAGGTGGCCTGAGTCACCTGATTGCTTCGTGGATCGAGAAGGAGCAGCTGGCCGGTCGACGAGCTCGTCACCCAGACCCCCTCGCGTCCCACCGCGACACCGGCTGGAGCGCCGGCGAGCGGGATTGTGGCGACGCGATTCCCCTTCGGATCGATGCGGGAGATCGTGCCATCGGTGGTGTTCGCGACCCACAGCGATCCGGCTCCGAAGGCGATGGCGTCGGCGCCGTTCCCGACTTGGAACGAGCCGACCTGTCTGAGGGCGCGAGGGTTGATCTCCGTCACCGTTCGGTCGAGCTGATTCGCCACCCAGACTTGCCCCTCGCCGACCGAGACTCCAGTGGGGCCGCGGCCGATCGGCATGCGCTCGACCGTGTGGCTCCTTTCGTCGATGCGGAGCAACTGGTCGGCGGCGGTGTCCGTGACCCAGACGGCACCCGCGCCCGAGGCGATCCCGCCTGGATGGCCCCTGGTCCTCACGACGGCTCGAACGGCGCCGTCGTCGGGATCGAGCAGGCCAACGCTGTTGGCGGCTGCGGTGAGCGTGGACGGGCTTCGCGAGGTGTAGGCGGCGACGGCGGCACCGATCGCCACTCCGACGGCGGCGAGGCCGAGCGCGAGCGCGGTCCAGACCCCTCGTCGGCGTCGGGCACCGGGCGTCGGCTCGGCCTCGACAGCAGATTCCCCACGGACGGGCGGGGCCGCAGCCACCGCGACTGCCGTTCGACGCGGAGCGAGCTCGAGATCGGGGTCCTGACGCAGGATCGCCTGCTCCAACCGTTTGAGCGGCGGGCTCGGGTCGAGGGCGAGCTCCTCGACGAGGAGCGAGCGTCCCGATCTGTAGACCTCGAGCGCGTCTGCTTGGCGGCCGCAGCGGTAGAGCGCGAGCATCAGCTGCCCGCGTAGGCGCTCGCGAAGCGGTCGCTCTGCGACGCGCGCCTCCAGCTCCGGCACGAGCGCCGCGTGCCGTCCCAACTCCAGGTCGGCGTCGACGCGATCCTCGGTAGCCGCCAGCCGCAACTCTTCGAGGCGCTCGATCTCGACACGGGCGAACGGTTCGAACTCGAGATCGGCGAGCGGTTGGCCACGCCAGAGCGCCTCGGCTTCGCGGAGCCGCGTCGCAGCCTGCTCTCCATCCCCCGCCTCGAGAGCGTGCCGCCCCTCGGAAGCAAGCTCCTCGAAGCGATCGAGATCCAGCTCGCCGGGTTCGACTCGAAGCATGTAACCGGGAGGGCGCGCCAGTACTCTGGGCTCGCCGTTCTCGACCGGAGCCAGCGCCTTTCGCAGTCGCCAGACCTGAAGGCGCAGCGCGTGGTCCGCGCCGTCCGCGCGCGCCCGGGGTAGCAGCTCGTCGATAAGCCGGTCGCGAGAAACGACGCGGTTGGCGCCGAGGAGGAGGAATGCGAGCAGCGCGCGCTGCCTCGGCCCGCCGATCCGCACCGCAGTCTCGTCGACCAGGACCTCCAGCGGGCCAAGGATCCGAAATTCGATTCCGCTCTTGGCCACCTCGCCGCAGCCAGTTTCCTGCAAACCCGCGATTTTTTCTAGCCTCGAGGCGGCAGAGACCGGGCTGAGACGGTATTGAGACACGGGTGTCGCAGCCTCCGACGCCTGATGCTCTACACAGCCAAGTGCTACTGGCCGGGTGTCGACGCGAGCGAGTTCGATCGCGTGGCGTCGCCCAAGCTGGCGGCGGTGTCGTCAGGCGTAGGTGGATCCGCCTACCTCGGGTCGATCCTGCTGCCGAGAGACGAGCTCGTGCTCTGCCTGCTCGAGAGCTCGTCGCGGTCAGCTGTGCAGGGCATCACAGACCGAGCCGCGATCCCGTGTGAGCGAATCATCGAGGCCGTCTGGCTCGCTCCACCCCGGAGGCGCCGCGCTCGGTTCCTTCGACCGAACTCAAGGAGGATGCGATGAAGCATCGAATTGCACTGCCACTCGTCGTCGGCGCGATCGTCGCCGCGCTCGGCGCGGGTGCCGCCACGGCCGCGCCGCCTCAGCGGACTGTTTTCACCATCGACGAGACGTTCAGCGTCGACGGGATCTGCTCGTTCCCGATCGTCGAGCACGCGCAGGGAAAAGGACGGATCACCGAATTCGTCGACGGCAAAGGGAATGTCACACGAGAGCTCGACACCACGCCCGGCCTGAAGATCAGCTTCAGTGCAAATGGGATCACGCTCTCGACTACGTCGAGCTCCCACGGCCACTGGACGTTCAATGCAGACGATACGGCGACGCTTGCAGTCACGGGCCTGTCGGGCCATATCTCGATTCCGGGGCAGGGCACGATCGCGCTGTCCGCGGGCCACATCGTCGCCATCTTCAGCGACGACGAGGAGCCGCAGATCATCGCGATGAACGGGAGCTTCTCGTTCGGCTTCGGCGATCTGCCGCCGATCGAAGAGCAGCTCTGCGACGCGTTGACTCCGGCGTGAGAAGGAGAGTCGACATGCACCGAGGGATCACCGTGCTGGCGCTCGCCGTCGTCGCCGCGGGCATCGGGGCCGGCGTCGGTGGCGCCACGCCCTCCGGCAAGAACGGGCTGATCTCGTTCCGCCGTTATTTCAACGACGACCAGACGAACGGCGCGCTGTTCAAGATCCGGCCGGACGGGACGGGCGAGAAGCAGATCACGTTCCCGGCCGCGGACGAGCTGGACACGAACGAGAACTGGTCGCCGAACGGCAGCCAGCTCGTCTACGAACACATCACCCCGACGACCGACCAGATCTACATCGTCGGTGTCGACGGATCGAACCCGCATCCCGTGTTCTCCTGCCCGGGCGACGATTCGTGCCTCGGCGCGGGTGACCCCTCCTGGTCACCGAACGGCCAGTGGATCGCGTTCGAGCTCGTCAAAGGGCCGGTGGAGGACGACTTCGCGGCCGACGTCTCGATCTGGGAAGTGCAGCCGGACGGCACCGGTCTGCACCAGGTCACGCATCCAGTCGGGTTCCACCAGTCGGAGGACAGCGAGCCGCAGTGGTCCCCGGACGGGTCACGGCTCGTCTTCGAACGCGACACGTTCGGCCGAAGCGGCGGATCGGCGATCTGGACGGCGAGCTCGACGGACGGGGGCGACCTTCAGCGGGTGTCTCCGCCGGGCGTGAACGGCTCCGACCACCCGGACTGGTCGCCGGACGGGCGCTGGATCGTCTTCCGCACGGGCAACGAGGCGCCGGGCGCGCCGAAGCTGTACGTCGCCCACCCGGACGGAACTGGCCTGCACACGCTGCTCCAGGTTCCAGCGCACAAGGGCAACCTCTTGTCGTACTCGTTCTCGCCGGACGGCACCCAGCTGGTCTTCGCGACGGCTCCCGGCTTCGGGCCGGACGGTCGGGCGGACGTCTACATCGGCCGTCTCGACTCGCAGGAGCGGCTGTCAGGCGTCACGCCGCTGACGCGGACGAACGACTGGGAGAGCTCGCCGCGCTGGGGCACGGCGCCGCTCGACGGCTGACATCGCTGACGGGGGAGGCTGCACGTCGCCTCCCCCAACGCACCCGCAGTAGGCTCCGGGCTGTGGCAACGACGGACGAGGAGTCGACACAGGGAAAGCTGGATCGCCTCCAGAAGTTGCGCGACGAGGCGCTGCACGCTGGAAGCGAGCAGGCGGTCGAACGGCAGCGCTCCCAGGGGAAGCTGCTGGCGCGGGAGCGGCTGCTACGGCTGCTCGACGCGGACTCGTTCGTCGAGCTCGATCGGTACGTCCGCCACCGGGAGTCGAACTTCGGGATGCTGGAGCGGCGGCCGTATGGCGACGCCGTCGTGACCGGCTACGGAACGGTCTTCGGGCGGAAGGTCTTCGTCTTCTCCCAGGACTTCACGGTGTTCGGCGGCAGCCTCTCGGAGGTCTTCGCCGAGAAGATCTGCAAGGTCATGGACATGGCCGCGAAGTACGGCTGTCCGTTGATCGGCATCAACGACTCGGGCGGAGCCCGGATCCAGGAAGGCGTCGTCTCGCTGGCGGGGTATGCCGAGATCTTCTGGCGGAACGTCCAGTGCTCGGGGGTGATCCCGCAGATCAGCCTGGTGATGGGCCCGTGCGCCGGCGGTGCCGTCTACTCGCCGGCGATCACGGACTTCATCCTCATGGTCGAGGGCAGCTCGTACATGTTCATCACAGGCCCCGATGTCGTGAAGACCGTGACGGGCGAGGAGGTCACGTTCGAGGAGCTGGGCGGCGCCGCGACGCACGCGTCGAAGTCGGGCGTCGCGCACCTGATCTCGCCGGACGAGGAGTCGTGCCTCGACGACGCGCGCTACCTCCTCTCGTTCCTGCCGCAGAACAACCTCGATCCTCCCCCGTATGGCGAGCAGTCGGACCCGGCCGAAAGGGAGAGCGTTGAGCTCGACTCGATCATTCCCGATGATCCCGCGAAGCCGTACGACATCAAGGGCGTGATCGAGCGTGTCGTCGACGACGGCGACTTCCTCGAGATCCACGAGCGCTTTGCCGAGAACATCGTCTGCGCGTTCGCGCGGTTGAACGGGCATGTGGTGGGGGTGGTCGGCAACCAGCCGCGCTCGCTCGCGGGCGTGCTCGACATCGACTCGTCGACGAAGGCGGCCCGCTTCGTCCGCACCTGCGACGCGTTCAACATCCCGCTGATCACGTTCGTCGACGTGCCGGGGTTTCTGCCCGGGACGTCGCAGGAGTGGGGTGGAATCATCCGCCACGGCGCGAAGCTGCTCTACGCCTACGCGGAAGCGACGGTGCCCAAGCTTGCGGTGATCACTCGCAAGGCCTACGGCGGCGCGTACGACGTCATGAGTTCGAAGCACATCGGCGCCGACTTCAACTTCGCCTGGCCGTCCGCCGAGGTGGCGGTCATGGGACCGGAGGGCGCCGTCAACATCGTCTTCCGCAAGGAGCTGGAGGAGGCGGCCGACGCGGACGCGCGGCGCCAGGAGCTGATCGCGGCCTATCGCGAGCAGTTCGCCAACCCGTACACGGCGGCCGAGCGGGGTTACGTCGACGAGGTCATCGAACCCCACCGCACGCGGCCCGTGCTCGTGAATGCGCTGGAGACGGCGCTCACGAAACGGGAGCCGCGGCCGCCGCGAAAGCACGGCAACATCCCGCTCTAGCCGCTTCGGGCGGCTTGTGCTGGTCGGCGCAAGGGGTCTGACCCCGGTTGTACGTCAACCTTTCAGGCTCTCATGGAATCGCGGTCTGGTCTGTCCCGAAAGCGTGACGAAAGCGTCACGCTGCGCTCCCCAGCTCCTCCTGCCCACCTCACCGCTCTGATCCGGTAAACCTCCGGGCGTGGATCTCGACATCACGCCATCTCCGCGCCCAGACGAGCGCGACGCTCTGATGGCCGGGCTGGAGCGCCTGCTCGCCGACCCCATGCGCCGAGTGCCCGCGCAGTACCGGAGCGCCTGGCGCCTCACGGGGATCAAGGAGGCGACCGAGGCGGCGCCCACGGCCGGCGCGCGCGGCAGCGAGCGCCCGTAGTCGACAATACGCCGCCCATGCCGCTGTTCACGAAGGTGCTCGTCGCCAACCGCGGCGAGATCGCGATTCGGATCTTTCGCACGCTTCGCGAGCTCGGCTTGCTCACGGTCGCGGTCTACTCGGAAGCCGACCGCAACGCCCTCCACGCCGGCGCCGCGGACGAGGCGTACCTGATCGGGCCGGGCCGGCCCGCCGAGAGCTACCTGAACCCGGAGCGGATCCTCGATGCCGCCCGACGAGCCGGCGCCGAGGCGATCCATCCCGGCTACGGCTTCCTGGCGGAGAACGCCGCCTTCGCCCGGGCGTGCGAGGAGGCGGGAATCGTCTGGATCGGACCGCCGGCGGATGCGATCGAGCTCATGGGCTCGAAGACGCGCGCGCGCACGGCTATGGCGGCCGCGGGCGTCCCGATCATCCCCGGGACGACGGAGCCAGTCGGATCCTCGGACGAGGTCGTCGCGCTCGGCCACGAGCTCGGGTACCCGCTGCTGATCAAGGCTGCCGCCGGCGGCGGAGGTAAGGGCATGAAGGTCGTGCGCGACGCCGCCGAGGCGGAGCGCGCCTTCGAATCGGCCCGACGCGAGGGCGAGGCCTACTTCGCCGACTCCGCGGTCTACGTCGAGCGTTACCTCGAGGACCCGCGCCATGTCGAGGTGCAGGTTCTCGCCGACGGGCACGGCAACGTCATCCATCTCGGCGAGCGGGACTGCACCATCCAGCGCCGACATCAGAAGCTCGTCGAGGAGACGCCGTCGCCCGCCGTCGACGACGAGTTGCGCGCGCGGATCGGGGCGATCGCGGTAGACGCTGCGCGTGCCGCCGACTACCGCTCGGCGGGGACGATCGAGGGCCTGCTCTCGCCGGAGGGCGACTACTTCTTCATGGAAATGAACACGCGGATCCAGGTCGAGCACACAGTCACCGAGATGGTGACCGGCCTGGATCTGATCCGTGCCCAGGTTCTGATCGCCGCCGGCGAGCCGCTGGAGCTGACGCAGGGCGAGGTTCGCCTCACCGGGCACGCGATCGAGTGCCGCATCAACGCCGAGGACGCGGCCAACGGTTTCCTGCCGGCTCCCGGGACGATCACGGAGTACCGTGAGCCTTCCGGCCCAGGCGTCCGGGTCGATTCCGGTGTTGCGGTCGGGTCGGAGGTCACCGGCCTCTACGACCCGATGATCGCGAAGCTCATCGTCCGCGGCGTCGACCGAGAGCACGCTCGGCGCCGGATGCTCAGGGCGCTCGACGAGTATGCGATCGACGGCGTGCCGACGCTGATCGGGTTCCACAAGGCGCTGCTGGGGCATCCGTGCTTCGCGGAGGGCGGGACCTGCCACGGCATCGTGGAGTCGGAGCTCCTCGCCCGCCGGGCAGCCGAGCTAGACGGCGCCGTGCGGCAGGCGCCGCCGACGGTCGGCGGAGCGACGCGCGAGCGCGTGTCTGTCGTCGAGCTCGACGGGCGGCGGTTCGAGGTGCGCTTGCTGGAGCCGGAGCCGGCCTATGCCGAGCTCGCTCGTCGTCGCCGCGAGCGCGGCCGCGGCTCGGGCGCCCATGCTGCCGGCCGGGACGCCGTCGTCAGCCCCATGCAGGGGACCGTGCTCGCGGTGGAGGTGGAGGAGGGGGACGAGCTCGCGGCCGGCGACGTGGTCTGCATCGTCGAGGCAATGAAGATGGAGAACGAGATCACCAGCCACCGCGACGGCCGCGTAACTGCGCTCTCGGTCGCCGCCGGCGAGCCGGTCGACGCGGGCCAGGTGATCTGCGTGGTCACGTCCGTCGATGACGGTGCAGAGGAACCCGAGCCCGATCCGTAGCGAGTTCTGCTCCGAGGTCTCGCGTGAGAGCGGCGAGCCGCTCGGCGCGACCGCAAGCCACGTCGAGCACTGGCTCCTCGTCGAGTACCGCGGCGCGTGGGCCTATGACCCGGTTGCGGGCAGCACGCTGTCGCCGGAGGTGCGTTCGCACCTGTCCGCGCAGGTCGCAGCGAGGCCGCGATCGCGCCTGCTGTTCGTTCGCCGCCCCGACCGCCGCGGCCATGACAGGCTGGCCTGCTTCTACGCCCGCACGAGCGAGGTCGAACCACTGCTACGGCGGTTCGACCTCGACTCCCACGAGGACATGCTCGAGATCGACTTCCATGCCGACGAGGGTCGCCGGCTCGAGCACCCGCTGTTCACCGTTTGCACGCATGGGAAGCGCGACCGCTGCTGCGCCCGTTACGGACGCCCGCTCTACGATGCGCTCCGCGAGCTCGCCGAGGAAGACCGCGTGTGGCAATCGACCCACGTCGGCGGTGACCGCTTCGCAGGCAACCTGCTCTGCTTTCCGGACGGCCTCTACTTCGGCCGGGTCGGGACAGGAGACGTCTGGCAGGTGCTGGACGAGTACCTCGCCGGCCGAATCGACCTCGAGCACTACCGCGGACGGTCCTGCTACCCGTTCGCAGTCCAGGCGGCGGAACGCGCGGTGCGCGTCGCGACCGAGCGGACCGGTGTGCGCGACCTCCGCCTCTTGTCTGCCGAACGCCGCGAAGCCCAGCGCTGGAGGGTCGCCTTCGCCGTCGGCGACGACGTCATCGACGTGGACGTGGCGACCGAGCGGGGGGAGCTGACGTACCTCACGTGCACCGCCGAGGCTGCGAAACATCCGTTGCGATTCACGGCGACACTCGAAGTGCCGGCACGATAGGCGGCGCGCGCGTGCCGTCCGGGACATGGGTTGTGAGCCTCGCGGTCGGCGAGCCGCGCTTCCAGCGGGGCGTCGAGCGCCTCGGCGAGACCCTGCGACGCGTCGGCTTCGACGGACGGTTCGAGGCGTGGAGGACGCTTCCGCCTTGCTCCCCCGCGCACCTCGACGTGCCGTTCGCGTTCAAGCCTTACTGCCTCGACGCGGCGCGTGCGGACGGCGCCGAGCGAGTGCTATGGCTCGATTCCTCGTGCGTGGCCGTGAGGCCGCTCGACCGCCTGTTCTCGAAGATCGCCCGCGACGGCTACCTCCTGTTCCGGAACTGGCGCTTCATCGCCGGCGAGTGGGCCGGTGACGCCGCGCTCGAGCGATTCGCCGTCACGCGCGACGAGGCGATGGGCATCCCGGAGGTGAACGCGTGCGCGCTCGGCGTCGACTTCCGGCATCCGACGGGCGTCGCGTTCTTCGAGCGGTGGCTCGACGAGGCACGGCGAGCGACGGCGTTCCGCGGGACGGACGAGCCGATCGCCGACGAGGACGACTACGAGGCCATCAAGTTCAACCGGCGGCAGCGCGTATCCGCGGACCCGCAGGTCCGGGGCCACCGGCACGACCAGACAGTCGCCGGTCTGGTCGCGTACCGGCTCGGGATGCGCCTGGCCAACCACGGGCTCGGCGTCAGGCCGCGCGCTCCGCGGGTGTCGTCACCGCGAACGGTGATCGTCAACCTTCGGGCGGCGAGAGGGCGCCGGCGGGCTCTCGTTCGCCGGCTCGTGCCGCCGGCGACCGGGCAGTGAGCGACGCCGACGCCTCCCGCCGCCAGTCGAGGTTCGCCGAGACCTGGAACGATTCGGCGAGCACTGGCTCGTCCGGATCGGCGATCACGGAGAGGGGGACGTCACCCCAGAAGGACGCCCACCGGCTATATGTGCTCGGCGGACCGATGATGCGATCGCAGTGCGCGAGCGCGTACAGGTCATCCACCTCCTGCCCGGGGCCGACCCTGACGTCGAGCCGACCGAAGCATCCCTCAGGAATCGGCGCGTCCGAGCATACGACGAAGGCGACGTCGGAGCCCGCGAACGCCGCTTCGACGCTTTCCATCGCGCGGCGGTACTGCTCGTGGGTGTAGAGGTAGCGTCCGTCCTTGAAGCGCCGGTAGTCGCCCTGGCGGACGTGGACCCCGACAACGAGCCGCCCTCCGCGGCGGGCGCGCTCGACGGCGCGCGCGGCCCGGTCGAGGTGGTACGGCCACGGCGTGAAGAACTCGCGGATCACGCCGCGATGCCGTCCGACGTTGTCCTCGTTGCGAAAGAACCAGTCGTGGACGAGCACAACTCGATGCCGGCGAACGACGCGGAGGAACGCCTCGCTGTTCAGGTCCAGAGATTGGTCCCGCCGTAGCCGGATCAACCCGACGTCGAAGCCCCGGCGCTGCAACGCGTGGAGGACGTCGTCGGCCGTTCGCGCGGCGCCGTAGACGAGCACGCGACCGCCGGGGACGTCTGGCAACCGGCGTCGCGGGAAGCGACAGAGGAGATCTCGCGCGGTCGATGGGAAATAACGAGCGTGGTTCGGGCCGAACGCCGGGTTGGCCACCGTGAAGCCGTGCTCGAGTGCGGCGCCGATGAAGTGCGCGAACAGCAGCATGCGATTCGCCAGGCGTCCGACGCGCTTGGCAATGACGATCACGGCGCGCCCGCCGGTTGGCGGTGCAGCATCCGCATCCCCTGCGTCCAGCCCTGAACCCGGGCAAGGCCGGCCCAGATCGCGATCGGAAAGTAGACGAGCGGGAGCGCGCGCAGGTCCTCGCGCCAGCTCGCGCGGATCCCGGACGCGCGCAGTCGGCCACGGTGCAGGTGGCCGATCGGGCGTAGCGCCTTTCGGCGGGCGTGGGCCACGGCCAGCGGCGGTACGACGAGCAGGAAGCCCGTAAGCTCCGGCCGAAGGCCCGCCCGTGCGCGCCGGTACGCGTCACACCGGTTGGTCTCGTAGACCTTCTCGAGGAACGGGCGCGCTTCATCCACCGTCGGATGGAGAACCACCGCGTCGGGCGCGTAGGCGAGGCGGGAGCCTCGATCGACGGCGCGCACGACGAGGTCGTAGTCGCCGCCCGATGGAAGTGTGTCGTCGAAGCCGTCGAGCTCGTCGAAGAGCGATCGCCGTAGGAACAGATTGGCGGTGACAGCCCGAGAGAGCCGGACCGAACGTTCCTGGTCGAGGAACATGTCGACCGTCAGGAGCGACCAGACGCTCGGGTCCCGAGGCGGGTCGAAATGGACCTCGCCGGCGACGATGTCTGCAGTCTCCAGCGCCGCCAGCCCCTTCTCGAGCCATGTCGGCTCCGGCCGGCAGTCGCTGTCGCAGAACGCAAGCACCCGGCCGCGCGCCGTGGCGACTGCGCGGTTCCGCGCCGCGTAGGAATTCAGTCTGGGGCCGGGGCGACTCCGTAGCCACCCGTCCTCGTCCGCCGGGATGGCGGGCGGCCGGTCGGACCCGTCATCGGCGATCACGACCTCAAACTGCTCCCGGGGCACGGTCTGCGCCCGAAGATGGACGACGAGCTCGCCGATCCCGTCCGGGTTGTTCCACACGGGAACGATCACGGAGACCTGGGGCTTGGGCACGCCCTAGGTCTATCGCGCGGGGCCGTCGTGCAGCCGCAGGAACCCTTCGATGACCAGCCGCCGGAGGAGGACGAGGCGGCCTTTCGCGTCGAGTGCTCCGGGAAGATCACGCCCGCAGAACGGGCTTTCGGCGGCGGCCACGAACTCGACCTCGTGTCGCACGTGAGGCGGGAAGATGACCTCCTTTCCGTCGAAGACGAGCCGAACGTCGCTCCTCCCAACCTCCAGGCCCGCGATCACGGTCGCGGCGGGCATCAGCGGCGTGTCGAGGTCGAGCTGATCGAGCGCGCGGAGCTGCGACAGCTGGGCCTCGCGGACCGGCCGACGTGTCCGGACGAGCCGTTCGCGGCGGCGCTCGACGACTGCGGCCGGGTGCAGCCGCCCGCGCAGCAGCGCGAGCAGGTCGTCCACGGGCTCGCCGCTGTCGGAGACGCCGCGCCTGAAGTCCAGCTCGGAGGCGCACTCGTCGACGGCCGCGCGCACCGCGTCGATCCACGCGTAGACCTTGAGCCCGATCGTCAGATGCAGCGAGTCGGTGTCCGACGTGCGCGCTTCGTGGAGCCAGCCGCGGGGCAGGTAGAGCGTGTCGCCGGGGCGGAGGACGACGTCGAGGATGGGCTCGCCCGGCTCCCCCATCTCGCTGCGGTAGTGCTGATGCGGCAGCGGTAGGTCGAAGACCGGCGGGTAGACGAGCCAGCGCTTCTCGCCGGCGACCTGCAGGCAGACGACGTCGTGCGTGTCGTGGTGGACGCCGAGCCCCTGGGCGTCCCGCGGCGTCGCGTAGGCGTTCGCCTGCACCGGCTCGCCGAGCACCTGCTCCAGCGCGCGGCTGAAGCGGGCGAGCGGACGATGGTGCAGGTGCAGCGCCTGAAGCACGATCGTCGCGCCCGCCGCGTACTCCCGGACGACGCGGTCGACATCCGCCGTTCCGGCGAACGGCTCCGGGCGCCAGGGAACGTCGTCCGTGTACTCGGACACGTCGAGCTGGGTGCCCGCCTTCACGAGCCGGAAAGCGGGGTAGCGCAGGCGACCCGACGAGAGCATGGCGTCGAGGTCCTCGGGGGCGAGGAGGTCGTCGAAGCGCCCCGGCTCGTCTCTCGTCAGAGCGAGGGGCTGGCGCTCCCAGTACTCGGCGAGGAACTCGCGGAGCTCAATCGGGTCGAAGCAATGCGCGAACGCCCCGGCTTCGACGGTCACGGTCACCGGCGCGGAGCGCTAGTCGGCGTTATCGGCGTCGCTGTCGGCGGTGTCCGTGCCGTCGCTGTCGCTGTCGTCCTCGCCGTCCGCGTCGGCCACGTGCGTCTGTCCGCCGCGGACTTTGCGGGTCTCGATGTCCTCGTCGCGCAGCGTGTAGTCGTCCATCTCCCCTCCTTGCCTTCGGTTGACGCAGGAAGCCTAGAGAGTTTCGTGCAAAGCGGGCTCCCGGCTAGACTCCCCGGCCGGCGTGGACCTCTACGAGTACCAGGGCAAGGAGCTCTTCCGCCGCTTCGGGATCCCGGTCTCGGACGGCGGACTGGCGGAAACACCCGACGAGGCGCGCGTCGTCTCCGAGGGGATCGGCGGGGAGGTCGTCGTCAAGGCCCAGGTGCTCACCGGCGGGCGCGGGAAGGCGGGCGGCGTCAAGCTCGCGAACGGGCCCGACGAGGCGGAGGCTCGAGCCAAGGGGATCCTCGGACTCGACATCCGCGGCCACGTGGTTCGCCGGCTGTGGATCGAGCGGGCCTCCGACGTCGCGAAGGAGTACTACCTCTCCGTCACGTTCGACCGGGGCGAGAAGAACGCACTGCTCATGCTGACGACCGAAGGCGGCGTCGACATCGAAGAGGTCGCCGCGAAGCGCCCGGAGGAGCTGGCGCGGCTCCACGTCCATCCGTTCGAGGGCTTCCAGCCCCATCACGCGCGTCGCCTCGTCTACGCCGCGGGGATCGAGGATCCGGAAGAGCAGCGCCAGATCGCCGAAATCATCGGTCGACTGTACGAGGCCTTCGTCGAGTCCGACGCCATGCTCTGCGAGATCAACCCGCTGGTGGTGACGCCCGAACGGGTCGTGCGCGCGCTCGACTCGAAGTTCACGGTCGACGACAACGCCCTCTTCCGGCACGAGGACATCGAGGAGATGCGCGACCTCGACGCCTACCCGGCCGAGGAGCGGGCGGCCCGGGCGAAAGGCGTCACGTACGTGAAGCTCGACGGCGAGGTGGGGATCCTCGGCAACGGAGCGGGGCTCGTGATGTCGACGCTCGACGTCATCGCACTCGCGGGCGGCCGGCCCGCCAACTTCTGCGACCTAGGCGGCGGCGGCCATGCGCAGGGCGTCGTCGACGCGCTTGAGGTGATCACCGCCGACCCGCAGGTGCGCGCGATCTTCTTCAACATCTTCGGCGGGATCACGCGCGGCGACGAGGTCGCACGCGGCATCCTGCAGGCCGTCGAACAGATGGAGATCAAGCATCCGATCGTCGTCCGGCTCGACGGGACGAACGCGGAGGAGGGACGGCGGCTGCTGGCGGAGGCGGATGTCGCCGACCTCCACGTCGAGGCCACGATGCTGGACGCGGCGCGCCGTGCGGTGCAACTGGCTGAACAAGCGGTCGCATGACGGAGGAACCAACCCACCGAACGGTGCTTAAAGCGACCGAGCCCGAAGGGCGACAGGAGCTGTGGACGCAGCGAGCCGACGCCTACCGCGACGCGACCGACCAGGCGATGGGTGACGACCTCGACCTCGTCGTTCGCTGGTGCACCGCGGCAGGCGAGACCGCGCTCGACGTGGCCACCGGTGGCGGCCATGTGGCTCGGCGTCTGCGCGAGGCCGGAATGCGCGTGACCACACTCGATCCGGCGCCCGGGATGCGACCTGACGTGATTGCGCGCGCCGAGGACATCCCCTTCGCCGACTCGTCCTTCGACGTCACGGTCACCCGCATCGCACCGCACCACTTCACGGATATCCGGGCAGCCGTTCGCGAGCTCGGCCGCGTCGCGCGCAAGGCGGTCGTCGTCGAGGACACGCTCTACATCGACGAGGCGGTCGAAGAGGCCGAACGGCTTCGCGATCCCACGCACGTACGGTCGTACACGGAGGCGGATTGGCGGGAGTTCCTCGGCGAGGCCGGCGTCGAGGTCCGCGCGGTCGAGCGGTTCGAGAAGCGGCGCCCCGTCGATGTCTGGCTCGCCCGGACCGGCTGCGAGGGGGAGGAGGCGCAGCGGGTGCGTGCGCGGCTCGCCGACCACATCGACGGCGGGGACTACGTCGACGTCAAGCTTCTGCTTCTGGGAGAAGTCCGCTGATGGCGATCATCGTCGACCGGGAGACGCGCCTCGTCGTCCAGGGGATCACCGGACGGGAAGGCTCGTTCCACACGCTGCGCAACCGAGCGTACGGCACGAACGTCGTCGCCGGCGTCACGCCAGGCAAGGGCGGCCAGGACGTCGAGGGCATCCCGGTGTTCGACACGGTCGACGACGCGGTGGCCGAGACCGCCGCCAACACGAGCATGGTCTTCGTGCCCGCGCGATTCGCGGCAGATGCAATCTACGAGGCCGTGGACGCGGGGATCCAGACGGTGATCTGCATCGCCGAGGGCCTGCCGGCTCACGACATGCTCCGGATCTACAACTACATCCGTCCGCGGGGGATCACGATGCTGGGGCCCAACTGCCCCGGCGCCCTGTCGCCGGGCAAGGCGAACGTCGGCATCATCCCGGCGGAGGTCTTCAACGAGGGGTCGATCGGGCTCGTAAGCCGCTCCGGGACGCTGACGTACCAGATCGGGCACGAGCTCGCTCAGCTGCGGCTTGGCAACTCGACCATCGCCGGCATCGGCGGCGATCCTGTTGTGGGCTCGTCCTTCGTGGACGTGCTCGAGCGGTTCGAGGCCGATCCGGAGACGGAGGTCGTCGTCATGGTCGGCGAGATCGGCGGCGACGAGGAGGAGAAGGCGGCCGCGTTCATCGGCGAGCACATGTCCAAGCCGGTCGTGGCCTACATCGCGGGCTTCACCGCGCCGCCCGGCAAGACGATGGGCCACGCCGGCGCGATCATCTCGGGATCGAGCGGGACCGCCGAGGGCAAGAAGGAGGCGCTCGAGGCGCAGGGCGTCCGCGTCGGCACGACGCCGACGGAAGCCGCCCAGCTCGCCGCTGAGACCGCGGCCGCGCTCGCGTAGGGTGTGGCCCTGGGGGGAACCTCCGGTCCCCCAGACCCCCACCACTGGTCCGTTTCACGGACAGAACGCTGGCGCGTTCGGGCCCAGCTCGTCTTCGCTCACGACCTCGTAGATGCCGGCGCGGATCGTCGCGTTTCTCTCTGACGTTGTCGGCGCGACGACGATAATCCGCTGGTGTTCCAGCCCGAGCTCGAGAGCCGGCCCCCCGACGAGCGGGCGCAGCTGCAGCGCGAGCGACTGCGGACGCTGCTCGGGCGCCTCCTCCGCGCGCCGTCGCACTACTGGCAACAGAAGCTGGCCGGGATCGAGGAGGACGCGGCGCTCGCCGACCTTCCGTTCACGCGGAAGGTCGAGCTGCGAGACACCTACCCGTTCGGGTCGCTCGCTGTGCCGCTCGAAGAGACGGTCCGCATTCACGCGTCCTCCGGAACTCGAGGCCGCCCGACGATCGTCGCCTACACGGCCGGCGACATCGACGTCTTCGCCGACGTCTGCGCCCGCTCGATCGCCTGCGCCGGCGGAAAGCCCGAAGACGTGCTCCAGGTCGCGTACGGCTACGGTCTCTTCACCGGCGGGCTCGGCCTCCATTACGGCGGAGAGCGCCTCGGCGCGACCGTCATCCCGGCCTCGGGCGGCAACGCCGGACTCCAACTGCAGCTGCTGGCCGATCTCGGCGCGGACGGGCTCGCCTCGACGCCGTCGTTCGCGCTCCTCCTGGCCGAGCGCGCAGATGCCGACGGTCTACGGGACTCGATCCGACTGCGCTACGGGATCTTCGGCGCCGAGCCGTGGTCGGAGGCGATGCGCGAGAAGCTCGAGGCGGCCTGGGGGATCGACGCCTGCGACGTCTACGGCCTCTCCGAGGTAATCGGCCCGGGCGTGGCGGCCGAGTGCCGGGAGGGAAAGGGCGCTCTCCACGTCTTCGACGACCACTTCCTTCCCGAGATCCTCGACCCGGAGAGCGACGAGCCGACCGCAGGCCTCGGGGAACTCGTCCTGACGACGCTCACGAAGGAGGCCCTGCCGGTGCTCCGCTACCGGACCGGCGACGTTACACGGTTCGTCGCGGGCGACTGCCCGTGCGGGCGAACCCATCCCCGCATCGCCCGTTTCTCGGGCCGTGTGGACGACATGCTCGTCGTGCGAGGCGTCAACGTGTTCCCGAGCGAGATCGAGGAGGTCCTGCTGGAGCACCCTGCGCTCGCCGGCCAGTACGCGATCGTCCTCGATCGGCGCGGGCCGCTCGTCGAGCTCGAGGTGCGTGCGGAGCTCGCGGAGCCCGGTGAGGCCGCAGGGCTCGAGCGCGAACTGAGCGACCGGCTCGCCGAGCGTCTCCGGCTGCGAACGCGCGTCCGGGTCGGCCCTCTGGGATCGCTCCCGCGGCAGGACGTCGGCAAGGCGCGCCGTGTGTTCGAGCAGCTCGACGAGCGGGATCCGCTCGTCGCCGGCTAACCCGGCACGCGATCCTGAACCGCGGTCGCCAGCCGGCGGAACTCCTTCGCCGGCGGGCTCTCCGGCTCCGAGCGAACGACCGGCCGTCCGTCGCCCGTCCGCGCGATCGCCGGGTCGAGCGGCACGCGCGCGAGCACCGGCACGTCGAGCGCCCAGATCGACCGCTCGTGCCGCACCGGCGGAAAGATCTCGATCGACTCTCCGCAATGCGGGCACGTCAGCGGCGCCATGTTCTCGACTGCGCCGAGCACGCGGACGCCGGCGTCGGTGAGAAGCTCGAGCAGCTTCCTGGCGTCCAGGTGTGCGACGTCCTGCGGGCCGACGACGACGATCGCGCCGTCGAGCGGGAGCAGCCTGGCGAGCTCCTGTTGCAGGTCTGCGAGGCCCGGCGGCAGGTCGATGACCAGGTAGTCGGGATAACCCCAGTCGACCTCGTAGACGAGCTGCCGGCTCACGAACTGCGTCCACTGTCCGGGCAGCGCGAACGCCTGCTGCTCGGCCAGAAAGAAGCCGACCGACATGATCGAGATGCCGAAGCGCTCGACCGGCTGCACCGAGGCGGTCGCTCCGCGGGTCCAGAAGTTCCACCGCTCGAGCC
>Ga0075424_100000676_pt1 | contig 27477 bp, 26 predicted proteins | sample SoiMethybrSBSTD3_FD_75301 | JGI IMG/M metagenome (GOLD analysis project Ga0075424, IMG submission 75301) | Bulk soil microbial communities from a Populus tree surrounding site in Tennessee, USA - Soil MetaG P. TD hybrid SBSTD3 | ecosystem: Environmental > Terrestrial > Soil > Tree plantation... | reverse complement strand
GCCGCGCGTCGCTCAGCATCCGCCGAAGAAGTTCAGGCAAATCGTGGACTGAACGAAAATTCGCCGTTCTGCCGGAGGCCACATGCTCCACCCGGCCGGCGAGCTTGCCATTTGCGGGATCGGCGTCCGCGCGAAACTGAACCACGAAAGCGCTAGCGTGCTTCAGTTCGTTCATCGCAGGCTGAGAATAGCGGCAGCCGTGAGCAAAGTCATAAAGCATAGGTCATGTTGCGGTGATGTTTCTGTAGTCGATACCCGACACACCATGACCTGGAGCGTCTGGGTGAGAAGTAAGTGCGGTTCTCGCGAGCTGCTAACGAATGAGAGCAAGCACGCACAAAAAGCCCCGAATCGGGGATCGGGGCCGGGCATGACTGCCCAAATTATGGGATGTAATGACTACTGGATGCGGCGCAAGGGGCCAACGAGGTTTCCGAAGTTGCGTGTACTCAAAGCCTGGATACCGGCGTTGTGATCTCCATTGAACGGCGTCACTGTAGCCGGGCAACCCGCTACAGCCGCTGCATCAGGCGACCCGAACCACAGTCCGACGTGGTAGGTGTGCACTGGTCCGGTCGCAGGGTTCGAGCTTGCGTCGGGAATGGGCTGACGGTGCACGACAGGAGCAGGACCGCTTCCCGGCGCCACAATGAACGTTTCAATGCTGAAGCGGCCAATGAAATCGGCTACCCCTCTGCCGTTTTCATCCGTCGTGAGGTCGCCCTGGTACCAGGACAGACCGAACGGAGCGTTGGGCAACTGGATTACAAAAGCGTCGAACTCCGTTTTCGGCGGTAGGCCCGCTGCTTCCACGTGCATGACCTCAACATTGCCCAGCGAGTTGATGGTTACCCGGCCCCTGGCGTCTGGAAGGCAATTTCCAGCTGCTGCCCCGGCAGAACGGACCAACGTAAAGGTTGTGTTCTGGGCAGCTGCTGGGATGCTCGCCAGACTCAGCACGAAACCGGCTAGTAGCGAAAGGCTAACTCTCTTCATGTGATGTTCTCCATTGCTCAGATTTTTGTTTGCTGTGCGGTAAGCGTCGTTGTCGGGCGCTTTCTAAACACGCGCCGAGAATAGCGGTATCCTTGCCGGCGTGTCATAAGGTAGTCGTAATGTTCGGGTGATGTTTTGGTAACAGAATTTGGGGTCAACACTGATCTGGATCGGAAGCTCTTCGTGTTGCAAACTCTTCCGTTGGAGCCGAGAATAAACGCGAGCGGCGGGCATCCCTTTTGGCCATCCAGACCGCAAAAGACTTCACATTCGGACGATTCCGCCTCGATGGCACCAACGAGTGTCTGTGGCACGAGGAACGTGCGATTCCTCTACGGCCGAAGGCATTCGCCGTGTTGAAATTGCTGGTGGATCGGCCGGGCCAGTTAGTCACCAAGCAGCAGGTCTTAGACACAGTCTGGCCAGGCACATTTGTCGGTGATGCGGTGTTGAAGGATTGCATCCGCCAGTTGCGCGAGGCTCTGGAAGATAATGCCGCAGCGCCTACGTACATCGAAACGGCGCATCGTCGAGGCTATCGCTTTATCGGAAAACCCTCCGAAGCCGCTTCAGCGCTGAGCATCGAAGAGTCCAAGCATAGTGCGACAAGGGCGATGCCCTCGCAACAGACCGTTCTTCCTTCCCTCAGGTCTCCAGCGGGCGTGCTGGGCCGCGAGACCGAACTGGCGAAGATGCGCGATTGGTTGGAACGAACCCTTGCCAGAGAGCGTCAACTTGTTTTCATCACCGGTGAAGCGGGCATTGGGAAAACCACGCTGGTGCAAGCCTTATTGGAAAACGCCGACCGGATTTCCGGAATGCGTATCGTGCGCGGACAATGCCTGGAACACTACGGCGCTCGCGAAGCCTACATGCCGGTTCTGGATGGATTCTCGCGGCTCGGACGAACACGCGGCGGAGCGCGGATGGTCGAATGTTTCCGCCAGAATGCGCCCACCTGGCTGGCGCAGATGCCGTCCCTCATTCCGCCCGCGGGAAGGGAGTCGCTGCAGGCGCAGGTCCTGGGCGCAACTCGTGAGCGCATGTTGCGCGAGATGGCGGATGCGTTGGAGGCGCTCACGGCCGAGCATCCTCTGATCCTGGTGCTGGAAGACTTGCACTGGAGCGACTTTTCTACTATTGATCTGATCTCGTATGTGGCCCGGCGTCGAGATCCCGCGCGGCTCATGGTTGTTGGCACCTATCGCCCGGTAGACCTGATCCTGGGTGAACACCCACTCAGGAGCGTCAAGCGCGAATTGCAGGCTCATGCCCTTTGCCACGAGTTGCCGCTCGAATACCTCACGGAAAAAGCAGTCTGGGAATACCTGGCCGCCAGATTTCCACGCCACCAGTCTTACGGCAGGCTGGCACGGATAATCCACCGGCGTACCGAGGGCAATCCGCTGTTTATGGTGAACGTCGTGGAGTACCTGGTGAATGAGAAGGTGATCATCCAGGAAGAGGGAATGTGGAAGCTGCCGGCCGACTTGGCCCAAATGGAATTGGTAGTTCCCGAGAACCTTAAGCAGTTGATCGAGAAGCAAATCGAGCGGCTCAGCCCCGATGAGCGGGCCGTCCTCGAAGGGGCAAGCGTGGTCGGCATGGAGTGTTCATCTGTCGCAATAGCGGCTGGACTGGACAAGTCAACGGAGTGGGTCGAAAAACATTGCGAGGAGCTGGCGCGTCGCCATCAGTTCTTGTCATCTGCATGGCTGGTCGAACTGCCTGATGGCACGATTACCCCACGCCACAGGTTCAACCATGTTCTCTATCTGGAAGTGCCGTATAACCTTGTTCCTCCTTTGCAGCGCTCACAGATACACCATCGCATCGGTGAGCGTGGTGTGGCGATCTATGCAGATCGGGCTAGTGAGATCGCCGCCGAACTGGCCATGCACTTCGAACAGAGTCGCGACTGGCCGCGAGCCCTCATCTATCTCACCCAAGCCGCAGAAAATGCCGCGCAACGCTCTGCCCACCACGAAGCAGCCGCTCTCGCCAGCCGGGGTTTGGAAGTCCTCAAGTGGCTCCCCCATACGCCTGAACGCGGCAAGCAAGAGGTTAAACTCCGCATGACGCTTGGCGTCTCGCTGATGGCCATCAAAGGATTCGCTGCTTCGGAAGTCGAGGAGGTCTACGCGCGCGCGCGCGAGCTCTTCTGGCTGCAAGGCCCTTCCCCGGAATTATTCCACATGCTGTGGTCGTTGAACTTGTATTACCAGTTCAGCGGCGAGGTGCAATCATCGTTGGAAATTTCAGATCAGCTCTTGCAGTTGGCTCAGGGTCTCAAAGAGGGCCCACTGATTATGGAAGGGCACCGCGCCATGGGAGCGGCGCTTGTCGTCCTCGGGCGGTGTACGGAAGCGGTCGAGCACCTTGACCAGGGCACGGCACTGTACGCCACGCATCATAACCACCGCTACAGCGTTTTTATCGGCCTCGATTGCAAGGTAATCTGTGAGTGTTTTGCGGCTAGAGCACTCTGGGCCCTCGGCTATCCCGACCTGGCAGCAGAGAGAACGGCCGCGGCTTTGGAATTGGCGCGACAGCTTCGCCTTCCCCAGACTTTAGTGGTAGCCGGCCACTTCGCGGCACAGCTCCACCAACTCAGAGGCGAGGTTTCGCTGGTTTACGAGCGCGCGAAAGAAGCAGTGGAATTGGCAGACGAATATGGACTGGAGCTTTGGCTCGCCTACGGCCTGATCGAGCTGGGCTGGGCAGAGGCAGAACTCGGAAATGTGCAACAGGGAATTGAGCGAATGCAGAGGGGCGTGACCGCATACGAAGCGACTGGGGCAAAGCTCTGGTCTTCGTACTTTCTGGGATTGCTGGCCGATCAACTCGCCAAAGCAGGACGCCTAGAAGAAGGCCTCACAACCATCCTTAAGGCTTTAACGCATGCTGAGCACAGCGGTGAGAGATACTCGCTGGCCGAATTGCATCGGGTCAAGGGCGAGTTAATCATGAAAACTGGTGACCCGGCATTCGTGAGCAAGTCCGGTGGTCTTAAGGCTCATGAAATGTCGACGGCGCTGCCTCAGGCCCAGGCTTGCTTCGAGCAGGCGCTGGCCGTTGCGAAACAACAGCAGACGAAATCCTGGCAATTGAGAGCCAATATGAGTATGCACCGTCTCGAGCCGCTTCGAAGGAAGCTCACCCACACGCAACTTTCCGACACCTATTTCTCCTTTACAGAAGGCCACGACACAGCAGATCTGAGACAAGCTCGAGCGATCCTAGAACAGGCTTCGTAGGTCTGCCGAGAAGTTATCGCACACTCCCTTTTCCCTTGACCTCACTCCTCGATTTGCCATAGCGGGTGCCCCACGTTTCGCGCTTTTCGAAACGTGGGAAAAAGCGCACGACCACGACTCTCTTCCAATCCGCGGATTTGAATTTTTCACCGCCGATCCCTCTCCACTCCTGGCGGCGCATGCCCAAAGTGTGGAATTTTTAAACCTCCACGAGCCAATTCCCTTCTCTAGCTTTCCCTAAGCACACAGACACGTTATAGTCTGACTCCGGTCCAGACGGAGAGACGGTTATGGCTATCGAGACCAGAGTAGAGAGCAAGGTACGCACGTTTGGAGAGAACATTGAGAGTGATCTCGCGTCGCGCTTCCTCCGCGTGGTGGAGACCGCGGCAATTGCCTCCGCCCGCACCATGGGACAAGGCGAACGCAAACTCTCCGACCAGGTAGCCACCGAAGCCATGCGCCGCACCATGGACAGCATTCCCATGCACGGCACGATCGTGATCGGCGAAGGCGAACGCGATGAGGCGCCGATGCTCTACATCGGCGAACGCGTGGGCGCCGAATTTCCCGATGGGACTGAAGTTCCGGAGGTCGACATTGCCGTCGATCCCCTGGAGGGCACGAACCTGTGCGCGACGGGAGCGCCGGGCGCGATCACGGTTCTGGCCGCTTCGGAGCGGGGCGGCTTGCTACACGCGCCCGACTGTTACATGGAGAAGATCGTGGTCGGACCGTCGTGCAAGAACGCGGTGGAGCTGGATGCGCCAGTCGCGGACAATCTCAAGAACATTGCGCGGCGTCTGGAGCGCGATGTCGAGGACCTGGTCGTGATCGTGCTCGACCGTCCGCGGCACGAGAAGCTGATTGCCGATATTCGCGCAGCGGGTGCGCGGATCAGGCTGATCGGCGACGGTGATCTGTCCGCCGGGATTGCGGCATCAGTTATTGGAACGGGCGTGCATGCGGTGATGGGATCGGGCGGCGCGCCCGAAGGGGTGATCACGGCTGCAGCGATTCGCTGCTTAAACGGGTACATGCTCGGCCGGCTGGTGATCAACAAGCCGGAGCTGGAACAGCGCATCGCGAAAATGGGGATCAAGGATAAGAACAAGATCTACACGGCAGAAGATCTGGCGCCCGGGAAGCAGCTCATTTTCGCGGCCACCGGAGTAACAGATGGGGCGCTGATGCGCGGCGTGCGGTTCTTTGGGGAAGGTACGCGCACATCCTCGTCGATCATGACGCTACGGACGTCGAAGGTGCGGTTTATTGACAGCATTCATTTGGAGAAGGGGCCGGATGTGAAGGTAAAGTTCGCGTAGCCGAAACCAAGCTTAGGCATGAATTTGCCGGTGAATCGTCACAATCAGTTGAACGCCCGCCGCGCGCTCCCGAAACCCTCGAAGTCCTGAGCCGTCGAGTTCATCTAGTAGAATGAACGCCGACATCAGCCAACTTCTCCGCTCTCATCTGAGATAAGGAAAGCTCTTGAGAATCAGCATCTTCGGACTGGGTTATGTCGGGACGGTGTCAGCTGCCTGCCTGGCCCAGGATGGACATTCTCTGATCGGGGTTGATCCGGTTGCCGAGAAAGTCGACCTGGTAAATCGTGGGCTTTCGACGATCATCGAGGCCGAGATTGCTGAGATCACGGCGTCGGCGAGGAAAGCGGGCCGACTGCGAGCCACCGATGATCCCAACGAAGCGATTGCGCAAACGGAGTTATCCTTTGTTTGCGTTGGAACGCCCAGCCAGCCAAACGGCAATCTTGATCTCAAGTACATAAAGCGTATTTGTGAGCAGATTGGCGAGGCGCTGCAGCACAAAACCGAGCGGCACACGGTTGTCATTCGTAGCACTGTTTTGCCGGGTACCATGCGGAAGGTGGTGGTACCCATCCTCGAGGAATTCTCCGGCAAGAAAGCGGGTTCTGATTTCGGTGTCTGCCACAATCCGGAGTTCTTGCGTGAAGGCTCTGCTGTCAAGGACTTTAAATTTCCTGCGGTGACAGTAATCGGGGAGTTGGACCCAGAGAGCGGAGCCACCTTGGCGACGCTCTATGAGAAACTCGACGCTCCACTGATCAGAACTGATCTGGAAACCGCGGAGATGGTCAAATATGTCGGTAATAGCTGGCACGCACTGAAGATCGGATTTGCTAATGAGATCGGCAATCTGTGCAAGGCCTTTGGAATTGACGCACGTGAGGTCATGAGCATTTTTTGCCAGGACAAAAAACTCAATATCTCCAGCGCATACCTCATGCCGGGCTTCGCGTTTGGCGGTTCCTGCCTGCCAAAGGATTTGAGAGCACTTACGTACCAGGCGAAAATGCATGATCTGCAGCTGCCCATTCTGACTTCTATTCTGCCGAGCAACGAAATTCAGGTTGCGCGAGGCATGCAGCTCATCATGGAGAACGGACATAAGAAGATCGGGGTCCTGGGATTCAGTTTTAAGGCGGGGACTGACGATCTGCGGGAAAGCCCAGTGATTGAGGTGATAGAACGCCTCATCGGCAAAGGTTATGACCTCCGCATCTACGACAAGAACGTGAATCTTGCCAGCCTTGTCGGGGCTAACCGAAATTTCATCCTCAACCGGATCCCACATATTTCGAGGCTGATGCTCGACAGCATCGATGCAGTCCTGGAGCACGCCGAGACGATAGTGATCGGGAACCACGATCCGGACTTCCGCAATGTCCCAAGCCGCCTGCGCGATGGCCAACGCTTAGTGGATTTCGTGCGGATTACCGATCGAAAGAGCGACGGCAACAATTACACCGGAATATGCTGGTGAGAGCTGCATGGTTTGTCTTTCTTGGGCGGCTAGTAAAATGAACGCCGAGATTTCATCGCAAGTATTCGCGGGAAGGAAGAAAGCATGAACAGGTTGCTGATGGTTGCCGTCGCACTGGTGTGGATGGCCGGCTGCACAGCGGAGCAGCCGAAGCCTGCGACAACGGAGAAGCCCCAGCCCAAAGCGCCGGAGTTGCTCACTGGGCGTGCCGGGTTCCAAAAACTCTATATCGCTGCCCGAGGCTGGGCGCGTGACGCGCAGCCGTATCGTATTGAATCCGTAAACACAGCCGACTCGAAAGGGAAAGATGGCAAGTCCGCGGTCTGGCGGGCGGCGTTTGCATCTCCATTGCAACGAGGAGTAAAACCCTATGTCTGGTCGGGCGAAGAGGCCTCCGACGCCCCTTCGCGCGGTATCTCTCCTGGTACTGAGGACAACTACAGCGCGAGCAATTCTTCCACGCAGATTTTTGATCCCGCTTTTCTGAAGGTGGATTCCGATAAGGCGCTTGAAGTGTCTCAAGAACACGGGGGAGACAAGATTCTGGCTAAGAATCCAGACACTCCGATTCTTTACGTGTGCGATTGGAGCCGGGCTACTAATGAGCTCATCTGGCACGTGGTCTATGGGGAGAGCCGAGAAAATTCCAAGTTGCGGGTTGCGGTGAATGCGTCCAACGGCGATTTCATCCGCGTCGAAAAATGATCAGTGTTTCAACTGGGCTTTTTGAGAAGGCTGATTCTTGTTTTCTCCCTGTTTTAGCTTCTCCAGGGCCGCCTTTGCTTCTTCAGCAAGCGGTCCGTGCGGCGTAATCTTCAAGTATTCTTCGTAGTGCGTGCGCGCTTCGTCGGGCTTGTCCATCTTTTCCAGGCATTGTGCCATGTGAAAATTAGCCAGCGCATCATTCGGTTTGTAGACCAAAGCTTCCCGATAGCGGTCAAGCGCGGCGCGATAATTCTTCCTCTTGAAATAGAAGTCGCCGACTTCGATGTCCTTCATCGCCTTGTGCGGATCCCAGGGATGAAACTCCTGAATGTCAGCCGATGCGTCGTCGCCTTCGGCATCGGCTAACGATGCGGCGCTGTTGGGATGATTCTTAGCGTCGTCTTTCGGTGGGCTCAGATCGATACGGCTATCGCGGCTTGAACTCTCTCCGGCTTCCTTGTCGCGATCTGAGCGAGGCGGCGCCTGGTTGCTCTGTGGCGGCGAGTCTTGGCCTATGGCGGCTGTCATGAAACATGCGCACAACAAGATCAATGAAAGCAGCCGCCACATAGCACTATTTTAACGCGTAAAACGCCTTCCCTCGTCAACTCTGAAATGTTTCCAGGCAGCGGCCCCGCAGGGGCTATGCCATAATGCGTGGCACATTGCAGGTCCCGCCAAATGCTTCGCAGGCCACAACAAATTCCCGAGGCTATTCGAGGAAAAATAGCAAAGGCGCGCGTGGCTCGCTTGGCAACGATAGATATTAGCGGTCAACCGCACATTGTTCCCATCTGTTTCGCCTATGATGGCAGAGTTTTTTATTCAGCAATCGATCGCAAACCGAAGCGGGTGGCAGCGGAAAAACTGGCACGGGTGCGACACATTCGGAGAGATTCACAAGTCGCTCTGCTAATTGACGAATATCGTGAAGACTGGAAACGCCTCTGGTATGTGCTGGTGCGGGGCAGAGCGAAGCTGTTCTCCAAGCGAACCCGGGAGCGTAGCCGAGCAATCTGTTTGCTAAAGGCGAAATACGCGCAGTATGCGGGTGGAATGCTCTCCGCTGACGCGCCGATCATCAAGATCACGCCAGAGAGGATCACAGTGTGGGGCGAGGCTCAGTAGTCTCTTAGAAAAGGTTGCGCTGCTACTATCGTTCAGTTCTTAACCGCAAAGGCCGCAAAGATTTCGCAAAGCTCGCAAAGAAAAAATTCAGAGCTTCAGATTTCAATCGGGCGATTTGCCATCCAAACTCATGCTGTCGCGCGGACCTCCGGTGGCTCAACCAGTTTGCGCATCTGCTCCATTTGGGCAAGCCAATCGTTCAGCGAACGCGCCTGAAAAGTCGGATCGAAGATCAATTCATGGGCACCGATGCGAACGCAGCCGGCGATATCGTCTTTGATCTGATCGAGGGTTCCGGTGAAAATGGCGCGCTCTTTGGGAAGCGGCTTGTCGCTGACCTCCAGGTTGGCCCGCACAACCAGCCTGAGCGAAGATGGATCACGGCCGGCCTGCTTGGCCATGTGCTTTATGCCATCGAACATCTGCGCCATGCCATCGATTGGAATCATGACCGGATTCCATCCGTCGGCCAGCCTCGCCAAACGATTCAGCGCGGCGGGAGCAAAAGCTGCCATATAAATGGGCGGATGAGGTTTTTGCACCGGCTTCCGGTTGATCAGAGATTTCGGGATTGTGTAGAACTTGCCGCGAAACTCGACTGGGTTGGTGGTCCAGATGGCTTTGAGCACTTGGAGGAACTCATCGGCCATGGCACCGCGCTTTTTCATGTCTGCGCCGGTAGCGTCCATTTCGTCCTTCGACCAACCCAAGCCCAGACCTATGCGCAGCCGGCCGTCTGAAAGAATGTCAATCGTGGTCAAGCGACGCGCCAGGGTCACCGGGTTGTAGTAGGGGATGTCGAGCACGCTCGGACCCAGAGCAATGCTCTTGGTGTGGGCAGCAACGAAGGTCAACGTATCGAGGGGGTCGAGAACGTACTGGTACTGCTCCGGCAATGATCCGTCCGGGGTCACCGGGTAGGGAGTCTGGGGCTTAACCGGCCAGAGCAGGCGTTCAATCGTCCAAAGACTGTCATAGCCAAGAGCCTCGGCGCGCTGAGCAATCTTGATGATTGCCTCAGGACCACCGACGGGTCCGATATTGGGGAGAGCGAAACCGAGCTTCATGTCAGAATCATCCTTTGTGAGGTTTGTGCTTCGCCTGGCGGCTGGCCGTGCAGCCTTGTTCAAGGCTGAAGTCAACGGAATACCAGTAGGTCAGTTTACACCTTGAAGTTTGTTCTGGGTGGCAGGAGTCCGGGGTACACCTATTTGAAATTGAAGTGAAGCCTCCCTGCAAAGAGGCACGGGTTTCCGAAGTGTATGCCGGAAAATGGATTGCCGAAGTTGTAGACGAAAGCTGCGTTTGCAACATTTTCGAGATCAAATTGCGCCCTTGACCCCAACGTGCTTCCGCTCGAGCACATCCATACCCATCGAAATGCCGGCTATGAATCGCGGAGCAACGCGTCCGCGGGCGAAATTTAGCAGATGCGCCCCGGGCATCTGCTTTAGCGAGTCCAACTGGTCGGGATCGAACTCAATTGGCACACCACTTTCATATCTCGCGAGAAAGTTGTCCAAAGTGGGCGCCGCGGAAACATGTAGGTGATGCCGAGATCGCCGACGTTTCTCTGATCGTGATCCGGTACAAAGTGCGTTCCGGAACCGATATCGATGACCTCATCCGTCAGAAACAATCCTCCATTTATTGGTCCAGTCTCTTGTATGCGGCTGTTGCTGTAGCTGAGATACGCGGACCATCCGTGGTGGGACGGAACATCGATGCGCACCTCCAGACCACGGGCAAATCCACTGGCGACACTGTTGGGGAAGACTATGGCGGTGCTGAAAAGGACGTTGGGATCGTCAAAGTTTTGAACATTACGATTCCATAGGTTCAGGTCCAGGCGAAAGGCAGTTCGAACCGCTTGCGAGATACCGATTTCGTAAGCAGAAACGCGCTCAGCGTGGACCGGCGCTCCGCCGCTGCCGATGCTCGCGACGAATGGCGAAAGTCGGCGTGCCTGAGCCGAACTGGAGAGCAATACATTTTCAACCTGCGGCAGCATGAATAGCCGATTGAACGAGGCTCGGATCGCGGTCTGGCTCCGCGGAATGTAATAGACGGCACCAATTCGAGGACTCCACTGGTGATCAGAGCCCAGCATGCTGGAGTTTTCGAAGCGAAGCCCGGCGTTAATCGTGAGATTCTCGAGAGGAGAGAAGTCGTCCTGCAGGAAGCTGGAGAATTGTGCAAAAGTGCTGCTCCCGCCGAATAGAAACGGCTGCGTGCTGGTAAACGCGATGGCCGCATCGCTGAAGCCATGTTCTTCGGCGATCGCGGGGTTGGTTACGGCAAACGTGAAGAGTTCATGCGGTGTGATGCGCGAATACCACGTGCCAGCTTTGAAAATGTGCCCATGATAGGAATGGGCCAGATTACGGTAAGGCCATGTCGCACGTGGTGGCGATCCTGCGAGACGAAAAGCGGAACATCAAAGGAACTTCCAAACAATTTTGCCGCATAGGACTGCCGATAGTACGCCAAGCTTGACTGCGTTACTCCGGACCCAACCGATTCCAGCTTATTGATTCTTCATTGGCGCGAAACTCCTCGCGTTGCCGTTGTCCTGCAGTTTCCTGCAATGCGGTGTTCGGTACGTGAAAATCGACACCCAGTCCGGAGACATGCAGAATAAGGAGGTCTCGGGCGCTGGGTTTGAAGTCGAGTCGTCCATTTAGCTTTCCCGCTCCTCCCCGATTGTTGAAGTTCCCGGGATCGAGAGGATCCAAAAACCGGTGCGAGCGAGAAAACGTCTCGGCGGCGAAGATTCCGAGTTTGTTCGTAATGCTTCCGCCGATGGTTGATGAAATCTCCGCCGCGCCGAAACTTCCGGCACCGGCAGTGACGCTTCCCATCCATGCAGACTCCAGGCCGGTTTTTCCTTCAATCTGAACAACGGCGCCAGAGCGGCCGCCAAACTCAGCAGGAATCCCGCCGGTCATGACGTTCAACGAACGAATCGCATTCAGATCAGGGGCAGTGCCGGTGAGCGCATCGACGCGGTCCATGATGGGAATTCCATCGACAACGTAAAGCACACCATCGTCCACCCCGCGCACATGAAGGAGGCCATCATTCTCGGTTACCATGCCCGGCGTAGTCGCGACTATTTGCTGCAGTTGACGGCTTCCGCCACTCCGGGGAGTTGCTCGATTTGAACCTCGGCAAGGTCTGTCTCGGTGCTCGCGGACTCGCCTTCCACCAGGCCGCTCCTAGCCTGTACCCGGATGGTTTCCTGCGAGCCGGCTAATGTAAGCGCGACCTTAACCACCACCGGTAGATTGGAACGGACCGTCAGTTCCGGTGTTGCCGGACGAAAACCTGGCGCTTCGATGGTTAGTGTGTATCGGTCGAAGGGGACGTTGTTGAATACATATGTGCCACTTCCATCGGCAATTCCAACTTCAGATGAATGGTTGATCGAGTTGCTGAGCACCACTCGCGCGTCCCGGACGAGCGCGCCGGATGGGTCGGTGACCGTAACCTGAACCGAGGAAATTTGAATCTGTCCCGAAGCGGACAAGAATGGAAACAGTAGGGTCACGAGCAAAAGGGTTGAGAAAGAACGAGGGATAAGCGCCTTGTGCTCCTGGCCGACACCTATTTCCAGAATCGTAGATGCGATTCTCAGGCCAGATCTTCCCCACGAATCGGCAGCCGGCGAATTCGCTTTCCGGTTGCAGCGAATACCGCGTTGCCTACTGCAGGAGCAACCGGGGGAACTCCGGGCTCGCCGCAGCCGGTGGGCGACTCGGTGCTGGGCACGATATGTACTTCGATGTGGGGCATCTCGTTCATGCGAAGCATGTCGTAATTGTTGAAGTTACTTTGCTGCACGCGGCCGCGATCAATAGTGATCTCGTCTTTGAGTGCAGCCGTCAGTCCATACACAATGCCGCCTTGCATCTGGGCTTCAACCGTCGCCGGATTGACTACGCGTCCGCAGTCGACCGCGCAAACCACGCGATGCACCCTCAGCGAGCCATCCTTGCGGTCCACGGAAATTTCAGCGACTTGCCCGACATACGTATCAAAAGCCTTCGCCACCGCTATGCCGCGAAATCTGCCCGCGGGCGGCGGAGCTCCCCAACCAGCTTTGGCCGCGACCAGGTCCAGCACCCCAAGGTGGCGGGGCGACTTCTGCAGCAACTGGCGGCGGAATTCGAAAGGATCCTTTCCCGCCGCAGCGGCGAGTTCATCTACGAAGGATTCCGTGAAGAAAGCGTTCTGCGAACTTCCTACCGAACGCCAGAATCCCACCGGAACACCGGGTTCAGTTAACTGATAGTCAACGAGAATGTTGGGAATTGAGTAGGGAATGTCGGCGGCGCCTTCAACGCTTGAATTATCGAGGCCCTTGGTCTTGAGAGATTCGGGTCCGAAGAAGCGAGAAAAAATCGACGGGCAAGCGATGCGGTTCGTCCACGCGACGGGCATTCCATCCTCCCCGAGTCCCGCCGTGAAACGGCAGTACGAAGCGGGACGATAGAAATCGTGGTGCATGTCATCTTCGCGTGACCAGGTGACCTGAACGGGCGCGCCCACTGCCTTTGAAGTTTCGAGTGCTTCAAGGACGAAATCCTGTTCGGCGCGGCGGCCGAAACCTGTGCCGAGGTAAGTTGTATGGACATGGATCTGCTCGGGCTTGAGGCCCGAGATTTTGGCGGCGCTCATCTCGGTGGTGGTTTGGAACTGGGTGGGCACCCACACATCTACGCCGTCAGGACGAACGTGAGCGGTGCAATTCATGGGCTCCATGGTGGCATGCGCGAGATATGGAACTTCGTAAACTGCCTCGACCTTCTTTGCCGCGCTCGAAAGGGCTGACGCCACATCGCCTTCTTTTCTAGCTTCTACACCGGGTTGTTCAGCGCGGTCGGCGAATAGTTTGCTGATCGCGGCGCTGTTGAGGTTTGCATTAGCGCCTTCGTCCCATTTGATGTCGAGCGCGCGGCGGCCTTCCATGGCGTTCCAGGTATTGTCGGCGACGACCGCGATTCCACTGGGGATTTGCACGACCTGCTTTACGCCGGGAAGAGTTTTGGCTTTGGCGCCATCGAAGGTTGCCACCTTGCCGCCGAATACCGTACAGCGGGCGACGACTGCGTGAAGCAATCCGGGTACACGGACGTCGATTCCGAACTGTGCCCTGCCGTTGGTCTTGATGGGAGTGTCAAGACGCTTGGTGGGCTTGCCGACCAGCTTGCAGTTGTGCGGATCCTTGAGCGGCACGTCTTTGGGAGGAGGAATCTTCGCCGCTGCTGCAGCCAGGCTGCCGTAGTTCGCGCGAGCGTTGGTTTTTGTGTTGATGACAGCACCGCTCTCAGCTCGGCAGGTGGATTTATCCACTCCCCAGTTCTGTGCAGCGGCTTCGATGAGCATCTCGCGCGCCGAGGCTCCAGCTTGCGACAAGGGTTTCCAGGAGGCGCGGATACTCATGCTGCCGCCGGTCCCCTGCAGGCCGAAAATCGGGTTGAAATAGGCTTTGTCAGCGGGGGCGAACTCGGTACGAATCTTCTTCCAGTCGCACTCCAGTTCTTCGGCGAGCAGCATGGAGAGGGAGGTCACGACGCCTTGACCCATTTCCGATTTGTCGATGACCAGCGTTATGGTGTCATCCGGTGCGATGCGGATCCAGGCATTGGGGGCAAATGCGCCGGCAGCTACCGGGGCCAACTCGGCTGATGCCCTTTGGGGCAGACAAAAACCTACAACTAATCCAGTGGCCCCAGCGGCGCCACACTTTAGAAAGTCGCGGCGATGCACTTTGGCGATGGAGAGCTTCATTCTGCACCTCCGAATCAACGCCCGACGGGCGCGAGGCTGGCGGTAACACTGGACGGGAGGGCAGCCGCGCGCTGGCCTGCGGCGCGATGGATTGCCTCCCGAATTCGTTGATAGGTTCCGCAGCGGCAGATGTTGCCGGCCATGGCTTCGTCGATGTCGGCGTCGCTGGGATTAGGTTTCTTGGACAACAGAGCGGCCGCTTGCATAATCTGACCGGATTGGCAGTAGCCGCACTGTGGCACGTCGACTTCGATCCAGGCTTGCTGAACGGGATGGTTGTTCCCGGTCGAAAGCCCCTCGATCGTGGTGATCTTCTTGCCCGCTACACTGGAGACTTGAGTGACGCACGAGCGGGTGGCCTCTCCGTTGATGTGCACAGTGCATGCTCCGCAAAGGGCCATACCGCAGCCAAACTTGGTGCCCGTTAGGCCCAGAGTATCTCGCAAAACCCAGAGCAACGGCATTTGCGGACTGACGTCCACACTTTGTGGTTTACCATTTACGGTGAAGCTGATGGCCATAAGCACCTCCGATGAGTCCCGGCAAGCGGCAGCTCGGGGACTGGAACGAGAGTCGATTTGATGCGAAGCAAACGAATTCTACCACTCCGCCACTGAATCATTTCATGCTTATGTTGGCATGGCATTCAACTTTGCCGGCCGCATCTTGCACGTCCTTTGGCGTCGCCGAACGTCACATAAGTCGGTTAGAGTTGGGACAGGAAAGCCAGCAGATCATTGGATTCCTGCGGCTATTCCTGCCTTGCACCAACCGCGGCGCTCCGCGTGACGGAAGAATGAGCGCAGAGCCTGAGCCGCAGTGGAAACCGATTCGCGATTCCAGCCGTTGTTCGCTTTGAATGCAAGGAACTCATCAACATCATCCAAAGTGGCCGACGACAAGAGCCGATGCCGATTCGCGAACCATTCAGGAACTTCGATGTCTTCCATCGATGGGATCGTATGGAGATCGGCGAGAGCCCTTGCTCGCTCGCCATGTACGCCACGAAATCGTCGAGTTCATTCGCAAAGCGTGTGCGTGGCGGAGACGGCATCTTCACTTTCCGTGAAAGCGCAGCCACCTGTTCGCAACGAAGATGAAGTAACTGGCCGACTTCGCATAGCTCCGCGTTCTGGGATTCGAGCGCTGTTCCGCGGCCCACGCTTCGGCAGCCAGCCTTATTTCTTCCAAGCTGACGTCGCGGAGTTCTTCTATCCGCAGGAATCGGATGACGGCAATCAGCTCTGGGGCCATGTTGTGAAGTGCCTTGTGGCTCGTTCCTTGCTGCCGGCAGTGCGCTAAGAACTGTTCCCGCTCTTTGAGAAGAGGCGCTTGTTGGTGACGTGACACCACCCATTTCAGTTGGAAAATGCTTTCTATCATTCACTGGGTCTCCTTGAACCCGGCCCATTGTCGGGGATTTCCAGTAGCAGCGAATCGCCGAGGCTTGCTGAGCGATGGCATCAATGAAAGAATGCTCCGTTGTGCGGACTGTAGTGCCAAGGAGAGGAATCGTGGGAGCGGCCCAAAGCGGGGCGATCTACCAGTTCAAAGTGGCTTTAATCGGCATCACTCCGCCGATCTGGCGCCGTGTTCAGGTCACTGGGGACTATACCCTGGCCCAATTCCATCGCGTCTTGCAAGTGGTCATGGGCTGGGAGAACTACCATCTCTACATGTTCCGAATTGGCAGTAAGAGGTACGGACCGCCCGATCCCGACGGTGTTGATGATTTGGGATTGGTCGACGCAAAGCGGCTACGCCTTGCCGCGGTGGTGCCGAGCGTAGGTACCACCTTCACATATGTGTACGACTACGGCGACGATTGGGAGCATGAACTGCTGCCGGAAGCAACCCTTATGCCCGAACCAGCCGTGACGTATCCGCGGTGCCTCGCCGGCGAACGGCGGTGCCCACCAGAAGATGTCGGAGGAATCGGGGGTTACGCCGACTACCTGGAAGCAATGTTTGATCCAAACCATGCGGAACATGAAGAGAGGATGATGTGGCGCGGACCATTCGATGCTGAAGAGTTTTCGGTAGAGAAGGTTAACCAGGAACTCGCCAAGAAGTTTCGCTCCAGGCCCAAAGCGGCGCCGCGCTCGATCACCTCAACGCCGAAGCTGTCGGCGAGCGCTAATCGTCTGAGCAAGACGTTTATCAGGCCGATCAGACCGCAAGGGCAGCGCATCCCGATCACGGCAGATGCCACTGTTCCTCTGGAGTTGAACCAGCGCGAACGTGACTTGATCGTTGCCCACACCTTCGCCGATGAATCGATAACCAACCGGCTGCGAGTCTTCCCGCAATCGGAGCAACGCCCCGTGTTTCACTTCACTCTCGACGAACTCGATGAACTTGTAGGCGATGTGGCGGCCGAAGCCAACCACGCCAAGAATAAGGTTCTGCAAGAACAGTTAGACCAACTGTGCGACCGCATCGAAGCCGTCTTGAGCAGGTACACCGAGGCCGACGCCTGAGCCGGCGACCTTGCCCGAATGGAAGAAGTATTGGAGTCTCCCGCCCAAGAGGATGGATCGATAGTTTAACCAGCCTTCGAATCGAGCACTACGTGCCCAAGCTGCGCAAGAACCGCATCCGCGAAGAACGAATCCACAATGAAGTTATCGTCGATGCGTATGGGCCAGAAGAACAGGCGCTCGGCTGGTACTACTACCTAGAGAACAAAATCCAGTTTCCTTTCTCGGCTCGGTGCATGGCCGCCGAAGTAGTCTCTCCGCTCCGCAAGGGGGAAACGGTCGAGGTCCGCAGCCTGGCACCGGAAGATTCCTGTGCCCACGACATGCTGGTGCTGATTCGCTGGCATGGCCGCAATGTCGCGGTGCCACTCTCCCAACTAACTGCCACCGAGGCGGACGAATCCACTGTCGAGGCGATCAATGACTGGCACTACTGGCTGGCGCAAGGCTACTGCTTCTGACTTAGGGCAGCTCCTTGAGAGTTACGCATGAGGCCAGCCCTCGAAGAATCCTATGACGAAACGTGAGCCGAAATCGCAACCCACCTGGACAGATGTCAAAGCCAAGCTGGCCGCCTTTGACCGGACCGCGCTCTTGGACTTGCTGCACCATCTATACGCCGCACACAAAGACAACCAGGCGTTCCTACACGCTCGCTTTGGCCTGGGCGAGGACGTGTTGGAGCCCTACAAGAAAACCATCGATCGCTGGCTCTGGCCTGACCCGTTTCGCAACCAGGACACGTCCGTCTCCAAAGCGAAGCAGGCCATCTCCCATTACAAAAAGGCTGTGGGCGACCCCGCGGGACTCACCGAACTGCTGGTTTTCTACTGCGAGCAAGCGGCCGGATACTGTCAGGATATCGGTTATCAAGAGGAAGGATTTTTCGACGCCCTGGTGCGCATGTTCGACCAAGCCCTCAAGTCGGCCAACACGCTACCCGCTAGCGGCCGCGACAGCCTGATCGCCCGACTTGACCGTGTGCGCCAAATCAGTCACGCCTTTGGCTACGGCGTCGGCGATGATATGGACTACCTCCTGGCCAAATACGTCAAGCATCCGTCTGAGGACCCGTGACTTCGGTGCACGGGGCCACCTGGGGGGCCACCTGGCTCATTGCACAGACTTGTCGAAGCCTTACACGGTGTCCCACTCCCCAAATACCAACGGCTCCAATTATGTGACCTGCTTCTTACAAAAAGCACCGCCATTCGCGCTATTCTGCCCTCATCTGCCCCTGCGTCACATAAACCAAGTTTCCGCCGACCATGATTCTGAACCTGGCCCGTTCGAGACCAACCCCTAGCGGGATCGAAAAATGAAAGATTCATCATTGGGCCTGCTACCGCTGTTGTTGGCAATCAGCGGTGGCGAAAGCTCTTCGCTGTGTTGACGAATGCAGCGACGCGTTGCCGATACCCCAGCAGTAAGGTCCCTCCGTAGGCGAGAATTCCTGCGGTGATCTCAAGAGCCAAGCGCAAAGGCAGTGGCTCGCGTGCCGGAATTAAGTATTTCAACAACAACACCGCTGCAGTCATGATGATGGTTGCATCCAACGCCGGGCGAAGGGCTCGGATGTATTCCCTCGTCTTCATTCCGATCGTCAGGAAGGTTTTACGGTAGAGCGGCACGGCGATGATTGGGTATGCGACTACCCAGCCCCATGCAATGCCTGCAATTCCCCACCGGCTCCCCACATAGAAGCTTGCCGGCAGAATGACGAGTGCAGCGAGATCGTTCCACATTACAAAGCGAGGATTCCCAATCGCGGTCAAGAGCTTCGGCAGCAGCGCGACGATCGACCGGAAGGCGGCGTAGACTGAAAGCACCTCAAGTGATGGAATAACACCGATCCACCTGCGACCAAGAGCCAGCGGAATAAGTTCACGTGCCACCAGTCCCAATCCGACCGTCGCGGGGAAGGTTGCGAGCGCCAGGCCTTCGGTGAGGTTACGCAAATAGCGACGCAGGGCCGCAGGATCCTCCTGGAGCTGCGCCAAATAGCTCGGGATGACGGTGGTTACCAGGCTGGTCACTTTTTCCAGTGGTACATTGGCCAAAGTCCAGGCCATGCCGTACAAGCCCAGTGCTGTTTGCCCGAGCACCCGGCCGGCGGTGAGATTGTCCAATCGCTGATAACAATTCAAAGCGATCAGTGAAACGATGACGTGTCCTCCGAACCGTAAGGGTTCGCGAATCGAAGCGATGTGCGGGATAGCATACTTTTGGGGCCGGCTTCGTAGAATGAACGCGGAACGAAAACACGTCGCTAGAAGATTCCCGAGTACCAGGGCCCAGTATTTCCATCCCAACCACGCAAATAGAAGGGTGAACACAGCAGCTACTACGGCACTGGCCCCATTGAGCAGCGACAGTGTTCGGAAGCGCATGTCCCTGGTGAGCAAGCCGGCGGAAACAGTTTGCATTCCATTGGGAATTAAGGCGATGCAAGTCACCATTAAGACTGGGGCCACGCCCGGCGTTTTGAAAAACACCGCAAAAGGTTTTGCCAAGGCGGCCGCTAGCGCGAACCCGGTGATGCCTAGAAGTAAACCAACGGTGTTGAGCTGCGCCAGCTGCTCGTCGGTAAGATCGCGGAGCGTAATAATGGCTCGACCAATGCCGAAAGTCGCCATGTATTGCAGAAATGGCAACAAAACCAACGCCATGTTGACGATGCCAAAATCGGCGGGCGTCAGCAGTCTTATGACTATTAAGAATGACAGCCAGGAGAAAATCTGGCTAACCCAATCCCCCGTCGCATTCCATGCCACGCTGCTCAGCAGCGAACGATCCATCGTCCGGTCGCGCGAGAGATCATTAGGTCCTGCAACCTTTTCCAGATCGGGACTGCTGGTTTTGGACAAGATGCCGTCTTTTGCGTTCAATCTATCCTTTCCAAACCTCCAGAAAGCTTGCCCGTTGTAATGCCAGAAAAGAAGCGATACGCGAGGCGGGCTTCTTCAACGTCCTGGGCCAGAAATACCGGGGTTGCCTGCAGGCAGCATAACTCGGAAGTACGGATCCAGAATACTCTGAAGGTAACTAAATCGGCGCATTGCGGTATTTCTCATGTGGGAGAGACATCGTTGGCAGCGGGTGGAGTCGGGTGGGTGCGATGTCTGAGGTGTGCGAGTCGCCAAGATTCCACAATCTTGCCCAGGCTCCGGTAGGTGCGTAGCTTGTGGTGAAAGCGTGCCTTGGGGTTGGAACACAAAATCCAGTTCAAAAAATTCACTACGATTTCCCGATACAGCCAGCGAGGAATCCCCAGATAGAACACGCCTTCGGCTGGCAGGCCCTCAGCGCGTGTTAGGGACCGGCCGTCATTGTAAAACCACGAAAGAAAATAGTTCTTCGTGATGCGCGAGGGGTCCACAGGGTGGTAGATAATGGCGTTCGCGCAATAGACGATCTTTTCTCCGCCACGCAAAAGTCTGAATCCAAATTCTGTGTCTTCACAAGTTATACGCTGATCGCTGGATACACCTAAATCAGGGCGGAAAGTGCCATACTTTTGAAATAGATTGCGGCGGAACCCTGAGTTGGCTCCCATCGGTGGACGATCCAGTTGCCTTGTCTCGTCGCCGAATTCAAAGTGAACAACAACCTGCTGCTCTTCCATCTCAAGCCAGCTGGGCTTTTGGTGATGCCAAACCGGAATGATCCTCCCTGCGACGGCCGCACAATTGAAATCTCGGAACGCCTTAAGCATGTTGCAGAGCCAGTCGGGATGGAGTAGTACGTCGTCATCCGTAAAGGCCAGAAGATCTCCCTGGGCGGCGGCAACTCCGGCATTCAAAGCATGGGATCTTCCCTGAGCCTTCGCAAAGACGTATCTAACGGTGAACCGCGAGGCTTTCGCGAATTCGTTGATGACCTCGCGTGTGTGATCCTTCGAATTGTTGTCAACCAGGAGGAGTTCCCAATTTAAAGCGGGCGGGACTACCAGGCTCGAAAAGGTTTCCAGGGTCTTGCGCAAACTTTCAGCTCTGTTGTATGTACAGAGGATCACGCTCAGATCCATCTAAGGTTGGCTCCGAACGCGTTTCAAGAGTCAGATCCAGTCACGATTGGCGTTTGACGGTGCCTACAGTATTACGACAGAAGACCTTCGTTTCGTTCTTACTGCGAAGCCCTGGAAGATGCCCTCGATTCTCGAAGTTCGCAATATGCTTCATGGATCACAAGCTTCTCTACCGCAGCTTGACAATAAGGACGTCCGCACGGCGATTCAGAAGCGTGCAGTTCATGGTCCCATTTGTGCATCCGAAAGCCCCGCCATTATTCGTTGTCCAAGCATAAAAGCGTCCATCTTGCGACAAGGCGCCGATCGACCACGCGGCGCTAAAGTTGTTCGAGGGATAAGAATAAGTATGCGCAAAGCGCCACGCTTTATTGGAGCCATCAGAGGAAAAACAAACAATTTCGTTCTGATAAGGCCAGGAAATCCGTGGGCTGGGCGCCACGGTGGATGTACACAGAGGGGTGTCGTCGGCGCATCCACCGTACATGGCAGGGTGGGAATCGAACGGGGCGGTACAGGAGGGCGCACCTGTTGTGTTACAGGTGCTCCTCGGGACGGTCCATAACTCGCTGTAGAGAGATGGATCCTCATAGTGCCGAGCCACATAGTACGCGCCAACCTTGCCGGGACTGTTAACCCAACGTCCGCAGCCTGCGGCCCAGTGTCCAGTCGATTGGGGGACCAAATGATTCAGCATCCTGGTACCCATTTGCCAGGCATACGCTGGTCCCGGGGAGGGAGTACTCGATAGTAGAACCTCTCGAGTAACCACCATCCAGAGACCACCCTTTAGAACGACATTATGTACCGTGAAACGATCTGAAGATGAGACTGTTCCAATCACTTTGCCGCTCGGCCAAGATGTTACGATCCCAGTGGATGTGTTCAAGTGAGAACAGGTTTTTAAGCTGGAATTATAAGCTACCACGTGGACCCCTGTGCCTTGGGTTCCCGTGGTGGAGTATGCCGCGCCGAAGGTCGTGTCCGTCGTATCCACGCCCGCTGTCGATTGCCAGATCACTTGGGCAGGAATCCCACAATTTCTAAAGTCGTAAATCAATTTGCCGGTGGGCGGTATCGTTCTGTTTGTGTAGTCGAGCAGCCGCACCTTTCCGTTGTAGAACTCATAAAAATGATTTGGATTGACGTGAGAGAAGACTCCGGGGCCGCTGACGAATATTGGGTATCGACCATATAAGGGCCCAAGCTGCCTGAAGTTTACGGGATCAAATTTAACTGGAAAGTACCGGCCGTAGGTGTCACTCACTAAAAGAATTGTCGAGTCTGAATTCCAGACGGCTTTATCGCCTGAGCCGCCAAGCCCTGTGTTGTAGCTACGATTTGGAAAATTTGGCTGCAGGGTGGCATCGGTAAAGCGCAGAACCGAATTAGTGAAATTTGGATCCTTGGCAACCGTGTTGATACCTTGCAATCCTCCGAAATTGGGCGGTGGACTGGGATAAGGAACAACCTGTGTGTCCGTTCTGGAACAATAATTCGGCGGGCCGCAGGTCGTCGTCGAAGTTGTGGTCGATGTTGTAGCGGTGGTGCTGCTTTGCACCGTCGCTGCCGAAATTGAGCTCGAGTTCAACGCCGTTTGTGGAATTTTGGAGTCTGAGGATGTGACGGTGATCGTCAGGGGTGTCTGGGCGAAATTCCCACATCTGTCCCAGGCTTGCACAGTTGGGTTGTAGATGCCTGGATCAAGTTTCACCCAGGTATCAAGACTGTTGCCACGGATTACATATGCAAGATGCTGTTGGCTGCTGGAAACCGCCATCATAGTGATGCCTTCAGAGCAAACGGTTGCGGCTGTAGCCTTGAAATGAATAGGCCCACTCAAGCTGCTCCCTTCCCTCGGCGTGCTGACGTCGACAGCAATTTGTGATTCGTCGCTTTCGCCAATGTTGCTACGCAGCGAGTCTATGCGCGTTTGCAACATGTGGTCCCAATCGCCGCTCATAACATCGCTGGGAGTGATTTTGCCCTCGGGGACGCCAACAAAGATCAGTAGTAACGGCACAAACATAGACACGTGGAGCTTCCTCATTCAACCCTCCTGCCGGATTGTCCAGAAGTGGTTCGAGACTTAGTGTGCCTTCAGCTATCGCGCTGAGCGGGGAGCACTTATTCCGGTCCATTGCGAACCGGCATCAGGTGCGCAGTGTAGGCATGAACGTACTTAGCTGCAAGTGCTGGTAGTCCGAAAACCTTTGAGTGTTCTGTTGAAATCCATGCCAGCGCACGACAGAGCGATCTGATATTCGCCAGACTGCTATGTCCGCGTTTAGCGGAGTTGGATCTTCATCGCCAGGTGGCGTGCCCAACGTCAAAATTGACCGCAGCGGCCAAAATGGAGTAGTTACAGTGCTCGGTCTCGACCACAAAGCTTTTGGACGATTGGGACCAATGAAGTCAATGACACCTGCCTGCAATGAAGGTCGCATTGGGCGTGCGATTATGGGGTTTGCTTCTGGAGCTACGGACACCAGAGCAGCTTCGAGATGCGTGACGTGGCAATTCCTCAATCAGCCGCGGATAGCATGCACACCATGGCTACCACATCCAATGTTGATGTCAGCACTGCCCTCGGACCTCAACGGAATGACGATGAGCATTCGTCACATGCCAATGCCGGACGCGGTGTTACAAACATCTATCTCGTGGCATGGCAACCGAACGCCGGCGGTTCAACGGTACAGAGCTCCTGGGAAGATGAAATTGTAGGAGTCAATTGGGGCGGGTCACAGAGAACGATTCGCTTCAATAAAACCTGGACCAGCGGATTCGGTTTGGCGGCGACAGCTCGATGTCCAATCTCACGCCAAGGCCACTACGCACTATGCGCCTCCGATTACCAGGTCTATAACTTAGACAAGGGTTTTGGCGACGGCAATAATCAGGATACCTGCGATCACAGGCACACGCCCGGCGTACGCGGCAAAAATGGTTGCCGCATTGACATATCGTGTGTGATGGAGCAAGCACTCCCAAACCGGAGGGACCGAACGGACATCCACAACCGTGCCCGACTCATGTTTTATAGTCGAGAACAGTTAGCACAGGGGCCACCACACTTAGATCCTTCGACCCGAAAAAGGGCGATCCTCAAGATGACGGTCGCCAACCCCGGATTGCTGATTCGCTGGAGAGCTTCCTCACCCTGCCCGATGTAAAATCGCCAAGGTCGCCGCTTACCGCAGTAGGAGGTCTAATGAGGTCAACTCTTCGCTCGCTATCGTTCCTTTTTCTTCCGCTTCTGACGATCCCGCTCTGGGCCGATGAAGGTCATCATCATGCCTTGACAGACGCCGAAATCGGATCCATCAACTTTCCAAACTCGTGCTCTGCAGAAGTAAAGACGGGCTTCAATCGCGCGGTCGCGTTGTTGCATTCGTTTCAATATGAGCAGTCACGCCAAATCTTTGAGACGGTGGCAAAGAAGGATACGCACTGCGCGATGGCCGAGTGGGGCGTCGCAATGTCGCACTATCATGGCCTATGGAAAAACGGCGACCTGGATGCTGGACGAGCGGCGCTTGACAAGGCCCGGAAGGTCGCAACCTCTGCAACAACCACAACAACCCGCGAGAAGGCCTTCATTGAAGCTCTTGCCGAAATTTACAAGCAGGACGGCAGCGATGCGGTTACGCATGATTTGGCATACCAACGCCAGCTGTCAAGACTTCACTCCGAAAATCCTGGCGACAGCGAAGCCGCTATCTTTTATGCCTTGTCCCTGGGCGTCAGTGCTCCGAAAACCGACAAAACCTTCGCGAACCAGCGGCAGTGCGGCGAAATTCTGGAACCCATTTTTCGACAGCAACCGCATCATCCCGGAGTGGCGCACTACCTGATTCATTGCTACGACAATCCGGTGCTGGCGAAACAGGGACTCACCGCCGCCCGTGCTTATGCCAAGATCGCCCCCGGTTCAGCGCATGCACAGCACATGCCTTCGCATATTTTCACCCGCGTGGGCTCGTGGGACGAATCGATCGAATCAAATCAGCGCTCCAAGTCGTCAGCAACGCAGGCCGAGACTACGTCAACCAACGGCGAGGCTCGGGATCAGCGCCTGCATGCCATGGATTATCTGGAGTACGCGTACTTGCAATCCGGGCTTGATAGTCAAGCCAAGAAGGTCTTGGAGGAACTGCATTCGCTTGCTCCGGTGAGCGGACTTACGCTGACGGGGAACTATGGCGCATCTGCGATTCCAGCCAGATACGCCGTCGAGCGCAGAGATTGGAAACAGGCGGCGCAACTCAACCCTGATCCCGCTGTGGTGCCGTGGGCACAGGCGCTCACATGGTCGGCCATCGGCGAGGGAGCTGCGAGGTCGGGAAATGTCGAACGGGCGAAGCAGGCGGAACAGTCGCTCGCTTCGCTTCGCGAACAAGCCAATGCGCTGAAAAACACGTACTGGTCAAATCAGATCGATGTCCAGCGCCGCGAAGTCGCTGCATGGATCGCTCACGCAGATGGCAATCACGCAGAGGCGCTTTCCAAAATCAAGGCGGCTGTAGAGCTGGAGGAAACCATGGACAAGGACGCCGTCACTCCAGGTGCAATCACTCCTGCGCGCGAGATGCTGGCAGAGTTGCTCGCCTTGCAGAATCAGTCGGCGCAGGCGCTTGCCGAGTACGAAGCGGTCCTGCAATTGGCCCCAAACCGGTTCAACGCGCTGTATGGTGCTGGTACAGCGGCAGAGTCTGCCGGCAATGCGAGCAAAGCCGCTGAGTACTACCGCGCATTGATGTCAGTGGCAAAGGGCGAGGAGCGTCCCGAACTTGTGACTGCCAGAAAGAAGCTTACGTTGGCGAGAAAATAGACTTCCGGATCTATGCTCTTCGCAACAATGCCCGCCCGCCGCGTTGCGTGATACTAGCCGGGATCAATTCCGCTGTCATTCTTTCCGCCGTCAGGTGAGCGCGGATTTGCTGGATGGCTCGATTCAAGTTAGCTTTGGGATCAAGAAAAATCAGCACCGAAGGTCCCGCTCCGCTCAGCGCCACACCCAGAATTCCTGAATTTGTCATTTTTTGCAGTACCGGGAGTAAGGGGCACGCGTACGCTCGATAAGGTTGGTGCAGGTGGTCTTCGAGTGCTAACGTCAACAGGCCCGGCCGCCCCTGAACAAACGCTGAAAGAAGAAGCATCGCGTTTTGCACGTTGCTGACCGCATCAGCCCGGGAATACTGCGCCGGAAGAACACGCCTGGCCTGTTCGGTAGGAAGTTCCTCATCCGGGACGGCCAGCAGTAGCGGCCACTTCCCCTTCGGCACAATGCTGGCGATGCTGGCCTCACTATCATTCGACATCCGCGCGACCGCCAATCCCCCCGTCCAGCAGGCGGCGGCGTTGTCCGCATGATGCTCCCTCCGGGAAGCCTCGCCGACAATTCGCGCATCGTTCCAATGCAAACGTCCGAAGTGGTCTGCAAGCGCCGTGCCTGCAAGGCGGGCAGCGGCGGAAGAACCACATCCTTTGCCAATCGGGATCTCGTTTTCGATTCGTAGCGCGAGCGGCAGGATGGGCTTGTTTTGTGAGCGCAGCACCTCACGGTAGGTCGTCAGAATCAGGTGGTTTTCGACTCGGCTGCAGGCTTCCGAATCTCGTCCGCTCGCCTCGACCGAGAAATCTCGGTCAGTGTGGGCGTGAATCTTCAGGAATAGATCGAAGGCGAGTGCGGCAGCATCGAATGCCGGACCAAGATTTGCGGAGGTGGCGGGAAGACTTAGTCTCAGCTGCTTCGGTCGTGACGGTTTTTGGCGAGCACGGCTTTTCACAAGTTTTGAGCTGTTCTTCAACTGCTACGCTGGCGCGTGATTCTCGGCTTCCAGAATGCGGATCACCGAATCTGCGCTCCCATCCACAGCAATCGGCGGGCGCTGCTGGCGCCGCAGAACCGCCGGCGTTCCCTGGCGCTCCAGCAGATCGCCCCGATGAAATTTCAGAGTGAAATCGGGATCCTTCAACAGGTGTCCAGTGAGAATCAATACTACATGGTCTTCGGGTTTCACGAAGCCTTGTTTAACCAGCTTCTTGAGTCCGGCGAGGGTAACGGCGGATGCGGGCTCGCAGCCTACGCCGTCCGCTCCGATCTCCGCCTTGGCCAGCGCAATTTCGTCTTCGCTCACCTGCTCGACCGCGCCGCCAGTAGCCTGTAGCACCCGCGCGGCCTTTTTCCACGAAGCCGGGCTTCCAATCCGAATGGCGGTTGCCAGCGTATCTGCTTCAACCGAAACCAGGCTGCGACCGCCAGTCTCCCGCATGGTGCGTA
>Ga0075424_100000675_pt1 | contig 27487 bp, 36 predicted proteins | sample SoiMethybrSBSTD3_FD_75301 | JGI IMG/M metagenome (GOLD analysis project Ga0075424, IMG submission 75301) | Bulk soil microbial communities from a Populus tree surrounding site in Tennessee, USA - Soil MetaG P. TD hybrid SBSTD3 | ecosystem: Environmental > Terrestrial > Soil > Tree plantation... | reverse complement strand
CGGCGAACGAGGAGGACCGCCAGGGACAACGCCGCGACCCCGATCGCTGCGGGCAGCACCGGCGGAAACACGCTCTTGTCGTTGCGGTCGACGGCGACCACCACCGTCCAGATCAGGAACACGGCGCCGAGCACCGCCGCGACCAGCGACAGCCGTCGTGAGGCGGCGCCGGCTCGTTCCAGCAGATCGCCCTGCGTGCGAAGCGTCAGGTAGGTGGCGCCGTGGAACGCGAAGATGGCAACCACCGCGACGCCTGCCAGGACGGTGTAGGCGGTAAACAGGTCCCAGAACGTTCCATCGAAGTCGCCATGTGAGTTGATCGGTGTGCCGTACAGGAGGTTCGCGAGCCCGACGCCCCAGATCAGCGAGGCGCCGAGGCTCCCGACCGCGTTCGCCCACAGCCACACTCGCCGCCATCGCGGGCTCGTGCTCTTGGTCCTCCATTCGAACGAGATCACGCGGATGATCAGGAAGAAGAGCACCGCCAGAAGCGCGATGTAGAGGCCCGAGAACATCGTCGCGTACCAGGCCGGGAACGCCGCGAACGTCGCGCCGCCCGCCGTCACAAGCCACACCTCGTTGCCGTCCCAGACCGGCCCGATCGACGCGAACATCGCGTCCCGCTGATCGTCATCGCGCGGCAGGAACGGCAGCAGCATGCCCACGCCGAAGTCGAATCCCTCCAGCAGGAAGTAGCCCGACCAGAGCACGGCGATCAACACGAACCAGAGGTTCTGGAGATCCATCAGTAACCGACCGCCGCCGCCGGAGAGGTCTCGCCCGGCTCGCCGGCCGGTCTCGAGGGATCACGGCCCGCATAGCGCCGCATCAGCCAGATATCCAGCACTCCCAGGATGACGTAGAGGCTGACGAACACCGCGAGGCTGATCACGAGCCAGGTCGTTCCCACCGCCGGCGAGTTCGCGCTGGAGGTCTTGAGCAGCCCCTGCACGATCCAGGGCTGGCGCCCGAGCTCGGTCAGGAGCCAGCCGAAGGTCGTGGCCACGAACGGCACGAAGCTCGTCACCACGCCGATCCAGAGGAACCATTTCAACCGCTCCAGCCGCCGCTTCCAGAACAGGAAGGCGCCGACCAGTGAGACGAGGGCCACGATCGAGCCCGCGTACGCCATCCCGCGCATGCTCCAGTAGATCGCCTCGACCGGCGGCAGGTAGCTGCCCCTCCCGTACTGCCGCTCGTACTGGTTGTTCAGCTCGGTCAGCCCCGTCACCTTGCCCTTGAACGAACCGGTCGAGAGGTACGAGAGCAGCCCCGGGATCTCGATCGAAAAGGTCGGCGTCTGGTCGCTCTCGCTGAAGCCGCCCACCTGGAACAGCGAGAACGCGCACTTCTGGCAGTCCTTCCACTGGGCCTCGGCCGCCGAGATCTTCATCGGCTGCAGCTCGGTGACGAGGATTCCGAAGTGGCTGCCAAACCACATGTTGAAGCACGACACCGGCACCAGCACGATCAGAGCCACCTTCGCCGCGCCCCTGAACAGCTCCACGTTGCGGCCGCGGGCGAAGTGCCAGCAGCAGACCCCGAACACGACCGCCGCGCCGCAGGTGAGGCCGGCCAGGATCGTGTGGACGAACGCGTAGATCGCCCAGCGGCTCGAGAGCAGTGCCGACACGCTGGTCAGCACCGCCTGGCCGTTCTCGATCTTGTAGCCGACCGGATCCTGCATGAACGAGTTCGCGACCAGGATGAAGTAGGCCGACAGCCACGTGCCGGCCACCGCGATCCACAGCGTGGCGAGATGCAGGCGCGGCGAGAGCCGGTCCCAGCCGAAGATCCACAGACCCAGGAACGTCGACTCCAAAAAGAACGCCGCCAGGCCCTCGATCGCGAGCGGCGCGCCGAACACGTTGCCGACGAACTTCGAGTAGACCGACCAGTTCATGCCGAACTGGAACTCCTGGACGAGACCGGTCGCGACGCCGATTGCGAAGTTGATCAGAAACAGCGTGCCGAAGAAGTGCGTGAGCCGAAGCCACGACTCGTCACCCGTCCGCCGCCACAGCGTCTGGAAGACCGCCACAATCGGTCCCAGTCCCAGCGTCAGCGGTACGAACAGGAAGTGATAGAGGCTGGTCGTCGCAAACTGGGCTCGCGCCAGATCGACGGTCGTGGCAGAGACGAGGATCACGAGCGCAGGGTCGAACACGGGCCCAAGCGCCGCATCATCCAGACCGCACGAAACCCTCGCGCACGGGCGGATACCATCTGCCGATGCTGCGACTTCACTACATCCCCGGCACCGCCGCGATCGCACCGCACGCAGCGCTGGCCGAGGTCGGAGCCGATTACGCGTTGGTCCTGGTCGAAGAGGACGACCGCGGGCAGCGACCCTCGGCGTACCTTTCGCTCAACCCGTGGGGGCAGGTGCCGACCCTGGAGGACGGCGATCTCGTCCTGACCGAGGCGGTGGCGATCATGCTACACATCGCTGATCGCTTCCCCGAGGCCGGCCTCGGTGCCCCTGTTGGAACGCGGGCCCGCTCGGAGCTCTACCGGTGGCTCTCATACCTCTCCTACGCCGTGCAGACGACGTACATGCACTGGTTCTACCCCGAGCGGTTCACGACCGACCCCGACGGGGCGGCGGCGATCCGGGACCGCGCGTCCGCCACGTTGCGCCGGCACATCGACTGGATCGACGGCGAGCTCGCCACACGCCCGTGGCTCGTCGACGGGACGCTGACCGGCGCTGACCTGTATCTCTTCATGCTCACGCGGTGGGGCCGCTTTCAAGAGCCGCCGGCATGGGATTCGCCGAACCTGGGCGAGCACTTCGACCGCGTGCTGCAACGCCCGGGCGTCCAGCGGATGATGGCTGAGCAGGGACTCGAGTAGCTCCCCATATGCAAGAAGAGGGATCGGCCTGGTCGGGCCGATCCCTCGTATCGGGGCGCCGAGATTCGAACTCGGGACCTCACCGACCCGAACGGTGCGCGCTACCAGGCTGCGCCACGCCCCGCGACAGCGCCGGATTATCGCACAGGTGCGTCCGGCGACCCGCCGGCATCACGCCTGGCGCAGTAGGCATCGAACGCCATCAACGTGCGCAGCCAGCGGCCCAGCGCCTCGACCTCGATGTCGTACAACAGCCGGTCGAGCTCGAAGATCCTGACCGCCCGATCGATGCTTGCCTGAATGCGAGCGCGGAGGCCGCCACGCGCCGCGCCGTTGAAGGAACCTCGGGTGACGCGGCGCGTGGCTGGCGAGGGCACGTGCCCGTCCAACCGCTGCTCCAGCGACACGATGCCCCTCATGCGCGCCACACTGCACCACTCTCCCTGAGTTGACAAGGGGGTGGGCGGCAAAACCACCCACCCCACCCTACTCGAAGGCTTTCCGCAGCCGCCACAGCGTAGACTCACGCGCGTGATCACGTGCCCTCGATGCGCCTTTGAAAACCCGGAGCAGTCGCGCTTCTGCAACGCGTGCGGTGCCTCCGTGGCCGAGAGCGAGCCCGCCCGCGAGGTTCGAAAGACCGTCACCGTGCTGTTCTGCGACGTGGTCGGATCGACCCAGCTGGGCGAGCGGTTCGACCCCGAGATCCTGCGCGACCTGATGGCGCGCTTCTACGCCGCCATTCGTGAGCCGGTGGAGCGCCACGGCGGCACGGTCGAGAAGGTGATCGGCGACGCCCTGGTCGCGGTGTTCGGGATCCCGACCGTGCACGAGGACGACGCGCTGCGGGCCCTGCGTGCCGCCCTCGAGATGCGAGACGCCGTTGCCGGCATGGGCGAGATCCAGGCCCGGATTGGCGTCAACACCGGCGACGTGCTGGCCACTGGTGCAACCCGGGGCGATTCGCTGGTGGTGGGTGACGCCGTCAACGTCGCCGCGCGGCTGGAGCAGGCCGCCGCGCCCGGCACGGTGCTGGTGGGAGAGGCCACCTGGGCGCTGGTGGCCCATGCCGCGCACGGTCACCAGGTGGAACCGCTGGCCGCGAAGGGAAAGAGCGAGCCGCTGGCCGCCTGGGTGCTCGAGAGCGTCGACCCGCTGGCGCCGGGCCACCGCCGCCGCCTCGACCTGCCCATGGTCGGGCGTGCGACCGAGCTCGGGCTCGTGCGTCTGACGGCCGACCGCACGGCCCAGCTGCGGCGCCCGCACCTCGTGACGATGCTGGGGCAGCCCGGCATCGGCAAGTCGCGCCTGGTCTCGGAGCTGCAGCACGCCGAGGAGGCAACCACGCTGGCAGGGCACTGCCGGGCAACCGCGTCCGCCTCGCCTCTGGAGCCGCTGCTGGAAGCCGCCCGGGCGGCCATCCCGGACGGGCGTTTCACCGAGCCGGCGGTGGCTGCACTGATGCCGGGCGATCCCGAAGTCGCCTCGGTCACCGCCTGCCTGGCCGACGCCGACAACGCCGGAGCGGTCGACCTGTCGTGGGCGGCGTCGCGCCTGGTGGGAGCGATGGCAGACACGGGCATGGTCGTGATCCTGTTCGAGGACGTGCACTGGGCCGAAGATGCTCTGCTCGACGCGATCGAGCACCTCGCCGACCGTCGCAGGCGGCGGTCGCTGCTGGTGGTCTGCACTGCCCGGCCCGAGTTCGTCGAGCGTCGCACCGGGTGGGGCGCCGGTGCAAACACGCTGTCGTTCGCGCTGGAACGCCTGAACGACGCCGAAACGCGCCACCTCCTGCTCCGCGCCAGCCCGGGCCTGCCGGCCGACCACGCCGATCGCGTGGTCGCCGCCGCGGAGGGGAATCCGCTGTTTGCCGAGCACCTGGCCGCGCTGATCGCCGACCATGACCCCTCCGTCGGACTGCCTCGATCGATCCAGGTGCTCCTGAGCGCGCGACTGGAGGCGCTGCCCGAGCCCGAACGGGAGGTGGTCAGCGTTGCCGCCGTGGCCGGGCGCGAGTTCCCGGTGGCGGCCGTCGAGGCGCTGACCGGCAGGGATGTTCAGGCCGAGCTGGGCCGCCTGGCTCAGCACGAGCTGGTCGTGCGAACCGGGCGGCACGGTCGCCGGCAGTTCGCCCATACCCTGCTGCAGGAGGCCGCGTACGGCCTGATCCCGAAGCAGCGGCGGGCGGAGCTGCACACGCAGATGGCGGGCTGGCTGGACGATCAGCAAGCGTCCGACGCGGCGGTCGGCGATCACCTGGATCGTGCCTACCGGCTGCGAGCTGAGCTGGGACTGGCCGACGAAACGACCGCGGCGATCCGCGAGCAGGCCGGGACGCGGCTCGCGACGGCGGGCCGGCGCGCGGATGCGATGGGGGAGCCCGCGCGCGCCAGCCTGCTGCTGGAGCGCGCGCTGGAACTGCTCCCGGACCGTAGCCCGGTGCGGGCAGCGGCCATGGTCGAGCTGGCGGCGGCCGGCTGGAACCTTCTGCCCGGCTCCGAGCGCAGGCGCCTGTTGGACGAGGGAGCCAACCGGGCAGCCCAGCTCGGCATGCGCGCCCTCGAGCTGCGCGCGCGCGTGTTGCGGCTGGGCACTTCAGAGGGGCCTTACGACGACCGCCGGGCGCTCGACGAGACCAACGCCGCGCTCCACGAACTTGAGACGCTCGGCGACCAGCGCGCCCTGGCCGCGGCCCTCTGCACCCGAGCGGAGAGCGAATGCAACCTGGGCCAGGCTGCCGACGGGCTGGCGTCGGCGCGCCGCGCGCTGGACGCGCTGCGCAGCTCGGGCGACGACGCCGTCTGGGCGCTCGCGATCCTGGGGGACACGCTGATCGACTCACCGGTGCCGGTACCTGAGGCCGAGGACGTCCTGAGCGAGCTGATGGACGAGTTCGGGGTGCGACCGACCTTCCGGTTCGAGCTGTTGCGATGGCAGGCTGCGCTCGCCCAGCTGGGCGGCGACGACAACCGGGCATGGCGACTGCTCGACACCGCCCGCGGCCTCGACCGAGACCTGGGGCGCCGCACCGGGCTGTATCTGACCCGCACCGAGGCCTTGATGCTGCGGCGCGCGGGGCGGCACGAGGAGCTCCGGGGCATACTCCTGCCGTACATCGCAGAGTTGGAGCGGCTCGAGCGTCCCGAGGCGCCCGTGGCACGCAGCGCGCTGGTGGAGCTGGAGGTGCGGCTGGAGAACCTGGATGCCGCCCGCGCGGCGGCGGCCGGGCTCGAGGACGCCGACGGGTACGAGCCGTTGACCCGCTCCCGGATGGCGCTGGCCGAGCTGCACCTGTTCGACGGCCGGCCCGAGCGGGCCCTCGCCTGCGCGCGGGACGCGGCGAGCGTCGCCGCCAGCGGCGACTGGCTGCTGCTGAACGCCGACGCGCGGCTCACGCTCGGCCGGGTGCTCACCGCTGCCGGCGATCCAGCTGCGGGCGAGCAGGCTCGCTCCGCGGCCGAGCTGTACGCGGCCAAGGGCTACGCGGCGGGAGTGGCGGAGGCCGAGTCGTTGCTGCGCTGATCGACCTGGCCCGCGGCGGGTATGCTCGTCGGCCGATGGCCGAACGCGACCAGATCGTGAGCTTCCTGAACGAGCTGCTGGACATCGGCGCCTACCCCGATGGGATGCCGGTCGGGATGCAGGTGCCGGGAACGGCCCAGGTGCGCCGCGTCGCGACCGGCGTCAGCGCATCGCTGGAGCTGTTCCAGCGCGCCGCGCAAGAGGGGGCGGACATGCTGATCGTCCACCACGGCATGTTCTTCGGCTCCGGGCCACGGCCGCCGCTGAGCGAGCAGGACCGCGATCGGCTGAAGACGCTGTTCGACCACGACATCACGCTGGCCGGGTACCACCTGGCGCTGGACGCGCACCCGCAGGTCGGCAACAACGCGATCATCTGCGACCGGCTGGGCGTGGCCGAACGGGAGCCCTTCGGTGTGCACGGCCCCCACACGCTCGGCTTCGCCGGCGCGCTCGACCGGCCGCTCTCGATTGCGCAGCTGGTCGAACGCGTCGAGCAGCAGATCGGGCCCGGCCCGCTGGTGCTGGGGCGCGGCCCGGACAGCATCGAGAGGGTCGCGGTCATCAGCGGCGGGGCATCGCAGTACGTCGCGGCGGCCGCCGCGGCCGGCGCACAGTGCTTCATCACGGGCGAGCCCAACGAGCAGGCGAAGTGGGCCGCCGACGAGGCCGGCATCCACTGCGTCGCCGCCGGCCACTACGCGACGGAGGTGTTCGGCGTGCAGGCGCTGGGGGCGCTTGTGGCCGAGCGATTCTCCGTCGAACACGGCTTCATCGACATCCCCAACCCCGTCTGAGCGATTGACGCCGTCCAGGCGCCAGGCTACGATCCTCACATGGATACGCGATCGGAGCAGGCCTGAGTTGCCGGCGATCAGCGAGAACCGAGGGGTGACCTGACACCCACCGAGCGAGCCGCGCTTGGTGGGTTTTTTGTTGCCCTGATCACCTACGACAGGGAGTAGGACATATGGCGAATCATCTGACGCCGGAGGAGCTCTCCAAAGAGTTTGACCTGAAGCGCGAAGAGGTGATCCGGCTCTGCCACGAGCAGTCAGTCCCGATCTACCACGGCAAGATTGACAAGAGCCTCTTTGCAGCTGTTAAGGAAGTCAGCGCCCTCCAGGCTCAGTAGGTGACCCCACTGGGGCCTCGGCGGGCGCTGCTGCCCGCCGAGGCCCCACGTATGCTCGAAGCCTTGACCCGCCGCCTGATCGCCACCGTTCTGATGCTGCTGTTCGCCTGGCCGGCGGCGGCGTCTGCGTCGGTCAAGAGCGACGTGTCCGCGATCGTCGCCTCCTCCGGATTCGGCGGCCCCACCACCAGCATCGCCATCTGGGACAGCACCGCCCACCGCTCGATCTTCCGCCTGCACGAGCGCACGGAGCTGAAGCCGGCGTCCAACATGAAGCTGACCACCTCCGCCGCGGCCCTGGCCGATCTGGGCGTAACCGCACGTCTCTCAACTCGGGTGTACCGCACCGGCGTGCTGTCGGGCGACAAGCTCACCGGCAGCCTGTGGCTGGTCGGAGGCGGCGACCCGTCGCTCTCCACCGACATCTTCGCCAGGCGCGCATTCGGCGGCGCCGCGGGCCACCTCTCAGATCTGGCGGCGGCAGTGCGCGCGGCCGGCATCCGGCGGGTCACCGGCCGCGTCAACGGCGACGCCACCATGTTCGACAGCAAGCGCACGGGGCCGTACTGGAAGCCCTCCTACTGGCGGGACTGCCCGCCCATATCGGCGCTGTCGGTCAACAAGAGCCTGATCTCGTACTTCGAGCCCGAGAGCTACAAGCACCCCGTACTGCGCGCGGCAACAGCCTTCCGGGGCGCGCTGAACGTGCGCGGCGTGAAGGTGGGACACGACCCGCGCACGGGGCCGCTGCCGGCCGGCGCGACGCTCGTGGCCACCGAGCCGTCTCCCCGGATCTCACGGCTGGTGCTGCTGATGAACCGCGCCTCGGACAACTACTTCGCCGAGGTGCTGAACAAGCGCGTTGCTGTGGCCGTCGGCATGGCCGGCACGATGGCCAACGGCCGCCGCGAGACGCGGCGCTACCTGAACTCGCTCGGCGTGAACATGCGCGGGGCGAAGCTCTACGACGGCTCCGGCCTGTCGCCGCGCGACCGCCTCTCGGCGCACCAGATCCTCGCGCTCCTGAACAAGGTCAGCAACCAGGGCTATGGCAAGACGCTGCGAGCGTCGCTGCCGCTGGCCGGGGTCAACGGCACCCTCAGCAACCGCATGCGGTCCGGCCCGGCCCACCGAAACGCGCAGGCCAAGACCGGCACGCTGGACGACGCGTCCGCTCTGTCCGGCTACGTGCACAGCCGCAACGGCCACCAGATCGTGTTCTCGATCCTGATCAACCACCGGCGGCTGAACATCCTGGCCGCGCACAAGCTGCAGGACCGGATCGTGCAGGCGCTGGCAGGCAGCCGGCCGCGGGGCTGAGCGGACTCAGCCGGGCAGCTCCGCCTCGAGCTCTTCCAACGAGACGACCGCCACTCCCAGCTGCTCGGCCTTCGCCAGTTTCGAGCCGCCGCCCTCGCCGGCCACCAGGTAGTCCGTCTTCTTCGAGACCGAGTCGGTCACCTTCGCCCCCAGCCCCTCCAGGTGCTCACGGATAGAGTCGCGCGAATACCCCTCGATCGAGCCCGTCACCACGACCACCTTCCCGGTCAGCGGGCCGTCGGGCGCGCGCTCACGGCGGGGCCCGCTCAGCCGCACGCCGGACCTGCGCAGCCCCTCCACCACCTCGGCGTGCTCCTCGTCCAGGAACCAGCTCGACACCGCCTCGGCGATCACCGGGCCCACTCCCGCGGTGGCGGCGATCTGCTCCGGCGCGGCATGCGCGAGCTGCTCGACCGAGCCGAACTCGTCGGCAAGTAGCTGCGCGTTCACGTACCCGACGTGCGGGATGCCGAGTGCGAACAGCACGTTTCCGAACGGCCTGCTCTTTGAGCGCTCGATCGACGCGATCACGTTCTCGGCCGACCGCTCCTGGAATCCCTCGAGCGGCAGCAGGTCGTCGACGGTGAGCGCGTACAGGTCATGCGGTCGCGTGATCAGCCCCAGCTCCAGCAGACGCGCGACCAGCTTCTCGCCGACCCCGTCGATGTCCATCGCGCCGCGGCTGACGAAGTGCTTCAGCCACTGCAGCCCCTTGGCGGGGCAGGCCCGGTTGGGGCAGCGGTGCATGACCTCACCCGGCACCTTCACCACCGGCGTGCCGCAGGCTGGGCAGTTCGCCGGCATCCTCCAGGGTCGGTGCCGCTTTCGCTTGTCGCCCTCGACCAGGTGCGGGCCGACCACCTGCGGGATCACGTCGCCGGCCCGCTGCACGATCACGGTGTCACCCTCGCGGATGTCCTTGCGGTTGATGTCCTCCTCGTTGTGGAGGGTGGCCATCGAGACGGTGACGCCGCCCACCACCACCGGCTCCATCACGGCGTAGGGGTTGAGCGCGCCGGTGCGACCCACGTTCACGCCGATTCGCAGCAGCTCCGTCAGCACCGTGGTGGGAGCGAACTTGAAGGCGATCGCCCAGCGCGGGTCGCGGTTGACCGACCCCAGGTCGCGCTGCTGGGCGTAGCTCGAGACCTTGACCACACAGCCGTCGATGTCGTAGTCGATGTCCTTGCGCCGTGCCTCCCACGCCCGGCAGGCCTCGAGCGCCGACTCCACCGAGTCGTGCAGTTCGACGCGCTCGCTGGTTCGGAAGCCCTGCTCCCGCAGCCACGCCAGCGCCTGCCAGTGCGACTCCAGCGGCAGCCCGTCGTGCGCGCCGATCTGGTAGGTGAAGATGGACAGCGGCCGCGACGCGGTGACCGCCGGGTCCTGCTGGCGCAGGGAGCCCGCCGCGGAGTTGCGAGGGTTCATGAACGTGGGCAAGCCGGCCTCGGCCCGCTCCGCGTTGACCCGCTCGAATCCGGCCAGCGGCAGGTACACCTCGCCCCGCACCTCCACCATCCGCTGCTCGGGGATGCGCAGCGGGATCGAGCGGATCGTCCGCAAATTGGCGGTCACGTCCTCGCCGTGCACGCCGTCGCCGCGGGTCGCGCCGCGCACCAGCACGCCGCCCTCGTAGACCAGCGACACGGCCAGGCCGTCGATCTTGGGCTCGCTCACGAGCTGGAACGGCTCGCCCTCGCCCAGCCGGCGCACCATCCGCTCGCCCCAGGCTAGGAACTCCTGCTCGTTCTTGGCGTTGGCCAGCGACAGCATCGGCTGCGGGTGGGCGACGGTCGCGAACTGCGTTGACGGCGGCGCCCCCACCCGCTGGGTGGGCGAGTCCGGCGTGACCAGCTCCGGGTGCTCGGCCTCCAGCTGCAGCAGCTCCCGCAGCAGGGCGTCGTACTCGGCGTCGTCGATCGACGGCTGATCGAGCACGTGGTAGCGGTGGTTGGCCTCGTTGATGCGGTCGCGCAGCTCGGCCGCCCGCCCCTCGTCGCTCATGCCGCCACCTCGCCCGGCGACTCGAACACGAGGTCGGGCAGCTCGGCCAGCAGCTGCTCGCGCGGGAAGATGTCGCCCCACATGGCCGCGGCGGCCGTAACGCCGGCGCCGTGCGCAGCACGAAGGTCGAACGGCGAATCGCCCACGTACACGGCCGCGCCCGGCTCGGCGCTGAGCTCGCGCAGCGCGAACAGCAGCGGAGCCGGGTCGGGCTTGTGGGCCGCGGTGTCCTCCTTGGCGACGATCACGTCGAACAGCGACCGCTCCAACCCCAGGCAGTCGATCCCGAGCTCGAGCGTCGAGCGGATCTTGGCCGTGACGATGCCCAGCCGCGCCCCGGCAGCGTGCAGGCGCCGCAGCATCTCGGGGACGCCGTCGAACCCGGTCAGCAGCTCGGCATGGGCCGCCTGGTTGTGCGCGACGTACACCGCGAACAGCTCGTCCGCGCGCTCACCCGCCAGGTTCCGCGCCTGCTGCTCGAGCGTCAGGCCGATCCCGGCCCGCAGCACGTCGTCGTTCGGCACCGCGCCCAGCACGCGCTGCGCGGCGTACCGGAACGAGGCCAGGATCAGCGCCTCGGAGTCGGCCAGCGTCCCGTCGAAGTCGAAAAGCCACACAGAATGCTCGGACATGTGACGGCATCGTAAATCCGATGGTCCGATGCCCGCGTAACGCCCCGTATGACCCACCTACGACTCACTCGCACCGCTCTGATCCTGGCGCTGGTCGGAGCCGTCACGCTTGCAGCAAGCGCCTGTGGCAGCAGCAGCGGCGCCGGCAGCTCGGCCACCACCGTCACGGAGGCGGCCGGTGGCGGCGGGGGCGCCGCGTCCGGCAAGACGATCGACGTCACGCTGAAGGACTTCTCGATCGCCGTCGCCTCGACCGGCAGCCTCGCTCCCGGCACCTACACCTTCCACGTCACCAACAACGGCCCTTCCTCGCACAACCTGACCATCAACGGCCCGGGCGTGTCCGACAAGGCCACTCCGACCTTCGCCGCGGGCGGCAGCATGGATCTCACGGCCACCCTCGAGAACGGCAGCTACGAGCTGTTCTGCTCGGTCCCCGGCCACAAGCAGCTGGGCATGGACACTCACCTCACCGTGGGCAGCGGCGGCGCCGCGGCCGGTGGCGGATCCACGAACGGCGGCGGTTCCACGAAGAGCGGCAGCACTGCGAGCGGCGGCGGCTGGGCCTGATCCGCTGCGGCCGCTTCCGGCGCCGCTGATCTGGGGGTTCGCCGTCTGTTCGGTCGGCGGACCGCTCGCGCTGCTCGTGGTCGTGCTGCCCGATGCCATCGGCGGCCGTGCGCTGGACTCGGCCGGGTTGGTGCTGCTGGCGGGATCGGCGCTGTTCGCGGCGCCGCTTCTGATCTGGTGGCGCTTCTCCGAGCAGATCGCCTCATCCGGCGGCCTCTACGCATTCACCGAGGCCGCGATCGGTCGTCGCGGAGCGATGGTTCAGGGTGGACTGTGGGTGATCAGCTACGTGCTCTACGTGTCCTACACCGTCACCCAGGTGGTGTACGACCTGCTGCCGGTGCCGTTCCCCGGCGTTCGCGGCCACCAGGGCGCGATCGAGGTGCTGCTGCCGGCGGCGCTGGTGCTGGCGATCGTGGCAGCCGAGCGCGCGCTGCTGTGGGCGATGGCGGCGCTGGCCGTCGCGCAGGTCGCGCTCGTGATCGCGCTGGGCGTCTCGATGCTCGGCCACACCGTGCCCTCGGGCTCGTTCCGGGTCGGCCAGCACCCGGGTGCCGTGGGCCGCGGCATCGCGAACACCTCGCTGCTGTTCCTGTGCGGCGGCCTGCCGCTGTTCCTGGGCGGCGAGGTGGCCGGCGGCGGACGCTCGCTGCGGCGCGTGATCGCGACCACCATCGCCGGCGTGGGTGCGCTACTCGTCGTCACCGGCTTTCCTCTAGCCGCGTACGCCGACAGCAGCATCGCGGGCCTGGAGATGCCGGGCTACGTGATCGCGCTGATCACCTCGGGGCACACACTGGCGGTGTGGGTGGGAGCCGGCGCGGTCGCTTCGGTGCTGGGCCTGGTGGTGGTCGAGTTCCTGGCCCTGACGAGGTTGTTGCACACCGTCACCGGCGCCACGATACGGCGCATCGGCGTAATCGTGGGAGCGGTTGCGATCCTGGCGGACGTCGCCAGCGTGCCCGACCCGGATGGCGTCTACGACCGCATGATCACGCCCAGCCTGGTCGCGCTCTACCTGTCGCAGCTGCTCGTGTTCGCGGGATACGGCCGGTACGTTCACAGGCGCGGACGGCTGCGTCCGCTCGACCTGACGGTCGTCCTGGTCTCGTGCGCGCTGATGGTGTTCGGCCTTGAGGTCGCGATCAGCCAGCAGACGCTGATCTGACTGGTACCGTGGGCGCGTGACCGCGCCCCGCACGCTGCTCCTGATCCGACACGGCGAGACGGTCTGGAACGCGGAGCGGCGGTTCGCTACACACAGCGACCTACCGCTCAGCGAGGTCGGCTTGGAGCAGGCCGGCGCCGCGGCGGCCGCGCTCGCAGCCACCGGGATCGATCGCGTCTACAGCTCGCCGCTGCAGCGGGCCCGCGTGACGGCCGAGATGATCGCCGCGCACCAGCCGCGCCGGCCGGCGGTGGTCGCCGACGACCGGCTGGCCGAGATCGACGCCGGGCCGTTCGAGGGCATGACCGAGGACCAGCTGCGGTCGGGGCCGATGGCCGACGGCTACGCCCGCTGGCACACCAACGTCGATCCCGAGTTCCCCGAGGGCGCGGAGACGTTCGACGCCGCTCTGGCGCGGGCGTCAGCGTTCCTGGATGAGCACGCCAGCGAGACCGGCACCACGCTGGTGGTCAGCCATGGCTCGCTGACACGGCTGATCGTGTCCAGCTACTTCCTGGGCGGACCGCCTCCGCTGCACCGGCACCTGTGGCTGGACAACTGCCGGATGGCGGTGGTCGAGTGGCGCGGCGGCCTGCCCAAGATCACCGGCTTCAACGTGGCGACGCCCTAAAGCGACCAGCGGCCCAGCGCCTCGATGCCCAGGGTGCTGGTCAGGTCGAGGTGGATCGGCGTGATCGCGATCTTGCCCTCGGCGATCGCCCGGAAGTCGGTGCCGGGCTCGTCGTGGTAGGACGGCTCGTCTCCGTAGATGCGGTAGCGGCGGTGCCCGGCCGCGTCGGCCTCCTGCTCCAGCGTGTCCGCGTAGATGCGCTTGCCCAGCCTGCCCACCGCCACCCCGTGCGGCTGCGACGGCACGTTCACGTTCAGCACCGTACCCGCCGGTAACCCGTGCTCGATCACGCGGCCCACCAGCTCGCCCAGAAAGTCCGCCGCCGGCCCGAAGTCGTAGTCCTCGTGCCGCCGGAAATCGGAGCCCGATGCGGTGGGCGCGCCCTGGGAGATCGCGATGCCCTGGATGCCCAGCAGGATGCCCTCGAAGGCAGCCGCCACCGTGCCCGAGTAGGTGACATCGTCGCCCAGGTTGTAGCCGTAGTTGATACCCGACACGATCAAGTCGGGCCGCTCGCCGACCAGCCCCAGCTCGCCGAAGCGGACGCAGTCGACCGGCGTGCCGTCGGTCGCAAAGCCGGTGCTGCCGTCGCGCAGCTCGACCTCGGCCACGGTCAGCGGGCGGTCGATGGTGATGCTGCGCGCGGAACCGCTGCGATTGGAGTCGGGAGCGATCACTGAGACGCTGCCATGCCGCTCCAGCGCCTGTTTGGCCTCGAACAGGCCGCGCGAGGTGATGCCGTCATCGTTGGTGAGCAGGATGTGCAGCGTTCAGCCCGGCCTTCGCGCACGGATCGCTACCCGGCGCGGGTAGTCGTCATCGCCGTGCTCCTCAAACCGCTCCAGGACAAGCGGCGCATCGAGGAACGCCTGCATCAGCCTCCCCAGCGGGAGGTGCACACCGGTCACTTTCGCCCAGAGCCCGTCAGGTGAGATGCCCGGCCCCTCCGTATAGCGGCCGCTCTTGCCGTAGCCGGCGTGGAGCGTCGGCACCGCCTGGTGCCTCTGCACGGAGTGCGGCCCAACGAAGCACGGGTGCAGGCCCACGTACACGAGTACGCCTTCCGGCCGGAGCACACGGGCCGCCTCGCGCACAACCGCGGAGAAGTCGTCGACGTCGGTGTGCGAGAACATCGACACGACGGCGTCGAAGCGCGCATCGTCGAAGGGCAGGCGCGCGGCGTCCCCCTGCACCAACTCGACCTGCAGACCCGCGGCCCGCTGCTGAGCGATGCGGAGCTGATCGAGCGAGATGTCAACGCCGGTGACCTGCCAGCCGAGCGCACACAGCGCCTCCAGATGGGTACCGGTACCGCAGCAGAGATCAAGGCAACGCCCGGTCCCCGCGCCCAGCAGCTGCTTCAGGGTCTCGTCGCCCGCTGCGCCGAACGGTGCCGCCAGATGCTCGTCGTACCAACGCGCGAACCCGTCGTAGCGGGCTGATGGCGGCGACGGGTCGGCTCCTCCCAGGCCCATGCCCGGATGCTACCGGCCACACGACGGTCAACCGTAGTCGACGCCGACCAGGGTCAGCCCCTGCGGCGGCGCCGTGCGGCCGGCATCGCTGCGGGGACGGCCCTCGAGCAGCCGACGGAAGCGCTCCGCGTCCGGGTCCTCCAGCATCGTCCCCACCAGCACCCGCACCATGTGGCGCAGGAACGCATCGGCGGTGATCCGGAACTCGTACCGCCCGTCCGCGTGCGTCCAGGCGGCGGCCAGCACCGTTCGCTCGAAGAACACGTGCTTCGTCTCGGTGGGCGTGAAGGCGCGGAAGTCGTGGCGGCCCACGATTGCCTCGGCGCAGGCCGCCAGCGCAGCGTCGTCCATCCTGCGCACCCGGTGCAGCTGGAACCGGGCCAGGAACGGGTCGGCCGCGGGCGCGGTCTCGATCCGGTACACGTAGCTGCGCGAGATCGCGTCCGCGCGCGCGTCGAAGCCGTCCGGCGCCTGCATCAGGTCGCGCACGGCGATGTCGGCCGGAAGCCGGCTGTTCACCGCGCGCTCATGCAGCATCCGGGAGGCGTCGAACGAGACAACGTTCGCGGCCGCGTGCACGCCCGCGTCGGTGCGGCCGGCCACGCGCAGCTCGGCGCCGCCCACCGCTGCGGACACCGCCGCCGACACCGTCGGGACATCCGGCTGTGGTGCCCAGCCGCTGTACCCGGTGCCGTCGTAGGCCACCGTCGCGCGCAGGCGCATCAGCCCGGCGGGCCCACGCGGAAGTCGTGCAGGGCCGCGGCGAAGGTGCTGCGCAGCCCGTCGAAGGCGGCGTCGGGCGCCGAGGCGACGATCGCGTAGCCGACGTCGTCGATCAGCAGGCACCACATGCGCTGGCGCATGACGCGGTCGTCGTAGCGCCAGCGGTAGGTGCGCCGCACCGCCGCGTGACCAGCGACCGTCGTCTCGCGGTCATCCAGCAGGTCGATCCCCTCGAAGCCCGCGCGCACCGCGGCATCCTGCATGGCGGCGTACCGGGCCAGCGTGGTGCCGCCGTCGACCTCGTCCATGGTCACGACCAGCGAGGGCGAGCCCTCGCCGTCGTCGGGGCCGACGTAGGTCAGCACCGAGCGGTCGACCCAGCCAGGCGGCAGGCCGAGGGTGACGCTACGCGCGCGCGACCGGCTCGTGGTCAACGAGCTCGATGTAGGCCATCGGCGCGGCGTCGCCCTGCCGCGGGCCCAGCTTGACGATGCGCGTGTAGCCGCCCGGACGCTCGGTGAAGCGGGGGGCGACCTCGTGGAACAGCCGGTGCACGCTGTCCTTGCTGCGCAGGTAGGCGACCGCCTGCCGCTGGGCGGCCACGTCGCCCGGGTCCTTGCGCGCGAGCGTGATCAGCTTCTCCGCGATCGGCCGCAATTCCTTGGCCTTGGCCTCGGTGGTCTTGATGCGGCCGTGCTCGAACAGCGAGCCCGCCATGTTCGAGAACAGGGCCTTGCGGTGAGACGCGTCGCGCCCCAGCTTGCGGCCTTTGCGGCGATGCCTCATTGCCTACTCGGCTCCCCGCAGCGTGAGACCGTGAGCGGCCAGGGTCTCCTTGACCTCTTCGATCGACTTCTTGCCGAAGTTCGGAATGGCGGCCAGCTCGGCCTCGGTCTTGGCGACCAGGTCGCCGATCGTCTCGATGCCGACCCGCTTCAGGCAGTTGTAGCTGCGCACGCCCAGCTCCAGCTCCTCGATCAGGATGTTCTCCATGCCGTGGGCGCTGGGGGCGGCCACCTCGGCGCCGCCCCCCTCGGGGCGGATCGCCAGCTCGGCGGCGTCGATGTCGGTGAAGATCGACAGGTAGCGGATCAGCAGCTCGGCGGCGTCCTTGACGGCGTCCTTGGGCGTCATCGAGCCGTCGGTGGTGACCTCGAGCTTGAGTTTGTCGAAGTCGGTGCGCTGCCCGACACGGGCGGCGTCGACGTCGTAGGAGACGCGCCGCACCGGCGAGAAGATCGAGTCCACCGGAATCACGCCGATCGTGGTCTCGGGACCCTTGTTGCCGTCGGCGGCGACATACCCGCGTCCGCGGGCGATGGTCAGGGTCATCTCGAAGCGGGCACCCGCGCCAAGGTTGCAGATCTCGAGGTTCGGATTCAGGATCTCGAGGTCGGCGGGCGCCTCGATGTCGGATGCGCGCACTACCCCGGGGCCATCCTTCTGCACCTGCACCTCGACCTCGCCCGACTCGCCGTGCAGCTTGCAGATCAGGTTCTTGAGGTTGAGGATGATGTCGGTGACGTCCTCGCGGACGCCCGGTACCGAGGTGAACTCGTGAGCGACGCCCTCGATCTTGACCGAGGTGACGGCGGCACCCTCCAGCGCGGACAGCAGCACGCGCCGCAGGCTGTTGCCGAATGTGTATCCGAAGCCGCGATCGAGCGGCTCGACGACGAACGTCCCGGACTGGTCGCCGACGTCTTCGGATGTGATCTTGGGAATGAAATCAAGCATGTCTGTGCAATCGCCCCTTGGTTCTTACTTGGAATAGAGCTCGACGATCAGCTGTTCCTGCACCGGCGTGTCGATGTCCACGCGGTCGGGGAGCCGAAGCACCTTGCCCGTGAGATTGTCATGGTCGGCCTGCAGCCACGGCGATACCGACGCGGTCAGGTCTGTCGCGTCGGTGACCGTCGCCTTGGCGGCGGCGGCCTCGCGCAGCGCGATCACGTCGTCCTCTCCGACCTGGAAGGACGGGATGTTGACGCGCTTGCCGTTCACCTCGAAGTGCCCGTGGCGCACGAGCTGGCGGGCCTGCGAGCGAGACGCTGCGAACCCGAGCCGGTAGACGACGTTGTCGAGCCGCAGCTCCAGCATCCGCAGCAGGTTCTCGCCGGTGATGCCGCTGCGCTGGCTGGCCTTCTCGTAGTACGAGCGGAACTGCCGCTCGAGGATGCCGTAGTAGCGGCGCGCCTTCTGCTTCTCGCGCAGCTGCAGCAGGTACTCGGACTGCTTGGTGCGGCCACGGCCGTGCTCGCCCGGCGGGTAGGCCCGGCGTTCGATGGCGCACTTCTCGGTCAGGCAGCGCTCGCCTTTGAGAAACAGCTTCATGTTCTCGCGGCGGCACTGCTTGCACTTGGGGCCAATCATTCGAGCCATGACTAAACCCTCCGCCGCTTGCGCTGGCGCACGCCGTTGTGGGCCTGCGGCGTCACGTCCTTGACGCCCATCACCTCGAGGCCGGCCGCCTGCAGCGACCGGATCGCGGTCTCACGCCCGGAGCCGGGGCCCTTGACGAACACCTCGACCTTTTGGAGGCCGTGCTCCATGCCCTCGCGGGCGGCGGCGTCGGCCGTCACCTGCGCCGCGAACGGCGTCGACTTGCGCGACCCCTTGAAGCCGACGGCGCCGGCGCTCTTCCACACGATCACGTTGCCCTCCTTGTCGGTGAGGGCGACGAGCGTGTTGTTGAACGAGGTCTTGATGTGCGCCTGGCCGATCGCAACATTCTTGCGGGCCTTGCGACGGACGCGGCCGCGGGTGCCGCCTCTACGTGGTGCTGGGGGCATTCAGTCCTTTCCGATTACTTCTTGCGCTGCTTGCCGACGGTCTTCTTGGGACCCTTGCGGGTGCGCGCGTTGGTGCGAGTACGCTGGCCGCGCACGGGCAGGCCGCGGCGGTGACGAACGCCTCGGTAGCAGCCGATCTCCATCAGGCGCTTGATGTTCTGGGAGCGCTCGCGGCGGAGGTCGCCCTCGACCGTCAGCGACGCATCGATGTGGTTGCGGAGCCGGGCCACCTCTTCCTCGGTCAGGTCGCGCACCTTGGTGTCGGGGTTGAGGCCGAGCTCCTTCAGCACCTTGTTCGAGGTCGAACGGCCGATCCCGAAGATGTAGGTGAGGCCGATCTCGACGCGCTTCTCACGCGGGATGTTGACGCCTGCTATGCGTGCCATATCGAGCCTCCCTTATCCCTGCCGCTGCTTGTGGCGTGGGTTGGTGCAGATAACGAGCACGTTGCCGTGCCGGCGGATGATCCGGCACTTCTCGCACATCGTTCTCACGCTGGGTCGAACCTTCAACTGAGGACTCCTTGGGGACGCACCCCGCCACGGGGCAAAAACGGCCGCGGGCATACGCATTCACCCCGCCGGGCAAACGAGAATCCTATCATCCCGTCGCAACTTGGCGCGCGGTCGACCGCGGTGTCAGCACCCGCGGCCCGGCCTCGGTCACGGCCACCGTGTGCTCGATGTGCGCGGCCAGGCTGCCGTCATCGGTGTAGACGGCCCAGCCGTCCTCGCCGCTGACCACGCCCCAGCTGCCGGCGGTGATCATCGGCTCGATCGCAAACACCATCCCGGGCGCCAGCTTCGGCCCGCGGCCGGCCGGACCGTAGTTGGGGATCTGCGGGTCCTCGTGCATGCTGCGGCCGACGCCGTGGCCGACCAGCGCGCGGACGACGCCGAAGCCGTTCGCTTCGACCACCTCCTGGACAGCGTGCGAGATGTCGCCCAGCCGGTTGCCGGGCCGGCACTGTGCAATGGCGGCGTCGAGGCTCTTCTGGCAGACATCGATCAGCGCGTAGGCCTGCTCGGAGACGGTACCGATCGGGATCGTGATGGCCGAGTCGGCCACGAACCCGTCGAGCGTCACGCCCACGTCCACCGACAGCAAATCGCCTTCCTTCAGCCGGTAGGCGCCGGGGATGCCGTGCACGATCATCTCGTTGGGCGAGGCGCAGATCGACCCGGGGAAGCCACGATACCCCTTGAAGGTGGGCACGCCGCCGCAGGAGCGGATGTACTCCTCGGCGAGCGCGTCCAGCTCTGCGGTGGTGACGCCCTCGCGGGCGCTGGCCTCCATCAGCTCCAGCGTCGAGGCGACCACCCGGCCGGCCCGCGCCATGATCTCGATCTCGGCTGCGGTCTTGCGAACGATCATGAGCCATCCCCCAATCGCGCCAGCAGCGCATCGATCTCGGCGGAGACCTGCTCGCGGGTGCCTCCGGCGTCGATGAACACGACCAGGCCGGCCGCGTCGTAGTGGTCGACCACCGGCTTGGCCGCCTCCACCCACTGCTTCTGGTAGCGGGCGCGGATCACCGGCTCGGTGTCGTCGTCGCGCTGGTAGAGCTCCGAGCCGTCGATGTCGCAGATGCCGGGGTTCTTCGGCGGTGCGCTGACCAGGTGGTAGACGTGCTCGGCCTCGCGGCAGACGCGACGCCCGCCCACCCGCTCCAGCAACTGCTCCAGGTCGAGCTCGAAGACCGGCACCGACGAGATGCCGCGGCCCAGCTCTGCCAGCATGGAGTCGAGGGCCTGGGCCTGGGCGAGCGTGCGCGGGAAGCCGTCCAGGATGAACCCGCCCTCGGTGTCCGGCGCCGACAGGCGCTCGCGGAACATGCCGATGATCACGTCGTCGGGCACGAGGTCGCCGCGGGCCATGATCTCCTTCGCCACCAGCCCCAGCTCGCTACCGTCTCGCACCGCCTCGCGCAGCATGTCGCCGGTGGCGATGTGGGCGAGCCCGTGCAGCGGGGCCAAGCGCGCAGCCTGGGTGCCCTTGCCAGCCCCGGGAGGGCCCATGAAGATCAGGTCGAGAGGCACCTGCGGCCTACTTCAGGAAGCCCTTGTAGCTGCGCATCGAAAGCTGCGACTCGATCTGACGCATGGTGTCGATGGCAACGCCGACCACGATCAGCACGGAGGTTCCGCCCAGCGCACGCGCGGTGGCCGTGCTGAACCCGCCGAACTTGATGAACAGCGTCGGCGCGGCGGCGACGGTGGCCAGGAACAGCGACCCGGCCACGGTCAGGCGCACCAGTACCGACTCGAGGTACTGCGCGGTGGGGCGGCCGGGGCGGATGCCGGGGATGAAGCCGCCGTACTTCTTGAGGTTGTCGGCCTGCTCGAGCGAGTTGAACACCACCGCGACGTAGAAGAACGTGAACGCGAAGATCAGCAGCGACTCGCCGATGATGTATGGCCAGGACGTGAACTGGAACCACTGCGCCACCCTCGGGCCGAGCGTGCCCGGCAGCAGGCTGGCCACGGTCGCCGGCAGGATCATGATGGCCGAGGCGAAGATCACGGGGATCACGCCGGCCATGTTCACGCGCAGCGGCAGGTAGGTGCTGCCGCCCGAGGTCATCCGCCGCCCGACCATGCGCTTGGCGTACTGGATCGGGATCTTGCGGATCCCCTCCTGCACGTAGACGACGCCGGTCACGACCGCCAGGATCACGATCGGCAACGACAGCTTCTCGAATCCGGAGCCGTTCCACCAGGCGTTGATGCCGGCTGGAGCACTGGTCAGGATCGACGAGAAGATCAGCAGGCTCATGCCGTTGCCGATGCCCTTCTGGGTGATCAGCTCGCCGATCCACATCAGCAATGTGGCGCCGGCGGTGAGCGTCATGACCACCAGCACGTAGCTGCGCAGCGAGTGGTCGACCAGCACGTTGCCGAGGCTGGTCGCACCCAGCAGGCTGGAGTTGTTCGCGAACGCGTAGGCGTAGCCGAGGGACTGGGCGGCGGCCAGGGCGACCGTCAGATAGCGGGTGTACTGCGTGATGCGACGCTGGCCCAGCTCGCCCTCCTTCTGCAGAGCCTGCAGCGACGGGAACACCGGCGTCATCACCTGCAGGATGATCGACGCGGTGATGTAGGGCATGATGCCCAGCGCGAAGATCGAGAGCCGGCTGAGGCCGCCGCCGGAGAAGGTGTTCAGCAGGTTCAGGAAGCTGGAGCCGCCGACGTTGATCGCGTTGGGGTTGACGGCCGGCGCCGGTAGGTGCGAGCCCAGCCGGTAGACCGCCAGCATCGCCGCGGTGAACAGCAGCTTCGTGCGCAGGTCGGGGACGCGCCAGGCGTTGAGGAAGTTCTCGAGCACTAGCTCGTAGTCTCACCCTCATCATCGGCCGCGTCCGTGGCCTCGGCCACGGGCTCCTCCTCGGCGGGAGCCTCGTCGGGCTCGGCGGGTGCCTCCTCGGCCACGGGCTCCTCCTCGGCGGGAGCCTCGTCGGGCTCGGCGGGTGCCTCCTCCACCTCCGGCTCGGCCTCTGCCGCAGCCTCGGGCTCGGCCTCTGCCGCAGCCTCGGGCTCGGCCTGCGCGGCCTTGGGCGCCTCCTTCTGCTTCGGCTTGGGCGCCGCCTCGGTCTGGGGCTGCTTCTGATCCTGCGCCTCGGCGCCCGCGGGTGCCTTGGCCCGCCGCTTCTTGGGCTTGGCGTCGGGGTCGGGCTGGGGGCCGACCAGCACGACGCTGCCGCCGGCGGCCTCGATCAGCTCGACCGCCTTCGCCGAGAAGCGATGCGCGTGGACGGTCAGCTTGACCGTCAGCTCGCCGCTTCCGAGCACCTTGATCGGGTGCTTCAGGGAGCGCACGACGCCGGCCTGCTTGAGCAGCTCCGGGGTGACCTCGGTGCCGGCGTCGAACCGGGCCAGCTCGCGCACGTTCACCGGCGTGGTGTGGGTGCGGAACGGGCCCAGCGGCATCGACTTGCGGTGGTTGGGGCCGCGCAGCTTGCCCAGCCGCATGTACAGCGGCATCTGCCCGCCCTCGAAGCCCGGGCGCATGCTGTGGCTGCCCGACCGCGACTTCTGGCCCTTCTGGCCGCGCCCGGAGGTCTTGCCGCTGCCCGAGCCGTGGCCGCGGCCGACGCGCTTGCGATCGCGATGGCTGCCCTCGGCCGGCTTCAGCGTGTGCAGGTTCAGTTCACTCATCGTTCTCGACCTTCACGAGCGAGGCCACCTTGCGCAGCATTCCCTGCAGCACCGGCGAGTCCTCGTGGACCGACGTCTGGTTGATCTTGCGCAGCCCCAGCGCCCGCATCGTGCCGCGGTGCTCGGGCCGGGTGCGGATGGTGCTGCGCACCTGAGTGATGCGAAGCTTGGCCATCAGGCCGCGCCCTCCGCCGCGGCAACGGCGGCGGCCTCGACGGCGGCGGCCTGCTCGGCGACCACCTCGGAGTGCGGCTTGATCACCTCGGCCACCGTCTTGCCCCGAAGCTTCGCCACCTCCTCCGGCCGCTTCAGGTTCTTGAGCCCGTCCACCGTCGCCATCAGCAGGTTGATCGGGTTGGCCGTACCCAGCGACTTGGCCAGGATGTCGCGCACCCCGCCCAGCTCCAGCACGGCACGCACGCCGGCGCCGGCGATCACGCCGGTTCCCTCGCTGGCCGGCTTCAGCATGACGCGGCCTGCACCGTAGCGCCCGACCGTCTGATGCGTGATCGTGGTCTTGTACTTGGGCACCTGGAACATGTTCTTCTTGGCGTCCTCGACCGCCTTGGCGATCGCCGAAGGCACCTCGTTGGCCTTGCCGTAGCCGACGCCGACACGGTCGACCTCGTCGCCCACCACCACCAGCGCTGTGAACGAGAAGCGGCGGCCGCCCTTCACCACCTTGGCCACGCGGTTGATCTTGACCACGCGCTCCTGCAGCTCGCGGGTATCACGTTCGTTTCGAGCCATCAAAACTCGAGTCCCCCTTCGCGGGCGGCGTCTGCGAGCGCCTTCACCCTGCCGTGGTAGAGATAGCCGCCGCGATCGAACACGACAGTTTCGATGCCGGCCGCCTTCGCGCGCTCGGCGATCAGCTTGCCGACAGCTGCCGGCGCGTCGGCGCGCGAGGTCTTGACCAGCTGCTTCTCGCCGCTGGACGCCGCCGCCAGCGTGTGGCCGGCCTCGTCATCGATCAGCTGTGCGTAGATGCGCGCGTTGGAGCGGTACACGGCCAGGCGCGGCCGCGCGGCCGTCCCCGACAGCTTCGCACGCACCCGGCGATGCCGCCGCTGTCGTGCCTGTTCCCTCGTCTGAACGCTCATGCGGCGACCTCCGTCGACGCATGAGCGGGGAGGGGTGCGGGGAACCGGGAGGTTCCCCGCATGAGACGACGAAGGGGGCCACGTGGGGGAAACATGGTTTCCCCCACGAACGCGAGATAATTTCGAGCGTTGCTCATGCGCGCTTACCGACCTTCCTGACAACGTGCTCGTCCGCGTACCTGATGCCCTTGCCCTTGTAGGGCTCCGGCGGGCGCCACTTGCGGATCTGAGCGGCGACCTCGCCGACCACCTGCTTGGAGATCCCGCGCACCACGATCTGGGTCGGCTGCGGCACCTCGAAGGTGACCCCCTCGGGCGCCTTCACCGACACCGGATGGCTGAATCCCAGCTGCATCTCGAGATCGCTGCCGCGCAGGGCGGCACGATAGCCGACGCCCTGGATCTCGAGCCGCTTCTCGAACCCGTCGGTGACGCCGGTGACCATGTTTGCGACCAGCGAGCGCGTCAGCCCGTGCAGGGCGCGGTGGTCGCCGCGGTCGCTGGGCCGGGACACCAGCAGCGTGCCGTCGTCGAGCGTGACCGTCATATCGGGACTGACGCGCTCCGACAGGGTGCCCTTCGGCCCCTTCACGGTCACGCTGCCGCGCCCGATCTCGATGTCGACGCCGGATGGCACTGTGATGGGTTTTCGTCCGATACGGCTCATCGAATCACCACACGTAGCAGAGCACCTCGCCGCCGACGCCCGCCTCCTGGGCCTGGCGGCCGGTGACGACGCCGCTCGAAGTTGACAGGATCGCGACGCCCATCCCGCCCAGCACCTTGTGGGGGCGGTCCTTGCGTGCGTAGATGCGCCGGCCCGGCTTGGACACGCGCTTCAGGCCGGAGATCACGCGCTCGCGGTTGGCACCGTACTTGAGCGTCACCACCAGGGTGTCGTGCACCTCGCCCTTGTCCACCTTGAAGCCCTCGATGTAGCCCTCCTGCTCGAGGATGCGCGCGATCTCCCTGCGCATGCCGGAGCTGGGCATCTCGACGTACTGGTGGAGCGCCAGGTTGGCGTTCCGCAGGCGCGTCAGCATGTCTGCGATCGGATCAGTGATCATCTGCTCACCAGCTGCTCTTGGTCATGCCCGGCACCACACCCTGGTGCGCGAGCTCGCGGAGACAGATCCGGCAGACGCCGAACTTGCGGTAGTAGCCGCGGGCGCGGCCGCAGCGTGCGCAGCGGTGGTAGGCCCTGGTCGGGTACTTCGCCGGGCGCTGCTGCTTGACCCTCAGTGATTCCTTAGCCATCTAGAAACGTCCCTCGTCGGTCGCGAACGGCATGCCCATGGCGCGCAGCAGTTCGCGCGCCTGGTCGTCCGTTGCTGCTGAGGTGGTGATCGTGATAGTCAGGCCACGCACCTCATGGATGTCGTCGTAGTTGATCTCGGGGAAGATGATCTGCTCGCGCACGCCCATCGAGAAGTTCCCGCGGCCGTCGAACGAGCCCGGGTTGATCCCGCGGAAGTCGCGGATGCGCGGGAGCGCGATCGCCATCAGGCGGTCGTAGAACTCGTACATGCGATCGCCGCGCAGCGTCACCTTGCAGCCGATCGGCATGCCCTCGCGCAGCTTGAAGCCGGCGATCGAGTTCTTCGCGCGCGTGATCACGGGCCGCTGGCCGGCGATGGTGGCCAGCTGCTCGGCGGCGTCGTCCAGCGCCTTGGCGTTGGTCTTGGCCTCACCCACGCCCATGTTCAGGGTGATCTTGGTGATCCGGGGCACGGCCATCATCGATGACAGGCCCAGCGACTCCTGCAGAGCCGGCCGGATCTCGTCGAAATATCGCTCCTTCAGGCGCGGAGTCGGCGCTTCCACGGTGCTCATCCGTCGATGTCCTTCCCGCAGGCGCGGCACACGCGCACCTTGCTGCCGCCGTCGGTGAACCGGTAGCCCACCCGCGTCGGCTTGCCGCAGGAGGGGCACACCAGCTGCACGTTGGACAGATTCAGCGGCGCCTCCTTCTCGATCACGCCGCCGGGGATCACCTGCTGGTTGCTCGAGTTGCGCGGCGCCGGCCGCGGCTTGGTGTGCCGCTTGATCATGTTGACCTTCTCGACCACGACGCGGCCGCGCTCCGGCAGCACGCGCACGACGGTGCCGCGCTTGCCCGAATCCTTGCCGGCGATCACCTGCACGGAGTCGCCCTTCCTGATCTTGACCTTTGCGTCTGCCACTGTCCTACAGCACCTCTGGCGCGAGCGAGACGATCTTCATGAAGTTGCGCTCGCGCAGTTCGCGCGCAACCGGGCCGAAGATACGGGTCCCGCGGGGGTTGCGCTGGTTGTCGATGATCACTGCGGCGTTCTCGTCAAAGGCTATGTAGGTGCCGTCCTCGCGATGGTGCTGCTTCTTGGTGCGCACCACCACGGCCGTCACCACCTCGCCCTTCTTGACGCTGCCATTCGGGGTCGCCTGCTTGACGGTGCCGACGATGATGTCGCCGACCCCGGCATAGCGGCGCTTGCTACCGCCCTTGATACGGATGCAGAGCAGCTCGCGGGCGCCGGTGTTGTCGGCCACGCGAAGCCTGGTCTCCACCTGGATCACTTCGCCACCTCGACGATCTCGGCGACGCGCCAGCGCTTGGTCTTGGACAGCGGCCGCGTCTCCACCAGCCGCACGATGTCTCCGGACTTGGCGCTGCCGGCCTCGTCATGGGCATGCAGCCGGATCGAGCGGCGCATCATCTTCTTGTACTTGGGATGCGGCTTGAGGATGTCGACGCGCACGACCACCGTCTTGTCCATCTTGTCGGACACGACGATGCCGCGGCGCTCCTTGCGCCGGCCCCGCTCTTCAGTTGTGGTCTCGGTCTCGCTCATGACGCCTGCACTTTCTGGGCCGCTGCGCGCTCGTGGGAGAGCGTCAGCAGCCGGGCAATATCTCGCTTGGCACGGTGCAGCGCGGCCGGGTTCTCGAGCGCCCCGGTGGCGTGCTGGAACCGCAGGTTGAACAGCTCCTGGCGCGCCTCACCGAGGCGGCGCTCGAGCTCGTCGTCGGTCAGCTCTCGGATCTCACTGGCCCTCAAAGAGATCACCCTCCCGCGTTACGAACTTTGCCCGGACCGGGAGCTTCATGGCGGCCAGCCGGATCGCCTCGCGGGCCAGCGGCTCGGGCACGCCGGCCAGCTCGAACATGACGCGGCCGGGCTTGACCACGGCCACCCAGTGCTCGGGCGAGCCCTTGCCGGAGCCCATGCGGGTCTCGGCCGGCTTGGCCGTGACGGCCTTGTCCGGGAAGATGTTGATCCAGACCTTGCCACCGCGCTTGATCTTGCGGGTCATCGCGATACGGGCGGCCTCGATCTGACGGTTCGTGACCCAGCCCTGCTCCATCGCCTTCAGCCCGTACTCGCCGAACTGCACGCGGGTGCCGCCCTTGGCCAGGCCG
>Ga0075424_100000674_pt1 | contig 27507 bp, 18 predicted proteins | sample SoiMethybrSBSTD3_FD_75301 | JGI IMG/M metagenome (GOLD analysis project Ga0075424, IMG submission 75301) | Bulk soil microbial communities from a Populus tree surrounding site in Tennessee, USA - Soil MetaG P. TD hybrid SBSTD3 | ecosystem: Environmental > Terrestrial > Soil > Tree plantation... | reverse complement strand
GTTCATCAGCTGGTAGCCGCTATCCTTGAACTGCTGCCCGAAACTGTTCAGCTTCGGCCACGCCTCGTGACACGCTGAACAGGGCAAGCCGTACTTGCGCGCGAACGACGGAATGGCATGCGCAGAGCTGCTGCCGAGCAGCTCAACCATGGAAAGAACGAACGCTATTCCCAAATACGTGAGCGCACACGAACGCCTTCCAACCGTGGTATCTGGACTTCGCATACCACCTCCTATGTGGAGAAACCCAAAGTAGTCTTGGACGAAACTCAGGAAGCTGTCGAATAAGTAAGGTTTCGGCGTCGACAAACTTGGCGTGGAACCAAGCGAAACGGCAACAGATCCGAACTCGAGGGATTCCGGTGACACGTTTTTAGAGACGCTGTAAAAACGCCCACACCCAAAATCTGGGGCGAGATACTACATCTGGTCTGAAGATTTTGCAATTTTTTTACAAAACTTTACTTCAGGAGCTCACGACCACCCCTTTTAAGAGCCACTTTACTTCCTCACATGCAGTCGTCAAGTACCTTTGGAGTTGTCGGAGATGGCGTAGGGGCTTGATATATTTGACAAAAGTGGTAGGGGAGATTGCGTCTTCTTACCAGTTTGTCCTTGACACCTTTCAACGTCAGAGTTACCAATGCTGTCCTTGCTAGCTAGGGATCTCTGGACAAGTTGTCACTCCGAGTCGTAGGAGAAGTGTGTGACAAAACGAGTTGTTGCCATGGTTGTGCTATTCTGCTTAATTTTCTTTTGTCCGGGATCTGGCTTCTCCGTACCACTCGCCTGCTCGCGGGGGGAAGTTGAGTCCAAGAATGCTTTCATTACTGATCTCGCCGCTACGGAAGCTGACGTACTTCAAGCAGTGAAGGAAGTCGTTCAAGATCAGGTCATTCATGGGACATTCCAATTCGCGAACGAAAAAGACATGGCGGGCGCACGCGCGGCCGAATCGTCATCTGCCTTTGCTCCCTGGACCGGAACTGGAACCGTGTTCTTCAAGGTGGCGGAGAACGTCTTGTCGCCTAGAAATTTTAGAAACAGCAATGATCTGGGCACAGTTACGGTTCGTTATACCGTGCAAAGCGTCGATCCTTCCACCACATCACTCAGGATCGAATCGGTATTCATCGAAAAGAACCGTAGGACTGTGCATGCCTCCGAGGGTGTTGTAGAAACGGCCGAATACGCGGCGATCCAGCAACGTGTGCAAGCGATCCAGTTTGAAAGAAAGGAAGCAGCCGACGAGCAAGCCAAGAACGAGCAGCAGAGAGCTGCCAAGCAAGCTGAGGCGGAACGCGCAGCGAAAGAAGTTGGACTATCGGCCGCGGCCGCGACCGGTGTTCAAGAGCTCGAGCAGCGGGTCGAAAAATTGCGCCGCCAGGTGGAAGCGAAGGTCAAGGTGAAGGACACGCCACTCAAATCAGCGCCTTACCGTAGCGCAGCCACAATCCAACCGCTTCCTGCAGATACACAAGTCGTAATCCTGATCCTCACACCGTTCTGGTATGGCGTCGAGACCCCCGACGGACATCGGGGGTGGATTCACCGGGACCAATTGGAGCGACTGCCTTGATCACAAGGTTAGTCCTCCGCCGCGCTCGGAACCTTGCAGTCCTCGCGATAATAAGTTTCATTCTGATTCCGTGGACGCTCGCGCAGACGCCCGCAGAGCGAACATTTCACGTCTCAAGAGCCGAGGCAGAAAACGCACTTCGAAAATTACAGGCCTACTCCGGCGCCCACCTGCCCACGCTGGAAGGATTTGTCTCGGCGGAGGAGCCATCCCTCGAAACGTATCAGCGTGGCTTCTATCAGTACTCGATTCAGATCAAGCCGGTGAGCGCTACGGAGTCGCTGGTCCAGGTTAGCGTGAAGATCACTGCCTGGCACGAGGATCGGGAAGCTTCCAAGTCCGGCTATCGGGTATTGCCGTCCAACGGTCGTCTGGAGTCGGACCTTCTGGAACGTCTTGATGCGGCGCTATCGGCCCACGCTGCCGACGCAAATGTACCTGCTCAGCAATTGCCGCAGAGTTCGAGCAAGCCTGATAAGGAAGATCGGACGCCAGTATCGTCTAGTTTGGCCATTGGGAGTCCGTCTGCTGAGAGATCCAACCCCTTCGCAAGTCCTCCGACGCATTCAGTTTTGGTCCCTGGCCGAAGCGAGGTCATGGCGAAAAACTCGTCGAAGGACCTGATGGATCGCCACATCCGGCAGTTGACCGAGGAAGAACAAAGCTTGCGGGAAGTCTTGCGCAACCAGGCGCATCCCGACAACCTCGCAGCTGTGAAGGCACCACGTACACCAGTGCTGTCACGGCCGCTGGGGAGTTCTTCGGTGCTCTTTTTGGCGGACGCCGAAGACGAGTTCCAGGTTCTCGGCATTCAGGGAGATTGGGTGCACGTTCAGATTTCCGGGCTGTCGCGAGGCTGGATTCGTGCTGCACAACTTGACCTGCCGGGTACTCTGCCATCAGATCCGACCAGTGGACCTCGAGTTGAATCGAAGCGCGATCCGTTCCGTCAAACACGTGAAGAAACAAGCCTGTTCCCGGGAGATTGGGATCCGCTTCGCGGCAAACAGGTGCGCATTATCTGGGTACAGCCGAATGGCTCCTCAGACCCCGCGACCGCAGGTCGAAACAAGATGAATATGGCGAAATCGCTGTTCCGGAAAACCTATCCGGAGATCGCGCAAAGCTCCGCTCCGATAGACGGAGTCGTGATTGTGCTGGACTCGGCGGACGGCGGTATGGCGGCAGTCACTTTGTCTGTATTGCAGCGCTGGAATGAAGGCAAACTATCGGACGAGGCATTCTGGAAGCAGTGCTGGTTCGACCCACCGGGTGCTTTCGAATAGGGATCAGGTCTTCGGCCCAGATTGCACAATCGCTATGTTGGCTGCGCGAGTCCGTTCTTGGCTTTGATGCCGGCAACACGCCTGAATTGTAGGCGGAAGCGATCGAGATAGAGATATACGACTGGCGTCGTGAACAGAGTAAGTATCTGACTCACAACAAGGCCACCTACAATCGTGATGCCGAGCGGACGGTGCAATTCAGATCCCGTTCCGGTTCCCACAGCCAGCGGCAGGCCGGCGAGCAGGGCCGCCATGGTAGTCATCATGATTGGCCGGAAGCGCAGCACGCACGCCTCATAGATTGCCTCCTCCGACGACCTGCCGCGAGTGCGCTCCGCCTCCAAGGCGAAGTCGATCATCATGATGGCATTCTTCTTGACGATCCCAATCAACAAGAGAATGCCAATTAAAGCAATCACATTGAGGTCCTTCTTGAATATCAATAGCGCAAGGATGGCTCCCACACCGGCCGAAGGTAGCGTCGACAAAATCGTGATGGGATGGATGTAGCTCTCGTACAAAACTCCCAGCACAATGTACACAGTGAGCAATGCCGCGAGAATCAAGATCGGCTCGTTGGCCAACGAGTCCTGAAATGCTGCTGCAGTTCCCTGGAAACTTGCGTGAATCGACGATGGTAGATTGATTTCTCGATTTGCGCTTTCGATGACCTGCGTGGCCTCACCCAACGAGACACCTTCGCTCAGGTTGAATGAGAAGGTTGCAGACGGAAATTGTCCCTGGTGATTTACCGCGAGCGGTGTGTTTGAAGGTTCATAGTGGCTGAAACTCGCCAACGGCACTTGCACTCCCGATTTCGAGGGCACGTACACGCTTTTTAGTGCGTCGGGGGTTTGCTGGTACCGGGGATCCACTTCCATGACGACGTGATACTGGTTCAGTTGTTTGTAGATGGTCGAAACCTGGCTTTGCCCGAACGCCTGATACAAAGCCGCATCAATGGCATTCGGTTGAATTCCCAGCCGAGCCGCCGTGTCTCGGTCAATCACTAGCCCAGCTTCGAGTCCCCGGTTCTGTTGATCGGTATTTACATCTTTCAGTTGACGCAACTGACGTAGCCGTGTCAGGACCTTGGGAGCCCACTGATTCAGATCGTCAAGATTCTCCGACTGCAAGGTGTACTGGTACTGCGCATTGCCCATGCGGCCACCGATCGTCAAGTCCTGCGCCGCTTGCAGATACAGCGTTGCGCCGGGAACATGCGCTAGCTTCCCTCGCAGACGGCCAATTACTTGGTCCGCTCCAATCTTTCTTTCCTCGAGGGGCTTGAGCATGATGAACATGCGTCCGGTGTTGGCCGTGCCTCCGCCACCTACGAAGCCAGTCACGGTATCGACAGCCGGGTCCTTCATAATGATCGCGACATAGTCATTCATCTTCTCGCGAATGGCCTGGAAAGAAATATCCTGTTCCGCCTGAATTGATCCGCCGAGTCGGCCTGTATCCTGCTGCGGGAAGAATCCCTTTGGAACCAGACCGTAAAGCACGACACTCAGAATGGCGGTGAGAATCGTGACGAGTAAGGTTACCGCTTTGTGGGCGAGTACTACACGCAAGGAGCGCGCATACCCATTCCTGAGCGCGTCAAAGGCCCTTTCGCCGGCGCGATAAAGGCGCCCGTGTTTCTCCTTGTCGACAGGACGTAAGAGCTTCGCACACATCATCGGAGTCGTAGTTAACGAGACGATGAGCGAGACGCCGATCGCCGCGCTGAGCGTGACAGCAAATTCCCGAAACAGCCTTCCGACAATTCCTCCCATCATGAGAATGGGAATAAAAACCGCCACCAGCGACGTGCTCATCGAGAGAACCGTAAACCCAATTTCCTTGGCCCCCAAAAACGCGGCCTGCACCGGCTTCATGCCTTGTTCCAGGTGGCGATTCACGTTCTCGAGCACAACGATGGCATCGTCCACCACAAATCCTGTCGAAATGGCCAGCGCCATTAAGGAGAGGTTGTCCAGACTGTACCCAAGCAGGTACATCACTCCGAACGTACCCACGAGCGAGAGCGGCACGGCGACGCTGGGAATAATCGTCGATCGCAGGTTGCGAAGGAATACAAACACCACAAGCACGACGAGAATCACAGAGATGATGAGAGTGAGTTCAATATCCCGCACGGACGCGCGCACGGTTAAGGTACGGTCCATCACAACATCAAGGTTGATTGCCGGTGAAATCGACGCCCGCAGCTCGGGTAGAAGTTCCCGAACGTTGTCGACAGTAGAAATGATGTTCGCCCCCGGTTGACGAAAAACGACCAGGAGTACCGCACGCTTTCCGTTGGAGATGCCGGCATTGCGTAGGTCTTCAACGGAATCCTGAACATCCGCGACGTCGCTCAACCGGACTACACCGTTCTGGTTGGAGGCAACAATCAGGGACTTGTATTGATCCGCTTCGAGCAACTGGTCATTCGCGTCGATTGCCCACGCATTGATCGGACCATGGAATTCGCCCTTGGGCTTGTTGGCGTTCGCCGAAGAAAGAGCCGTCGCAACCTGTTGCGTGCTGATCCCCAGCTTGTTCAAAAGCATGGGATTGAGTTCAGCTCGCACTGCCGGATTCGCACCCCCACCCACGAAAACCTGGCCCACACCGGAGACCTGAGCGAGCTTCTGGGCCAGGATCGAGTTTGCCGAGTCGTAGATCTCTGGCAAACGGATCGTGTCGGAGGTCATCGAAAGAATAAGAATAGGAGCGTCCGCAGGATTGACTTTGCGGTAGTTAGGGTTGTTCGGCAGGTTGGCAGGCAGCTGCCCGCGCGCAGCGTTGATGGCCGCTTGCACGTCGCGCGCCGCCGCATCGATATTCCGATTCAAATCGAACTGCAGAACAATGTTGGTCGATCCCAGCTGGCTGGTGGAGGTCATTTGATTGACGCCAGCAATACGGCCGAACTGCCTTTCCAGCGGAGTGGCCACCGCCGACGCCATGGTCTGCGGGCTCGCTCCCGGCAGACCGGCGGAAACCGAGATCACAGGAAACTCTACCTGCGGCAAGGGCGCGACCGGCAGAAACTGAAATGCCAGCGCGCCGGACAAGAGCAAGGCGATCGTAAGAAGCGTCGTTCCTATAGGGCGCCGGATGAATGGAGCAGAAATGTTCATGATCTACTCCACCGCCACGGGCTCCTCAATGGGATTCCCCACTCGGAAGCGCGCAAATCTTCGGCCCAAACGTTCAAAGGCGAGGTAGACCACCGGAGTTGTGTACAGGGTTAGAAGCTGGCTGAGAAGCAATCCGCCGACAATCGTAATGCCCAGAGGATTGCGCAACTCCGAACCCGTTCCTGAAGTCAATGCAAGCGGCAAACCGCCCAACAGCGCCGCCATGGTTGTCATCATGATGGGCCGGAACCGCAGCAGGCACGCCTGGTAGATGGCCTCCTCCGGCGACTTCCCTTCCCCTCGTTCTGCATCAAGAGCGAAGTCGATCATCATGATGGCGTTCTTTTTGACGATGCCGATCAGCAAAATAATTCCGATGAGGGCAATGACGTTGAAATCGTTTCGCGTGAACAACAAAGCCAGGATGGCGCCCACTCCGGCCGAAGGAAGTGTTGAAAGAATAGTGATCGGATGAATGTAGCTCTCGTAGAGAACGCCCAGGACAATGTACACAGTCACCAGCGCCGCCAGAATCAAGTAGGGCTCAGAGGACAACGAGTTCCGGAAAGCGGCGGCTGTCCCCTGAAAACTCGTGTGAATGCCCGCGGGCAGGTTAATCTCACGTTCTGCCTGCTCGATCGCTTTGGTTGCCTCTCCCAAGGAAGTTCCAGGCGCCAGGTTGAACGACAATGTGACCACTGGGAATTGGCCCTGATGATTGATCGCCAGCAGCGCGCTTGCAGGCTGAAAATGAGTAAACGCTGAGAGCGGCACCTGTGTGCCATTCGACGAATGCACATAAATGTTCTTCAACGAATCAGGGGACTGCTGGAAGCTAGGGTCCACCTCCAGCACCACGTGATACTGGTTCAATTGCGTGAAAATCGTCGAAACCTGCCGCTGGCCGAACGCGTCGTACAACGTGTCGTCGATCGCTTGTGGAAGGATGCCCAGACGTGATGCCGTATCTCGGTCAATCACCAGGTCAGCCTTCAGCCCACTCGTCAGTTGATCGCTGGCAATATCACGCAATTCGGGAACGGCCTTTAGTTTGTCCATGAGGCGGGGAACCCATGTGTTCAGATCATTTGAGTCCGCTGACTCAAGCGAATATTGGAACTGCGTACGACTCACTCGGTCCTCTACCGTCAGGTCCTGCACGGGCTGCATATAAAGCGTGATGCCCGCCACCTTCGCTAACTCCGGCTGCAATCGGCGAATGATTTCGGACGCGTTCTCCTTCCGCTGGTCGCGTGCCTTGAGATTGATCTGAATCCTTCCGCTGTTCGGAGTCGTGTTGATGCCGTCAATGCCGATGAATGAGGAGAGGCTTTCGACAGCTGGATCTTTCAAGATGACCTGTGCGAGTGCCTGCTGACGTTGTGCCATCGCGTCGAACGAAATGGTCTGTGGCGCATCTGAGATTCCCAGGATCACCCCAGTGTCCTGCACGGGGAAAAAGCCCTTTGGAACAATTAGGAAAAGCGCGATCGTAAAAATCAAAGTTGCTACAGTGACGATCAACGTAGCGGTCTGGTGCTTCAAGACCCACCGCAGCGTTGTTCCGTATCTGGCAATGACACGCTCGTAGATTCTTTCGGATGCCGAGTAGAATCGTCCGTGTCTCTCGCTCCCCTTGGTCTTTAAAAGCTTGGCACTCATCATCGGCGTCAGAGTAAGCGACACAACTGCCGAAACAAGGATGGTCACCGCGAGCGTTACAGCAAATTCGCGGAAGAGACGCCCCACAACGTCTCCCATGAACAACAAAGGAATCAGCACTGCGATTAAGGACACTGTTAGAGAGACGATGGTGAAGCCGATTTGCCCAGCGCCCTTCAGTGCCGCATCTAAGGGAGAATCTCCTACCTCCAGGTAGCGGTCGATGTTCTCGATCATCACGATGGCGTCATCAACCACAAAGCCCGTCGAAATCGTGAGCGCCATTAGCGTGAGATTGTTCAGGCTGTAGCCGAGCAGGTACATCACGCCGAATGTCCCGACCAGCGAAAGCGGCACCGCAACACTGGGAATCACAGTCGCGGAAAGATTTCGCAAGAACAGGAAGATCACCATGACCACAAGGCCGATGGTGAGGAGCATCTCAAACTGAACGTCATTCACCGAGGCACGGATCGTCTGCGTCCGGTCGGTCAATATCGATAGTTTGATCGATGAGGGTAGGGAAGATTGCAGCCGGGGCAGGAGTCTCTTAATTCGGTCTGCAACACTAATGATGTTGGCGCCAGGCTGACGCTGAATATTGACGATAACAGCGGGCGTCAAGTTCATCCAGGCAGCCTGCCGTGCATTCTCGGCGCCATCGATTACATTCGCGACATCGCTCAGCCGAACCGGAGCACCATTCTTTGTAGCGACGATGACATCGCGATACTGATCACTCGAAAAAAGCTGATCGTTCGCGTTGATCGTGTACGATTGCCGTAGGCCGTCGAGAACACCTTTAGCCTGATCGACGTTCGCCTGCCCCAGAACGGTGCGCAGATCTTCGAGGCTGAGACCGTACGAAGCGAGCGCTGTGGGATTCGCCTGGATTCTTACAGCGGGCTTCTGTCCCCCGCTAATCGAGACCAGACCAACTCCTGGCAACTGAGAAATCTTTTGCGCCAATGTCGTGTCAGCCAGATCCTCCACCTTGGTCAGTGGCAAAGTCTCGGACGTCAGAGCGAGCGTAAGGATCGGCGCATCGGCAGGATTGACCTTGCTGTAGATGGGTGGGTTGGGGAGATCCCGCGGCAAGTAGGTGGTAGCAGCATTGATCGCCGCTTGCACCTGTTGTTCCGCCACATCAATATTCTGGTCGAGGTTAAACTGCAGAACGATCAGCGAACTGCCGAAGGAACTGGTCGACGTCATCTGGCTAAGGCCAGGCACTTGTCCGAACTGCCGCTCCAACGGAGCCGTCACCGATGACGCCATGACTTCCGGATCCCCACCCGGATAGAACGTCACCACCTGGATGGTGGGATAGTCGACTTCGGGAAGAGCAGAGACAGGAAGCTGCTTGTAGGCAACCAGTCCAACCAGGAGCAAGCCGACCATTAAAAGCGTCGTCGCAACCGGCCGAAGAATAAATAGGCGAGATGGACTCATTGACCCATTGTTCCCGGCGACTGGGCCGGTTTTCCATTCGATGTCCCCGCGGAATGCGGCTCAACCCGGCTGCCGCTCTGCAACTTGTCCTGGCCATCGGTGACCACTGTCTCTCCGGGAGCCAAGCCGGAATCGATGGCACTGAGGTTCGCCTGCGTAAAAGCCACTTTCACAGGGCGTATTTCTACCGTCTTATCGGGCTTCACCAGATAAGTGAACGTGCCTCCCTGGGGACCTCGCTGAATCGCTGCTGCTGGAATGACCGTGACGCCCTTGCGAGTCTCGAGGAGCAAATGTGCATTCACGAATTGATTTGGCCACAGCGCATTGTCATTATTGTCAAACATGGCTTTAAGCTTCCCGGTGCCGGTCGTTTGATCAATCTGATTGTCAATGGTCAGCAGCTTGCCCGATGCGAGCTTGGTAGTGTCGTCCCGACTGTAGGCATCGACCTGCAGAGTTCCGCCCCTCATGTGTTTTGCAACTGTTGGAAGCACATCTTCGGGAAGCGTAAAGACCACTGCTATCGGTTGCAGCTGCGTAACCACAAGCAGCGGATTCGTGTCGGAGGCATGCACCATATTTCCGATGTCAATCAGACGAAGGCCAATTCGCCCGCTTACTGGCGAAGTGATCCGTGTGTAGACCAATTGCAGTTTGGCATTGTCGATCGCGGCCTGGTCCGCCTGGACCGTTCCCTCCAACTGGCCAACCAGCGCCTTCTGTGCGTCGAACTGCTGCTGCGCGATGACTCCTTCTTTGGACAAATTCTGATAGCGTTGAAAATCGAGTTGCGCGTTTTTCAACTGGGCTTGATCTCGTGCCAGGGTGGCCTGCGCCTGTTCCAACTGAACCTGGTAGGGACGTGGATCGATGACAATCAGAAGATCGCCCTGCTTGACCGTCTGGCCTTCCCTAAAAGCGATTTGCACGATTTGTCCATCCACGCGACTCTTCAAGCTGACGGTGTTGGAGGCCTGAACGCTGCCCAATCCCTCCTGGAAAACCGGTACGTCCCGACGCTCGGCCGTCATCACCCCGACCGGAATCGACGGAGGGCCAGAAGACGCCTGGGCAGGCTTGGTGTTGGCACCATTACACCCGCCGAGTATCAGCGAGAATCCGAAAACAGCACCTAATCGAATGATCAACTTGGGCGGATTGGAATGGACGTGCTGATTCATAAACCTTTCCCGGGTGACTGGGAAACGCAGTCGAGAACTCGCCAGTAATGACCGAGCGACCCCCAATTCTCAGACGTTTCTAGTCTAAAGTAGGGTTTGGTTTTTTTCGCAGATTTACAAACTTTTACATCGATTTGGCGGATTTGGTGCGGTACCTGCGTTACGAGTCATCATGCCCGCCGCCAGAAACGCACGATCAGCTTGAAAATCAGGAAGTCTTCGTGACTGGAACATCCTGGAAGAGCAGGAAATCTGTTGATGCTTTCTTCCATTCCAAAACTGAGTCGATACGCCGATGAGGGGAGGGCAGGTAGAGGCCGAATTCGCCACCTGGGCGATCCTTGCTGCCGTCCAGGGCAGGCAGGAAATACTTGCCTTGGATTTGCATTGAAAAATCTCGTCTCATCACATCCCGAACCGTGACGAGCATCGGTCTCAAACCTTGGTATTGCTTGGTGTCCGTTGCCAAACGATTCCCTTGAAGCCCGCCACCGAGATACCAGTTGGTACCAGTTTTGCGAGCAGCAAAGGCATCAGCGCTGACAATGTGACCCGTGTTAGAAAAGACCCACCTCGAATCCTGGAACCGCACGTCAGCTCGGACTAAGTAGTTTTTCGTGTCAAAGTCAACGCCTGCTCCAGCCTCGCCACGTCGGATCGTATAAAGGGCGCCCCCGAGGGCCATGGCTCCGTGAATGAATGGCCGGAGACGATGCATGTCTTCCGTAATTGCATTGAAAGATTTGCTGGAACCGAGATTCTCCCTGCTGGTTCGCAGCCATGCCGGAGAAAAAATCCCGAGAAGCAACAATGCCGTTACGCTCCAAGTCGTCATATCCGTGAAGTCCTCTGAGACTTAGCATCCGGCGGCCATTTGGTTGGGGATGTGATCTCTGACCGTGCGCCTTGTGGCAGAACGCGTTGACATTGCCGCGAACCGCGTGGGTGTTTTTTTCCAGTAACCTTCACTGAAAATGGCCGTGGGCTATCGCTTTTTGGGAGACATTCCCTAATCGCGCAGGACAGTGCTAGGCTGTTACGCGCTGAGAACACTTACCTTAGAATTTTCAGAGCCACTATGAACCCACTAGCAAAACTGAATCAGCAATACATCGGAGGAGTATGGCGGGATGGCAAAAGCCAGAAAGTCCTCGAAGACCGGAATCCCTACGACGGGAAGACGATCGCCAGGTTCAAGCTAGCCAACCTGTCCGACCTCGATGAAGCCTATCGCTCTGCAGCGGCAGCGCAGAAGATCTGGGCGGATGTGAATCCGTTTGAGAAGCGGGCGATTCTTGAAAAAGCCATCGCGTGGGTCGAGCAAAACGAAAATGACATTGCCGAAATCATTATCGATGAACTGGGTGGTACTCGTCTGAAGGCAATGATCGAGATTTTCCTCGTGAAGACCTTTATCAAGGAGGCTTCTACCTACCCCTTGCGCATGACCGGCGAAATTCTGCCATCGACCGTCGATGGCAAAGAAAACCGCGTCTATCGTGTCCCTGCTGGGGTCGTCGGCGTAATAAGTCCTTTCAATTTCCCCTTCAATCTCAGCATGCGCTCGGTTGCGCCGGCGATTGGGGCGGGCAACGGTGTTGTGCTCAAACCGCACGATGATACACCCATCACTGGCGGAACACTGATCGCGAAGATTTTTGAGGAAACTGGCATCCCCAAGGGTTTGCTGAACGTGATTGTCGCCGACATTGGTGAACTCGGCGATGCCTTCGTGGAGCATCCGGTGCCCAGCATCATCTCATTTACCGGCTCAGAGGGAGTCGGCCGCCACATAGGTTCAGTGGCTGGTAGATGTCTGAAAAAAGCCATCCTGGAACTCGGAGGCAATAGCGCGTTGATGGTGTTGAACGACGCGGATCTCGATACCGCCGTAAGCGCAGCTGTGTTCAGCCGTTTCGCTCATCAGGGGCAGGTCTGCATGTGCGCCAATCGCATACTGGTTCAGAAGGATGTATACGGGAAATTCCTGGACAAGTTCGTGGATCGAGTTTCGAAGCTTAAGGCAGGAGACCCCAAGCGGGCTGACACCGATCTGGGACCTCTCATCAACCAGCGTCAAACTGAAACTTTCGCGAAACAGGTGCAGCGCGGGATCGATGAAGGCGCGAAGGTTGCTCTGCGTGGCAAAGTGGAGGGCACCGTTGTTTCACCCACGGTCTTTGCCGATGTAAAGCCGAATATGTGGGTAGCTCAGAACGAAATGTTCGGTCCGGCGGTTTGTGTCATTCCTTTCGATACTGAAGAAGAAGGAGTCCAGATTGCCAACAACAGTCGTTACGGACTCAGCGGCGCCATCCATACGCGCGACGTCGAACACGGTGCCGAACTAGCCAAGCGAATCGAGTCTGGCATGGTTCACGTGAACGATGGAACCATTAACGACGATCCGCTCATCGCCTTCGGTGGAGAGAAAGCGTCCGGCGTCGGGCGTCTTAACGGAAAATGGGCTCTGGAAGAATTCACGACCTTAAAGTGGGTTTCGGTGCAGCACAAGCCGCGCCACTATCCGTTTGAGGCAGCTTCCTGAATGGTATCAATCGCGATGGGTAGAAGAGCTTTGGAATTGTGAAAGCGTGGTCTCAAAAGATCTTGTCGTCAGGTCGTGGAGCGTCCAGGTTCGTAACTCCTGGGAAAGAACCTCAATTCCCCAAGGTCCCGTGTAGCCGATGTTCTGAACACAGCGAATAAAATTCTTAATATCAAACTCACCATCCCCGCAAAGCCGCCTGTGGTTGATGGTGTCCTCATGTAGGCTCCACGGCGCTTGGAATGTCCCATCGTTGAGCTCAACACTAACGAGGCATTGCAGGGGGATCTGCGACACCTTCTCGTATGGAATCTTTAGTTTCACAATGTGCCATAGATCGAGCGCGAGGCCGCCATTCGGAGCGCCCGCTCCTTTCACCATGGCAATAGCGTCCTGTAGGTTGTCAATCATCGCGAAGGGCATGAGCTCGAAAGAGATTCTGGTGCCGTGTGCCTCTCCTTCCGCGCACAAAACCGCGAACGACTCCATCAACCGGTCCATCGAGCATTCCTCGTGATTGAAATCACCAACCTTCACATGCCGCGCGTGGAAGGCTTCGGCGGCCTCCAGAAGCTTGCGCCGTCGTATGTCTGATTGTTTTTTTCTGTCCCCATCGAGGAACCAGTCAGTCAAGAACTCCAGTTCGATGTGCTTCATTCCGTTGTCGTCGAAGATCTGCTTCATCTCCTTAAGCGAGCGCCGCCTTAAAACATGGTCAAGATCTGCATGCCACAGGCCGAAACCCTTAAAACCCGCGCGGGACACGGCTTCCACACGATCCTTGAAGTCGAATGGACTGTATTCGCGATCGGTATGGGGGAGTCCTGCCGAGATGGTCCAATATGAAGCCAGTAATTCGACGTCTGCCATGGAATTGATAGCGGGTCCCTATGCCGACACCGCTTGTCTTGCCATCACGGATCGAACCGCCTGCACAATCTTGTCTTCGTTGGGCACAACGTAGTTCTCGAGGGTTTCACTATAAGGAATCGATGCGTCGAGGGCTGTCACCATCTTGACGGGCGCCCGCAGATGTTCAAACCCATGCTCCGCGATCTCTCCTGCGATAACCGCAGCAGCAGAGGAGTGGCGAGGTGCCTGGTCTACCAGCAACAGGCGACCCGTCTTCTTGATCGACCTTACCACGGTGTCGATATCCAGCGGCGCCAGCGTACGTGGATCGATCACTTCTGCGCTGATTCCTTCTTTCGCCAGCTGCTCGGCTGCGGCCAACGATTTCTTCACCATCCATCCGGTTGCTACGATCGTGATGTCAGTGCCCGCGCGTTTGACGTCGGCGACTCCCAGCGGAATAACATACTCATCATCGGGAACCTCACCCTTGTCGAGCGTAAGCATGTAGTGGTGCAGGTAGACCACCGGATTGTCATCTCGAATGGAGGCCGCCATCAGACCCTTCGCGTCGGCGGGAGTCGAAGGCAATGCGACCTTCAAACCTGGTATGCCCATCATCGTGTGGTAAATGCAATTCGAGTGCTGCCCCGCCCACCCCGCGCAGAATCCGTAGCCCGCTTTGAATACGAGAGGGACTTTTACCTGCCCGCCCGACATGTAGTGCATTCGCGGAGCTTCGTTGATGATCTGATCAAAGGCAACCAACATGAACTCGCTCATCCACAACTCTACGATGGGACGCAGGCCGGTCATAGCCGCGCCGACCGCTATGCCGGTCTCTGCGGTTTCGGAAATGGGTGCGATGCGCACGCGATCTTTGCCGAATTTCTTGAGCATGGGATCTCGCTCGGTCATCGCTAGATTCTGCCCGTAGAGCACAACGTTCGGGTCCCGCTGCATTTCTTCTGCGATCGCTGCGGCGATTGCGTCGCCATACATCATCTCGCGCGCCATACTCTCCTCCTATGCGTACACGTAACGGACTGCATCTTCAGCAGCAGGAAACGGACTTGCCAGCGCAAACTTGACGGCGTCTTCCACTTCATTGCGAGCCTCTTCCTCAATGCGACTTGCATCCATGCCAGTGAGAACGCCGTCGCTCATGAGTTTGGCGCGGAAGCGAGGAATTGGATCCTTCGCCTTCCACTCCTCGTACTCCTTCTTGTTTCCGTACACGGCCACTGCTTCGTGTTCGGGAAATTGCGTCGGGAGCGGAGGCACAGTAATGACATTCCCGTGCGCGCTCAGGCGATAAAACTTCGATTCGACCAGGCTTGGACCCTGGCCTGCTCTAGCACGCGCCGCAGCCTGATCCACGGCTTCCCGGACAGCAATTGGGTCGGTTCCGTCAACCGTGACTCCCGGAATGCTGAAGGCTTCGGCTTTCTTTGAGAGTGGGTGGCCCGCAATGGCATTGGCATCCTCAAGGCGGAAGTGCGTGTAGGCCTGATACTGGTTGTTCTCGAGGGCATATACAACGGGCAACTTCCAGACAGCTGCCATGTTCAGCGATTCGAAGAACGCTCCTTGCTTGGAGGCCCCATCTCCGAAAAAGCAGTACACAATTTGCCCCGTCTTCTTCACCTGGGCTGTCAGTGCGGCGCCTGTCGCGTGTGCAATGCTCTGCCCAATAATTCCCGAGGTGCCCGGAAAATAGCGGGATGGATCTGCCAAATGCATCGACCCACCAAAGCCACTACATAGTCCATCTTTACGGCCAAAAACCTCGGCCATCATCGCTCGCATCGGCGTACCGAGCACGATCGGATAGCCGTGACAACGGTAGCTTGGCATCACAAGATCTTTTTCGTTGCGCGTCGAAAGAGTTCCCACGATGCTGGCTTCGGCGCCATCGCCAAGGTGAGAGTGCCCACGGATGACTCCCGGGTGCTCGATGAAGGTCCGCTTCACCGATTCCTCGAACTCACGGATTCTCACCATGTGTGTGTAGATCCATATCAGTCGCTCATTGCTAATCTTGTTCAGCATGGCACCTCCTCGCGAACACCATGATTACGGCACGCGGTCGCCGGCTTGCCCGATCTGGCAGAGTGCGTCGCCGACTGGAACCTCCACTGACTCATTGGCGAAAACCTTGAGCAGGATGCCCGCGACAGGAGATTCCAGCTCATAACTCACTTTTTCGGTTTCCAACTCTACAAGCGGCTCGCCTTCGCTCACGGTCTCCCCTTCCCGCTTGAGCCAGCGGACAACATTCGCCTTCGTGCTTGTTACTCCACCTGACTTCGGGACCACAACGGTAGTTAGAATACGGCCTCCTTCGACCCGGCCCCGTGAGCGCAATGCTAATGAACCTGGCGTTCCGCATTCTCCCAGAACGACTTCCGAATGGCCTTCCTGTCGAGCTTTCCGGCGGGTGTCTTCGGGATTTCGGTCCAGAATTCTACCGACTTCGGGGATTTGACGCTGCCCAATTTCGCTTTACAGTGTTCAATTACTTCCTGTTGCGAGAGCGTTGCACCCACCTGAGGGACGACGATCGCCTTTACTGCTTCACCCCAGTGGTCGTCTGGGACGCTGATGACGGCGCACTCCCTCACCCCCGGCAAGGTCATAATTCCCAATTCGACTTCGGCGCTGAAAACGTTAAACCCGCCCGTAATAATCATGTCCTTCTTGCGATCGACAATGTACACGTATCCTTCTTCATCCATGTACCCTATGTCGCCGGTGTGATGCCAGCCGTGGGCCCGGATTTCTGCAGTCGCCTGCGGCATCTTGTGATATCCCTCTGTCACCAGCGTTCCTCGCGCCACGATCTCGCCACGCTCATTCGGAGACCGAAGGTGTCCGGCATCATCCATGATCGCCAGGTGAACCGCCGATGTCGGCTTCCCACAACTGGCCAGCCTTTCCGGATGATCGCCAGCCGCCGCGGCAGCAAGTGTCACAGGATCGAGCCACGTGAGCAGCATCGGCGCTTCGGTCTGCCCATAGGACTGACACATGCATGGTCCGAAGACCTCGATACCTCTCTTCAATCTTTCGGGGGAAACAGGGGACCCGGCCAACAGGAAGATCCGCAGGCTTGAATAGTCGAACTTTCCCAGCTCCGGATTTTCCAGCAGTGCGTAGAAGGCCGTAGGCGGTAAGAAGAGATGCGTTACGCGGTACAGTTCGATACAACGCAAGACCTGTAAGGCATCGAAGCCTTGTATGACGACATTCGCACCACCCAACGCGAAAATCGTAAAAGCAACCACCCCCGCCGCGTGTGACAAAGGAGCGGTGCAAAGGCAAACCGGCGTCTCCTCTGATCTCCAGTAGTGTGTGGCCATCTCCGTCATCGTGCCCCACGCGAGGTTCGTAACTCGAACGCCCTTAGCTGGCCCAGTCGTCCCGCCTGTTGGCACAAGTCCCATCAGGCGATCGGCGTTGCCGTACTCACCTGTCCACTTCAGATCCCCGATGCCATCTCCATCTGCCATAAATTTCGTCAACGACGGATTCCCAGCATCCTCACCATTGATGCAAACCAGTTGACGTAAAGAAGGCACTCGACTCTTAAGTTTCGAAACATCACCTCTCAGGCGGCTGTCATAGAACAGCCACTCAGTGTCGGCATAGCTCATGAATTCGGCATTGGCATCAAGGGCATTGCGGAAATTGATCGGTACCCAGACCGCTCCAGCGCGAAAGATGCCGAGCATACACAGCAGGACTTCTGCATGATTGTAGGAATGGATGGCTGCGCGCTGCTCACCACGAAGTCCGTTCGCCCACATCGCTGGCGCGATTCTTTCGGTAATCTCAAGCACTTCTCGATAGGAATAATTCCGTGCACCTTCCACAATCGCGGTTCGATCGGGGAATGCTCGCGCGCTTTTGTCGAAGTAGTCGATTGCCCGCATGGCCGGATCGCTCCGAGTTGCGAGGTTGCTTAGTCTCTCAGGTTCAGCAGACCAACTTGGTTTTTGAGAGCCCACGACTCTCGACCGCTCTCAAAAGTTCCCGGTGCCCAAACGCTTCCGCGGCAGACGCAAATCCCACTTTTCGCGGCGACGTTCGCACAAGATTCTGTGCTGCGAACGCTTGAATCAGTCCCGTTTGGCGATAACAGCACGTGCCGACGGTCACACAATGCACGACTTCCGTGCTGCCCCGTGCTACGACCACATCGATCGTCCGCTGCTCGCGTGGGTTTTCTCGAGGAGGAGTGCTCCCCTGAACGGAATTCGCCATCGCAGCCAGTTTCTGCTCTCGCTCTGCTTTGGGCAGAGGACGGATCTGTTCCTCGAACACCTTTTCCGTTGCGGCCACGTTTTCCATGATCTGCCGATTCAACAACCCGCCCAGCGATCGGACGTTCGCAACCTGGGTATGATTCTTGAACCAAACCGGCTGCGGAAAACCTCCCCAAGCCAGTGCCAATTGGGTTTGCAGTGAGCCAGGCACAACGACTTCATAACTCTTGGCGCGCGGCCACTCTTTGTATTTGTTCTGTTCGAGGTAATACGCATCCGTCTGAATCACGGCAAAAATTGTTTGGGTCGAACCGAACGTGGGAATGCCGTTGAACATCGTGAGAGTTTCCAGGGAGTCAACCGCTGTCGACTCCAGGCATAGTCGCGCCGCTGCGTCGCTGATGGCCGACATGAATGCCGTTCCGGGGGCGACCAGCAAACCCCGATCCGCGAACTTCCTTCCCCACGTTTCTGAAACTTCGCGTGCCCACGCCTGTTCACCGCCGATATCGACATAGTGGCAACCCGCTTTGAAGCTGGCTTCCACGACCCTGGGACCGTTGTAAATAAACGGGCCGACGGTGTTGCAGACCACTTTCGCGCCGGCAAACAGTTTCTCCAACTCCTCCACCGTTCCACAAGTCTCAACCACTTCATAATCTGCTGTTTCAATTCCGGGGACGCGATCCATGACCTCCTGAATTCTTTTGCGATTGCGCCCCGCGGCGACGAAGGGGATATTGAATTCGCGCAGGAACTCGACCACTAATCGTCCCGAAAAACCATTCGCTCCGTAAACTACAACCGGCCGCTTGTCGCTCATCGTGCCCTCAAGCCGCGATTTTGAGTGCTATTAACCTCTCAGTTCGGGTATCCTCGAAATTCGAGGGTACAGTTTTGGACAAAAGGATCTTTATTGCTAGTAGGCACTATGATGTAACCTAGTACCTGCCGGGGGGACTCGACATATGACGGACAACTTTCAATGCCCAGTCAAGTTGACGGCCGACATCATCGGCGGGAAGTGGAAGCCTTTGATCCTGTTTTATCTGGAAGGCGGCACGCGCCGGTTCAGCGCCTTGCAGCGCCTAATTCCGGGAATGACCAAAAAAATGCTTACCCAGCACTTGCGCGAACTCGAGCGCGACGAGATCATTCGCCGCAAGGTCTACGCCGAAGTTCCTCCACGGGTTGAGTATTCGCTCACGAAGCACGGAGAAAGTCTCAAGCCGATTCTCAAGCTCATGTCAGCGTGGGGGATCCGTCATCGTGCACGCTACGGCGTACCGAAAGCCGGAGTGCATGCTCTCAAGGAAGAATCCGCGGCAAAGCTGGCCGTAATTGTCACGGAAAAGCCGGCGTGATCCTGGCGAACATATCTTGGATCTGAGCTCGTAGACAGCTCAGCTCTGCGCTCTGCCTGCCTCCTCGTACTTTTTTTGAATCAACTGACCTTTCATTTCGAATCGTGGCAGAGTTCCTGCCGGGACCAGATCGATCACAGCAGCGACCGTCAACACAGCTTTGATCTTGTGCTCGATTTCATTCTTTAGCGCACCGAACTCCCCTGCGTCTTTTCCCGCCTCCGCCACAACTTTGAGCGGGGGCGTCACCCGGGGACCGGGTTGATCCAACACGATTTGAATTTCACCCGTAGTCGCCGGGTAGAAGCTTGAAACGACATCCTTCACCGCCGACGGGAACACATTCACGCCCAGGATGATCAGCATGTCGTCTGTGCGTCCGGCGCATCGCAGCTTGAAACCGGTTCTCCCGCACTCACAGGATGTGCCTGTCACCACGACCCGGTCGCGTGTGCGGAACCGTAGCAGGGGAACACATTGCCGTTCCAGGCTGGTGTAGACCAATTCTCCTTGAACACCCTTTTCAATCGGCAACGGCTCACCCGTTTCCGGTTCGATGATTTCGACAAAGACGTACTCCTGCCCATTGAAGTGCATGCCCGATTGATCCGGGCATTCGCTGAAAATGATGGGAGCCATGTCGGCGTTACCCAGCCCTTCCGTGACCCGAGCACCCCAGTCCTCCTGCAACTTCTCCCGAATCGCTGGAATCCCTGCGCCCGGCTCTGCTCCACAAAATAGTTTCTTCAGCCCCAACTCTCTTGGTTCGAGACGCGCCTCCCGACGCACAAACTCCGCAAAGTAAGTCGCGTATGAAGGCGTGCAATGCATGGCATTCGCGGCCAAAGACTGAATTGCCATGAGCGCCTTCTCGGATGCACCCGTGCCGATCGGGATGAAAACGGCGCCTACGGCTTCGATGGCATCTTTGGAGGAAAGTCCGGCGACAAACATTGTCAGTCCTGCCGCGTGAATCACTGCGTCGGTCTTTCTGAGGCCCTGCGTATAGAACGAACGGGCCGTGAGCTTCGTCCACATTTCCGAGTCAGTACGTGTCAAGCCCACAAAGCTGGGCTTGCCGGTTGTCCCGGTAGAACTGTGAACGCGAATCACGTCCGCCCAGTCCGCCGCAATGTGCTGCCCTAGCGGAGGACACGCTGCCTGGCTTTCCCGCAGCTCTTCTTTGGTTGTGAAGGGAAAATGCCTGAGATCTTCGAGGTGATGGTAGTGCGAGCGTTCGACGCCAGCAGAGCGAAACTTGTCCTGGTAGAACGCAGATCGAGCATACAAGTAATCGAGCTGTCTGGCGAGCTTGCTTTGCTGCAACCTGGCTATTTCAGCGGGAGTGGATGTTTCGATCTCAGGGTCAAGGTATTCCCCTTTTGTCATATGCAGAACCAGAACTCCAGCGGTTGGTAGGCGGAATAGAACAGACGCATCCTGCGACCGCTATAATCGCCACGCTGCCAACGGAGAAGTAACGCGTGACGCGTCACCATTCTCCATGGCCCTGTCAGACTGTCAAGTCAAGGTCGCCTGCGTTGGTAGACTGACGCGGACACATGGGTTGAGGCCGGTGGTTATGAAGTCGTCTTTTGTTTGCGCACGCTCCTGCACCGTCCGAGGGGAGATTCCATGTACGGAACCATGATGACCTATCCCCTGACGCTCATTCACATACTTGAGCGTGCCGGAAAACTCTTCCCTGCCAGTGAAATCGTTTCGCGTCTTCCTGACCATTCACTCCATCGTTATACGTACGGTGATTTCTTCAAACGATCTCGCGCGCTAGCCGCCGCCCTGCAAAACGCCGGCCTTCAGCGGGGTGAGCGTGTGGCCACGCTCATGTGGAACCACTACGCTCACCTGGAAGCGTACTTTGGAATTCCAGTAGCCGGAGGTGTGCTACACACCCTCAACCTGCGCCTTGCCCCTGCCGACATCGCCTACATCGCGAACCATGGCGGAGCACGATTTCTCATCATGGACGACATTCTTCTCCCGCTATACGAGAAGATCCAATCGTCAATCAAGTTTGAGCGTGTCATCGTTGTCCCTTTGAGGGGGCAAGTTGTCTCTGAGGGGTTCGACAACTACGAAGAGTTTCAACGCACGGCTCCCAGCCACTTCGGATATCCCCAACTCGACGAGAACGAAGCCGCATCGATGTGCTACACCTCGGGTACGACGGGACTTCCCAAAGGTGTGGTCTACACCCACCGTTCGGTGTTTCTGCACACGTTTCTCCTGATGACCGCAGACAATTTTGCGATTCGCCACACCGACGTGCTTCTGCCCGTCGTGTCCATGTTCCATGTGAATGGGTGGGGATTGCCATACGCCGCTGCCATGGTCGGCTGCAAACTGATTCTCCCCGGACCGTACCTTGATCCAGAAAGCCTGTTGGACCTTTATCAAGGTGAAAGTGTCACGGTCGCTGCCGGAGTACCCACCATCTGGCTCAGCATGCTCGACCATTTGAAAAAACATCCCGGTCGCTGGAATGTCCCGCCCATGCGGCTTTTGGTGGGCGGCGCTTCGCCACCGCCAGCCGTTGTGCGCGAGCTCGCCGCGCTAGGAATCCATCTTCATCAGGGATGGGGACTGACAGAGAGCAGCCCCCAGGCTACGACGAATCAGCTCAAAGCCCACATGACGAATTGGCCAGCCGAGCAACGATACGCGGTCGAGTGCAAGGCGGGTATTGCTGTTCCCCTCGTGGATGTGAGAGTCGTCGACGCATCGGGCGACGTTCCCGGTGATGATCAGACCATGGGTGAAGTTCAATTGCGAGGCCCTTGGGTCGCCTCCAGCTACTACAACCTGCCGGAGGAGAGCAACAAATGGACCGAAGATGGCTGGTTCCGAACAGGCGACGTGGCCACAATGGACGAAGAGGGTTATCTGAGGATCGTGGACCGTACAAAAGATCTGATTAAGTCGGGCGGCGAGTGGATCAGTTCGGTCGATCTCGAGAACGCTCTGGTAGCGCACCCGGACGTCCGCGAGGCCGCGGTGATTGCCGTTCCGCATCCGAAGTGGCAAGAGCGCCCGATTGCGATTTTGGTCGTGAGAGAGGACGCCACTCTCAAAGAAGAAGATTTGCGCGCTTTCCTCGCCCCCCATTTTGCGAAGTGGCAACTGCCCGATGCATTCCTGTTCGTAGACCAGTTGCCGCACACCTCAACTGGCAAGCTCTACAAGAAGGTACTGCGGGAGCAATATGCTCAGTGGAGATGGGATGCCGACCACCCGAGCACTAAAAAGTGAACTTGAGTGCGAACTGCAACTGCCTCGGGTTGAGCATTGTTCGTGGTGTCCCAAAGTTGGTGTTGGCAATCGGAGGAACCGCGAATGTCGCTGGTACCACGACTCCTGGCGGTGGTGTAAAAACCGGACACACCGCTTGTCCGGCTTGCGCTTGAAGAGACGGCGCATCCCCAAAGTGTTTGGGTACGCCTCCACAGAAGATCGGTGACCCGTAAACGCTAAACACTTCGTCGACATTCTGACGATTGAACAGATTGAAGGCGTCAAACATGAAAATGAGCCTCTTCCTTTCTCCGAGTTGGAAGTACCGGCTCACCCTGAGATCGACTGTACGTAAAGGATCTCCGATATAGGTGTTCCGGCCGATGATGCCAACACGATCGGTTACCGGATTCGTGTCACCATTTGCGTCACCACCCACAAATTCCGTAAATGGACGCCCTGTCTGGATCGTAACAATTCCGCTGAAGCCAAAGTTGCGCGCAATCCCGTGCTCAGGTGTGTTCGCGCTAAAGTTCACCACGAAGCGCTGCCGAACATCCTGATTCGAGTTGCCTCGCTCCGAACGATTGTCGAACTGATTCTGAGGCAGATTGATGAACGTTGTGAAATTTCCATTGTCGATGATATGGGAGTACGTGTAGTTCGCGTTCAGGCTGAAGTACTTTCCCATCCGCTCAATTGCCTGCAACGTCAACCCGTGATAAATCGCGTTCACGATGTTGAAGTTGTAGTCGAGGAAGCCACCATTGGAAAACTCGTTACCCTGAAAAACCGGCTTGCCCGCCAATAGCAAGGGAGTCCCCTCGCAGTCACTAACGGTACCGTTCGGATTGAGCCAGCCTTGCGCCGCCGGCGAGTTAAACGGAGGACCGGGTATCCCCGGGGGGCCCTGCGGATTCTGTGGCTTGCTCGTGCCCTGAGGGCAGGAGGTGTTTAACCCATTTCCCAAAACCAGTCGGTGTGCCTGGACCATGAGGTAGCCGATATCAACCGTCAAGCCTTTGCCAATCTCCCGATCAATCTCCAGACTAGCCTGCTCCGCGTAAGGCAATTTACTTCGGTGGCGATCCATCCCTCCTGCGCCCGCAGTGCAGGCAGGTGGGCAAATGCCCGTAATATTTTCAATCGGATAGGTGCCATTTGTAAGTATGCTCTGAGCCACAACCGCGGGTGCATCCAAGCACAACGGAGGCGCCGGAGGTGGCAACGTAAGTCCGGGCGTACACGTGACTCCTCCTGGCAAGAAGGAAGCAACATTGACAGCATTCAGCTGCCAACCACCTGTGTCGGCACCCTTGCGAACCATCGGAAGCGTAATTCCTGGCAAGAATCCGGGAACGGTCTTCTGATTACCCGTAATGAAGAAGAATGTCATATTGTTTCGGTCGTAGAACATCCCGAAACCAGAACGGATGACCGTTTTATTGTCTGGAGAGTAAGCGAGCCCCACTCGCGGCTGGATCGCTCCCCAATACGAATCGATTTGATCACTCAGGCCGGTCTCGAAGTCGTAGCGAAGACCGTAGTTAAGATTCAATTTAGAAGTCAGTTTCCATTGGTCTTGGGCGAAGAATCCGTAGTAGCCGTGATTTAACTTGTATTGATAGTTGTTTCGTAGCTCAGGAGCAAAGGCATTCGTCCAATTGGCGGTGTCCAGCGGAAGAGCGTTATTTAGCGGAGGCTGGCCATCCTGATAGTTGTTCCTTGTCAGAGCCACTCCGTAAAACGTAACTGCGTCACCAAAGAAGATAGGAGGGAGAGGGCAGCCCAACCCAGGCATCTGGGGAAGTGGAGGCCCACCTGGCTTGTTGATGAAGTTCGCGAAATCAACGAGGCAGTTTAATCCCGGCAGAATGATGCGCGCGGGGGTGAACCCGGGATAAATGGTGGTATCCCAGATGTGGTTCACATCGAATCCGAATCTGGTGTAATGATTGCCCTTAACCCAACCGATGGAATCTGAGAACTGAAAGCGGCTCTCGTAGATTGAATCCAGAGTTCCAAAATTATGCCCAAAAGAAAGATCATTAGGAATGTCGAGGTCCGGCTCCCCTGTCACACCCGGGAAGTTGTAGTGACGCCGAGAGTATTGCGCCAGAGCCGTATTGACTAACTCTGGCTTGAGCAAGGTATTCAAAGTTCCCACTAACGCCTGATCGCGTATGAACAAGTCCCGCCCTCCACTCGGCGTTCCGATTCCTCCGCCATCTTCAGTGTTTCCGACAAGTTGATTCAGGTCACGTGCGTCTTCCACGTTGTAACGCACCGCCAGACGATTGCCGTTGTTAATCTGGTGGTCCAATCTCGCGAACCCATAGTCGTTGTCCTTGGTTTTAAGAGGGTTGGGATCTTCGGCGGGAATTCCCAAGTAGGCCTTTGCCTGATTAATGCTCGTAATGTTGTTCCTGAAGTCCGGCGGCAAGATTGGAGACTCCCCGCGCCGAACACCTTCGTAGTTAAGAAAGAAGAAGGTTCTATCCTTGGCTATCGGCCCTCCCAACGTTGCTCCAAACTGGTTCTGTCGCAATGCGAATGGCGCAGGACGAGGCTGCAACAGCGACCGCGAATCGACCGCACTGTTCTGGAAATATTCGTAGATCGATCCATGGAGATCATTTGTGCCTGATTTCGTAACAACGTTCACGATCCCGCCAAGCGCCCTTCCATATTCCGATCCAAAACTGTTATTCACCACCCGAAATTCAGCAACGGATTCTTGCGGAGGCGTTGCACGCTGTACACCAGTATTCGAGTTGATAAAATCCGCGCCGTCTACCGTGACTTCATTGCTGAAGGACCGCATTCCACCAAATGAAATTTGTGTGATCTCGAACTCGGTGAACGTGGTTCCAAGGCTTGTTCGGCCCGACGCTACCCCCGGCGTCAACAACGCGAAGTCCGTAAACAAACGTCCGCTCACCGGCAACGAATCGATCTGCTTTGTGTCGATGACCTGACTGATCTCCGTTCGAGTCGTCTCCACCGGGGGGACCTCGGTCGAGACGGTGATGATCTCGCCCTTCGCGGCCACCTTTAGAGTCACATTGACCGTTGCCGTTTGACCCACACTCAACGTGATTCCGGTCTGAACGAATTTTCCGAAGCCCGCGTACACCACCGTTAGCTCGTAACGTCCCGGAGGGAGAGTCGGCACCAGGTAGTAGCCTGTTTCATTGGACATCGCCGTGTAGGTCTGATTCGTGCCAACGTCTCGCAACGTGATGGAGGCTTTAGCGATCGTGCGGCCGCCCTCGTCAAGCACAGTACCGTTGAGTTGGGCGAAGCTGACGGTCGCCTGGCCCAATGCCTGCACGCTAAGCGGGCCGAGAGTAAGGAGAAGGGTGACGGCTACCAATAAACGATGTCGTTTCATATCGCCTCCGGATTACTCGACTAACGTCGTCTTTCTCCAGCGCAAGCGCACTCAGCAAAGACCTCATCTCTCGTCGACTCGGTCGCTATTGATCGTGGCATTCAGGAACAGAAACTGATAATTTCCACGGGGCTCTCCAATTCCCGCGACCCCTATTGAGGCTTGTCGTCAGCGAAATCTCTCGCTCTGCCGCCCCTACTCAACCCGCCCTTGATTGCAACCTTGGAATTGGCTTACCCCATACCTCGCGCGCCGTCTCCGCAACCAGGCGCAACTTTGCTTCCTGATCTGCTTCCGTTAACAGATTTCCTTCCATCGTGGATGCAAACCCGCATTGCGGACTCAGCGCTAACCTCTCAAGTGGCAAGAATGCGGCAGCCTGATCGATGCGATGCTTCAATTCGTCTTTGCTCTCCAGGTCGGGTTTCTTGGAACTCACCAACCCCAGCACGACGGTCCGGTCTTCTGGAACCTGCTGCAAGGGTTCGAATCCGCCAGAGCGCTGGTCGTCGTATTCGAGCAGGAAGCGTTGAAAGTGCGTCTTGCGAAACACCTTTGTGATTGGGCCGTAGTCGCCAGCGGCATAAAACTTACTCTGATTATTTCCTCTGCACAGATGCAATCCAAAGATGATTCCTGGGCGATCGCCAATCACCGCGTTGTCCATTTCGATCGACAGATCGAGCAAGCGATCCGGGTCGTTCCCTCTTTGTCGATATCCTTCCCGTAGCTGCGGATCGAGTAGGGCCGTATATTGCGGCGAATCGATCTGAATGTAGGTGCACCCCAAGCGAATCAGTTCCTGCACCTCGTCTCGCAAGATGTCGACGAGGTCTGCGAGATACGCATCAACTGTTGGGTAGGCTCCTGAGGACTTCTTGTTGTCGTAATAAGCAGCAGCCTGCTGGGCGCTGATCATCGTCGTTTTGGCGGGATGGTCAGTACGCGCACGCAAGTACGTGAACTCTTCGGCACACAAAGGCCGCTTGCGGCGTAACTTCGAGACAACGACCGGCCGCGGAAGAACGAGCTCCTCACCTTTTTCGTTTCGGAACGGAATCGCCCAGCCGCCGAATTTATCGAAGCCTTCCACGGCATCGATCAGGTGGCCGAAGAACGCGTACCGCCGCATTTCGCCATCGGTGAGCACTTCGACGCCGGAGCGCACCTGCAGTTCCACGGCCTCGTCGACGGCGCGATCTTCTGCTTGTTTGAACGCAGCATCAGAGAGTTTGCACGATGCTTGCTGGTCCCGGGCTTCCTTCAGGTAGGCTGGACGCAAGAGGCTGCCAACTACATCGCTGCGGTACACAGGAACCTCCTTACCGCGCTGAGCGACCGGGCCTGCAACGATCGCCAGACAAAACAAATCGAAATTTTCGACCTCTCAAGCCGTCAAGCGGGCATCACTCTACCCCGAAAAGCTGACAACCTACAAGACGGTTTCGCCGCGGATACCAAGCGGTTTACGAGGTCACCACTCTGGAAGGACGATTTTGCGGAGTATATGATGTCCACCACTGAATGCTGTG
>Ga0075424_100000672_pt1 | contig 27524 bp, 41 predicted proteins | sample SoiMethybrSBSTD3_FD_75301 | JGI IMG/M metagenome (GOLD analysis project Ga0075424, IMG submission 75301) | Bulk soil microbial communities from a Populus tree surrounding site in Tennessee, USA - Soil MetaG P. TD hybrid SBSTD3 | ecosystem: Environmental > Terrestrial > Soil > Tree plantation... | reverse complement strand
CAAGAAAGGGTGACAGAACTGGTAGTAAAGGGTGACAAAAGTGGTTTTGCATATAAGGAAGAACCATCATTAACCATCATGGAACCATCATGGAACCAGGAGCCACCCGTCGCTGTCGCTCCGGTAGGCGGACTCAGCAGCAAGGACTGTTACGCGTTGTTCGTCGAACTTCGGACGGCTACAGGCGGCTATGAAGTTCCCTACCAGAACGGCGCGAAAGATTTCGTCCAGCTCGCCAGGTTGCTGAAGACTTGCGAGAGAACCAACTGGACGTTGACGGCGGAACGCTTCACCCAGGCGGCCCGAAACTACTTCGTTACGCCACGGAGTTCTCACACGCTGGCAGACTTGGCCGCACACTTCAGCGACTTTTTCAAACACGCATTGGACAGATTCGGTAAACCAGTGGAGGAAAACGGCAATGGACGAACTCAAGTCCCTCGTAACGAAACATACGGCGAACGAGTCGGCAGACAAATGGAAGAACTCGCCCGGCTCTCAGCCGACGCTTACGCCCCGACAACTGGCGATAGCGGCCCTGATACAGCGGACACAGGAACGCCGTGGCCTGCCATTGAAGTCGGCGGGGTTTGAACTACAGAACGCGCTAAGGGCTTGGGGCGACGCGGTACAGAACGTACCCGACGAATACCTAACCCGCGCCTACAACCGCGCCGCCGACAATTGGCCCTGGACGGACAGAAAAGACTTTCTGCCGGACGCCGTGGCCGAGTCCTACAAGATACTTCTCGTCGAGGACAGACAGCGGGTCGAAGCCGAAAAACGCAACGCCGCCCGTCGGAACCCCGACACGTACCGCTGCTATCACTGCCAGGACATGGGCTATCAGGGGCTTTACACCTATCAGCACGGACTCTGGTATTCGTCCCAACGTCCCTGCTGCTGCGAAGCCGCGCCAGCAAACCAGCGCCAGCAATTTCCGCTTGACGAAACTGTGTGGTTTTGCAACCGCTACGGCCTCTATGTGAGCCGCACCGACATTGAGAAATACGGCGTCCCGAATAGCAGTTTCAAGGACGCAATTTCAAGCAAATAACGGAGGACTTATGGAAACGAAAATTATCTCGCCCGGTGAGGCGTGGGAAGAAGTGGAGAGGTTGAAAGTGTGGGTTATCTTCAACCGCAAAGACGGCAAATGGTATGCGGACGTTCCAGGGGAGGCGCTTCATTTCGGATGCGGCGACACCGCGCGCGAAGCCGTAACGAATTTGCGCCTGCGGATAGCGGAAGCGGCCACGAAAGCGGAGGTAGTTAATGCGTAACAAGTATGGCGCAATTAAAACCATTGTGGACGGCATAGAGTTCCCCTCAAAGCGTGAAGCCGCAAGATACCGTGAACTGCGGATACTGGTGAAGGCTGGGCAAATTCAAGACTTGCGCATGCAGGTGAAATATCCGCTAGTGGTGAATGGCGTGAAGATAGGGCGCTACACCTCAGACTTTGAATACGAAGAGAACGGGTGCCACGTCGTTGAGGACGTGAAGAGTCCCGCCACGAAGAAAGCGCGCGACTACGCGCTGAGGAAGAAACTCATGCTTGCCATCCACGGTATCGAGATAAAGGAGACGTGATGACACTCAAAGACTTCAAAAAGACGAAATGGTATCAGCCGACGGTGAGCAGGTATGACTTGCACCTAAAAGTCTGCAAGAAACTGGACTGCGAAGACTTGATAGTGCCATTCCAGAAGTTCATTGATGAGGTTATGGATGAGGGCATAACAGATGGTGTTCGCGCTGATATGTTAGCCATCACGGAACTGGAACCCTATGTCGCTTTTCAGAAGTATCCAGCATATATCGAACCGACGAAGGAAGAACAGAAATTAGACTTCTACAGCGCCAGCATGGGGAGGAAACTACGCTAATGGCTAGGCCGATGGATTTGAGCGACAGTGAAGGCCGGGAAACGTTCATGCGGATAACGGCGTTTGAACACCTGTTCTCTATTCTGGACGGCGACGATAGGGACGCAGCTATTGAGAGGGCGCGCGCCTGGCTTCAGGTTCTCTACCGCGACGCCTACGACACCAACTCGCGCGTAATGCGTGGCGTGCGCAGGTTGGCAGATGAGCGCGAAGAATGGCCCGACGAACTATAACGAGCGCCCTAGTCCTCGTCGAAAGCGAGGACTAGGGTTCACACATCAACCGAACAGTTTAAGACACGGTTGACGGCGGCAGTCTTCGGACTGCGCCAACATTTAACCGTGTCTTCCCAAAATAGGGAAGGGGAGACACATGCAAAACCAAAACGACGAAAGAAGTATTTTCGACTGGCTGATATGGACACTTATTCACCTGGTTATCATCGGGGCCATCGGCTACGCGGGGGTTCAAGTATACGGCGTGAGACTCGGCCTATGGGTAGCAGCGTCAGCCACCGTTGCCGGGTTCGCGTCCTGTTACCTGTTCGCTAAAGATGTCCCCGGCGAGACTCTAATGAAATGCTGGCTGTATCTGTGCGTGGCGCTGAACGCCGGGTATCTCGTCCACAACGGGGCGCGCAACATCGGGATTGAAGGCTACAACGCCGCTCAGGTGGAAAAGTACGAAAAAGGGATGGCGGAAGCAGGGAAGGCCACAAGCCGACGGATTGCAAGGGAATTGAGACTCGGCGCTGAGAGTTCGTCAAGGTTAGAGCTCGCGTTCAGCGACGGCGTGGCGGTTATTGTCGCAATTCTGGCGTTTCTTGAACTGGCCAGTTCGCTAATGATATTCGCCCTATCGTCACGTCGACTGAAGAAGCAGAGCATGGAAGTCCGACAACCGGCAAAGAAGGAAGAGTATTTCGATACCGTGCATGAAGTCCCGGCGACGGGCAGGTTAGAGCAGTCGGTGGGAAAAGACTTCCGCCAGTAGAAGTGGCGGAAGTCCAAACCCCGGAGGCTATTATCGCTGCCCCCAAGCCGGAACATAAAACACTAAATCCGGAGCCAACGCAAGCCCCTAAATCGGCGGAGGCTTTTAGTACTAAAGAGCGCCCGGTTTTTAGGCTGGTTCCGGATACAGGTTTTAGTACTAAAAATTCACCCGAAGTCGTTTCGCAGCTATCGCTTATCAATAGCGACATCCGGACGTGGAAACGACTCGGCAAGGGGCTGGTTCCGGCCCCGGAACTGCACGCCGTAAACCCATCCGGAAAGCGGAAAGTTGGGCGTAAAACGCGAACGGGGTTTGAGATACTCAGGCGGGCTAAATGCGTGGAATGTGGCGACGAAACCCGGCTGACAGCGGGCTACATTAGCGCCACTCAACTTATCGAATTGGAGCGCGAAGACTATGAAACGAAAGTCGGGATTATCCGGAATATCCTCCGGAAAAAGCAGCGAGACATTGACGGACGACTTCACGATTTACGATGTGCCGGGTGCGAATCTGGACGCAAGAGCCGAAGCCTACACATTGCTGAAGCATCCTGACGAAACGGTTCAAGCGTCGGCGCAGAAGATAATTGACTTGCTGTCACGTTCGATTCGGGCAATGGGCCGTGATGACGTGGCGGCACTAGCAGAGGAGGTTGCATGAGAATTGAATTTATCGAAGACAACACCGGGGAACTCGCGCAAGAGGAAGTAAACAAGTGGCGCACCGGAGCCGACAATATGGCGCGGCTGTACGAGGATGCTAAGCGGCGGATAGCTGAACTAGAAGCGCAGAATGCCGACCTGCGCGACCTCGCCTACAGCCGCGCGCCGAAGATTGCGGCTGAAGAGGCGAACAGGCAGCAGGAAGAGTTGAAGGCGCAGTTGGCGGAGACGCGGGAATATGCAGGCCGCTGGACTACGACGGCTCTCAAGTACTACCCAATGAATGGCTGGGCTTTCGACCCCACCATTCCCGAAGCCGTAATCGGTAATATCGTGGACTATCACCAACAGAAGTGCGACGAAGTGAAAGTACAGTTGGCAGAGGCGATGCGGCAAGCGGCAAGCGAGCGCCAGCATGCCGCGAATGCAGAGGCGAAGTTGGCGGAGGCGAAAGATGACATCGAAGAATTGACTATCTGTGAAGACTGCGGCGAAGAAGATGCCAAACTAGAAGTCAATAATTGCTGGCCACCGCGCTACTGTCACGGTTGCCGACATAAATTAGTTACGGAGATATGTGAACTGCGCAAACGCGCCGAGATAGCCGAAGCAAAGGAAGGAGGTACAGCATGAAGAAAAAAAGCGATTTGATGGACAAACTTCTGTGCGCCGCGCTGGTCGTGGCGACGCTTATAGGGATTGTAATGAGCTTTACTCGCTAACGAGAGGGAAGGAGAAGCGAAATGACAATGGCTGATTCTAGACTGCATGACCAACCGCTTATACCAAAACTCGAGAAGCGGATACGCGAACTCGAAGCGCAGTTGGAGGAGGCGGAGCGCGACTATCAAACAATGCGCAACCTTTTCGACTCGAACCCAAACGCTTGGTATAGCCGTGTCGAAGCAGCCGAAGCGCGGGCAGAGGCGATGCGGAAGGCGCTAGAAAAGGTGGAAAAGTATTTCGCCAGCGAAGAATCGCCACTCTACAGCCTGTGGGAGAACGGCGACATTTGCTCGTGGGACGACAATCCGCGTGAGAAATGGGAACACGTTTTAGAAGACCTTGGAGACCTGGAAAACTTCCAGATGACCGAATTAGATATCGGCATGGGCGTGAAATGGCAGGCGGTAGCTATCTATCGCACGATTTTAGCCGCACTGAAAAAGGGGAAAGCAAATGAGTATTGAGATATTACAAAGAGAATTAGACCAAACCAGCAACACGCTCAATGTGGTCATTTTATCATTGTCAGAGGCGCAAGCCATGCTGGACGAGATTGCAAAACTGCGCGAAGAACTAGCGAAGGCGAACGGCCTATATAGCGAATGCCTGAGAGGGAACCAAGCGTTAAGGCGGCAAGCGGAGGAAGCGACCCGCGAGCGCGAAGAAGAGCGATGCGCGGCTTCTTCGCTCAAGCTCAAACTGGAAGGACAAATTGACGATGCTGTAGGCGTAATCTTGCGGGCGAAAGAGCAGTACCGCGTCGCACAGGACGCCAAGCGAATAGCGGAGGACGAGCAATTGAGGGCTGCGGCTGAGCTTGATGAGGCGAATGCGTGGGTTTGTAAACTGCGCGCGGCGCTGGAAGAGGCCAAATTTCACTTATCGCACGAGGCGAGACTTATAGTTGAGGCCGCCCTCGCGCCCAAAGCAAAGGAGCAAACGCAATGAGACTGATGGATATGAGCACTGAGATTTGGCGCTTAAAGAACGAGAACGCCAAGCTACGCGTGGCGCTGGAAGAGATACGGGACGGACGCTTTCCGCAGGTGTGCGCCGAGTACGCTACCTGCCAGCACGAGGGTTGCAACGCTAGTTACGTAGCGTTTGTAATTGCGGATATAGCGCTGAAGCCCACACCCGCCGAAAGTGAGGTGAAGGAATGAAAACAACCACATCAGGCATGGTCTTACAACACGGGCCATTCTCAGAACCGCCCCGGCAAATACCGAACAGCAAGGGACAACCGTTCAAGACAGAATGGATTGAGGTGCGCTCGCCGCAATACACGCGGAAATATAATTGGTGGCATCTGCCCGACGATGACAGATTGCCGCACAATCATCCCTGGCCGTTTCAGTCAACGATTCTGTATGGCGGATATACCGAGATGCGCTATTGGCTTGAAGATGGCCAGGTAAAGCGCGAACAGCGGACATATCGCCAGGGCGACGTGAACGATATGCCCATAGATGTCTTCCACGTCGTCACGGAAGTGATGCCAGGAACCGTGACACGCATGGAGTGCTTCGAGGCGACCGAGGGCAATAGGTGGGGCTATCTGGACGCAGCGACGGGCGTTTATGCGGACGCGGAAAAAGAGCCGGACTTTATGGGGAGACTTTGGGCGTTAAACGAATGGCTAAGGCCCACGCCAGCCGAACCGGCAGAAGAAGAAGGCTACGGATGGGACCCGTTGTCACGCGAAGATTTAAATTATTATCTTGGCAAGGAAAATAAATGAGCGCACGAACTGAAGAAATGCCAGTTGAATATGTCTTGACTTGTTCTTGCGGTAGAGGACAACGATTGGAACTTACGGAGCGCGAACAGCGCGACGGCGATTTGAATCAAAGCACTCAAATTATCGCCAATCTATTCGAGTATTTTCACACGCAGCATGGCACGGTGGAGGGTGGCTTTGCACTTGTTGAGCCCGCCGAACCGACGCCGGTGTTGCCGACGCCTGCGATGCTGGACGCGAAGCGGGCGGTGGATGAGTACAAGGGGGAGAAGTGAGTCTAATGTTTAATAAGTGGTTCAGTTTGCATTGGCGTTGGTGCTGGTTCACCGACATTCTTTATCGTCGCGTAGATTGGCAAATGAATTTGCGGCGTCCGCGCGTTCTTGTTCTGCCGGGCGCTTATGAAATCAACGTATGGCCCTTGACGTTAATTGTATTCCGCCGACGCGGGACGGAGGGAGGATTGAGGGGATGAGAGAAGACGTTAGACGAACAAGGAAGCGCGAAACGCTAACCTTGCAATTTCCACCGGAGAACGCCGCAGTGATTGATGAGCGACTGGAAGCCGTGATTGAGACGTGGAAGAAAGTGGGAGATATGAACCTTCAAGAACTGCTCCGCTCCTGCTACTTCCAGGGGTTGATGGATGGCTCAGGAATCGAGGCGACCGAGCAGTCTCGGCGGCTTCTAGTGGCGGCAAGATAATGACCAAACGTAAACGCGACTGGGCATGGCGGCGGCTGTTGGGCGGCATATGCGACACATAATTTCACTGTCAGGCGGAAAAGACTCAACGGCAATGGCGTTGCGGCTGGCCGAAGTCGAACCGCGCGAGTATGAATACTTGATAACGCCAACGGGGAACGAACTGCCGGAAATGTTCGAGCATTGGAAGCGGTTGGCCCTCCAGTTTGGCAAACCGCTGACGGTACTGACGTGCGGCAAGAGCTTGCAGCGGTTGATAGCCGATATGCGAATGATTCCAAACTTTCGCGCCCGCTGGTGTACGCGCATTCTTAAGATTGAAGTCGCAGAGCAATATCTGTGCGCCATCGCGCCAGCAGTTAGCTACGTCGGACTGCGGGCCGACGAAGAGGAACGAGAGGGAATGTACGGCGTCATTGCCGACGTAGAGAAACGGTATCCGCTGCGGGAGTGGGGCTGGAAACTGGCCGACGTGTTGAATTATCTGGAATGCAAAGGCGTCAAAATTCCAGCGCGCACCGATTGCGCATGGTGTTTCTTTCAGCGCATTGGCGAATGGTGGAACCTGTGGAAAGACTATCCCGAGATATTCAGGCAGGCCGAAGAGATAGAACTTGAAGTAGGCCACACGTTCAGGACGCCGGGGAAAGATAGTTGGCCCACGGCGTTGAAAGATATGCGACAGAAGTTTGAAGGCGGCAGCAGGCCGAAGCATGCCGGGCAGTTGGGAATATTGGAAGAACGCGACGGCATGTGTCGCGCGTGTACGCTGTAAACCCTTTATTTCGATGGCAGAGTTCCCTACTAATTACTTAATAACTATTATCAGACGCAACGCGTATCCGCTTATTTGTTGACTTTCAGGCAGAACAGGCATACAATCCCCTGCCATGAAGAAGCAACTAACCCTAAACGAGGTGATTGCCCTGCTGAGAAGGCGATGTGAAGAGTTCGGCTCGCAGCGGGCTTTCGCGCTGGATAGCAATATCTCACCACAATACATAACCGACGTGTTGAGACGTAAACGCGAGCCAGGCCAGATGGTTCTTGACGCGCTTGGACTGCGTAAGGTTGTCACATACGAGGTGAAACAATGACAGCAAAACCTAATATCCGCCGAATGCCGAATCGGTGGACTCGCTATACGCGAAAAACCGCCACATCCACGCCACTCGCAGCACAGCCGATGCCTGATTCTCTGTCTGAAGATGACCGCGCGCTGATTGCCGTGGCTAAGCAGCGACCAGTCGCCCCGGAGGTATGGAGGGAGATTCAGAAACGCGGATTAACGTGCTACGTCTAGGAGAAATTTACGGGGTTAAGTATGGAACCTTACTCATCTCCAAGCGGGGAGTATCTAGGCTCAATCAGCGACACGGAGAATTGTCCGCATCGCAACGCAAAACTCACTGGCGAAGATTGCTCGAACGGATGCTGTGATTGATATGAATGCGAGGACTGTGGGAAGAAATTCTTGGTCGAATGCCCAGATTAACCACCCTCCCCGCCGCCGCATAGCCGCCACTCTTGTCGAGTGGTAAACGAGGTGAAAGGATGACCAACGAAGAAAAGCGAGCATATCAGCGAGGCTACGCCGCCGGACTGCGTGGCAAATGGCCTGCGCACAAACCGCCAGAACCGCCGAATCAAATTGTAGCCAGTCTACTATTGGCCTTGCGCGAAATCCGTGACCATTTAGACAGCGAGCTTGCGGCGATATGCGACCCAGAATGGGAAGCAGCGTTCGGGCCAATCATTGATAAAGCCGACGATGCGGCTGAGTCGGTCACTGAATGGCTGAAGCAATAACCCCCGCCGCGTAGTCGCCACGGCGCGGCGCGTGGTGAACAAAAAGGCCCGGCAGCAACAAACTGCCGGGCCACAGAAGCACTTAGCCCTATCCAAATGGAGGTTCAAAGAAACGAAATACAGTAGAGTCACTTAACCTGCCGCCATCCTACCAATTCCCTACCCTATCCCGCAAGTCATTCCGACACATCTCCTGTATCTATTTGACTCATCCGTGTTGTTTATGCAATATGGCGCCATGAGCGAAACGACACGCGAACCCGGCGTTCCAACCCCGCAGTTGCCCCCAACGGCAGAAAAACGGACTTTCCTGCTCGGTTTGGAGCAGTTTCAAGAACATTTAGCGCGGCTTGCGCGCGACGTGGGGAGCAAGGCGGAGCTTGGCCGACGCCTGAAAGTTACGGGGCAGTTTATTGACTTACTGATTGCTGGGAAGCGGACGCCGGGAAAGAAGATGCTCAAAGCTATCGGCGCGCGCAAGCGGGTAATGATTGAAATTGACGTGGACGGCGAATGAGCGAAGCGTTAATCCCACAACTCGACAAGGACATGGTGCGGCTTATTCAGGAGACGACTAAAGCCCGCGCATTGGCCCTGCACGGCGCGTTGATGGACAGGCTGGAAACCATTCTTAACGGCGAGGACGACAAGACGGCGCTGACGGCGGCGGGACTGATTCTCAAGATTGGCGGCAGCATGAAAGAACGGACAATGAAGGTTCATCACACCTTTGACGAACTAATGAAGCAGCCAGCAGTAGAAGCGGGGCCGCTAAGCGGGCTGACTCAAATTGCGGAAGCCTCAGTTATTGACGCGGAGGAAGATGGCGACGACACAAGCGAATAGTGGGGACGAGAAGCGGTGGCTAACCCGTCGTAAATATCTTGACGACTTCGAGTACCGCCATGCTGCCGTAGCGACAAATTTAGACCTTGATTTCGCGTTCCAACTTCGCGCACTTCGCGCGTCAAGGGGCTGGACACAGGAGGAACTAGCCGAACGCGCCGGACTGAAGCAGTCGTCAGTGTCGCGTCTGGAAGCGCGAGACGAGTTTCCCACTAAACGCAGTATAGAGAAGCTGGCTAAAGCGTTCGATATAGCCTACGTGTTTAAATTCGTCAGCTTCGACGAATTTATTGAACATACTCGCAGTTTCAGCATGGAGCGGAAACAAGTTCCACCGTATGCAGCAGAGCGTAGCGACACAACCGAATGACGGCCTGGCCGTAGCTGACGCCATCAGGCTTGCCACGCCAGACCCGGCGCGGGTGGAACGGGAAGTATCTGAATATCAGAAAGACCCCGAAGCGTACATAGCCCGTCGGTTCACAGAACTGGCTGAATGGGACTTCCCTGTTTGGGCGGCTATCAACGTCTTTATCAAAACCAAAAAAGGCCAGCGCATTCCCTTGCGGCTTAACCGCATTCAGCGGCGAATGTGGGAATGGCTGGTGGAAGACTTAGCGGCAAAGCGTCCCGTCCGCTGGTTCATTCTGAAAGCGAGACAAGAAGGCGTCTCCACATTCTGGCTTGCATTCTTCCTGTGGCTGACTTCCCTGCGCCCGAACCGCGAAGCCCTGATATGCGCCCACAAGGAAGCCAATACTTTCGACTTCAACAATCGTGTCCGTTCGATGTATACGCAGTTGCATCCGATGCTCAAGCCTGGCACTCATACCAACAGGCGCGACCTGATGTACTTCGGCAGCAATACGCACGAACGTCGGCGCGGCGCGGATGTGGGACTTGAAAGCAAGCTCGTATTCATCACGGCAGCGAGCGGCGAACTGGGGCGAAGTTACAACTTCCACGCTGTTCACTTGTCGGAATTCGCCCTCTGGCCGGGACTGGGCATTGACGTAAAAGACCAGATGGGCGGCTTGCTTCAGGTGATGGCGAATGAGGCCGGGACGATACTCATCATGGAGTCCACGGCGAAGGGTGAGAACGAAGCCACGCTATGGTGGACGGATACAAAGAACGGCTACCGGAAAGTATTCATTCCGTGGTGCGCGTTCGACGAATACCGGACTCCGAAACTTACCTACGACAAATTAGGCGAACTGTCCGCCGACCCAGATTCGCGCTACGGCGACGAGATAGAGGCCAGCCGCCACATTCGTGAAGCGTTGCCTATCTGGTATCCAGAGGAAGTGGGCGAAGGTGGGGACGAATGGACGGAAAAGGAAATTCGTCTACGGCTTCACTGGCGCCGCAGGAAGATTGACACGGATTGTATGGGCGACTTGCAGATATTCCGGCACGAGTATCCGCTGACGCCTGCTGACAGCTTTGCCACCGGCGCTAAGAACCTGTTCAACCACGAAAGTCTGGAAGACATGCGCGCGTACGTCCAGCGCGAAGGCTACACGCCGATACGCTGCAAGTTGATACAAAACGATGATGAGATACACCCCAACCGCAAATTCCACCGGGCCGACGGATACGGAAAAGTCTACTTTTATCGCTTGCCGGGAGAGTTCCAGCGTGAGCATACGTCTTTCGTCATTGGCGCGGATACTTCTATGGGGATGTCAGCGGACGCCGACCCCTCCGCAGCTGTGGTTCTCGCTGTTTCTGCCGACGAGACTGAGGAAGTGGCTTCATTCAACGCCGTCATTGCGCCGCACGACTTCGCAGAATTGCTGAACTGGCTAGGCCGTCTCTACGATGACGCATTACTCGGCGTCGAACACAATGAACGGGGCGGCGCGGTAGTCAACGACTATCTGCACAAGGTATGGCGGTATCCGAGACTGTACTTCCCCCGCGATATGTTCACCGGTAAGACCCGGCGCGATACCGTCCCCGGCGTGAACGTGACAGCCGACGGAAAGTCGAAGCTCGTATCGGACTTGGCGGAAGAGATAGTAAACCGCACCATTTTATTCCGCAGCATCAAGTTGATAGACCAGTTGAAGACTTATCAGGTGTTAAAGAACAACAAACTGGGCGGCGCGCCGGGGACGAAAGATGACTTTGTATCCGCCGCGATGATTGCTCGCTTTCTCAAGAAACACATCCACCGTTTTTCACCGCCGCGCGAAGCGATACCGCGTGGCTCCTTCGCCTGGGAAGCGCACAGGCTAGCTAGACAACGCGGTTTACGAGTCCCAGGACATTGAAATGCCACGTAAGAAACTCACAGTCCCAATTGTCTTCCCCGACGGCCCGGTGGCGACGCGCCGCAGCCGCGGGAGAAAAGCTATCGCCAGCGTCCGAAGCGAAACGGGCGACCCTAAAATTGATGGGGAGATATGGCTTTCCCGTATAGCGATGACGCGGCAGGCCCGGTTGATGCTGAAAAATGGCGAAAGAAGCTGGCGCAGATACTACCGCTGGTACGAAGGCGAACAGTGGGACGATAGGGGCGGACAGGGCGGACAAGTCAATTCCGACAACCCGCGCGACACTGCGACCATCAACAAGACGGGCAGTATCATCAACTCGATAGTTCCCTTCCTCATCAACGATGAAATTAAGTTCCTGCTGAAGCCGCAGCGTCCAGACGACGACCAGTCGGCAATGATTCAGCAGGCGCTACTCAACTATGAATGGCGCAAGCGGAAGATGACGAACGCCATAAAAGTTTGCGCGCGGGACATGGTGATTATCGGGCACTGCATCGCCAAACCGGGCTATACGGTGGAGGTAGACGAAAGCAAGAAACCTAAAGACGACGGCGTTATCAACTACGCCGACTATGTAAAGCAGGATGCGCCATACGTCGAACGCGTCAACCCGCTCAACTTCGTCTTCGACTGGGGAGGCAGAGACAGAACCCTTCGGACGGCGCGCTGGTGCGGCGAAGTCTTCTTCGTCCCCTACGCCGACGTGCTGGCCAACAAGGAGTACGACCGGGAAGCTCTGGGAATGCTCTACAGCGGCGAATACTCACCGACGACCCAGACAAACTGGGCGTCACTGGGCGTTGACCCTAAAGCGATGAAGGGGCTTCAGTCATTTGCGCTACCCGAGGACAACTTGGTTACGCTGATTGAAATTTGGGACAAGAAATACCAGAAACGGATGGTTTACGCCGACGGTTGCCCGCATCCGCTAGTGTCCGAAGACTGGCCATACGACTATCTGGACGGCTTCCCCTACGTAATGGCGAAGTACATTGAAGCGCCCAACCAGCCATATGGGATAGGACTTCCCCGCTGGATTGAAGACCAGCAAGTCCAGATAAACCGCGCGGCGACGCTTGAGCAGGATGTGATGCGGAAGTCGCGCCCACGCACAGCGGCGAGTGAAGGCACAAACCCCGAAGAGGTTGTTAAGTTCGCAAACGGCGACGACGTGGTAGTCGGGGACTTTAAGGCTATCCAGCCCGCCGACCTGTCGCAGATGTTCCAGATTTACAAGCAGAACCTAGAGCGCGCCATCGAAGAGATGACCGGGGCCGACGCGCTACTTCAAGGTAAGGCGCTCCCATCTCGAACGACAGCGGGTGAGGTTGGGACGCGCGCCAGACTTACTGGGCTAAAGCTAGACCAGCACGTGGAAGACTTTGAAGAGTTCGTTGAGGACGTGGCGACTCAGATACTTGGGCATCTCAAGAAGTTTCGCACCACAGCCGATGTCATAGAGGTTGTCGGCGCAGAGGGTGCGGAGTGGAAGGAGTACACCAACGAGGACATACAGGCGGGCGTTGACGTTGAGGTGAACTACTTCGCGGCGCCGAAGACCGACCCCGACTTGGAGAAACAGCAGGCGCTACAGATATTTCAACTTGCCGTGCAGTCGCTACCCGCTTTGGCACAAACCGGCGCGCCTGACACGTTCGACATGCCCGCGCTTGTCGGCTGGGTTCTGGATAAGTTCGGCGTGAAGGATAAGAGCAGGTTTTTCCGTTCGTCCCGTACGCCTATGCCAGCAGAAGGCGTAGGGATGACGCCGGAGATAGGCGGGGCAAATGCGCCATCGCCGGTGGGACAGACGCCGGGCATGGGTGCGCCGGGCGAAGGGCTTTCACAGTCGGACTTGATGCAATCAATGCGCGGCTTCATGCAGTAGCCGCTTAACACTTAACAGGAGAAGGAATGAGAAAAGTAATTTACACACTCACGTTTCTACTTGTGTTCGTCGCCACGACGATGGCGCAGGACAAAGTAAAGCTTGCCGTCGGCTACGTCGGCAATGAATTTAAGTTCGACCCGAACGAGCAGGCGGAATACTTGAATGGCCTGTGGCTGGACGTTGACGGGAAGATAGTCAGCAAGGGCGGGTTTCGTCTCGGCGGGGTGTTCAACTTTCAGCGCACGTTTGACGTGACGATGCTTGACCCGATGACCTATCCGAAAGACCCGCTTCCGCCCGCGATGATGGCGACATCGGTGGCGATGTTCGATGTAGTCAAGCGCGATACGGACACGCTCTCATTCGGCCCGCGACTCAGCTATAAGGCTGGCCCGGTTGAGCCGTTCGCTACGGCGCTGTTCGGGTTCAGAAACCCAACTGACGTGGCTACCCGTCATTTCGTCCGGCGCTATCAAGCTGGCGTTGATATCGGCTTAGGCCACTTCTTCGTCCGTCCGTTCTTTCTTGAGTACGAATTTACTGCGGGGTTCGCTGGCCCCTCGACTCACAAGTATGGCGCGGGGGCCGGGTTCAGGTTCTAGTATGCCGATTTACGAGTTTCTTTGTGAGGAACACGGCAAGTTCGAGGCGCTGTTCCCGCGCGTGGTGGGCGTCGAATACCAACCTTGCCCGACGTGCGATGTGCCAGCGCCTCGTGTCTTCTCTCTTACCGTGATGCGTCCCGATACCTATTGGCACGGCGTCAAAACTACGAACTACGGCTACGTGACATCGGCATCGCAACTCAAAGCTGAAATGGCGCGACGCAACCACGTCCCGGTTGGCGACAGAACCGACCGGGAAGCGTGGGACAAAATAGCCGACAAAGCGCAGGACGCTAAGAAGGAAAAACTTGCCAAGGACGTGCATGAATGGAACGTAAAAACATTCGGGCCGTCCGGTTTAGGACTTGGCGGCGCAGACGGCGAGAAGTTCATAAAGGACAACACGTGAGGCCACTCGACGAGATATTGAAGATATTGACGGCGCTTGAAACCGTCCTTGCCACGCAGGACTTAACCGTGGTTGGACAACAGGCGCTAATACTCGCCGCGTTTAAAGCAATGTTTTCTAGGAAATAGACTGGGCGCGTGTCAGAAAGACACATTTAAGTTGACGCCTGGCCTGTTTCATACTTAGAATGAATTTTCACAGCAGGGATTAGAGTTATGCAAATCACAGTGCCGGTTGGCGGAACAAATGTAGTATCAGAGGGCGAAGGGCCGTCGCGGGATAATAACGGCGCGCCAAGCACGCTGGCGCAGCGTAAATCATTGCACACTGTGCGTCTGGCAGCGCCAAGTGCGCCGGAATATGTGCCGGAATGGAAAGAGAACGGCCAGCTTAAATGGGTTCCGCAGCAAGCAGCGGTAGAAGAGCCGGTGGTACAGGAACAGCCCGCCGACGACAGCCGCGCCGCTTCGTATACAGGCGAGCAGCAAACATCGCAACCCTATGACGCGCTGCACCGGGAAATAGCTGAGCTGAAACAGACAATGCAGATGATGGCGCAGGGGCAGATGCAGCAACCACAGCAACCCCAAGGCCCGCAACCGCCAGACCCGGCAGAGTTCGACTTCTACGACCCGGCGCAGGTGAAAGAGTTTCACAAGCAGAACAACGCCTATATTCAGGCCACAGTTCAGCAGTCGGTACAGTCCGCGCTAGCCCCACACGAGGGCGCAATGCAAGCAGCGGAATACACGCGGCAATACAATAGCGTGTTAGCCGACCACGTCAACGACCCGAATTTCAAGCCGTTTATGGACAAGGCGCTGCAACTTGTAGCGAAGTCCGGCGGACAATTTTCCATCCCAGCGGCTTACGATTTAGTAGCCGACAGTCAGATTACCTCTCAACCAGCGGCGCCCTCACAAAGCGCCAGAACAGGCCAACGCACACTTACCGCGCAAGAAGCGGCGCAGAAAGCAGCGCAGGCGCACAGCCTGCCACCGCGTAATGGTGTCAGTGGCGCAGGAGAACCGGCATTGCCCGCCAGCCTTATGAACGTTGGCGCGCTGGGCCGGATTATGCTCCATAACCAACAGACTGGACGGGCGCGTCCTATCTAGTCTAGGGAGACACAATGGCAGTACCAGGAACGATGCTTCGCACCACTTGGGCGCAAGTGGACGCAACATCTCTCACGGATTTCAGCCGCGTACTCACTGACAACATTACAAGCAACCAGGTGGTTTTATGGATGTTGGGCCAACTTGGCGGGATAGTCACGCGGCAGGGCAAAACAATCTTCGAACCCATCATGCTGGATGACGCCGCTAGCGCCAAGTGGTACTCCGGTTATGACCCTCTCGATATGACCCGCACTGAAGTTGCGACGGGCGCGGAATACGCGTTCAAGCAACTTGCTGGCGTCGAACAAATCAGCGGCTTCGAGAAATTCCAGAACAGCGGCCCGGGCCAAATCATTGACCTGTGGGACGCGATGGGGCAGAGACTTGCGATTACGATGAAACGCAAAGTCAATCAGGCGCTACCGTCCGACGGTTCAGCGGATGGCGGTAAAGCGTTGATTGGCTATCAGTCAGCCATTCCGTTCGACCCGCAGACTGGAACATACGGGACGCTTGATTCCGCGCTCAATACCACCTGGCGCAATCAGTTCTTCACGACAACCGGGGTTGGCTTGTCGGGTACGGCGACGGGCGGGGCGAATATCAACGCCGCTTCACCGACTGGCTCTAACAACCTATTCGACGGACTGCGCGCCCTGATTGTCGCCTGCATGGCTGGTTCGGACAGTCCGCATCTGGTGGTGATGGTTCGTACCGCCTATCTGATACTGCTCCAAGGGCTGGAAGCCAAGCAGCAACTAGTTCGTGGGCCGGACAGTACGGACGCGGCGCTTGGGCAGGCGGGATTCAAGAACGTCGTCTATATGGGCGTTCCCCACGTGTGGGACGAGGATATGCAGCCCAACACGTCGGTTGCCGCCGGTTCAGTCTCGAACACTGCGGGCTTCGGTTGCGTCGCTCTCAATCTAGACTACGCCAAGATGGTGTTTGGTGAGGGTTACGAGTTCACATTCACTGACCCAATCCAGCCCGACAATCAGGACTCGGCGTCAATCAAATGCTTGATGTACGGCAACCTTGTGTTGTCCAACCGTCGCCGTCAGGGGCGCGTTAACTTCGCCGGTGCGTAAGGAGGAAACATGGCAGATATCAGACAGGGAATAACTCCAACACAAGTAGACACCGTGGCCCAATTTCCGGTTGGGACGGAAGCCGATGACCCGCGCAACGGTTTCACTGGCAACCGGATTAAATACTTTCGGGCTAACGGCTCAATCGCGGCAAATAATGCGTTCATTTGCGACGTGTCGTTTGCGACCACCACAGAGCGCCACGCTACAGTGGTTAACTCTTCGGCAGTTTCACAGTCAATCGAAGGCGTTAACGACATCACAGGCGCGACAGTCGCGGCGAACAGCTTTTTCTGGGGCACCATCAAAGGGCGCGCCCAGGTGAAGACATCGGCTGTGACCGCTTCGACTTCAGTCGGACTTGGGACGTCGGGCACGGCGGGAACGTTGGTAACCATCACGGCGGCGACTCCGAGTAACGCTGAAGTCATCGCGGTTATCGCCTCAGCAGCGGGCAAGGGCGCAAAAGCGATGACTGACACCGGGACACCCGTAGCCGGACAGTCGTTCGTGCTGTTGAGCTAAACACATGGGGGCCGTTAATTCGGCCCCTCTCTCACAAGGAGAATATTCATGCCAATGAAAAACATAGGAAAGCCAAACCTAGGCGCTAATAATCTAAAGACTGGATTCAAGCCGGGGCTGCGAACCGTCGCAAGGGGCGCGATGGTGCAGAAGCCTAGCGTTAAGGGCAGTATCGCCACCAATCACCCTATAACCGCTGTTCGCGGCATTATGGGAAAAGCGCGCGGTAAGAAAATGTACTAAGGGGGAATATGGCCAAAATCAGTTACACAACACTGAAGGAACGGGCGGACGCGGAGGCGGCTGCCATTGAACTGTCGCTGGAAGAAGAACAGCAGCGGACGAAAAAGCTGATGGCCGACTACCTGCAAGAGCAGGAGGCGAAGGCGGCAAGGGAGGTTAAGGTAAGCCACATTGACCGTGGCCAGATTCACCGCTCCAAGGTTATTGACCCGCAGGAAGGGCGGCTCGCTACCACGACACCTATCGGATGGGTGACGCTTACGCCGTCAATGTGCCAGGCCGACCCTAGATGCAGTTTCGACGGGGCCGAGGCTACCGGTTGGGCGAATGGCTACGACTCCATACCGGAGGACTTAATTCTACCGTGGAACGGTAAAACGGCGCGGTGGCATGCGGAGAATACGTTGGCGCGGCATATAGCCGTGAAACACGCGACTACAGGGCCGTCTCACGTCCGCACGCCTGAGCAGGTGAAAGTGGCGAGAGATGAGAGACTCTTGCCGGAAACCTTTATCGAGAATCCGAGGCTGTAATTATGGCTAAGAAAAGCATGAAGCTTGGCGGCGGGGGCCGCTTTGCTGCCGGTTCCAAAGCTATTCAGAAGCGCGAAGGGCTTAGTAAAGCAAGCGCCGACGCGATAATGGCCAGCGCGGGCCGGGCTAAATACGGCGCGAAGAAAATGGCGTCAATGGCAGCGGCTGGGCGCAGAAGGAAACACTAAGCCTAACAGCCGAACACCCGGGCCTGTAATTCGAGTACAGGCCCGGGTGCATCCTCAAAAGAAAGGAAGCGGCGACCATCTCCGCTCGGGTGAATTATAGACCCGAGGAGAGTAGATGGCAACGCCCAATTCAGAAGCAACCGCAATCCTGCAATCAATGGAGAAGGCCACGGATGACGCTGGCTTTGTCCAGAGGGTTGAGAAGCGCATTAACGACGCGCTTGATGAGATTGCTGTTGCCACGAATTACAACATGTTCCGTACTCGCTCCACTTTCTCAACCGTGGCCGGAACCGCCATCTACCAACTTCCCGTTGGTGGACGCGAGATAGAACAACTGCGTTACACCGACACCGGGGAACCTATCTGGCTATGGGGAACGCAGGAAGCGGCGCGCTATATGGCGAAACTGGAAGACTCAGGTAGGGCGCGCGTCTGGATTGAAGATGGGGTTTTAGTCTCCGGTTCAAATACCCTCTATCAGTTCCGGCTTGCGCCCGTTCCTAATTCGGTTCTGACGATAGAGCGCACATTCTTCTATTACCCGTCCGAGATAGCCACGTCGGCGACGATACCGATTCAAGACCAGTATTTACCACTGGTGCGCTGCTATGTGAAAGCCGGGCTGTACGAGCTTGACGGAATGCTTGACCGGGCCAAAGAGCAGCGCGGCATCTACAGCACCTTACTTGATAGGCTAGTGAAGCAGGAAAAGCGCAAAGTGGCGGCGACCACTCAACAGAGGTGGAATGATTTACCGAGTGGCGGCGGCAGAGCGCAGGCGATATTCGACCCCAGTCACTTTAAGAATCCGTTTGTATGATTTATGGCGGCGTCCAGCAATCTCGACAATATTGGAATCCAACCGCTGAGGGTGCCGGATTGGCGCCTTGGGATAAACACGGCTACCCCTCCGAACGAGATACAGAACAGCGAACTACAAGACGCGCTCAACTTCGAGGTTGACGACAACGGCAACCTGTCCACCCGGCGCGGCGTGACTCAGCTATCCGCCGACACGTTCTCTCGCATCACTTCCCTGCACTACTTCACGATAGATAGCGGCGAGATTGGGATACTCATAACTGAGGGGACAAAGCTACAGATAATCGAGACGAACGGGACAGGACTCACAAACCTTACCGGCGCGCTGACGTTCCCCAACAACACATTTTGGCAGTGGGTAACGTTCGGAGGGCTTGCTATCGGCGTCAACGGCGCGACAAGTGGGACTAATCCTGTAAAAGTAGACGGCACAAGCACAGCGGCGGCGCTAGGCGGCAGTCCGCCACGCGGCAAGTACATCGCAGTGTGGAATAGTCGAGTGTGGATAGCGTCGGCTAGCGCGAATAGTCGCATCCACGGTTCTGCCCTGGGCTTGCCGGAAGACTGGACGGCGACGGGAGCGTCGGGAAAGATTGACCTTGACGTTGACACGAACGACGGCGACCCCATAACGGGGCTGTTTTCCACCCGCGACGCGCTATACATATTCAAACGCCACAGCATCCACCGTCTTGTCGCGTTCGCGGACCCGAACACGGACGTGAACAACATACGCCGGGAAGTCGTGACGAAGGATATCGGCTGCGCGGGGCCGTACAGCATCCAGCAAATTCCGAACGACGTTGTCTTCCTCTCCGACCAGGGCATTGCGTCTCTCTCGCTAGTCCAAACCGCTGAGGACTTCAGAACCGCATTCTACAGCCGGAACGTCAAAGAGTTGACGAATTTCCCGAAGACGACACTTGAAATTCCCTCCCTGTTCTGCGACACCGGCGCGCAATACTGGATATCTCTCCCCACGTCAGTCGCGCCTAACGGCAACAAGATGGTTTACGTTCTCGACTATCTGCGGATAGACGAGGGCATTGTCAGGTGGACGCGGTTCGACGGTATGGTTGCGGGGACGGCGTATACAAGCTTTCCCGGCGCATCCGGCAAGGTTTACGTCATCGGCGCGTTGAACAGCGGCGGCAGCAATTATCAGCTATTCACTTACCAACCGCGCGCTACAAGCGCAGCTTTCTCCGACCAGGGCAGCGGGTACACCAAAGCCATGACGATGAAGAGTTTCAACGGGGACGCGCAGTTATTGAAAAAAGCGTGGGTTGAATGGGGAATAGGGCTGAATCTACTAAGCGCCACGGCGGGGATAAATATCGCGTACTACTTCGACCAAAACATACTGCGGACCGATAGCTATTCATTTGGGCTAACCGGCATACAAACCGGGGCGCTGTGGGCCGGGGGCCTGTGGGGCGCGGGACTATGGGGAACCACTTTCACCGGGCAGAACGACATCGTAAGACAACTGAAGTCGAACAGTATCGGGCGAGAAAGCCAGGACATCACTTTCAACGTGAGCAATTCACAGGCGGGTGAAGGTTTCACCATACAGGACTTCGCGTTGGACTACACGATTATGAACAACAAGCGCGTCACCGACGTGTGAGGAACTTATGGCAAGTTTACCGACCAGAACTACGGCGTCATTCGACGCGATAAAGCCGGTGTCCAGTCTGGTTTTGCTCGACAACGAGTTTAACCAGTACGTAGGCGCTTCCGGCATATTCAACGGCGGGACGACGGCGACAAAACTACTCGTGAAGGCATCTGACGCTACCGACCCTCCGGTTGACCAGGACCAAATAGGCGCGGGGCTTCTCGCGCGCTGGAAGCAGAACGGCTCAAGCAAGGCGACTATCACGAACGACGGTTCGCTAACCGCGAACGGGCTGACCGGGGCGGCGGGGGTGTATACGTTTGGTTCTATTCCCGTCGGTCCAGCATCCGACCCGACGACCGCCAACCAGCTAGCGCGCAAGGCGTATGTTGACGGCAAGACGGTGTCGTTCTCTGCCGGGTTCAGCATAGTTGACCCCTCCACGGTGACCCTCAACACTCGACAGTTCGGCTCGCTGATAATTCCGGCTGGCGGGACTTACACCATCACTCTGTTAAAGGTGATGTTCCGCGAGGGTTCTCACACGGCGGGCGCTACCCTCACGTTTACGTTCGACAGGTCGGGGTCGGGGGACATTGGAACACTGAACCTTGATAACACTAACAACACGGCTGGCGTCGTCTACACAAACAACATTGCCGACATCACCCCCTCTGCGAACGAGATATTTTCCGTCCGTCTCACTACTAGAAGTGGAACCATAACGGAACAAAACGTGATGGCGATTATAGAGGGCTTCAGGACGGTGATTTAATAATGGGACTACTCACAGTAAACCCCACGGCGAACCAGACGCCGGACGTCACACTTGGCGGGCTGGCGGTAACGGGCGTGTCTAATACCGGACACGCCAGCACGACGACAGCCGCAGTTGACGGCAACAACCAGACGAAGTCAGCCAGGTGGTTCACTTTCACCGTACCGGGCGGGCAGAAAACCAGCGTGACGCTGAAGTTCGACAGCACTTCAAGCGGTACTTTGGTTGGCGGGTTCCCGGACAATACGTATCAGGTTGACTACAGCTTGAATAATGGCAGTAGTTGGACGAATGCGTTAACAAGAAATGGCTTTACTGCCAGCGTAGGCCCGACGACGGTTAGCGTCCCGCTGTCTGCGGGGCAGGATATTTCGCAGGTTCAAGTCCGAACCCTGCAGCGCGTGACGACTGGCGGGCCTGGGGATTCGGCGTCTACCACGGTAACGATTGCCAATATCAAGTTGGAGGTGGTGACTCTAGATGCAACCGCAGTTCTGATAATGTAGCGCCAGGCAATAAACCAATACTCTCCCGCAATTATGGACATGACTCTTCTGAATTTTATTACAACCGTGGGCGCAACTGTCGTCGGCGCGTTTCTCATCGCCGTCGGCGCGGCGTTCTGGCGTCTGAGCGGGGACGTAAAGCTGATGCGACAATTGATGGAGGGGATGACGCGGGACTGGGAGCGGCGGTTTTCTGAACTGTCGAAAGACGTGGAACTTTTAAAAGCAATGCTGGAACAAGGGCGCACCTGGCGTTGGGGTGCGGCAAGCCACGCCCTGGACAAGGAGCATCAATGAGTCTGGCGCGCTTATTTTCAGGGGCGACGGGACTGGGCCAATTGATTATCCGTCAACTTGGCGACGTGGGCGGGCCTCCGACAGATAGAGTCTCACAAGAGCTAGACAACATTATCGCGTGGGCGAAAGCGTCTCCGCGATGCATCAAGCGGGACACCACGAAAGTAGATAGCGCGGGCGTCGGGCCGGATGTCCTGCACACGTTTTCCCTGCCCGCCAACAGTCTGCAGACAGACGGCGACTATCTATCCGTCTGGTATGCCGGGGCGTTTTCTGTCAGCAACAGAGATAAATTCGTACAGGCGCAGTTTGACGGCACGGACTATGAGAACGGCGGGGTCTTCGACTTCGACGCCAGTACGGGATGGGCGATGTTTAACCGAATTATCCGTCTGGACTCAACGCACGTCAGGGTGTCCAACGTCTTGATAGCTAATTTAGTGTCGGTAAACTCCGCGAACGTGGCGTCATCTCAAAACATCGGCGGCTTTATTATTACCCGCAACAGCGCATCCATCGCCACGGCGAACTTAAACTCAAACGCGGTGACGATGCGCGTCCGTTCGGTAGTCGCGGCAGGGGCGGCGGCGGCGGACGTATTTCAAAACCTAAGCATTATCGAACTGACGCAGCAGTAAGGAGGACATGTGGGGCGCAGCTACCTTTTTCCCGGCAGGGACACTAAAACACTCACACCTGAGCAGTATGAGCTTGAGAAGCTCTACGACCAGATAGACACGCGCGGGCATCGCATCACGCCGGACATATTCTTTAAGTCGCCTGAGTACGCGCGGTGGCTGGATACGCGGTATGGCGACTTGATGAGTCAGGTTCCACCGGGTTCGCAGATAGTCAACTCAACGCCGTTTAAGCTTGAATACAAGGACGCGGAGGGCTATACCCACACGCTCACGCGCGCGGGCGCGGAGGCGGCAAGCGGGCAGCTTTCAAAGCAGACGGACAGGCCGAACATTCTCCCGAATAAGGGACAGCAGGACTTTATCAGTCAGTTGCAGTCACGGTTGCAGCAGTCGCTAGACCCGACAAAACTAGCCGAGCTGCCGCCTGAGGTGGCGCAGCAGCTACAGGCCATATCGGACGCTGAGAAAGCACGAAACGCACAGGCGGCTGAGGACACACGCGGGCAGTTAGTTGCCCAGTTGTACGGGAACCGCGTCAACCAGAGTTCCATTGCGAACGACGCTGCGGCAAGGTTCGCGCAGCAATTAGGGCTTGTGAACCAGCAACAATCCAGCGATGCGGCGGCGCGGGCGTTAGGAGTCCGACAATATCTCACCAATGCGGGCCTGCAGCAGAACCAGGACCTTGCTAGCTTGCTGGCGAACCTAAGCGGACAGCAGAACCAGCGTGACATTGCGGGCGCGGGACTGGGCTTAGACCAGCAAAAGCTGGATGAGGCTATGAAAGAGTTCAATAAGACTTACGGCCTGCAGCAAGTCGGGCTGGAACTTCAAAAACAAGGGCAAGACCAGGCCAACAGCCCATTCAACAAGTTTCTCAAAGTACTGAGCGCGACAAGTGGACTTGCGCAGGGCCTCGGTACCGGCTATGCCGCATACAAAGGGGGATGATATGGCTACCATCTTGGACTTACTAATGGCTTTGAACCGCGACGAACTGCCCCCGGTTCCAGCGCCAGCTAGTCCTGTGCCGATGGCCCCCGCGCCGACGGGTAATGTCCCTGAGTACGGTGGGCCGTCACAAGTTACCGAACCGCCGCAAGCCCCGCTGGACACGCGCATCATTCAGCAGATGCTAGCGCTGCGCGGGCAGGCTCCCACGGCGCCAGCGCCATTGTCACGCGGACAGAGGATAGCCAATGCGCTGATGGGGTTCGGGGCGGGACTTGAGGGGCGCGGGGGACAGTTTTTACAGCAATTGCAGGAACCGCAGCGGCGATATGAGGCGCAGCAGCAGGCGTACAACAACCTGGGGACGGAATTGGGAATCCGCGGGCTTGAAACGGCGCAGAGAAAGCAAGAGAAGGAAACGCAACGCGCGCAACAGGTATCCGACCGGGAATTTGCCGCCGAGGTGGACCGGGAGGCCCGTCGGCTCAAGCTGACAGACCAGCGCGAACTGGCGCTATTTCAGGACGCGCTGCTAGCCAGGCGTCAACGCGAAGACGACGAACGCGCGGCGAAACTGGCGGAGCAGAAAGACAGGGCGGCTAAGGAGACGCAGCGGAATAGCATCTATCAGAAGCTGATAAGCGAGAACTTCGCGCCCGCAAAAGTCGCTAGCGAGTTAGCCGACAACATTGTACACGGCAAGCCGATGTCTGCATCGACGGAAAAGTGGCGCAGCGTAAAGGAGCAAAAACTAACCACGCAGCTAGCAAGACTCAACGGCGTCGGTGGAGGTGGCGCGGCGTCGAGACGTGAAACGCAAGACTTGCAAAGACGAACAGCGCAGGCGGCGGCAGGCGTTGCCGCTATGGAGAAGTTGGCCAGGCAAGCGATAGAAAGCCCCGAAGCGGAGCGCCCGCCGATACTCAATCAGATGCGCTCAATGGCGGCGACCCTGCAAGCGCAATTCCCAGAAGTGTTGGAAGTCGGGGAACATAACAACTGGCCATTTGCGCGACTCAGGCCGCGCAGTTCTCAGCCCTCTGGGGGGCAGCGACCGCAGGCGCAGGCTAAAACCATCACACGCGCTGAAATGCAGGCGCTCGGAGTTACAGAGGCGCAGGTAAAAGCGGAAGGTTACACGATTACTCCTTAGGAGCAGCTAAATGCCAGACACCATAGAAGAGAGGCTAAGGAGACTCAGGGCGCAGCGAAGCGGGCAGTCTATCGAAGAGCGACTTGCCGCACTCAGGGCGCAACAACAGCCGCCGCAGGAACCGGAGGGCGCATTCAGCAGTTTTCAAACAGGCGTAGCCGGGCCGCTACTCAGAAATGTGCTTAATACCGCCGCTGACATCTACAACCGACCGGGGGAGACATTGGAACGGGCGGGGCGAGCAGCGCTAGAGTTTGCTTCCGCATTCGACCCTGCCGGCAACGCATACCAGCCAACTGTCGCCAGTCAAGAGCCACGATTGCAAGAACTGAGAGCGCGCGCGGCGGCGGAGCGTCCCGAAACTCTCAAACTGATGGAACTCGGAATGCAACAAGAGGAAGCTAAACCTAAAACACGCGCAGGGCGTATAGCTGGCGCGGTTGGCCGTGTAGCTGGCGAAGTCGCATTTCCGACCGCGCCTGAAAGCGCAGTGGCAAATATCGTCACGGCCCCGTTCGCCGGGGCCGCATTGAAAACGGTAGGCAGGGTTGCCGCGCCAATCCTGAGCCGGATTCGCGGCACAATCAGCCCAAAGGCTGCGGTTGAAGCCCGGCAAGTCATTCAAGAGGCGGTTGAAGCCTCAGGCGGACAGGCTACACCGACGGTACAGCGCGCAATCAGCCAGTTTGAACAAGTTATTGACGATATAAAGGCCGCAAAACTGTCGCCCAAAGAAAAAACAAAAGCGTTTAATGATGCCGTTCAGCGAATTGGGCGTGAAGCGTCAGATATTCGCCCCGTTTCGCCCCAGTCGCGCGCGGGATACCCGCCGTTAATGGAATTTCCAGAGAACCCGAACGCGATACAGCAAGCGGGCATCCTGCCGGGAGAGGGCGCGGCTATAGCCCGCGGCGCTTCGATGCGCGGCCCTGCCGACATCGCTCCCATGGAAGCTGGCCCGCCACGTCTAAGCGCCCAAATGGCCCCCGAAAGGTTCAAGGTTAGCGCCGGGGAGGGCTACACCGAAACCGTAGGGCCGCGCGTCGGTGAGTCTGCGGCGATGGACATTGGCCCGTATGGGGCCACCCGTGGCGCTGTTCCGCCAGCCGACATTAATGCCCCGTTTGAACCCTCGTGGCTGCGCGACCCTAGACAGCAGCCTATATTCCCGCAGCCGCCGGTAGAGTTCACAGGTGTTGAGCCGTTCGCAGGCGACCCGCTACAGGCGGCGCTATTCGAGGGCGCACGCGGCTTGCCGACGCCTATCATGCAGCGCATCAAGGATGAGTTTTTAGGCACGCTGGGCGCGCTTAAAACCCTAAAGTCAAGCTTCGATATTTCCGCGCCGGGCAGACAGGGGCTATTGCTTCTAGCCCGCCCGCTTCAATGGAGACAGAGCGGGAAGGCGTTAGGGGATATGTTTCGCGCCTTTAGAACGAAGGACTTTAAGGCCATCAATGAAGCCTTCGCTCGACATCCTGACGCGCCGATAATGAGAGAGGCGGGGCTTGAACTGACCGGGCCGGGAGGACTGATAAAGCGGGGCGAAGAAGCATACGCGAAGCGCGAGGGTTCGTGGATAAGTCAAAAAGTCAGCAATCTGCCCGGCGTTAAGCAATCGGACCAAATGTTCACGACCATGATGGACAGTCAGCGCGTCCAGAGGTTTCTTCAGTACAAGAAGTCAATAGACAAGCTAGGGCTCGACCCACGGGAGGCGATGAAGGGCTACAAGGCGGCGGCGCAGGCGGTGAATATCGCAACCGGGCGCGGCAGTCTAGGACAAAAGATAGACAAGTCATTCGAGGCGCTAAACTACTTTCTGTTCTCTCCCCGTTTCGTCGCCAGCAGGTTGAATATCCTGAACCCGGTAATGTACCTGCGGAACGCCGCAACCCCGGCAGGCCGGGCAGTCCTCAAAGGCCAAATGGCAGACTTGGCGCAGTACGCTGGAACCGCCGCCGCCACGCTTGCCCTGTTCAAGGCGGCAGGGGCAGACGTGACACTGAACCCTGAAAGCCCCGACTTTGGCAAGATACGTTTCGGACAGTACAGGTACGACATCGGCGCAGGACTCTCCCAGGTTATGCGCCTCTACTACCGCGTTGGTGAGGACTTGATGCGCGCCGGACGTGGCGAGAAGCCCCAGCCCGGCAAAACCGCCATAGACATTGGCGAGACGTTCCTAAGCTACAAGCTGTCGCCGCCTGCCGCCGCATTCAGGAACTTCATCAACCAGCGGACGCCGGACAAGAAGCCCTTTACCGCAGGACGGACAGCCGCAGACTTGGCCGCACCCATGCAGTGGGCGGACTTCGTTGACAGTTATATTCAGGAAGGGCTAGGTGGGGCCGTTAAAACTCTGCCCGGTGCAGTTGGGATAGGTGTCCAGAACTACGAACCCAAACCTACAAAGAGAAAACGCGGCAGGCAATAACCGCGTCTACTGCCGGTTGGGGAGTCTGCGCTTCTTGACTTCTCAAC
>Ga0075424_100000671_pt1 | contig 27529 bp, 27 predicted proteins | sample SoiMethybrSBSTD3_FD_75301 | JGI IMG/M metagenome (GOLD analysis project Ga0075424, IMG submission 75301) | Bulk soil microbial communities from a Populus tree surrounding site in Tennessee, USA - Soil MetaG P. TD hybrid SBSTD3 | ecosystem: Environmental > Terrestrial > Soil > Tree plantation... | reverse complement strand
CGCGCCCATGATGCACAGCGACGCCCAGAGATAGTCGAGCTTGATCGGCTGCTTCATGTAGAGGATGGCGAAGGGCACGAACACCGCGAGCGTGATCGCTTCCTGCATGATCTTGAGCTGCGGCAGCGTGAGCGCGGTGAAGCCGATGCGGTTGGCCGGCACCTGCAGCAGGTACTCGAAGAGGGCGATGCCCCAGCTCGCGAGCGCCGCCACCCACCAGGGCCAGGTCGCGAGGTTCCTCAGGTGGGCGTACCAGGCGAAGGTCATGAACACGTTGGAGGCCGCGAGCAGCGCGGCCGCGGCGACGACCGGCGAAAGCTGGATCACTCGAGCTTCTCCACGCCCTGGTTCCTGCATTCTTCCAGGAGGGTCCGCGCCGGCCCTCGCCCCGGAACCTCGGCGTGCGGCGCGATCTCGACCAATGGGAGCAGCACGAAAGCGCGCTCGTGCATCCGCGGGTGCGGAATCTTCAGGTGCGGAAGATCCAGCACGAGCTCGCCGTACAAGAGGAGATCCAGGTCCAGCGTGCGCGGCGCGTTGGCGAAGCTGCGGCTGCGGCCGTGGCGCGCCTCGATCTCGTGCAGCTCGGCGAGCAGGCGCTCGGCCGGCAGGCCGGTCTCGATCTGCGCCACCGCGTTCACGAAGCTCGGCTGCTTGGCGTAGCCGAGGGGCTCCGACCGGTACAGCGAGGAAGTGCCCACCACGCGAGTATGCGGGATGGCGTCGAGTTCCCGGAAGGCCGCGCGCACCTGGCGCTGCGGGTCGCCCAGGTTGGCGCCCAGGCCGACGAACGACGCCGTCACGCCGCCTCGGGCGTCGGCGCGGCCGCGGGACGCTTTTTGCGCCGGCGGCGCCTGCGCTTGGGGGCTCCGCTCTCGGGCAGCAGCATGGCCTTGCGCGACTCGGCGTCGGCGTTCTGGAATGCGCGCCACCACTCTTCGAGGTCCGCGGGCACCTCACCGCTCGACGCGCGCAGCGCGAGGAAATCGTAGGACATGCGAAAGCGCGGCGCTTCGAGCAGGCGGAACGCGCGGCTGCCGGAGCGCTGCTCGAAGCGCGGTTGCATCGCCCAGACTTCGCGCATGGTCGCGGTGAGCTTGCGGGTGATGGCGAGCTTCGCGCACTGGGTGTCGAGCACCTCGTCCATGGCGGCCTCGAGCGCGGGCAGCTCCCGTTCGCCACGCGCCTGGCGCGCCTTCCAGGCCGCGAGCACCTCGTGCCAGAGCAGCGCCGCGAACAGGAACGCGGGCGATACCGGGCGTTCGGCGAGCACGCGCTCGTCGGTCTGCGCGAGCGCCAGGGTCACGAAGCGCTCGCCGAGGGGCTGCTCGAGGATCACGTCGAGGAGCGGCAGCAGCCCCTTGTGCAGGCCCACGTCGCGCAGCTGCCGCAGGCAGGCGCTGGCGTGCCCGGACAGCAGCAGCTTGAGCATCTCGTCGAAGAGCCGCGCCGGCGGCACGCGCTCCATGAGCGGCGCGAGGCGGCGGATCGGCTCGCGCGTCTGCGCCTCGAGGGTGAGGCCGAGCTTCGCCGCGAGCCGCACCGCGCGCAGCATCCGCACCGGATCTTCGCGATAGCGCGTTTCGGGATCGCCGATCACGCGCAGCATGCGCTTCTTCAGATCGTCGAGCCCGCCGTGAAGGTCGACGATCTCCTCGCTCGCGGGGTCGTAATACAGCGCGTTCACCGTGAAATCACGGCGCCGGGCGTCCTCCTCCTGAGTCCCGAAGACGTTGTCGCGCAGCACCCGGCCATGCTCGTCCTTCTCCGCCGTCCCGGCGTCCGCGCCGCGAAACGTCGAGACCTCCACGGTCTCGCCGCCGAGCATCACGTGCACGAGGCGGAAGCGCCGCCCGATGATGAGGGCGCGGCGGAAGAGCGGCCGGATCTGCTCTGGGCGCGCGTCGGTGGCCACGTCGAAGTCTTTCGGGGTGATTCCCAGGAGCAGGTCGCGCACGGCGCCGCCGACGATATGGGCCGAAAAGCCCGCCTCGCGCAGCGCCGCGCACACCTTGCTCGCCGACGGGCTGATGGCTTCGCGGCCGAGGCCGTGCCCTTCCCGCGGCACCCGCTGCAGGTTTTCGGTGGGCAGCCCGAGCACCCGCCGTATGAACCTCTTGATCATTGAGGGCCGGGATTCTACCGGCGAAGGGAAATTCGTTCCCAGCCGCGGCGCGCCGCCTCGCGCGCGAGCTCGCCGTCGGGGTCCACCGCCACGGGCCGGGTCACGCGCTCGAGCAGCGGCAGGTCGTTGTGCGAATCGCTGTAGAAGGCCGATTCGGCGAATTCACCGAGGCGCCGGCCCTGGGCGCCGAGCCACTCCTCGAGCCGGCGCACCTTGCCCTCGCGGAAACACGGAATGCCGGCGACCCGCCCGGTGAAGCGGCCGTCGCGGCACTCCGGCTCGGTCGCGATGAGGTGCGGCACCCGGAATTCGCGCGCGATGGGCGCGGTAACGAAGCTGTTGGTGGCGGTGATGATCGCGCAGAGATCGCCGCGCCCGAGGTGGCGCGACACGAGCTCGCGCGCCGCGGCGCCTACCATGGGCAGGATGCGGCTTGCCATGAAATCGGCGTGCCAGCGGGCAAGATCGGCCTGCGTGTGCGCGGCGAGGGGGCGCAGCGCGAATCCCAGGTACTCGTGGATGTCGAGCGTGCCGGCGGCATACTGCGCGAAGTAGGCGCGATTTTGCGCCTCGTAGGCTTCGCGCTCGAGGATCCCGCGGTCTATCAGGAACTGGCCCCACTCGTAGTCGCTGTCGCCTGCGAGCAGGGTGTTGTCGAGGTCGAACAGGGCGAGGCGCATGGCGCCCCGCAGTCTATCCCGGCGAGATGCTCAGAACCGGCGCTGGACGCCGATGCGGAAGTCCTGCAGGCGCAGCAGTCCGGTCGGCTCGCGCGAAAGGCTCTCGGCGCTGACCGCCCAGTTGTCCGCGAACCAGTAGCGGCCGAAGACCGAGACGGCGCGCGGGTCGTAGTCGTAGTCGCGGCTGTTCATCGACAGGCCGAGGCTGGTGCGCTCGCCGAACGAGTAGGACCAGTTCATGCGCTGCGGCGGCGCGAAGCCCATTCCCATCGCCTGGTAGGAGGCGAACCCGAAGCGGTCGAATTCCGGCGCGAGCCAGCCGCGCGCGAGGCCCGGATCGATCCCAGGCTCGCTGCGCTCGGGCACGCGCAAACCCGATTGGCCAAACGCTGGCGCAGCCGCGACCAGCGCGATGACTAGGGTTCGACGAACAAGAGGGCGGAAGGACATCGCAGCGTCCTTTTCGTGCCTCCAATCTAGTCCTCGCCGGGGGTCGTTGTCCATGCAGAATTCCCCCGTAAGGGGGGACCGAGCGGGCACTGTTGCTTTTAGCCGTCGTCATTTTTCGACAATGCGTCGCGCACCAGCGCGAGCGTCACGGCGCGCTGGCGGGCGAGCGAATGGCGGTCGAGCCGGTCGAGGACGGCATGGAGGCTCGCCAGGTCGCGTGGAAGGTGGTTCAGGAGGTACCTGACCACCTCGTCCGACACGGAAAGCCCCCGGCGCTGGGCCTCGCTGCGCAAATGCAGGGCCTTGTCCGCGTCGGTGAGCGGTTTCAACTGGTAGACGAGCCCCCAGCCCAGGCGCGTGCGCAGGTCCTCGCGCAATCCGAGCCCGGCCGGCGGCGCGGCTCCGGCGGCGAGGACTGCCGGACCGCCTTCGCGCGCCGAATTGATCGCGATGAAGAGCGCCTGCTGGGCGGCCTCGCTCAACGCGTCGACGTCGTCGGCGATCACCAGCGCCGGGTTGGCGCTCGCAGCGGCGGCGAGCAGATGGCTGCGGCCGCTGCCGGGCGCGCCCCAGAGATAGACGATCGCCTCCTTCAGCCGGCCCTGCGCGAGCGAGCGGACGCCTTCGAGAGCCTCGGCGTTTGCCCCGGCGACGTAGTTGTCAAGGCTCGGCTGCGCGGCCGCGGAAAGGGGAAGCGGGAGCTGCCGCATTAGAATGGCGGAAACCTTGAAATCTAGCATGCCGCAGCCACCACTTTCCTATCGCGACGCCGGCGTCGACATCGACGAAGGCGACGCCCTGGTCGAGGCGATCAAGCCGCTCGCGCGGCGCACGCTGCGTCCCGAGGTGCTCGCGGGGATCGGCGGCTTCGGCGCCCTGTGCCGGATCCCCGAGAAGTACCGCCAGCCGGTGCTCGTTTCCGGCACCGACGGGGTCGGGACCAAGCTCAAGCTCGCGTTCGAGCACGAGCGCCACGACACGGTCGGCGTCGACCTCGTGGCGATGAGCGTGAACGACGTCCTGGTCCAGGGGGCGGAGCCGCTTTTCTTCCTCGACTACTTCGCCTGCGGCAAGCTCGAGCTCGCCGTTGCCAAGGATGTCGTGAAGGGCATCGCGCGCGGCTGCGAGCTCGCTGGCTGCTCGCTGATCGGCGGCGAGACCGCCGAGATGCCAGGCATGTATCCCGAGGGCGAATACGACCTCGCCGGATTCTGCGTCGGCGTGGTCGAGAAGGACCGGGTGATCGACGGCCGCTCGATCGCGCCCGGCGACGCGATCCTCGGCCTCGCTTCGAGCGGCCCGCACTCCAACGGCTACTCGCTCATCCGCAGGATCGTGCAGCGCGCGGGACCGGCGCCCTTCGACCTGCTCGAGCCGACGCGCATCTACGTGAAGCCGATCCTGCGCCTCATCGAGACGCTGCCGATCAAGGGCCTCGCGCACGTCACCGGAGGCGGCCTGGTCGGCAACGTGCCGAGGGTCTTCCCGGAGGGAACCAAGGCGGTGATCGACAAGGGCGGCTGGCCGCGGCCGCCGGTGTTCCAGTGGCTGCAGCAGGCGGGCAACGTCGCCGAAGACGAGATGTGGCGCGTGTTCAACTGCGGCATCGGCATGGTGGTGGTGGTCGCGGCGGCGCACGCCAAGGCGGCCGCCGACCAGTTGCGGAAATCCGGCGAAACGGTCTACGAGATCGGGCGCGTCGAAAAGTCCTCGGGCGCGCCCGAGGCGCTCGTGGTCTAACCCGGGACGCTACTTCACTTTGTAGACCACGTCGTGCTCGCGCACGTGGTCGACGACTTTCAGACCGAAGTCGTCGTCAGGCCCGACCTGCTCCACGGGAGCATGGCCGATTTGCAGCGATTCGACGCGCTGGCCGAAGTCGCTGGTATGTCCCTTGACGTGAATGTTGTCGCCGACGTGCAGATTCGTGCCCGGGTCGAGCTTCAGAACCGCGACCGACAGGTGGCCGAAGTAATGCGTGACCACGCCGACTCGATCGCCCGGCGGCGGCGCAACGGGCGCAGGGCTCGGCTGCGGCGCGACCGGCTTCTTGAAAGGCTTAGATGCCGGCTTCGCGGAAACCCTTCCCGCTGCCGTCGGCCGCTTGGCTACGGTTTTTCGTGCGGGTTTCTTGCGCGACGCGGGTTTCCTCGCCGCGAGCTTCTTGCGCTTGAGCTTCGAACTGGCTTTCTTTGCTTTCTTTGCTTTCTTCGCCTTGGCCATGTGACCTCCCGTTAAGGTCATTGTCCCGTGCTCGATCCGCGGCGCGCAAGGTAGATTGCCACGAGCACGATCACGCCGCCGGCAATTTGCAGCGGGACGAGCGGCTCGGCGAGCAGGATCCAGGCGAAGATCGCGGCCATGACCGGCTGAAAGAGCAGGCTGACCGACGAGAACGCCGCCGGAAGGTGCGCCAGCGCGTAAGCGATGAGGCCCTGGCCGGCGGCGTGCGAGATCAGCGCGAGACCGATGAGAATCCACCAGCCACCCGCGGACCGCGGAATCATCGGCTCGCCGGTGCCGAGCGCGGCGGGAAGGAGCAGGATCGCAGTGATGGTAGTGGTGACCGCCATGAGGTGGAGCGTGTTTTCGCCGCGGTCGCGCAGGCCCTTCACCGCGAGCAGGTAGCCGGCGTAAAACATCGCGGTAACGACGCCGGCCGCGTCGCCCACCAGGCCGGTGGACGAGAACGCGAGGCTGGTGTGCACGAGCAGCGCCACGCCGACGAGCGCCGCGCCGAGCCCGGCGAGGAAGGTGAGGGTCGGCCGCTGGCGCAGGAAGATCCACGCCGCGAGGGTCACAAAAATCGACGCAAGGTTTGCAAGCAGGGTGGCGTTTGCCACCGATGTGAGCTGGACCGACTTGTGCCAGAAGGCGAGGTCGCCGGCGAAGGCCAGCGCGGCGGCGAGGAGCAGAAACGATTTTCCAGGATACAGGTGCGCGCGGCGCCGACTATTGAGGCCGTACACGATCCACAAGATGGGAACCGCCAGGGCCACGCGCCAGAACGCGGCCGCGGTGGGCCCGACACCGGCGGCCAGGGCCTCTCTCACGAAGATCGGCGACAGCGCGATGAAGGTGGCGCCCGCCAAAAGCGCCGCCAGCGCGGGATTCATGGCCCGCGCATCGTAAGGGTTTTTACGGCTTCGCTATTTCAGGTCGTTCCAGCGCTTGAGCGCGGCGTCGTAGCGCTTGCGCGCAAGCTCCACTTCCTGTTCGAGGAGCATCTGGCGGCTTCGGTACTGCTCGCTGGGGCGCGTGCCGCCCGAGGCGGTGCCCTGGATTTCGCCTGGCTGCGGCTCGACGCCCTCGTCGCGACGCGCTTCGGCGTCCTTCAGCGCGAGCGCCGCGCTGCGCGCCTCTTCGTAGGCCTTGTCAAGCTCTTGGCCGCGGTCCTGCGCATTGGCGGCGCGCGCGGCTACGCCGATCGCGAGCGCAACAAAAACAACGGTTAAGGCCTTCATGGATCGGTTCCGGTAAAATTTTTTCGACATGCCGGCGCCGCGCTTCGTTCACCTCAGGCTGCACAGCGAGTACTCGGTGAGCGACGGGATCGTCCGCCTGGACGAGGCCGTGAGCCGGGCGGCCGCCGACGGGATGCCGGCGCTCGCGCTGACCGATCTCGCGAATCTGTTCGGCCTGGTCAAGTTCTACGGCGCCGCGCGCGCCGCCGGCGTGAAGCCGATCATCGGCGCCGACTGCTGGCTGCAGAATCCCGGCGACCGCGACAAGCCGGTGCGCATGCTGCTCCTTTGCGCGAGCCGCGCCGGCTATCTGCGCCTGTGCGACCTGCTCTCGCGCGCGTGGCTGCGCAATCAGTACCGTGCGCGCGCCGAAATTTCGCGCGAATCGCTCGAAGAAGCGGGAACCGAGGGCCTGATTGCTCTTTCGGGCGCCGCGGCGGGGGACGTCGGCCAGGCCCTCGCCGCCGGCAATGCCGAAGCCGCGGAGCGCCTGGCGCGTGGCTGGGCCGAGCTCTTCCCGGGTCGCTACTACATCGAGCTGCAGCGCGCGGGCTTTTCCCAGGGCGAGGCGCTCGTCGCCCGCTCGGTGGCGCTCGCCGGGCGCCTTGCGCTGCCCGTCGTGGCGACGCACCCGGTGCAGTTCCTCGAGCGCGACGATTTCAAGGCGCACGAAGCGCGCGTTTGCATCTCGCAAGGCTACGTGCTCGCCGACCAGCGCCGGCCGAAGCTGTTCACGCCGGAGCAGTATTTCAAGCGCCAGCGCGAGATGGTCGAGCTGTTCGCCGACCTGCCGCAGGCGCTCGAGAACTCGGTCGAGATCGCGCGGCGCTGCAACCTGGCGATCCAGCTCGGCAAGAGCCGTCTGCCGGCTTTCCCGACGCCGCCCGGCGTCACGATCGATGAATTCCTTCGCGGCGAGGCGCATGCGGGGCTCGCGCGCCGCTGCGACAAGCTCGGCCTCAAGGAGGACGAAAGGCCGCGTTACCGCGAGCGGCTCGAGTTCGAGATCGGGACCATCGTGCAGATGGGATTCGCCGGCTACTTCCTGATCGTCGCCGACTTCATCAACTGGGCAAAGCAAAACGGCGTGCCGGTGGGCCCCGGGCGGGGCTCGGGCGCGGGCTCGCTGGTCGCCTACTCGCTCGGCATCACCGACCTCGATCCGCTGAAGTACGACCTCCTGTTCGAGCGCTTCCTCAACCCCGAGCGGGTGTCGATGCCCGACTTCGACATCGACTTCTGCCAGGACGGGCGCGATCGGGTGATCGAGTACGTGCGCGGGAAGTACGGCGAAGCGAGCGTCTCGCAGATCGCCACGTTCGGCACCATGGCCGCGCGCGCGGTGGTCCGGGACTGCGGCCGGGTGCTCGATCTGGGCTACAACTTCTGCGACCAGATCGCCAAGCTGATCCCGGTGCAGCCGGGCAAGACGATCACGCTCGAGGACGCGCGCGAGATGGAGCCGCTCCTCGCCGAGCGCGAAGAGAAGGAAGACGAAGTTCGCGAGCTGCTCGAGCTCGGCGGGAAGCTCGAAGGCCTGGTGCGCAACGTCGGCATGCACGCCGGCGGCGTGCTGATCGCTCCGGGGCGCCTCACCGAATTCTGCCCCCTGTACGCGGCCGACGGAACCGCCAACGTCATCTCGCAGCTCGACAAGGACGACGTCGAGGCGGTGGGGCTGGTCAAGTTCGACTTCCTGGGCCTCACCACACTCACGATCCTCGACTGGGCGGAGCGCTACGTGCGCCGCCTGGGCGAGGCTTCCTTTTCGCTCGAGAAGGTGCCGCTGAACGACGCGCTCGCCTACAAGCTGCTTTCGGCGGGCAACACCACCGCGGTGTTCCAGCTGGAATCGCGCGGCATGCGCGACCTCATCAAGCGGGCGCGTCCGGATCGCTTCGAGGACGTGATCGCGCTCGTCGCCCTGTACCGCCCGGGGCCGATGGATCTCATTCCCGAGTACATCGAAAGGAAGCACGGCAAGCGCGTCGAGTACCTCGACCCGCGCCTCGCGCCGATCCTCGGTCCGACCTACGGCATCATGGTCTACCAGGAGCAGGTGATGCAGATCGCGCAGGTCATCGGCGGCTACTCGCTCGGCGGCGCCGACCTGCTGCGCCGGGCGATGGGCAAGAAGAAGCCGGAGGAAATGGCGCAGCAGCGCGAGGTCTTCGTCGCCGGCGCCGAGAAGAACGGGCTCGCGCGCACGCGCGCCACGCAGCTCTTCGACCTGATGGAGAAGTTCGCAGGCTACGGCTTCAACAAGTCGCACGCCGCCGCCTACGCGCTGCTCGCCTACCAGACCGCGTACATGAAGGCGCACCACGCCGCCGCGTTCTTCGCGGCGAACCTCTCCGCGGTGATGGACGACACCGACAAGGTGCGCCCGTTCCACGAGGACGCGGTCGCGAACGGCCTCGTCATCCTCCCGCCGGACGTCAACGCGTCGGAATACCGCTTCGTCCCGGTCGACCGCGCCACCATCCGCTACGGGCTCGGGGCGGTCCGCGGCACCGGGGAGAGCGCCATCAACGCGATCCTCGAGGCACGGCGCGCGAAGCCGTTCGCGGATCTCTTCGACTTCTGCAGCCGGGTGGACAAGCGCCTGGTCAACCGTCGAGTAGTGGAGGCGCTGATTCGCGCAGGTGCTTTTGATTCCATTGATCCTCAAAGAGCAAGGCTTCTTGCTTCGGCCGGGCGCGCGCTCGAAGCCGCCGAGCAGGCGCTGGCTCAGGCGTCGCAGGAGAGCCTCTTCGGCGAGGCCGAGGCGCCGCGCGGGGGTGCCGTGGTCTACGTCGACGCGGCGCCGTGGGACATGCGGCAGAAGCTGACCGAGGAGAAGGTAGCGCTCGGCTTCTACCTGTCCGGGCACCTCTTCAAGGTCTACGAGCGCGAGCTCGCGGGCTTTGCGCGGGTGCCGCTCGCGAAGCTTTCCGCGGGAGAGCGCGTGACGATGGCGGGCATCGTGGTGGCCGCGCGCACCCAGATGACGCGGCGCGGGCGGATGATGGTGGTGATGCTGGACGACGGCACGGCACAGGTCGAAATCTCGGTGTTCAACGAGCTGTTCGAGAAGCACCGCGAGAAGCTGAAGGAGGACTCGCTGCTCGTGGTCGCCGGCAAGGTGCAGTCGGACGAGTTTTCGGGAGGGCTGCGGGTCAGCGCCGACGAGCTCATGGACCTCGAGACGCTGCGCAACCGCCATGCGTCGCTCCTCAGGCTCTCCCTGAACGGCCAGGCCGACGCCAAGCGGCTGCAGCAGGTGCTCGGACCGTACCGTGCCAGCGGCAACGGCAGCTGCCAAGTACTCGTGGAGTACGAGAACGGGACGGCGCTGTGCAAGCTTGCGCTCGGCGAATCCTGGCGCGTGCGGCCGGATACGCGGCTCATCAGCGAGCTCGGCGCCTGGCTGGCGCCGGAAAACGTCGAGGTCGTCTACAGCTCTCTCTAGCTGCCCCAGCGCACCTCGCACGCCTCGCGCGTCAGGAGGCTTCTCTGGCGGCGCAGCCATCCGTTCACCCAGCGTTCCTGCGGGTCGATCCTGCGCTGCTCGGCAAGAAACCCGGCGAGCTGCGGATAGCAGGCCTCGGTCTGTTCGCGCGTCGCCTCGGGGGTGCACGAGATCGGAAAGCCGCCGCCGTGGGAGATGGCGAGATCGATCAGGCTGCGCTTGAGCTGCGTCAGGCGGACCTGCGCGCCCAGATTGGCGCCTTCGGCGAGCCCGAAGCTGACCTCGCAGTATTCCTGTCCTGGAAGCCGCAGGAAGGTTTCCTCGTCGGCGCGGACCCGCCGGACGGCGAGACTCTCCAGGTCGAAGCGCCATTCGGCGCAGCAGTCGCGGCACGCCGCAACCAGCGCTTCCAGCCTGACGGGCGGTACCAGCAGAACGAGCTTCCGCGGCGTGCGCTCGCGGAGCTCGCCCCGTTGGCCCAATTGGCCGAAGCGGTCCAATTGGTCCTCCGGCGCCCGGGCCTCGGCGAGCGCGCGCGCGAGCGACTCGATGCGCAAGGTCACGCTGTAGATCGCGCCGAAGAGTCCGTGCCCGCCGACCACCAGGGCGAAGAGGCCCGGGTTCGTCATGCGGTCGACGCGCCGCAGGTGGCCGTCCGGTGTGACCATGGTGAGCGACTGCACGTGGCTCACGGTGGGGCGTCCGTCGGGCCCGGCTGCGTTGCAAGCGAGGCTCTCGCCGATGGTCGGATGCGCGGTGCGAACCTCCTGCGCGCGGCCGTCGCCGGGGCGCAGGCGCGCCGCCAGGCTTTTCCAGCTGGCGCCCGACTGAACCTCGACCAGCCCGCGCGCTTCGTCGACGGCGAGCACCCGGTCCAGGCGCGAGGCATCGAACGATGCGCACGAGCGAACCGACTGGCACAGCTCCTGGGCGGAAAGCGGGGGTTTGGCGGTCATCTTTCTCTCCCCTCGAATCGATGCGACTCCGGCTATTTTTCTCCCCGCTCGAGATCGGCCGCAACGGCGGCGAGCAAAGTCGCGCGGCCCGATACCGGCAGCCGCGCTACACGGTCGGTCGGCGTTCGAACCGGACGTGTGCAGGCTCGCCGTCGCTCGCCGCCACCCGCACCTCATCGACGCGGGAAGCGGGCGGCCCGCGCCTCGCCCACGCGATGAGCTCTGCCACCCGCTCGGGGGGTCCCTGGACGAGCGCTTCCACGCTGTCGTCGGTCCGGTTTCGGACCCACCCCGCCAGGCCGCGCGCTTGCGCTTCGCCGCAAAGGGCGTCCCGGAAACCGACGCCCTGCACGCGCCCGGTGATCCTCAGCTTTCGGGTGATCATGTAAAAAACCTTAAGGAACCGCTGCAAGCCTCGGAACTAGCTTCTAAAGTTCATGGTAAGCTCGGTGCGCGTCAGGCACTGAGGGGATAAAAAAATGCGCATCGCGTTGTTGGTCGTCGCCGGTCTCGCCCTGATCGGTTTCCTCACCGTTGCGGTGGTCTTGCCGCAGCGGGCGGGGACCGAAGCTCGCGAAGCCGCGCAGGCGCTCATCCTCGGCGCGGAGCCGGCCAAGCAGCAGGTGGCGGCCCACGCCGAGAAGTCGGGCAACCTTGTCGGCGTGGGGAAGGAAGTCAAGGTCGCGGCGAAGAGCGATCCGAAGTACGGGGAGATGAAGTGGATCGTATCCGAGAACGGCGACATCCGCGGCTGGAACGAGAAGAACGCGCTCGAAGTGACCTTGACCCCGACCCTTCAGTCGGGCAAGGCGAGCTGGAACTGCCGCGGTTATCCGATCACGGTGATGCCGGCGAGCTGCGGCGGGCGCTCGTAACGGCGGTCAGGATCGCCTGCAGGATTGCGGCGGGCTGCGGCGGGCAACCCGGCACGGCGACGTCCACGGGCAGCACGTTCGACACGCGACCCCGGCTCGCGTAGCTCTCGCCGAAGATTCCTCCGGTGCAGCCGCAGTCGCCGACCGCGACGACCAGCTTCGGCTCCGGCACGGCAGCGTAAGTCCGCAGCAGCGCCTGCTCCATGTTGCGCGATACCGGCCCGGTGACGAGCAGCAGGTCGGCATGCCTTGGGCTCGCCACGAACTTCATGCCCAACCCCTCGAGGTTGTAGTAAGGATTGCCCAGGGCGTGGATCTCGAGCTCGCAGCCATTGCACGATCCCGCGTCGACATGACGCACGGCGAGCGCGCGGCCGAGACGCTCGAGCGCCAGCGTCTCGAGGCGTTGCGAAAGCGCGCGCAGCGCCGGATCGGGCGCGCGCGCCGGCTCGGTGACGATCCCCGCGTGCACCATGCGAAGTACGATCTTGTGCATCAGAGGTCGGCGCCCGAGTAGGACAGGTTGAAGGACTTGTTGATCAGCGGAAAGTCCGGCACGATGTTTCCGAGCACCGCGTGCTCCAGCGCGGGCCAGTTCTGCCACGACGGGTCGTGGGGATGGCAGCGCCGGACCGTGCCGGCGGGGCCGACCTCGAGCGCGACGAAAATTTCGCCGCGCCAGCCCTCGACCCAGCCCACGCCGCTCGCGCCCTCGTGCGGATCTTCGAACGTTGTCCTCGCTTCTCCCTGGGGCAGAGAAGCGAGTAGCCTTCGCTGCAGGCGAAGCGACTCGAAGATTTCCTCGAAGCGCACCACGATGCGCGAGGCGACGTCGCCGTTGCGATGCGCGCACAGCGCGGGGGCGAGCTCCTCGTAGGGCGCAAAGCCCGGAAAAACGCGCGCGTCGATCGCGATGCCGCTTGCCCGCGCGGCGACGCCAACGACCCCGAGCTCGGCGGCCAGGGACGGCGCGAGCCGCCCGCAATTGATGCAGCGGTCCTGCAGTCCGGGATGGTCGTAGTAGATGGCGCGCAGCGCCAGCACCTCCTCCTCGAGGCGCTCGACTTCCTCGACAATCGCATCGGCCGCCGCCCGATCGATATCCACCGAAGCGCCCCCCGGTACGATGCGGTCCATCAGAAAGCGATGCCCGAAAAGGCGCGCATTCAATCGCAGCAGGTCCTCCTTGAGGCGAGAGAACTGCGCCAGCCCGAACGCGAGCCCGCCGTCGTTGCCGAGATAACCGAGATCGCCAAGGTGATTGGCGATGCGCTCGCGCTCCAGCAGCAGCGCGCGCAGCCAGAGCGCGCGAGGCGGCGCGGTAGCCTCGGCGGCGCGCTCGAGCGCCATGGCGTAGGCCCAGGCGTAGGCGACGGTGCTGTCGCCCGAGACCCGGCCGGCCAGGCGCGCGCCTTCGGCGAGGCTCATCGATTCGAAGCGCCGCTCGATGCCCTTGTGGACGTACCCGAGACGCTGCTCGAGGCGCAGAACGCGTTCTCCCACCACCGAAAAGCGGAAGTGTCCGGGCTCGATGATGCCGGCGTGCACCGGGCCCACCGGGATCTCGTGGACGCCGTCGCCCTCGACCTGCACGAATGCATAGGGCGCGTCGCCATGGACCAGCCACGGCCGCTCATCCTGCCCCGATCTCAGGCCATGGAGGTCGCGGATCGCGCGCTGCATGCGCACCGCCGCGGGAAAGGCGGTCGAAGCATCCGGGTATTCAACGCCGGTCAAAGGAAGATCGAGCTGGAGTAATCCCGCGTGCACGACGAGCAGCGCGTGAACCGCGCGCGGTTGATCGCTGGCCCAGAGCGCACCGAGCCGGCCGCCGTCCTGTTTCACCGATTGGAGCAGCGGAATCCAGTCGCGCGTGCTAACGGTGTGTCGTTCGAGGGAGAAGCTCATCCGATGAGCTGCGCCGCGCGCCGGTACCAGTCGACGAGGTACGGCGGAATGTAAAGGCCGAGCAGCAGCACGATCCCGAGATGGGCGAACACCGGGATGAGAGCCGGCCGGTGCGGCAGCCGCGCGACGGTTGGCTCACCAAACACCATAGCCTGCACCTTGCCGAAGATGGCGGCGAAGGAGACGCCGAGCGATACCAGCAGGATAGGCGCGGCCCAGGGCTGCTGCGCGATGGCCGTGGTGAGAATGAGGAATTCGCTTGCAAAGACGCCGAACGGCGGCAGCCCGAGGATCGCCACTGCGCCGAGCATCATGCCCCAGCCGAGCGCGGGGCTCGCGCGCACGAGGCCGCGGATTCCCTCCATGAGCTGGGTACCGCTTTTCTGCGCGGCGTGGCCGACGGTGAAGAAGATCGCGCTCTTGGTGAGCGAGTGCACTGTCATATGCAACAGCCCGGCGAAGCTCGCCACCGGCCCCCCCAGGCCGAAGGCGAAGGTGATGAGGCCCATGTGCTCGATCGAGGAGTAGGCGAACATGCGCTTGATATCCCGCTGGCGCGAGAGGAAGAACGCCGCCACCGCCACCGAAAGCAGGCCGAAGCCGGTGAGCAGTGCGCCGGCGAAGGGACGCTCGAGCGCGCCGTCGGTGATCACCTTGAAGCGGATCAGCGCGTACAGCGCGACGTTGAGGAGCAGGCCCGAGAGCACCGCCGAGATCGGCGTGGGGCCTTCGGCGTGCGCGTCGGGCAGCCAATTGTGCAACGGCACGAGCCCGACCTTGGTGCCGTAGCCCACCAGCAGGAAGACGAACGCGATCGACATCACCGTCGGCTCGAGCCCGGCCTTGACCGAATCGAGGTGCGTCCACAGCAGCGCCGTCATTCCCGAGCCGAGGATGCGCTCGGCGGCGAAGTACACCAGGATCGTGCCAAAGAGCGCCTGCGCGATGCCGACCCCGCAGAGGATGAAGTACTTCCAGGCGGCCTCGAGGGAGGCGTGCGTGCGGTACAGCGCGACCAGCAGCACGGTGGTGAGCGTGGCCGCCTCCATCGCCACCCACATCACCCCCAGGTTGTTCGTGGTGAGCACGAGCAGCATGGTGAAGCAGAAGAGCTGGTACATGGCGTGGTACAGGCGCATGCCGGCATCGGTCACGCGGCCGTGCGAGCGCTCGATGCGCATGTAGGGGCGCGAAAAGAGCGACGTCGTCATCGAGACGAACGCGGTCAGCGCGACCAGAAAAACGTTCAGCGAGTCGACGAAGAACTGCTCCTCGAGCGCGCTGATCGATCCTTCCTCGATCACCCGCTTGACGAGGAGCGCGGCGGCGCCGAAGGTGACGACCGAGACGGCGGCGTTCACTTCGGGAGCGTAGCGGCGGTGCCCGATCAGAGCGAGCAGCGCGCCGCCGGCAAGCGGCGCGACGAGGATCGCGGCCTCCGCGCCCATCACTGCTCCCTCAGCCGCTCGAGGTGGCGCGTGTCCACCGAATCGAAGCGGCTGCGGATCTGGAACAGGAACACGCCCAGGATGAGCGAGGCGACCAGCACGTCGAGCGCGATGCCGAGCTCCACCACCATCGGCATGCCGTACACGGTCGCCGTGGCGGCGAAGAACAGGCTGTTTTCCATGGCGAGAAACGCCACCACCTGGGGCACTGCCTTGGAGCGCGTGATCATCATCAGGAACGAAAGCAGCAGCGAGGCGAGGGCGATGCCGAGCGTCGAGCGCGTTACCGTGCCCGCGAGCAGCGAGATCGGCGCGGCGAGGTTGAAGGCGAGGATCACCAGCACCAGCCCGAAGATCATGAGGGTCGGGATGTTGACCAGCGTCTCCACGTCCCACTTGACGTTGAGCCGCCGGATCAGCCGGTGCAGGATCCACGGCAGCAGGAACACCTTGAGGAGGAGCGTCACCGCCGCGGACCAGTAGAGGTGGGTCTGTCCCGTGATCATGGCCACCACCACCGTGGCCATGAAAAGGATGAATCCCTGGAAGGCGAAGAGGTTGATGAGGGAGAGGATGCGCCGCTGCGACAGCATGGCGAAGGCGAGCAGCAGCAGCACTGCGGCGAGAAGGTTGACGAGCTGCGGTCCGTAGTGCGCGAGCATCAGCGCTCCAGCAGCACGTGAACCAGCAGGGCGAGCACCGCGAGCATGAACGCGGTGCCGAGGAACTCCGGGGCGCGGAAGATGCGCATCTTCGCGCTCACCATCTCGATCGCGGCGAGCGCCGCGCCGCCCGCGGCGAGCTTGGCGGCGAGCGCCGGCAACGCGAGCAGCAGCCCGAGCCAGTCGCCGCCCTGCGCCACGCCGAACGGGAGGAACAGCGCCAGGCCGATGCAGGAATAGACGAACAGCTTGAGGCTCGCGGCCCACTCGATCATGGCGAGGTGGCGCCCCGAATACTCGAGCACCATCGCCTCGTGGATCATGGTGAGCTCCAGGTGCGTCGCGGGGTTGTCCACCGGGATGCGCGCGTTCTCGGCGAGCGACACCATGGTGAAGGCGACACCGGCGAAGGCCATGCTCGGGTAGATCACGAACTCGCGATGCGCCAGCGTCTCGACGATGGTCGAGAGCGAGGTGGAGTGCGAGATGAGCGAGGCGGTGAACAGCACCATGAGCAGCGCCGGCTCGGCGAGGAAGCCGACCATCATCTCGCGGCGCGCGCCGAGGCTGCCAAAGGCCGTGCCCACGTCCATCCCGGCGAGCGCGATGAAGAAACGCGCCACGGCGAGCAAGCCGACCAGCGCGATGGCGTCTGCGGCCGGGTTGAGCGGCAGGTCGGTGCCCACCGTCGGCACGATCGCCGCGGCGAGGACCAGGCAGCCGAAAATAAGATACGGCGAGGCTCGGAAGAGCGAAGAGGCGTTGTGCGCCAGCACCACTTCCTTTTCGAACAGCTTCGCCAGCACGCGGTAGGGCTGGAGCAGTCCGGGTCCGCGGCGGTTCTGCATCCAGGCGCGGCACTGGTTCACCCAGCCGCTGAGCAGCGGCGCAAGCAGGATCGCGAGCACGACCTCGGTGAGCTGGGCGACCAGTCCGGAGGCGTTCATCGAATGAAAAAGAGCAGGACCAGTAAGGTCGCGAAGCTGTACATGAGGTACACGGAGATGCGGCCGCGCTGCAGCACGGTCACGAGCGAGGTGACGCGCTCGACCGCGCGAGCGATCGGCAGGTAGAGCCAGTACCACAGGCGGTCCTCCGCGCTCTCGCGGTACCGTGGTCGCGCGTCGCCCGGTGAGGGCGCCTCGCCGTCGATGCGGAACACCGGCCGGAACACCACCTTCACCGGCTGGCCGAAGCCTTCGGCGCTGTCCTGCATGCGCGCGGTGAGCCACGGAAAGCCGCAATCCCAGGGCGGCGCGCGGCGCACGCGCCCGTGGTAGAAGGCGCGCACCGCGAGCCAGGCCGCGCCCACGAGCAGCACCGCCACCGCGAAGAAGAGCAGCGGGCTGTAGCTCGCGCGCTCGGCGTCGATCGGCGCGAGGAACAGCCAGCCGCTCCCGAGGCCGGCGAGCGCGTAGCCCGTGAAGCGCTGCGTGACCGGCTCCAGGAGCGCGAGCACCAGCGTCGGCGCGAGGCCGAGCACCAGGCATCCGGCGGCGAGCCAGACGAGCGCGCCGCGCTCCCACGGGCCGGCGTCGTGCGCTTCGGAGGCACGCGCATCGCGCGGCTGGCCGAGGAACACCACGCCGAAGAACTTGACCATGACGTAGCCGGAGAGCGCCGCCGCCAGCGCCACCGCGGCGCCCGCCACCGGGACGATCATGTTGACGTAGCCTTGCGGCAGCCCCGGCGTGAAGAGAAACGCCTGCAGCAGCAGCCACTCCGAGACGAAGCCGTTGAGCGGCGGCAGCCCGGCGATGGCGGCCGAGCCGATGAGCGCGCACCAGGCAACCCAGGGCATGCGGTGGATCAGTCCTCCCAGCCGCCCCAGGCTGCGCTCGCTCGTGGCGTGCAGCACCGAGCCCGTGGCGAGGAACAGCAGCCCTTTGAAGAAAGCGTGATTCAGGCAGTGGTAGAGCGCCGCGGTCAGCGCGAGCGCCGCGAGGCTGCCCATGCCGAAGCCGCGAAAAAGCAGCGCCAGGCCGAAGCCCGCGACGATGAGGCCGATGTTCTCGATCGAAGAGTAGGCGAGCAGGCGCTTCATGTCGCTCTGCGTGGCGGCGAAGATCACGCCGAAGAGCGCGCTCGCGAGACCCACGACCAGTGCGACCACGCCCCACCACCAGAGCGGAAACCCGATGAGGTCGAGGGTCACGCGCATCAGTCCGTAAACGGCCGTCTTGAGCATCACCGCCGACATGAGCGCCGACACCGGCGAGGGCGCGGCGGGGTGCGCTTCGGGCAGCCATATGTGCAGCGGCACGAGGCCGGCCTTGGCGCCGAAGCCGGCGAGCGCGAGCGCAAAGGCGACGCTGCCCCAGCCTGCGGGCTGCTGCAGCGCGCGCATCGCGTCGAACCTGTAGTCGCCCGTGCCGGCCTGCAGGGCGCCGAAGCACAGGAGGATCGAAATCGCCCCGAGGTGTGCGATCAGGAGGTAGAGGTAGCCCGCGCGCCGGATCTCGGCGTGGCGGTGATCGCTCGTCACGAGAAAGAACGAGGCGAGGGCCATCGTTTCCCACGCCACCATGAAGAAGTAGGCGTCGTCCGCCACGAGGACCAGCGCCATGCTCGCGAGGAATACGTGGTAGCACAGGCACTGCACGCCGGGCGCAGTCTCCGCGCCGTGGCGCAGGGACCCCCTCGTGTACACCGACACGCCGGCGGCGACCGAGGCGAGGAGCAGGAGAAAGAAGGCCGAGAGCGCGTCGAGCCGCGCATGGAACGGGAGCCCCGGAAGGCCGAGCATAAGCACGCGCGTGGTCTCCGCCCCGGCCAGGGAGGCAAGCGCGGTCGCGGCGAGCGCGAGGCCGACCAGGGCGCCTGCCGGGTAGAGCGCGCGCGCCAGGCGCAGGCTTGCGGGCGCCGCCACGGCAACCGCGCCGAGGACGAGCCAGGCGCACGCGGCGGCGAGCACGGCGTCGACAGCGGACAGCCAGCCGCCGAGGGGGAATCCCATGCGAATCATATTATCATGCAATGGCAACGGTGTTATCCTAGGAGCCCATGGAACAGCGCACCGCCCGGCTCACCATCCTCGTCGACCCGCGGAAAAAGGCGCTGTTCGAGGAGCTGTGCGCGGCCGAGGACCAGACGCCTTCGCAGGTGGTGCGCCGCCTCATTCGGGAGTACATCGAGAAACGCACCGGGCGGCCCTGGGAGCCGCCGGAAGCGGGAAAGAAGAGTTCCCGGCGCTAGGCGCGCAGGATCGCGGCGGCGATCAGCAGGCCGAGCAGCAGCGCGCCGCCGACGAGCAGCCAGTCGCGGCGGCGCCAGCCGCGAAGCTCCGGCGGCTGCAGCGAGCTCATCGCCTGCGTGGCGGACACCGAATCGGACAGCGTGGTCGACGCACCGGTGAGCGTGGCGAGGCGCTGGGTCGCCTCCGCGGAATCGAACGACTGCGCCAGCCCGTGCGCCGGCGGATCGGTGCTTTCAGCGCGGCTCGAGTCGTCCTGCCGCGTGCGGTTCAGCGTCTGTGCCATGACCACCGCCTGGGCCTGGCTCAGGGCGAGCTCGGGATGGGTTCCGGCGGCAAGGCCGCCGGCCGCGGCGAGTCCCGCGGTGCCGAGACCCGCTGTGCCCAGACCCAAGGGCCGCAGCGGCTGGGTGACGGCGGCCGGCGAGGTGATCTGGCGCTCGCAGTTTCGCAGGTCGTTCGCCAGCTCCTGGGCGCTCTGGTAGCGCTCTTCGAGCGGCTTGGCGAGCATCTTGGCGACGATGAAGTTGAGGAGCTCCGGCACCGCCGGGTTCACCGCGCTCGGCGCCGGAGGCGCGAAGTTCACGATCTGGTACATGAGCGCGGTCACGTTCTCGCCGGTGAACGGCGCCGCCCCGGTGAGCGTCTCGTAGAGAATGACGCCGAGCGAGAAGATGTCGGAGCGGTGGTCGGCGCGCTTGCCGATCACCTGCTCGGGGGACATGTATTTCGGCGAGCCGAGCATCATGCCGGTCTGCGTGAGCTCGTCGGTGCTCGCGCGCATGCGCGCGATGCCGAAGTCGGTGATCTTCACGGGCCCGTCGGCGAGCACCATGATGTTGGCCGGCTTGACGTCGCGGTGCACCACGCCGTGCTGGTGCGCATAGGCGAGGCCCTCGGCGACCTGGGCGGCGATCGAAACCGCCTGCGACACCGGCAGCGCCCGGCCTTCGGCGAGGAGCGAGCGCAGCTCCTGTCCTTCGATGAACTCCATCGCCATGTAGGCGACGTTGCCTTCCTTGCCCACGTCGTAGACGGTGACGATGTTCGGATGGTTGAGGCTGCCGGCGGCGCGCGCCTCCTGGTAGAACCGGGCCTCGTACCTGTCGGCGCCGTCGCGCTCCAGCGCCATGTTGACCGTCTTGACCGCGACGGTGCGCTCGAGCGCGGTGTCGGTCGCCTTGTACACCACGCCCATCGCGCCGCGTCCGAGCTCGGACTGGATCGCGTAGCGGCCGAGCTTGCTTGCCTCCATGTCCGGGGCCGCGCCGCCTAGCGGCCGGCCTTGACCGATCGGAAGACCCGGCCCCACATGGGGTGGTCCGCCTCCTCGGGCGCGAGGTCCATGCCGGGGTCGAGGGCGAGCGCCTTATTGAACTCCTCGCGGCACTGGCGCTCGCGGCTCGAGGTGCAATAGATGAACGCCGAGTGCTTGTAGGCATTGACCCGGTCGCGCTCGGGCAGGCCCTGCTGGATCGCGCTCTGCAGGGTCTTCAGCGACTGATCGTACTCGCCGTCCTCGTACTGCTTCAGGCCCGCGCTCAGGGTCTGCTGCGCCTTGGTCGGCTGGAACAGCTTCTGCACTTCGCGCACCGGCTCGGTCTCGCAGCCGGCCAGCGCGGCGAGCGCGACCAGCATCAACAGTCGGGTCATTTCTGGAACCTGTGCCTTATTCTTATGGCTTCTCCGGCTTTCACGTTCACCTTTTCCACGTGGCTCGGGAACGTGGAATTGCGTATCTCTATCGTATGCGAGCCGGCGGGAATATCAAGCGTGCGCAGCGGCGGGCTGACACCGCGGCTCTTGCCGTCCACCAGGACCTCGCCCCACGGCAGCACCGCGAGCTCGACGCGGGCCGGCTCCGCCGACGCCGCGGTCTTGTCGTTCGGGCGCTCGGGCTTCTTTTCCAGCCGCGCCACCAGCTTCTTGTCGAACTTGCCGTCCACGGCGGCCGCGGAGGTCCTGCTCGGCGCGGCAGGGGCCGAGGATTCGAGCATGGTCCTGGCGGCGACCGCGGCGCCGATCACCAGGAAAAACGCGAGCGGCGCGGCGAGCAGCGCCGAGCGGCGCAGGCCGAGTGGACCCATGCCGGCGAGCCAGCCGCCGTCGCGCGCCTGCACCATCGATTCGGTCTGCGCCACGCGGCGCGCCATCGGCGCGCCGCCGACGACCGAGTACACCTCGTGCTCGCGCACGTGCTTGTCGGTGCGCGAGCCTTCGTGGCGGAAGAGGTTCATGTAGTCGCGCGACAGGCACGACACCACTTCGTAGAACGAGCGCGATACCAGGAGCTGCCCGGGGTCGGCGAAGCTCATCACGCGCTGCGCGACGTTGATGCCGTCGCCGATGATGTTCATCTGGGCGTTCAGGTCCTTCACCAGGCGCACCGGCCCCAGGTTCACGCCCAGGCGCACCGGCATTCCGTCGGAGGCCATGTTGCGCACCGCGAGCGCCGCGAACATCGCGTCCTCCGGGTCGCCCATGAACGTGACCGCCGCGCCGTCGCCGGTGTCGAGGATGATGCGGTCGCGCTGCGGCACCTGCTCGAGCGCGGTGGCGAGCGCGCGGTTGAACGCCTGCTTCAGCTCGAGCTGCTCGGCGACCGGCTTTTTCGAGTACTCGACGATGTCGAGGAAGAGCACGCTGCAGACCAGCGTGCGGCTCGAGCTCTCCACGACGATCTCCGCGGTTGCGGCTCTGCGGCCGCGATACTAACTATTTTACGCGCATGCCGGGTTTCGCTCCGGCATCCGGGGAAACGAGAAAAATTCCCGGCCCTTCATCGCCCGAGGCGGCGAGCACCATGCCCTCCGAGACGCCGAACTTCATCTGGCGCGGCGCGAGATTCGCCACCACGACCGCGAGCTTGCCTTCGAGCAGGTCCGGACGGTACGCGGACTTGATCCCGGCGAACACGGTGCGCGTTGCGCCGCCGAGGTCGAGCTCGAGCTTGACCAGCTTGTCCGCGCCCTCCACTGCCTCGGCGCGCGTGATTTTCGCCACGCGCAGGTCGAGCTTTGCAAAATCTTCAATGCTGATGGTGTCGCTCACGGCCTGGTCCTTTGCCTGGTGCTGCTGCTTCTCGGCGTGGCGCTGCGGCGCATTCGTCTGCGGCACTGCCGCAGGATCGAACAGTTCATCAAGCTGCTTTTCCTCGACGCGCGTGATGAGGTGCTTGAACGGCCGGATCCGCTCGGGACGCGTCTTGCAATCCTGCAACGTGAGCTCGTGGCCGAGTCCGAACAACTCTCGCGCCACGCGCGATGCAGTCACAGGCAGGATGGGCGCCAGATAGACCGTCAGCAAGAAGAACGCGTCAATGGCGTCGGTGCAGACGCGATGCAAGTCTGCGCGCTTGGAGGGGTCCTTGGCGAGTTCCCACGGTTTTTGCTGGTCGTAGCGCTGGTTGACGAGGTCTGCGACGCGCATTACCTCCCTTACGACCTTTCCGAATTCCCGACTCTCGTACGCCTCGCGAATCAGCTCCTCGGAGCCAAGGGCGATCGCCCAGCTGTCCTGCGGATTCAGCTGCCCCTCGGGAAATGTGTAAAGCTCGCCGTCGAACTGCCTGGCAATAAAGCTGGCGGCGCGGCTCGCGATGTTCACGTACTTGCCCACCAAATCACTGTTCACCCGCGCGATGAAGTCGTCGGGGTTGAAGTCGAGGTCCTCCACGTTGGCGTTCAGCTTGGCGGCGATGTAGTAGCGCAGCCACTCGGGGTTCATGCCGAGCTCGAGGTAGCGCAGCGGGCTGATGCCGGTGCCGCGCGACTTGGACATCTTGTCGCCCGAGACGGTGATGAAGCCGTGCACGTAGACGTGGTCCGGCGTGCGGTAGCCGGAGAACTCGAGCATCGCGGGCCAGAAGAGCGTGTGGAAGTAGATGATGTCCTTGCCGATGAAGTGCACCATCTCGGCCTTGCCGCCGGGCCGGACGAAGCTCTCGAAATCGGGCCCCTTGCGCTCGCAGTAGTTCTTCAGGCTGGCGAAGTAGCCGATCGGCGCGTCGAGCCATACATAGAGATACTTCTCTTCGGCGATGTCGGGAATGCGGATGCCGAAGTAGGGCGGGTCGCGCGAGATGTCCCAGTCCGAGAGCGCCTGCTCTTGACCCTTGGGGCCGGTGCCGAGCAGCCACTCTTTCGCCTTGTTCGCCACCTGCGGCTGAAGCCGTCCGGGCGAATCGATCCAGTGCCGGATGAAGTCCTTGCACTTGGGGTCGGAGAGGTGGAAGAAGTGATGCTCCGAGGTTCGCAGGACCGGCGTTGTCCCCGACAGGGTCGAGTACGGATTCTTGAGCGCGGTGGCCGGGTAGACGCTGCTGCAGTTCTCGCAGGCATCGCCGTACTGATCCTTGGCGCCGCAGTTGGGACACTCGCCCTTGATGTAGCGGTCGGCGAGGAACATTCCCTTCACCGGGTCGTAGTACTGCTCGACCGGGCGGGTATAGACCAGGCCCGCCGCCTTCAGCTTGCGGTAGATGCCCTGCGAAAGCTCGGTGTTCTCGCGCGAGTGGGTCGAGTGCCAGTTGTCGTAGCTGAGATGGAAGCCGTCGAGATATTGGCGGCGGCCGCGCTGGATGTCGGCGATGAAGGCCTCCGGCGTCTTCCCGGCCTTTTCGGCGGCGAGCATGATGGGCGCGCCGTGCGCGTCGTCGGCGCCCACGAAATGCACCGTGTGCCCTTGCATGCGTTGAAAACGCACCCAGATATCGGCCTGGATGTACTCCATGATGTGGCCGATATGAAACGGGCCGTTGGCGTACGGCAACGCCGTCGTGACGAAGAGGCTGCGCGGCAAAGAGGTGCGAGGCATGCGGCCGGAAACGCCCGATTTTAGCTTACACTTCAACCATGTCCCTCAGTGAAGCGGCCGTTCAGGACGCTCTCAGGCAGCTTGTCGATCCGAACACCGGCAAGGATTTCGTGGTCACGCGCTCGGCCCGCAACATCCGGGTGACCGGCGAGGACGTGTCGCTTGACGTCGAGCTCGGCTACCCCGGCAAGAGCCAGGTCGAGCCCATCCGCCGGCAGGTGGTCCAGGCGCTGAGGCAGGCGGGCGCGCGCAACGTCACGGTCAACGTGGCCTCGAAGGTCGTGGCGCACGCGGTCCAGCGCGGCGTAAAGCTCATTCCCGGAATCAAGAACATCGTCGCCGTCGCTTCGGGGAAAGGCGGCGTGGGCAAGTCGACCACCGCGGTGAACCTTGCCCTCGCGCTTGCAGCCGAAGGCGCCTCGGTCGGAGTGCTCGATGCCGACATCTACGGACCTTCCCAGCCCATGATGCTCGGCATCGCGGGCCGGCCCGAGTCCAGGGACGGCAAGCACCTCGAGCCGATGGAGGGCCACGGGCTGCAGGCGATCTCGATCGGCTTTCTCATCGACGTGGACACGCCGATGGTGTGGCGCGGGCCGATGGTCACGCAGGCGCTGGAGCAGCTCCTCAAGGACACGAGCTGGCGCGACCTCGACTACCTCGTGGTCGACCTGCCCCCGGGCACCGGCGACATCCAGCTCACGCTCGCGCAGAAGGTGCCGGTCACAGGCGCCGTGATCGTCACCACGCCGCAGGACATCGCCCTCATCGACGCGCGCAAGGGCCTGAAGATGTTCGAGAAGGTCGGCATCCCGATCCTCGGCGTGGTGGAGAACATGTCGGTGCACGTATGTCCGAAGTGCGGCCACGAAAGCCACATCTTCGGCGCGGGCGGCGCCGAGAAGATGTGCCGCGACTACGGCACGGAGCTGCTCGGGCAGTTGCCGCTCGACGAGGCAATCCGCAGCCAGGCCGACTCGGGCAAGCCGACCGTGGTTTCGGAGCCCGATGGTCCGCTCGCCGCGATCTACAGGCGCATCGCGCGGCGCTGCGCGGTGAAAATAGCCGAGTCGCAGCGCGACATGACCTCCAAGTTTCCGAACATCGTCGTACAAAACACCTAGGCTGGGGTTTCCCCGAGGACGGTGCAGCGCCGGATGACACGGCCCTGCGCGGCCGCGTCGTACGGCGTGGCCCGGTGCATTACGCAGCGGTTGTCCCAGACCAGCAGCTCGCGCGCTTTCCAGCGGTGCTCGTAAGTGAGGTCGGCATGCACGGCGAGCGCGTTCAGCTCTTCGATCAGCCCGCGGCCTTCGTCATAGGGCAAGCCCAAGACGTATTCCGCGTGATCGCCGAGAAACAGGCACTTGCGTCCCGTCTGCGGGTGCGTGCGCACGATGGGATGGTCGACCGGGGGCCTCGCCAGGCGCTGCGCGTCGGTCAGCGGGTCTTCGCCGTGGCGCCGGTTGCGGGAGAAGTCGAGGTTGTGCACGGCGCGCAGGCCCGCGATGCGCTTCTTCCATGACGGGCTGAGGCGCTCGTACGCGCAATACATGTCGCAGAAGTGCGTCTCGCCGCCGCTTTGCGGCATGACCTCGCCGTAGATGATCGTTGCCTGACCGGTGACGCGCTGCCACGACCCGTCGGTGTGCCAGGCGAGCGTGCCTCTGTCCGGGTGATGACCGCTCGGGTTGCCGTTCCGGTCGAGGTTCGACAGGCGGTACAGCTCCGGATAGCCGTCGGCGTGGTACTGGTTCATGACATGCACCTGCACCTCGCCGAAGCGGCGCGCAAAGGCCACCTGGTTGCCGGGTGGCAGGTCTTGCGGCGGGAAGAGCAAGACTTGGTAGCGCAGGAACGCCTGGTACAAGGCGTGGAATTCGGCATCGTCGAGGTCGAGGGAAAGCTCTAGGCCGGAGACTTCGGCGCCGAGGTTCGGCGTCAGTGGACTCAGGTGCACAGGTTAGTGACAGCGATTGTGGTCTTCGGAGGGCCGCCAGGGATTGCTGAGCGTGCTGATGGACTCCAGGAAGACCACCAAATCAGTCTGTTCTGCAGCGGTGAGTTTCAAGGCAGGAAGGACGGCCGAACCTTTTTCCGAGTAGTGCCGCACCACCTCCGCGAGCGTCTCGCGCTTGCCGTCGTGCCCATAGGGGGCAGTGAGCATCAAATGGCGCAGCGTGGGGACCTTGAACGCGCCCGCCTCCGGCGCCTCCATGGCGCGCACCGCTTTGAGCGGGTCATCGTTGTAGCGGCCGGCCAGGTTGAAACGGCTCGCCCGGGCGCGCTTCAGCCCCTCCGGGCGGCCGGGGTCGACCGAGAAGCCGTTGTTCGCGAATTCCCCGTTCGTAAAGTTGGGCCCGCTATGGCAGCTCGCGCAGTTCCCCTTGCCGACGAAGATCTTGAGCCCGCGCTGGGCGGCCTCGGAGTAGGTCCCGGCCTGGGAACGCTCGCCCCGCGCGAGCGCGTTGCGGAAGCGGTCGAACGGCGTGGGCGGGCTTTCGAAGGTTTCCTGGAAGGCAGCAAGGGTCTTGGCAACGTTGACCAGCACTTCTTCGTCGTCGATCCGGGACGGCATCTCGCCGAACGCGCGCCGGTAGCGGCACGAAAGCTCCTCGTCCTTGCGCATCAGCTCGGCGACATCATGCGCAGTAGCGCCGAGCTCTCGCATATCGAGGATCGGCCGAATGCTCTGCGACCAGAGGCTGTCGGCGCCGCCGTCCCAGCCGTACCAGCGCCCCAGGCGCACGTTCATGAGCGTCGGCGTGTTGCGGTCGACTTCCGCCGCCGCCAATCCGCGCACCTTGTTATCGGTCCAGTTGCGCTCCGGCACGTGGCAGGTGGCGCAGGAAAAGCGACCGCTCGCGGACAGGCGATTGTCGAAGAAGAGGCGCTCGCCGAGCTCGACCGCGGCACCGCGGCCGGAGGCACGGTTGGTGGGATCGGTGGTGAGGGGCGTCGGCCACGGGCCGTGCGCGAGGATTGCGCGCCTCTCGGCTGCGGTGAATTGCACCTCGTCCGCGGCAACGGCCGCGAGCGTTGCCAAGGCCCCGGACAGCAGCGCTGCGGCTCTGGTGAGCATCTTGAGCAGCTATCATAGCCCCGTGACCATCAAATCCGACAAGTGGATCCGCCGCATGGCGGCCAAGGGCATGATCGAGCCGTTCGAGCCCGGCCAGGTCAAGACGTCCGAGGGAAGAAAAATCGTCTCCTACGGCACCTCGAGCTACGGCTACGACATCCGCTGCTCGACGGAATTCAAGATCTTCACCAACGTCAACTCGACCATCATCGACCCCAAGCACTTCGACGAGAAGAACTTCGTGGACTTCAAGGGCGAGGTCTGCATCATTCCGCCCAACTCGTTCGCGCTCGCGCGGACCGTGGAATACTTCCGCATCCCCCGCAACGTGCTGACGATCTGCCTGGGCAAGTCTACCTACGCGCGCTGCGGGATCATCGTGAACGTGACGCCGCTCGAGCCCGAATGGGAAGGCCACGT
>Ga0075424_100000670_pt1 | contig 27541 bp, 26 predicted proteins | sample SoiMethybrSBSTD3_FD_75301 | JGI IMG/M metagenome (GOLD analysis project Ga0075424, IMG submission 75301) | Bulk soil microbial communities from a Populus tree surrounding site in Tennessee, USA - Soil MetaG P. TD hybrid SBSTD3 | ecosystem: Environmental > Terrestrial > Soil > Tree plantation... | reverse complement strand
CGGATGAGCGCCTCGACCGCGTTGGCGTGGCGGGCGTAGGTCGCCGCCATGACGGGCGTGCGGCCCTGCGCGTCGCGGGCATTCACGTTCGCGCCTCTTTTTAAAAGCGCCGAAATCCGCGCGAGGTCGTCCTTTCCGGCGGCGGCGATGAGGTCCTGGTCCATGGTGTCCGCGCGCGCCGCGAACGCGCACAGCGCGAGCAGGGCGGCCGGAAGCGCTCGAGTGGTTGGCAAGATGCGGCCGATTCTAGCGGCCGGGGCCCCGGCGGAGAGGAACGCAGATTGCTACTCCTCTTGCGAAAGATCCAACCAAGGAGGCTTAGCAATGAGCAAGTTCCTGATTCTTCCGGTGTCTGTCGTCGTGGTGGCATTGCTGGGCGCGTGCAGTCACAGGGAACCCGCGCCCATAGTGGTCGTACCGCCGGCGCCTGCACCTTCTACTAATGTCGTCACGTCGCCCGGGTCGACCTCGGCCGCTCCCGCACCCTCCGTGCCGGTGGCCTCGGCCACCGCCCAGTTGCGGCCTGGCTTCGGCAAGATCGAGAGCATGTCTCCGATAGCGGCGACGGCCTCGAGCGGCAGCTCGGCGCCCTCCGCGATGAACCGCCTCAACGTCCGGATGGACGACGGCACCCTGCAGCTCCTCGATACGCCGTCCGCCGGTCTTCAGGTCGGCGACCGGGTCGAGCTGACCCGCGAGGGCTACATCCGCCGCATCCCGCAGCCCTGATCGCGCTTCTTCGCCCCGCCCCCGAGGGGCGGGTGCGGAGAATCGCCTGTGCGCTCGCGGCGAGGAACCGGGAGTCTGCGACCCCGGGGTTTTGCGCCTGCAACGTAGTCCATTCAGTTACACCAAGAATCACGGTATAGCCGACGGGACGCACGTCACCGCAACGGTAACATCGTGCGTTTGTTCGAGGCAGGCTATCCATAACATGCCAAAACGCGAGCTGGACGAAGCTCTCACTCTCTACGCAGCGCTGATGCATACCGTGGTGGCGGCTCCAGGCGGCCGCAACGACCCGGACACGCTCGCGCAAGTCACCACCTTGTGCAAGCGCGCCGTCGAGGCAGTGAACGACCTCGAGGCGCGGGTCATGATCCGCACCATCGAGCACACCGCACGGCTTCTCTTCTGTTCCGACGGCCACGTGGGCATTGAAGCGGGACCGCTGCGCGGCGTCGACGCGCTGAAGTTCCAGATTTTCAACGCGCTCTCCAATTTGCGCGGGCGCCTGCAGCACCTCCAGAGCCGGCCGCCGTCGAAGCCCGAGCTTCCGGCGCTCGAGGCGCGCAACGACGTGCGCATCCTCGTCGTGGAGGACGACCACGACTCGGCCCAGAGCCTGCGCAGGCTGCTCGAGCTCTGCGGATACAAGGTCACCTTGGCCTACAGCGGCCGCGAAGGACTGGAAGCGGCGCAAAGGACGCGCCCCGACATCGTGCTCTGCGACATCGGCTTGCCCGATACCGACGGCTACCAGGTTGCCGCGGCGCTGCGGACCGACCCGGCGACCGCCCAGGCGAGGCTCATCGCCGTGACCGCGTACGGCGGCGAGCAGGACAAGCGCCGCTCCAGGGAGGCCGGCTTCCACCTCCATCTCGTCAAGCCGGTGAAGCCCGAGAGCCTGCTCCAGGAGCTCGACCGGCCCGCAAGGAAGCTCGCCTAGCCTCGCGGGGCCGTGTCGGTCTCCTTGACCGGCACCTCGATGCGCTGCACGGAGCCGTCGCGAACGAGCTCGACCTGCGCGCTGCTGCCCGGCGTGCTGTCCAGCATCAGGCGGTAGAACTGCCGCGTGTCAAGCACGGCGACGCCGTTGTAGCTTCGCACCACGTCGCCCACCCGCACGCCCGCTTGCCCTGCGGGGCCTTCCGCGGCCACGGCCGCAACGACGACGCCCGCGGGAGCGGGCGCGACGAACAGGCCGATCGTGCCCGGAACGACGCTGTCGCGAGCGGCGTCCGGCTCCTGCGCCGGAGGCGGCGGTTCGCTGCTCGCGCACGCGGCGGTCAGTGCGCAGGCGAGCACAGTGCGCCACCAAAGATCGAACAGGCTTTTCACCGCGCCGACTGCCGGCCCACCTCGCACGACAGCACGACCGGACTTTCGTAGGCGCGGTCCGGAAGGCAAAGCAGCGCGTGGAGGACGTGCGGATCCGCGCCGAGCTCGCGTGCCCGGTCGACGATCTGCGGCTTGAGCGCGGGGTAATGCAGGCCGCTCAGGTATTTCTGGATCCTGAACGCCATGACACCCCGCGAAGAGGGCTTGCTGGTTGCAACTGCGCGCATCTCGGCCTCCGAAAGCCAGGAAGATTCTGATGCGTTTCATCGTAGGAAGGGTACCTGACTCATGACTTAAACCCTCTCCCTGCCTTAAGCGCGCTTTAAGGGTTGGGCCGTCCAGCTCAGGCCCGGGTCGACTGCCGCACCGCTTCGCGATCGAGTCCGACATTCACCCTGCGCCATGGCCAGTCGATGCTTTTGACCGACGCGGGCGCGATCAGCACGCGCGAGCCGAACCATCGGCCGGTGTCGACCACGAGGCGCTCGACCGACCAGGTGGCGTCGTCGAAGACGAAGTCCCTGAGATGCCCGGCCGGGCCGTCGAGCGCCTGGACCTGGTAGCCGATGACGAGCTCGCTGCTGCGCAGGTGCGGGTCGGCGCCGGCGCGGCGCTGCTGCGGCAGATCGAACTGCATCGCGACGGGCAGATGCGTTCTCACGTCCGGGCTGCGCTCGACCTCGTTGCGCGTAAGCCGCACTCGGATCAGCCTGTCGGAGGGCTGGCCCGCCACCACCGCGCCCGGCGCGATCAGCACCCGGTGCTCGGGCATCACGTGCCCGGTGTCGACCACGAGGTAGCGCACGCTCCAGCGCTCATCGTCGAAGTACACGTCGACGACCAGGCCCATGTCGCCGTCGCGGGCGAGGATCACGTCCCCGCGCAAGGCGGTCACGTTGCGCAGCATTTCCGTCGCTTCCCTTGCCTCACTCCGGGACACTACGCAAGGCGCATTCCTGCGCACTCGCGACGCTCCATCGCTCGAGCCTCCGCTGCAGGCATTACACGGCCGGGACAGTTTCTTCAGCGGAAACCGCCACTTCGGCACCGGGCACAAGGGTTGCGCCAGACTTCACAACGTATGGGTCGGGCACTCCTTGCGGGACAGAAAGCGCTGGTCACCGGTGCGAGCTCGGGCATCGGTCTCGCCACCGCTGTCGCGCTGGGAAGCGCGGGGGCCGACGTCGTCCTGAATTACGTCGCGCACCAAGAACAAGCCGAGGCAGCCGCCGCGGAGATTCGCCGGACGGGCGCGAACGCGTTCCTGCATCGCGCCGACATCTCGAGCGAGAGAGAGGTGCAGGCGATGTTCCGGCGCATGATGGACGAGCTCGGCACCATCGACATCCTCGTCAACAACGCGGGCATCCAGCGTGGCGCGCGATTCCACGAGATGACCCTCGCCGACTGGAGCGCGGTGACGGCGGTGAACCTGACCGGCCAGTTCCTCTGCGCGCGGGAGGCGGTGGTGGAATTCAGGCGCCGCGGCGTCGTTCCGGCCGTTTCCCGCGCCGCGGGCAAGATCGTCTGCATCAGCTCGGTGCACGAGGTGATTCCCTGGTCCGGCCACGCGGCCTACGCCGCATCGAAGGGGGGCGTGCGCCTGATGATGAAGAGCCTGGCGCAGGAAGTGGCTCCGGAGCGCATCCGCGTGAACAGCATCGCGCCCGGCGCGATCCGCACGCCCATCAACACGCCCGCGTGGGAAACGCCGCAAGCCTACGCGAAGCTGATGGAGCTCGTTCCCTATCGCCGCATCGGCGAGCCCGAGGACATCGCGCGCGCCGCGGTATGGCTCGCTTCGGATGAATCGGACTACGTGACCGGCGCGACGCTCTTCGTCGACGGCGGCATGACCCTTTATCCCGGTTTCGCCGAGGGCGGCTAGGCCGACGCGCCGCGCGCGTCCCCCGCGCGTCAGGCGCGCACGAGGAACCCGGCCGCGAACTCGGCGGCGCGAAGCGGCTGGCTGAAGAGGAAGCCCTGGCACTCGTCGCATCCCCGCTTTCGCAGGTACTCGAGCTGCATCTCGCTCTCGACGCCTTCGGCGACGACCGTCAGTCCCAAGCCATGGGCCATCGCGATGATGACGTCCACCAGCACCGCGTCGCCTCCCTCGGAGCTGATGCCTGAAAGGAAGGACCGGTCGATCTTGATCTCGTCCAGGGGCAGCTTCTGCAGATAGCTCAACGAGGAATAGCCGGTGCCGAAGTCGTCGAGCGAGAGCTTCATGCCCAGCGCCTTCAGCTCACGCAGCAGCGTGATGGCCTTGTGCGGATCCCCCATGACCGAGCTCTCGGTGACTTCGAGGCGCAGGTATTCCGCCTGGCCGGTCACGCCGATCGCCTGCTGCACGATCGCGGGCAGCTGCGGCTGGAACTGTCGCGGCGACAGGTTGACCGAGATCGGCACCCGCTTCAGCCCGGCCGCATCCCATTCGACGAGCTGACGGCACGCTGCATGCAGCGCCCACTCGCCCAGGGCGGCGATGAGGCCGGACTCCTCGGCCACGGAAACGAATTCGCTTGGCGGAACGATCCCGCGCTGCGGATGGCGCCAGCGAAGCAGCGCTTCGGCGCCGCAGACCGTCCTGGTCTCGACGCGCAGCTTCGGCTGGTAAAAGAGCTCGAGCTCGCCGCGCTCGATCGCCTTGCGCAACTGGCTTTCGATGCTCAGCCGAAGCGCGGCCTTGTCGTTGAACTCCTTGGAGTAGAAGCGATAGCCGTTGCCCCCGGCCTGTTTCGCCTGGCGCAGCGCCGCCTCGGCGTTCCTGACCACCTCGTCGATCGCGATGCCGTCGGCGGGGAACAGCGCCACGCCTGCGCTCGCCGTGAGATGCAGCTCCTTGGCGTCGACCTGGTACGGGTCCGCGAGCGCCCGCAGAACGGCCTCCGCGACGCGCGAAGCCTGCTCCACGTTCGAAACGCTCGGCAGCAGCACCGAGAACTCGTCGCCGCCGAAGCGCGCGCCGAGGGCTTGCTGCAGCGTCGCCTCGTCGGCCCGGATGAAGCTGTGCATGGCGCGCCGGACTCGCCTGCCGGCTTCCTTGATCACGTGGTCGCCGGTCGCGGGTCCGAGCGCCTCGTTGATCTGCTTGAAGCGATCGAGGTCGAATTCCAGCACCGCGCCCATGCGGCCCTCGGCGTACGCCTCGCGCACCGCGCGGTCCAGCTCGCTCATGAAGCGGTGGCGGTTGGCGAGGCCCGTCACGCGGTCGTAGTAGGCGAGGTAGTCCTGATAAGCCTTCGCCGCCAGCGTATTGCGCAGCCGCAGCACGAGCTCGCTCTCGTCGACCGGCTTGCCCAGGAAATCGCTCGCGCCCAGCCCGAGCGCCCTGAGCTTCGTCTCCGGATCGTTGACCCCCGTCAGCACGATCACGGGGACGTGCTGCAGCGACGGGTCGGCACGCATCGCCTGCATGATCTGCAGGCCGCTCATCCCCGGCATGTTGATGTCGAGCAGGACCACCTGCGGGCGCTCGCGCAGCATCAGCTCCAGCGCCTTGCGCGGGTCCGTGGTGGAGATGAAGCGCCTGTAGCCCGCGCTGTCCAGATAGGCCTGGATGAGGTCGATCACCACCTCTTCGTCGTCGACCATCATCACCAGCGCCTCCCCCGCCATGGCGACCGCGAGGTTCTGGGTCTGGGAGAGGGCCATCTTCGGTTCAACGGGCTGGTTCATGTTCATTCCTTTCCTGTGCGGCGCGTCTCACGCGGCGGCCGTTTCGTCCTCCGGTGCGACCACGCGCCCGGCGAGCGAGCGCGCCTCGGCGAAAAGGCGCGCCGCCTGGTCCAGGTCGCCGCCCTTCGCCGCCTGCTCGAGCTGCAACGCAGGCGGGACAAACGCGTCGTATCCCATGCTGCCCGCCGAGCCTTTGAGCCAGTGCGCGAACGCGGCGATCGCCGCCGCGTCGCGCGAGCGAACTGCCGCCTCGCCCTCCGAGAAGCGCTCGGGCAGCCTGGCGACGAACTTGCGCAGCGTGGCCTTGAGGCGTTGCTCGCCCGCGAGACGCGACCTGACCGGGCCGCGCAACACGGCAAAAGTCGTCTGCGACACTGCAGTTTGAGCGGCAGCCGGCAGCGGCGCCTCGCCCTCGAGCCGCTCGCCGCCGAGGAGCCGCGCCATGGTGCGCACCAGCGCGTCGATGTCGAGCGGCTTGCTCATGTAGACGTCGCAGCCCGACTCCAGGACCTTCTGCTCCGAGCCCGCCATCGCGTTCGCGGTCAGCGCGATGATCGGCGTGGTCACGCCCTTCGCGCGCAGCTCGCGCGCCGCGCCGTAGCCGTCGAGCAGCGGCATCTGCATGTCCATGAGGACGACGTCGTACCCGCCCTTCAGCACCATGTCGACCGCCATGCGGCCGTTCTCGGCCTGCTCGACCCACAGGCCGTGCTCGGAGAGCACGAGGGTGACGAGCTCGCGGTTCTCGGCGCCGTCGTCCGCCACGAGGACCCGTGCCGCGGGCAGCCTCCAGCGCTCCCTCGAAGAGGGCGCCTGCGCGTGCTGCTCGAAAATCTGGTCGGGCCGCAGCGTCGGCACGCCCTCCAGGGGACCGGTCTCGAACGTCACGGTAAAGGTGCTGCCCTTGCCGGGCTCGCTCGCCACGGCGACGTCGCCGCCCAGCGCGCGCGCCAGGTTGCGGCTGATGGCGAGGCCGAGGCCGGTGCCGCCGTAGCGGCGCGCGATCGAGCTGTCGGCCTGCACGAACGCCTCGAACAGCGCGCCGATCCTCTCCGGCGCGATGCCGATGCCGCTGTCGACGATGTCGATCGCGTAGCGCGGGGGCTCGGCCGCCACGATCCGCGCGACGATCCGCACGCCGCCCTTCTCCGTGAACTTGATGGCGTTGCCGATGAGGTTGAGCAGGATCTGGCGCAGCCGCCCCGGGTCCGACTGTACGCTCTGCGGCAGCGGTCCCGCGGCGGAAAAGGCAAGCTCGATCCCCTTCTCACGCGCCTTCGCTTCAAGCTCGAGCAGCGCCTGGCTCACGATCGCGTGCGGCGCGCACGGGATGCGCTCCACCTCGAGCCGGCCGGCCTCGACCTTGGAGAGGTCGAGGATGTCGTTGATCAGGGCGAGCAGGTGCCTGCCGCTCGCGTGGATGGTGTTCAGGTATTTCGTCGACTCGCGCTCGCTCTTGCCGAAGCCGCGACGCAGGAGCTCGGTGAACCCGAGGATGGCGTTCATCGGCGTGCGGATCTCGTGGCTCATGTTGGCGAGGAACTCGCTCTTCGCCCGGTTGGCCGCCTCGGCCTCGTCGCGCGCCATCTTGAGCTCGACCTCCTTCTTCTCGAGCTCGGTGATGTCCTCGAGGCTGACCAGCACGCCGCCCGGCTTCGCTCCCGCGCCGAGCACCGGGGAGCAGTTGACGAGGAAGGTGCGCACCGCGCCGGCGGCGGAGCGCAGACGCACGAGCGCATTGCGCTGCACCCGACCTTCCTCCAACGCCGCGCGCCACGGCAGCTCCACGCCCGTGGCCGGCGTGGACTGCATGGAGAGCCAGCCGATGCTGCGCGCATCGGTCCCCGTGAGCGCCTCGGCCGGCCGGCCGAGGATCTGCGCGATCGCCTGGTTGGCGAGCACGACGTGCTGATTGCGGTCCAGCACCAGCAGGCCCTCGGTCAGCGTGTCGAGCGCCGCGCGCACCCGGCCCGGAATGGCGCGCGACGGATCGAGATGCCGCAGCACGCGCCGCAGATAGAGGTCGAACGCGACGACGCAGAGCAGGAACAGGAACATGCCCAGCACGAAGCCGGGAAACTCGAGCACCCCTCGCCAGCCATGCGCGACCATCGGCCGGAAGCGCATCTCGAGCTGCCCCCAGCGGTGCTGTCCGCTCCAGAGCGGGACCTGGATCTGGCTGTCGTTCGCCGAGCCCGCCTCGAGCGGCACCCAGTCGGAATGCTCGCCCGCCGCCGCGACCAGGTCGCCGCGCGCGTCGCGCACCGCCACCGAGAGGAGCTCGGCATTGCGCTCGACGAGAAAGCGCAGCACCGACTCGAGGCGCTTGCGCTCGTTCGCCGTGATGAGCGCCGTGCTCGTGACGGCGACGCTCTCGGCGAGCGCGACGCGCCCCTCGCGCACCGCGCCGAGCCGATCGGGCAGCAGCCCGGCGAAGACCGCGACCAGCAGAGCGGTCGTCACGATGGATGCGAGCCCGAGCGCGACGTGGGTGCGTGCGGGGAGCGAGATCATGCTTTCTCCGGTGTCACCGGGAACGGCAGGTTCGCATCCTCGAACGACACGAAGGCGTCCTGGTCCTCTTCGGCATCGTCTTCGTCATCGACGCGCGAGAGCACCGGCAGCGGGTCGATCAGGCGCCATGCGGGCAGGCTCGACAACAGGCTCGCGAGCAACGCGCCGCCGCGCAGCAGCCACAGCACGTAGCCGACGGTGAGGCCGAAGCTGCCCACGGCGATCGAGCCCGACACCCAGTGGTGGAGGTCGGCCTGCTCGCCCAGGTCGTCGCGCATGCGATCGAGGTCGCCCGCCAGCCCGGCCGCTCTGGACCCGCTGCCACCCGCGCGGTCGGAAACCGGCAAGGAACCGAACAATTGGAACTCGAACTGCTTCTCATCCGAGGCCGCTACGCTTCCCGGCGATCCGACAGCCGGCGCGGCCGCAGGGGTGAAATTGGTGAGCCGCTGCGCGGTCGCGAATACGGATCCGAGAGGCTGCGCCGAAACCGTCTGGAAGCGGAAGCCTTCGTCCGCGTCGATGCGCGTGCCGACGACGTCGTTGGACGCGAGCAGCAGCCGCGCGCTCGCCGCGGCTGGTGCGGTTTGCTCAGTCAGGGCCGGCGTATTCGCGTTCGTAGCCGCGGGGGCGACCGGCGTCGGCGGCTGCGACTGCACCTTGGCGGGCGGCGCCGGCACCGCCACCGGGCCGACCAACGGCCCGACAGAGCCCGCCGAAACCACGTTGATCGTCATCGTGCGCGCTACGGTATCGGTGTCCGTGCCGCCGTTCGCCGTCCCGCCGCTGTCCTGCACGCGGAACGTGAAGCTGGCATAAGGCATGCCGCTCGCTCCCAGGATTGGCGTGTATCGCACCATGCCCGCAGCGATGTCGCCGGCGGATACCGTCTGCCCGGCCGCAACCGGCGCACCGTTGTCGGTGATCAGGCCGCCGGGCGGCACGGTGCTGATCACGACGCCGGCGAACGCATTGCCATCGCTGTCGCTGAAGCCGAAATCGGCGGCCGAGAAAGCGTAGGTTCCGTCCTGTTGCATGACGACGGCGTTATTCGTCCCGGTGGGCGCATCGTTCACCGCCGTGACGTTCAGCGTCATCGTGCGCGCGATCGGGTCGAGGTCCGTCCCGCCGTTCGCCGTGCCGCCGTCGTCCTGCACCTGGAAAGAAAAGCTGGCGTAGCCGGCGCCGTTGGCGTTAGGCTCCGGCGTGAAGCGCAGCAGGCCCGCGGCGATGTCCGCTGCCGAAATGAGCTGGCCCGCGCTCACCGCTACGCCGTTGTCGGTCAGTGCTCCGGAGGCAGGGACCGCGGCGATCCTGACCGCAGTGAAGGCATTGCCGTCCGCGTCGCTGAACCCGAAATCCGTCGCCGTAAACACGTGGGCGCCGTCCTCGATCACCGTCATCGTGTTGCTCGCTCCCGAGGGCGCGTCGTTCACCGCTGCGACGTTGACGCTCATCGTGCGCGCGATCGGGTCGAGGTCTGCCCCGCCGTTCGCCGTGCCGCCGTCGTCCTGCACCTGGAAAGAAAAGCTGGCGTAGCCGGCGCCGTTGGCGTTAGCTGTAGGCGTGAAACGCAGCAGGCCCGCGACGATGTCCGCCGCCGAGACCACCTGACCTGCGGAGACGGCCACGCCGTTGTTCGTCAGCGCGCCGGCATTAGGCAGCGCGGCGATCTTCACCCCGGCCAGCGCATTGCCGTCCGCATCAGTGAACCCGAAATCCGCGGCCGCGAAGACATAGGCGCTGTCCTCCAGCACCGTCACGGTGTTATTCGCACCGGCAGGGGCATCGTTCACCGCCGTGACGTTGACCGTCATCGTGCGAGCGACCGGGTCGAGGTCCACACCGCCCGCCGCCGTGCCGCCGTCGTCCTGAACCTGGAAGCTGAAGCTCGCATAAGCGGCGCCGCTCGCACCGGCCGCCGGCGTGAAGCGGAGCAGGCCGGCAGCGATGTCGGCCGCAGACACGGATTGGCCTGCGGTCACAACCGCGCCGTTATTGGTGAGCGTTCCGGAAGCAGGCAGCGCTGCGATCTTGACGGCGGCGAACGCATTGCCGTCCGTATCGCTGAAGCCGAAATCGCCTGCGGCGAAGGCGTACGCCGTGTCCTCCGCGGTCGTCACGGTGTGATTGGCGGCCGCGGGCGCATCGTTTACCGAGGTGACGTTGACGGTCATGGTGCGCGCGATCGGATCGAGGGCCACGCCGCCGTTCGCCATGCCGCCGTCGTCCTGCACCTGGAAGGTAAAGCTCGCGTAGCCCGCGCCGTTGGCGTTGGATGCGGGCGTGAAGCGCAGCAGGCCCGCCGCGATGTCCGCCGCCGACACCGACTGCCCGGAAGTCACGGCGACGCCGTTGTCGGTCAACGCTCCGGAAACAGGCAGCGAAGCGATGTCGACCGACGTGAGCACACCGCCGTCTATGTCGGTGAACCCGAAGTCGGCCGCGGTAAAGACGTAGGCTGTGTCTTCGAGGGTCGTCACCGTGTTGTCCGCGCCCGCAGGCGCGTCGTTCACCGGGGTGACATCCACCGTCATCGTGCGCACCGCCGGATCGAAATCCACGCCGCCGTTCGCCGTGCCGCCGTTGTCGCGCACCTGGAACTTGAAGGCGGCGTAGCCGGCGCCGTTGGCGTCGGGCGCCGGAGTAAAGCGCAGCAAGCCCGCGGCGATATCCGCCGCCGACACCGATTGGCCCAACGAGACTGCGACGCCGTTGTCTGTCAGCACGCCGGCTGTAGGCAGCGACGCGATACGAACCGCAAGCAAAGAGTTGCCGTCGGGGTCGCTGAATCCGAAGTCGGTCGTAGCGAAAACGTAGGCGGTATCTTCGAGCGCGGTAACGCTGACGTTCTTGGCTATCGGAGCATCGTTGACCGGGGTGACGTTCACCGTCATCGTGCGCGCGACCGGATCGAGGTTCACTCCGCCCGCCGCCGTGCCGCCGTCGTCCTGCACCTGGAAGCTGAAGCTCGCATAACCGACGCCGTTGGCGTTGGGTGCCGCTATGAAGCTCAGGTGACCCGCGGCGATATCCGCCGCCGAGACGATCTGCCCCGCAGAGACCGCGACGCCGTTGTCGGTCAGCGTGCCCGCACCCGGCAGCGCCGCGATCTTGACCCCAGCGAACGCATTGCCGTCGCTATCGCTGAAACCGAAGTCCGCGGCGCCGAAGACATATGCCGTGTCCTCCAGCGTGGTTACGGTGTTGCTCGCACCGGCGGGCGCGTCGTTCACGGCCGTGACGAAGATGCTGGTGCTGGCAGTCGAGGCGCTGAACGCGGTCGTGCCGCCCGAGAGCGGCGTGGCGTACGCGACCTCGACGTTGTCGACGTGGAAGCTCCCGCCGAGCAGCGTGCCGCTCATCTGGAAGCGAACGCGTGTGTCCGATGCCAGGTACGCGCCGAGATCGGCCGCATACGTCCCGGAACCGGTGTTGGTACCGCTGGAGAAGGTGGCGAGCGTGCTGTAGGTGGCGCCGCCGTCGTTCGAGGCCTGGAGGGAAACGCTGCCGAGCAGTCCGAGCTGGTTGTCGTAGGAGAAGGAAAGGCTCGCGCCCGACGCGCCGCTGAGGTCGACCTCGCGGTAGACCGACTCGGTGCCGATGAAGGTGGAGAGGACGAGCTCGCCGCCCGTCACGCGGATATTGCCCGCGGCGGGGTTGCCGTCGGCGTCGACCCAGCTCGTGCTCCAGCTCGCCGTGCCATCGTTGTTCGAGTACGTGGCTGCCGTGAACGTGTCGCTTACGGTCTGGCTTGCGCTCGTGGTATCGGCCGTCCCGCCGCTCACGCCGCTCGTGCGATCCCACGCGCGGAAGGTGAGACCGTTGGTCACGGTGCCGTTGAAATTTGCGTTCGGTACGAACCGGACGAAGGTGCTGGCGTCCGCTGAGAGCAGCCGCGCCGTGGCGGCCGTTGGGCTTCCGAAAGCGTTCCAGGTCGATCCGCCGTCAATGGAGTACTGCCAGACGCCATTGCTGTTGTCCACGCCAGTAACGGCGATTCCAGTCAGCGCGCCCGCGTTGGCGTCGCTCACATGGCCCGCGATGAGATCCGCGACCTGCGTGCCACCGTTCGCCGTACTGTCTTCGAGGATCGTGCCGAGGTCGTTCGCGCCGGTCAGCACCGGCGCGCTATTCGGCCCCGCCGGCCTGAGGGAAAGCGCGCCCGAAGCCCACTGCCCGGCACCGGTGCCTGTTTTCGTCCAGTCCATCGTCACGGAGGCGGCGCCGGCCTCGCTGCTGCTCGCCTGCCAGGGATCTTTCGGGGTGTTGCCGGTGAGCTCGCTCCAGAGCGGCGTCTGATTCGCGCCTGTGCTGAACGTCGAGATGGCATGGCTGACCACGCTGTCGACCACGAGCTCGCCGGGCGCGGAGGCAAGCGTGACGCTGGCCGCGCCGCCGCCGCCTTGGGCGAACGCCGTGGTGCTGTACGGCGTAGTCTGATCCACGCCGAAGAAGGTCGTGGCGCCCGCCGACATGGCCGCCGCGCCGGCGAGATTGACGACCACGTCCGCAGTCCCGGCCGCCGGCGCTTTCAGTCCCCACAGCTCGACGCTGACCTTGCCCGTGGCGTCCGTGATGTCGCCGATCCGCGTCAGCGCCGTGCCGCCGTAGGTGACCGACGCGACGCTCGTGGCCCCTTCCACGGTACCGACCGAGACCAGCAGGAATGCATCCGAACCCGACGCCGACACGGTGTGCGACCAGGTCAGGCTCGACGTGGCCATATTGGTCGCCGCCGAGCTGCTCGTGTCGGCCGTCACGTCGAGCAGGCCCTGCCAGTCGAGCGTGCTCGCCTGATTCAATACGGCTTGCGTCTCTACCGCGCCCGAGCGGAACTCGAGGTTGAAGTCCCCGCCGAGCGCGGCGCTGCCGGTCAGGTTGGTGCTGGCCGCGACGTCGGCGCCGGTCACTGCGGCAAGCTGCTCGACGAGCGCCTGTCCAGTCGCGGTCTGGGCCACGTCGCAACCGTAGATGAGCAGGTCCGCGTCCGGCGTGAGCGAGCCGCCCCAGGCGGCAAGCTCTCCGGAGCGCTCATGAAGGGACTGCAAGTCGAGCACGCTGCTGCCGAGATAGACCGCGCCGTCGGAGCCATGCGAAATGATGTGCACCGCCGAGACGTCCTGCCGGGCGGCGAGCTCGGCGCCGATGCGCGCGAGCCCGTCCTCGTCCGCCCCGATTCGCACGACATCGATCGTTCGTCCGGGCTGCGACGCGATGTCCGAAATGAGGCGGTCCGCATCCGGCGTCGCGGCATCGACGAAGACGACCTCGTGCGCCTGCGTCAACGGTTCGCTTTCCAGGAGGCGCTGCTCCGCGACCGGCGGCATGACCGCGCCGAGCAGCGACGGGCCTACATCCGCCGAGTACAGCAGGCGCGGCTCCAGCGCCTCGACGACGAAGCGCTGCAGCCTGCTGGGCGCGGGTCGCCTAGACATTGCCACCGGCCTTCACCTGCGGCACGTTGCGCGCCGGCCGCATTCCTGGCACCTGCTTTCCGATGGGTTGCATAGGTGGCACGGGTCGCTCGGCGTCCGCGCCGGCCTGGGTTTCGCCGCCGAGCTCGACCTTGCAGCGCAGGCCGGCCGGGACCTCGTAGTTCGGATTCGGCAGGTGCAGGCGGGCGCGGAAGGTGTTGCTCGGGCCGTCGATCAGCGGATCGACCAGCACCACTTTGGCGAGGCGCGGCTTCGCATTCGGCAGCTCGGGCACCACGCTCAGGAACGAGCCGGCCTGGATCGTGCCGAAAAGCTGCGCCGGTATGACGACTTCGACGCGCAACGGGTCGATCGTCGCGAGCCGCACGATCGGCTTTTCCTCGACGCGCTCGCCGGGCGAGAGATAGCGCTCGGCAATGACGCCGTTTGCCGGGCTGCGGATGGTTCGCATGCCGAGCTGCGCCTCGGCGAGCTTGAGCTCGCGATCATAGATGCTGCGCTGCTCGCGCGCCTGCGCGAGCTTCTGCTCGGCGACGTCCGAGTCGGCGCGCGCCTGCTCCAGCGCCTGGCTCGAGATGAACTTGCGCTCCACCAGATCCTTGGCGCGCTCGTACTTGCCTCGGGCGAGGTCGTAGTTCGCCTGCGCTGCCTGGACCTCGGCGGCCACCTGCGCCTTGCTCGCCGCGACGCCCACCGCCGCGCGCTCGACGTCGGAGCGCAGCATCGCGATCACCTGGCCCTTCCTCACGCGATCGCCCCGCTCGACTTCGATCGACTCGATGACGCCGATGACCGGGCTGCCGAGCTCGACGACCCGGTGCGGCTCGATGAGGCAGCCGAGCGGCTGCAGGCTTTGCGCGCCGGCGCCCCCCGAGAGCGGGAACAGCGCGGCGAAGGCACACAGCAGGCGGATGCGGTTTGTGGTCATGGCCCGTCGGCTCCGAGAATCGGTTCGCGCCCCATCGCTTGGTCCCGTCGCCAGAGTGCCGAGCGCGCAGCGCGCTCGCGGCGCAGCTGCGAGCGCAGCTCGAGGCGTACGAGCAGGCGCGCAAGCCACGCGGGCCGGAGCTCGGCGCCGCGCCGGGGCAGGCGGGCATCGAGCACGTGAAGCGTCTCGCAGCTCCCGGGTTCGCCGCGCCGCGCGCAGCGTCCGAGGAACTGCCGGTCGATTCGCGGCGACGGGTTCGCCTGGCACAGGATCACGTGCAAGCCGCCGCGCCGCGCGACTTCGGGATCGAGCGCGATGTCGGTGCCGCGGCCCGCCATGCTGGTGGCGACCGTGATGCGGCCCGGTGCGCCGGCCGCCGCGACGACGTCGGCTTCGGCCCGGTCGTGGCGGGCATTGAGCAGCACGTGCTCGAGGCCTCGTTCGCGCATCGTCTCGGAGAGCGCCTGCGAATCGGCCACCGTATCGGTGCCGATCAGGACCGCACGCCCGGCATCGCGCAGCTCGCGGGCGCGTTGCACCACGAAGGCCCATCTAGCCTGTGCGTCCGCGAACACGCGCGTGGGCAGGACCGAGCGCAGGCTCGCCGTGCGCAAAGGGACGCGCGCCACGCGCAGCCCGTACACCTGCGCAAGCTCCCTGCGTCCCTCCGTGAGGGTTCCGCTCATCCCGCAAACCCGGAGGTAGCGGGAGAAGAATCGCTGGTAGGTCAGCTCGGCCGCGGTTTCCAGCACCTGGCCGGCACGGCAGCCTTCCTTGAGCTCGATCATCTGGTGCAGCCCGCGCGACCACGCGCGTCCCGGCGCCGTGCGTCCGGTCGTCGCGTCGATCAGCTCCACGCGGCCGTCGCGCACGAGGTAATCGCAGTCCCGATGAAAGAGGTGCAGCGCGGACAGCGCGAGACTCACCGCCTCCTCGCGGTAGCGCGGCAACGCCCACAGGCGGTCGGCGCCGTGCGCGCTCGCAGCGAGCGCTTCGCGCGCGGCCGCCTCCCGTCCGGCATGGGTGAGCTCGGCGCTGCGGAGCTCCGCGTCGAGCGAAAAATCGCGGCCCTGCTCGAGGCGAGCGGCAAGCTCGAGCGCGCGCTCGAAGTGCTCGGGGCGCCTTTCCTGCGCTCCGGCCCGTGACAGGATGAACGGCACGCGCGCTTCGTCCAGCAGCACGCTGTCGGCTTCGTCGATGATCGCCATGCACAGGCCGCGCAGCACCGTGCGCGGGGTCACGAGCGCATCGATGCGCTCCTGCAGGCTTCCGGCGTCGCGGCCGCGCGCCATCGAATCGCGCAGATAGTCGAACACGAGCTCTTTCGCCGTGCAGTAGGTGATGTCGCAGGCGTAAGCCGCGCGGCGCGAGGCCGCGTCCATCGGCTGGGTGACGACGCCGGTGGTGAGCCCCAGGCGCGCATAGAACGGCCGCAGATGTTCGCCGTCGCGGCGGGCGAGATAGTCGTTTACCGTGATGAGATGCACCGGCACACGCGCCAGCGCCGCCACGGCCGCCGCGAGCGCCGCAGCGAGGGTCTTGCCCTCCCCCGTGGCCATTTCGGCTAGGCGCTCGTCAAGCATGGCGCGCGCGGCATGGAGCTGGACGGCGTGGGGCCGCGTGCCGAGCTCTCGCGCGGCGAACTCGCCGGCGATCGCGAGGGCCAGCGCCATCCCGGGCTCAGTGAGGCCTTCTTGCGCGAGGCGGCGACGCAGCTCGCCGGCACGCGCCGTCAGCGCCTTTTCGCCGATGGTGCGCAGGTCCATGCGCTGCACGCGGCGCACGAACGCCGCGTAGCGGCGCGCGCTCGGCGCGGGCGACGGCGCCGCGCGGCGGGTCTCGCGGCGTTCCGGGTAGCGCCCCCACAGGGCGCCGGGCATGGGTAGTTGAGCGGCGCTCATCAGGTGGCGGGATTGAAATGTTTGAGGAGCGCCTGGCGCACTCGGCGCTGCCATTGCATCGCGAGCGGCTCGGCGCGCAGCTCGAAGCGCACCCAGGCACGCTCGCCGAGGCGCTGCAGGGCGGACTGCTCGAGCGCGACGTCGAAGAGGAACAGCGGATCGAGGGCGCGCGTGCCCTCCTTGTCGGTGGGATCGACCGCGTGCGGCCCGCCCGCGGGCGCGCCGAGCGCCGCGCTCGGCAACACGCGGGTCGAGGCCGGAACCTCGCGCGCCAGCCGCGCCGGACGCGTCGCGCCCTCGTCGGCGAGCCGGACCTCGACTCGCCGCGTGCGTCCACTCAAGAGGGCGGCATGCTCCTGGGCAACCGCCACACGCACGAGCGGCGGCGCGTCCTCCAGCACGTAAGCGAGGGTCGCGCCTTTCTGGACGAAGCTTCCCGCAAGGTCCTCCTCGCGCGGGATCACGAGCCGGCCAGCCGCCTTGCTGCGCACCGTCCACTGCGCGATGCGCTGCTCGGCGCGCTCGAGCTCGGCGCGCGTGCGCTCGAGGTCCTCGATGACGTTGCGCGCCTGCGCCGGCTCCCTGAGGATCGCGTCGTACTGGCGTGCGCTGAGACCGAGCAGCCGCGCGCGCAGCGTGTCGCGTTCGGCGAGGAGCGCGGGCTCCACCAGCACGACGAGCGGCGTGCCCGGCACGACGCTCTCGCCGTCGCGGGCAAGGACCTCGGCCACGAAGCCATCGGACTCGGCCCGCACGCGCGCGTGATCCGCCGGCCATACGACACCCTGCACGAGCACCGTGCTCGGCACGGGCAGCGCGAGCAGCGCCGCGACGCCGAGCCCGCCCGCAAGCGCGGCCGCCCAGGCCGCGCGCCGGCGCGGCCTTCCGGCCGGAACGGCGTGCCACAGGGTGCGCCCGAAAAGCCACGCCGGACGCAGCACGACGAACAGGGCGAGCGCCGCGGCGGCGAACCATCCGAGGAGCGCGGACTTCTCCCCCACCCACAGGACGAGGCCGACGGACAGGGCGAAGCGGTAGCACCAGGAGACAGGCGCGTAGGCGATCAGCCACTTGAGCTCGCCGGCGCCGTGCGCGGGCGCCGCGGCGGCGTCGCCGCCGACGAGCCTGCGTCCGAGGTGCAGCCAATACGCGTGGCTGCGCAGCGCGAGGTTGGGCGAATCGACGAGGTCGCACAACGCGTGGTAGCCGTCGAAGCGCAGCAGCGGATTGGCGTTGAAGAGCACCGAGGAGCCAAGGCACACGGCCAGCAGCACGAAGGCGACGTCGCTCAACACGCCGCGCTCGAGCGCGAGCCACGCGAGCAGGGCCGCGGCACCGATGGCGAGCTCGACGCCGATGCCTGCGAGGCTCACGGCGGCGCGCCGCCAGCGGCTGCGGAACGCCCCCGCAGCCGAGGCGTCCATGTACGGCGCGGGCGTGAAGAAGAGGAAGGTGACGCCGAACTGGTGGACCTCGCCGCCCCAGCGCCGCACCGCCAGGGCGTGCGCCAGCTCGTGCAGGAGCTTGACCACCGGATAGCTCGCCCAGACGAGCGCCAGGTAGTAGCCGGTCGCAAGATGGGTTGCGGCGTGCGCGCGGAGCGCTTCCCAGTTCAAAGCGGCGCCGAACGCGGCGGCGACCACGAGCACCGCGCAGGCCAGCGCCACGGCCGGGTGGAAAAGGCGCAGCGCGTACGGCTCGACGCGGGCGAGCAGCGCGGAGGGATCGAAGAGCGGCATCGAGAAGGCGAGCGGGTTGACGAGCGGCCGGCGCCGGCGCGCGCGCTCGGCGCTGCGCCGGAAGAGGCCGGCGATGTCAGCGCCGGGGAGCTGCACCAGCTCCGCCTCCGCCAGCCGCTGCAGCGTGCGCACGATTTCGTCCTGGTCGGGCGCGCTTTCGCCGAAGCGCTCGAGCAGCAGGCTCCAGAGCTCGTTCACCGAGGCCCGGCCGTCGAAGCGCCCGATGAACTCGTAGGCGGCGGCGTTGATGCGGTGCTGCTTGCCGCTCGCCTCGTCGGCGAGCAGGTACCAGGTCTCGCCGCGGTATCTCTGCCGCTGGACGCGCACGCCGCCGCGCAGCCGCGGCCGCAGGTCGCTCACACGGTGCCACAGCGGGCTGAAGAGGGACGTGTGCACGTCAGGCCCCCATCGACCACGCCGCAAGGCGCAGCCAGTCGAAGAGGCGGTGCGTGGCGATCCAGGCAGGCGAGCGCCATCCCGCGCGGATCTTCGCCACGCCGCGCATTCCGGGGCGCAGCGCTTTGCCGTCGGCTTCGAGCGCGCCTTCCACTTCGAAGAAATTGCGGCCGTCGGCCGCAACTGCCACGGGCAGCAGCCGCGCGACGCTGAAATCGAACACCGACTCAGGCGCGGCCGCCAGCGCGAGCCTGCCCTGCGCCCCCGCGGCCACAAGCGCCACGTCGCGCTCGTCGACCTCGACGATCAGGCGGTAGCGGTCGTCCGGCGCGAGCGTGAGCAGGACTTCGCCGCGCTGAACCGGCGCGCCGAGCTGCTGGGGAAGATCGCCCTTGATCACGATGCCGTCGAACGGCGCGCGCAGCTGCGCGCGCTGGAGCTGGTTCTCGATCAGCGCAAGCTGGGCCTGGGCTTCGGCGGCGCGCGCCTGGTTGATGACGAGCTGCGTGCGGTCGGCGCGGGCGAGCGCCGCCTTGTAGACGTTCTCGTGCTGCGCCAGCTCGCTGCGGCGCTTCATGCGCTCGGCCTGCAAGTCCTGCGTCGCAAGCTCGGCCAGGACCTGGCCGGACTTGACGGAATCGCCCGGGCGCACGTTGACCTGCTCGAGAAAGCCGTCCACCGGCGCGACGACCACGCGCTGCACCGATCCTTCGAGGCGCGCCGGTGCGGCGACGTAATAGGGGACCGGCACCAGGGCGAGCGCCGCGGCGGCGAACCCGCATGCCGCCAGCCAGAGCCGGGCGCGCCGCCCCTCCGGCGAAGCGAGCTTCGTCCATGCGCCGCGCATCGCCTCCGCGGTCGAAGCCGTCCAGCCGCGCTCGGCGCGGCGCTTGAGCGACAGGATCGGCGCCGCGAGCGCGGCCGCGTCCTCGCAGAATGCGGCTTCGTCCGCGCTGAACCGCGCCGAGGCGCGTTCGAAGGTCAGGGCGCCGAGCGGCTTGCCGGCGTCGGCGAGCAGCACGGTGCAGACCGCCCGTGCGTCGGTGCCGGCGAGCTCCGCATGCGCGAGCGACACCTGGGGTGCGGCGCCTGGGCGCGCCGGCAGGACGACGGTGCTCGCCTGCTCGAGCGCCTCGTCCATAGCCGCGGCGATTCGCTCGGACGCCGCCTGCCGCGGGTCGAAGTCGGCGGCGTGAGAAAGCGCTACGACCGCGCTGCAGTCGCTTTCGATCCAGCCCACGGCGACGCGGTCGCAGCGCAGCCGATCGCAAAGCGCCGTGGCCAATGCGGCCGCCGCAGGCGCAAAGCCGCGCTGCCACAGCATGCCGGCTTGCAGGCGCAAAAGGTCCGCGGCGCCCGCCGCCGTTCCGCTCGCACAGGCTTCGGTTCCCATGGCCCCCACGCCGGTTTCCCTCCGCGCGCGGACATTACCAGCGGGCCGGCCAGCTATCTCGTAATTATTTGTCCCGTATAGGGAATTCTGCCAAACCAGGGGTGCTGCAAGGACATTTTTCTCGCACCCGGGGAACGCGACCGGGGTTTATCTTTTCTTCACGTTTTCTTGATGTACTCGATGCACCAGCCGTTCGGGCTGATGGGCCCTTCCACGATCTGGCATTCGCCGCTCGCACCAGGTTTTGCGCCCGGGATGAACTGAATGCAGGTGGCGCATTGCTGGCCGTCCTTCGGCTTGTCCTGGTAGTGCATGTCCTTCTTGGCCGCCTTGCCACTCTGAGCGAGCGCCGAGCCTGCCCAAGGCGCCACGGCCAGGCCGGCGGCGAGCGCGGCCTTCTTCAGCATGACCCTGCGGGAAGCTTTCATGTCTCAGGTCTTCTTGACGTACGCTGCGCACCAACCGTTCGGGCTGATCGGCCCTTCGACCACTTTACACGTTCCGTTTGCGCCCTGCTTGGCGCCCGGGATGAACTGCAAGCAGTCGGCGCATTTCTGATCGTTCTTCGGCTGCTCCTGATATTGCATCGCCTGCTTGGTCGCCTTCGCCTGCGCGGCGGCCGGCCGCGCGGCCCACGGCGCCGCCGCCAGGCCCGCGACGATGGCCGCGTTTTTCAGCATGACCCTGCGTGAAGCTTTCATCTCGATCTCCTTGGCTCGTATGGTGAGACCGATGACGGCAAGCGCGGTTCCGGAACGTCAGCGCCGGCTCGAGAGGATCGTGCGGAGCATGCTCTCGACGATGGCGAGGTCGATGGGCTTCGTGACGTGCGCATCGAAGCCCGCTTCGCGGCTTCGCTTGTGGTGGTCCTCGTCGCCGTAGCCGGTCACCGCAACAAGGCGGATTGCGTCGCCGTAGCGCTTCCTGAACGACCTCGCGAGCTCGTATCCGTCGATCTCCGGCATGCCGATGTCGAGGAATACGATCTCCGCCTCCAGCGCTTCCGCGGCGTCCATGGCCTTGGTCGCCCGGGTGACGTAGGTGGCGGCGCAGCCCATGAGTTGCAGCATGCGGGCGAGCGACTCGGAGGAATCGGGCAGATCGTCGACGACGAGTGCGCGGACAGGCGCTTGGTTTTTTCCTGGCATCCCGACCGAAGATAGGGCCGCGCGCCGGAATTGTCTGTGAGGGTCTGTTAGGCGGGAGGGTCCGCAGGGTGTCGCGAGCCCGTTGGTCCTTTCAGGCCACTTCGAGCAAAGGGTGTACCGCACGGGGCGCCCACAGACTAGCCAGTAGCGACACGCGCCGGCACCTTGCTCGTCGTCTGGAACGCATAAAAGTAGAAAACCAGTCCGACGAATGCAAGCCCGGTCAGCGCGGTGCTCGCTGCAAGCCCGAGTGAGATCGCGGCGGCGTCGCCCGCGGCGGTTCCTCCCGTTCTGATGAGGGCCACCGTTGTCCAGTAGGGAACGGGATGCGGCAGCGTACCGCGTCTGCTGAACCATGCGATCGCACCCAGGATCAGCGCGCCGAAAACGGCGGCCGTCACCGGCGGGGTCAGGCCGACGCGGAAGGATGCGAAGTCGCCCGCGACCGTGCCCAGGATTCCGGCCAGCATCATCGAGAGCCAGTACGCGGAATTGACGGGCGTGTTCGCGTCGCCCGCGCTCGCCGGCGCAGCACGCTTGTAGTAGAGCACGCTCGCTGCGAAGAGCGCCAGGACCAGCGGAACCGAGACATGGAAAGGAATACGGAAATCCTGGAACGCATCGGCCACGTTCGTCGCCGCGGTTCGCATCGTGATGATCGCCGCCCAGAAGTACAGCGCATGGTCGCGCCGCGCCCATCTCGCCGAAAGCAAGATCGCGGCGAAGAGCAACCCCATGTACGGAAGACCGGCCAGATGACCGAGGTGCAGGTACTTCGCTACGAAGTCGCCGGTGTTGGTGCCGAAGGTGCTGGCCGCCACGAGAGCCAGCCAGTAGGTCGCATTGATCCTGGGCATCCGCATCCCGGGATTCTGGTCCGGCGCGATGTATTGTCTGCGCGAGGCTGGTGGTAATGACGGCTCATTGGAGCGCACTTCGGCTGCGCGCGAGCAGGCGCGCATCGCCGATTTTCGCCGCCCACGCCTCGAAGCTATCGGCGGGGCCGCGCCAGCGCAGCGCCTCGACATCGGAGAACAGCGCCGCATCGGCTCTGAGGGTCGCCAAGCGCTTGAAGAGCAGCGCGAGCTCGCGCCGCTCCGTCGCCAGGATCTCCGGCGGGAAATCCTCGATGGCGCCGTAGCGGTTGATAAGACGCCTGGCGGTCACTGCGCCGATGCCGTCGATTCCTGGATAGCCGTCCGCCGAGTCGCCGACCAGCGCGAGAAGGTCGGGAATGCGCTGCGGCTCGACGCCGTACTTGGCGCGCACGGCGCCGGCGTCCAGCAACTTGTTGGCGCGCCGGTCCATCTGCACTACGCGCTCACCGCGCACGCACTGCGCCAGATCCTTGTCCGGCGTCCAGATGCAGACCTTCTCGATGCGCGCGTCGTCGCTTGCAAGACGCGCTGCGGACGCGAGCCCGTCGTCCGCCTCGAGCTCGACCATCGGCCACACCACCACCCCCATCGCGGCAAGCGCGTCCTCGAGCGGATGAAATTGCGCGAGCAACGCGGGCTCGATGCCTTCGCCGGTCTTGTAACCGGGCCAAAGTCCGTTACGGAACGACTCGACGACATGGTCGGTCGCCACGCCAATATGGGTGGCGCCCTTCTCGATCAGCCCCAGCACGGTATGCAGCACGCCGGCGACCGCGCCATAAGGCGGGTCCTGCTTCTTGAACCGGCGCAGCCCGTAGAAGTGGCGGAAGAGCTCGTACGTCCCGTCGATGAGGTGGGTTACCACGACTCGGACATTATCGGCAAAGGTCTCGGCGGGCACATCGAAAGACAACAATCGAATTGCCGCTAGCGAAGACAATCCAGGGAATCGCGTCGGCCGGCTGTCGCTATCATTGGCTCCCTTCCGCATTTTCGGGCTTGCCTCGTGAACCACCGAGAAGCTACGTCGCCGGCGCAGTCGGCGTTCTCGCCAACCCTTTGCGTGGCGATCGGCTCGGCTGTTGCGTTTTTCGTCTTCCTGGTCTGGCTGCTCCTGGCGGCCTTCGGCTAAGAGCCCAGTACACAGCGGCACCGCGCGCCTTCCGCCGGAGCACCCGCAAAAACGTGACCCGACCCTGACCCTGAGCAATTGCAGCGGGGTGGGGCAGACCGTGTCGTGCCCGGTCCACGAGCTGCAGAACGGCGGCCCGAATGGTCAGGCGACGGTCACGCTCACCGTTACGGCAGCCACCGTTGTGTTTGTGAAACCCGAACGCCGGTCCCCTGCGGCAAAAGTACTATCGCGCTGCGGCGAACCGCCGCATGCTGCGGCAATCCAATGGTCTTGTCCGAAGGAACAACACCATGGCCTGGGAAGGCGGTCCGCGTGGCTCGCGCGTGGGCTGTGCCGCTCCTGCTGTGCGGGCTCGCGTGGACCGGCTCCGCCTGCGCGATTCAGCTCGACGAGACTCGCACCGACCTAAGGCTGACACTTTCCCAGGATTACCTGCACGCGCGCGGCGCGACCTTGCTCGCGGGGCGGTACGGCGGCGCCTGGGGCGTGCGCTTGGGCGCCTGGGTCCGTACCGACGACATGGAGCCCAAGCCGCACTGGGTTGCCGCCTTCGATCACGTCTGGACCGTAGGGAAATGGCGCGCCGGACTGGGCGCGGCGTGGATCGACGAGAAGACCAACGTCAACGGCACCCGCTGGGTCTTCGACGTGTCGCTTGCCTACGACCTGACCCGGCAGCTGTTCATTGAATACCGCCACCACTCGCACGGGTCGAAGCTGGGCATCGAGCCCGACGTGCAGAACGGAGGCTGGAACCTGATCGGCGTCGGCGTCAGCTTCGACTAAGCACGACGCCGCGGCCTCTGCGTCAGCGCTTGCGCCTAGTCAGTTGATTTTTCACGCGCAGGTCCTTCGCGCGCTGCCGGCGGCGCTCCATCTCTCGTTTGCGATCCGGCGTCATCGGTGGTCCTTGGGGGTTTTCTCTGGCCATGCCGGGTGCTTGCAAGCATCGTGCGAGCCCAGCTCAGAAGTTCAGGCCGATCATGGGCCCGATGGCGGCCGCGCCGTCGCCGAGCGCCGCGAGCACGAGCAGGCCGACGATCCAGAACGCCGGATACTCCCAGCCGCCATCCTTGTTGGTAAAGAGCCACCCGTTCTTGCCGTGAACCAGAACGATCGTACCCAGGATGAGCGGAATGAGCGCGAGCGCCACCCAGCGCGAGCCGATGCCGAAGAGCAGCAGCAGCCCACCGCCGATTTCCGCGGCCATGGTGAGGTAGGCAAGAAAGCCCGGCACACCGAGAGACTCGAAGTACTTGACCGTGCCCGGGATGGTGAATACCCGGATCTTGAGCCAGGCATGAGCAAAAAACATGGCCGCGAGCGATAAGCGCAGCAGCAGCGCCGCGACGTCGACGAGCTCAGGGTTTCTCATTGCGCCTCCTCCTCCTCGATGTCATTCTAGATCGTCGGCAGAGGTATGATGCGTACGCCATGTCCGTTCATACCCTGCTTTCGCCCGCCCCCGATCCGGTGCGCCAGGCAAGGGTACACCTTGCCGCCGCGCTCCGGCTTGCAGTCCTGCACGAGCTGGAAGAGGGAATCGACAATCACTTCACCCTGACGGTCCCCGGCCATGACGACCGATACCTTATCCTGCCCTTCGGCCTGCACTGGTCCGAGGCACGCGCGAGCGACCTGATCGTGTTCGACGAATCGGGAAGGACGCTGGAGGGCAACGGGGTGGTCGAGCTCTCGGCGCAATGCGTTCACGCGCCGATCCATCGCATCTGCGGTGCGCGTGTAGTCCTCCATACGCATCAGCCCTGGGCGCTTGCCCTCAACATGCTCAAGGACAATCGGCTCGTCCCCGCGAGCCAGACCGCGGCGTTCTTCCACGGCCACGTCGCCTACGACGACACCTACATGGGTACCGCCGACTACCCCGACGAAGGCGTGCGCCTCGCGCGCGCGATTGGCGACAAGCACGTGCTCTTCATGAAGAACCACGGCGTGCTCGTCACCGGCGCCACCGTGGCGCAGGCTTATCGCCGGCTATACAAGCTGGAGCGCGTATGCCGCGCGCAGGTGCTCGCGATGTCGACCGGCAAGCCGCTCGAGCCGCTCTCCGACGACATCGTGGCGCAAGTGCAGGCGCCGGCCGAGAACGATCGCCATTCGAGCTCCGAGCGGGAGCGCCTCTTCTTCGAGGCGATGATGCGCATTCTCGACCGCGACCTGCCCGGCTACGCCGACTAGCTGCGGGCTAGCTGACCTGATTCCACCCGTCTTTCAGCTCCCGAGCCGCCCTCCGGATGGCTTCGTCGCACATCCTGAGGTAGACGGCGTCGGCCGACTCGTGGTCCTCAATGTCGCCCATGATCTCGAGCGCGATGCAGATCTCGCGCACGACGCCATCGCGGAGGGGCGACTTGTCCATGCTGCGAAATGTACCCGATCGCCCAGCAACGTGTATTTCCCGATGAAGTGCTAGCTCGCTTGAGCGTAGGAGTTGACTACGGCTCTGAGACACATGTACGCACCGAGCGCAAGCAAGCCGATGAAAAACGTGCGACGAAAGACCTGTTCGTCAGCGCGGCGCCGCACGATTTGCCCGACGTACATCCCGGCTAACGAGAAAACAAGCGCAATGATCCAACTGCCAGCGACTTCGATTCGAAGCTGCCCATGCCCCATCAGAGCTGCGGCTAATGCAAGAGGACAAATGAAGGCATTGATGCCGACGATCTGCACCAGCTCCTCTTTGTCGAGTCGAAGAGCCGCCAGGTACGGAGCCGTGGGAATGACAAATACGCCGGTCGCGCCGTTCAGCATGCCCGTCACAAATCCGACCAGTGGCGACAGCCATCGTTCCAGGTGGGGACGAATTTCCAGCCGCCGTCCGACAAGTCCGTAGATCCCATACGCCGCAAGCACTGCGCCCAGTGCACCAGCGGCGCTGGATTGTGACGACCTGGTGAGGAACTCAACGGTCGAAAACGTTCCGATCACGGTGGCGACGATCATCAAAGCGAATCGGCGAATAAGGGTGAAGAGCGCAGGCCCCCATGCGACCTGCCAGATGTTGGTCACGAGCGCTGGGATCACCAAGATGCCGGCGGCTTGGGCGGGCGTCATTACGATGCTGAGAAGGCCCATGCCGACAGTGGGCAATCCCAGTCCGAGTACGCCCTTGACGCCTCCAGCGAGCAGGAACACCGCGGCGATGAACACGGCGAGCGTAACTTCGGACATCTGCAACGCCAGACTACCAAACAGACCGCATCAGGCGCGGCGCCGGAAGGTCGCGAGCACCGAATGCGTATGGGGAAGAGTGGCGGAGCGGACGTCCACCCGCTGAACTACTCGCCCTTGGTGGGATTCCTGATCAGGCTGCGGATGAGCCTGCGCCATTCGCCGTCCCACGGCCACCTTTCCGCCGCGGGTGCCGCGGCTTGGCGCTCGCGCAGGCGGTAGATGCCGTGCCGCTCCTCCGTTAGGCCGCCTTTGATCAGATAAAAGGACGCTTGCTCATCGGCGGGCCGCCGCGAGCGTCTGCGCCTCCCAGTCGGCGACCTCCCGCTCGGCCGCGTCGGCGGTGAGCGAGTAGGCTTCCTGCACGCGTTTCAGAAGGTACTCGCGCTGGCCGCGCGTGCCGTGGAGCTGCTGCTCGGAGAGCTTGCCCCAGCGCCGCTTGGCGGCGACCTTGTACTCGTCCCATCGGCTTTGAATGGCACTCCAGTTCATGTCTTACCTGGCTTTCTCGACTTTTTTACTGCGTGCCGCAATCGATTGGTGGGTATCGTCAATGTGCTCGTGCAGATGCGCTGCCAGCTCGCGCCTGTATGCCACCATTTCCTGAACCGATAGCCGCTTGAATTCTTCTCCCGTCAACAGACGAAATAACCGTGCCGTCACGTAGATCCCACGGGCAGGTTAGCCTCGTTTGCGAAATGCCGACGCGTGTTGAGCTCGGCCACATCGTCAAAGGCGGCGGCGCGTTCGAGTACATAGGACTGTAGGCTCCTGCGTGCCATTGATTCCCTCGCATAGTCAATCCAGAGCGAGGGGCCGGGAGATTCCGGCTTGGCAGCGCTAAGGCAAAATCGGCGTTAAGACTCGCCCGGACCTTTAGGTCGTATGCATCATCATTGTACCCCACGTCGTAAAGCCGCTGGATCACGACGAGCGGGACTACGGCGACGATCGTGCGCGACACACTGCATGCGCGAGCGCTCGAGAGCGTGGCGCTCCTTTATCTCAACGGCGCTGCGGATTGTCCTCGTACGCAAGAGATGCAAACGCGGCTGGAATTTGGGTCTATCCTGCAAGCCGTGCCGACCACATATGCAAGAGCATTCGCCAGTGCCGCCGAGATCCTCGGCGGCG